>Ga0097691_1001072_pt1 | contig 21151 bp, 16 predicted proteins | sample NGESurdeep072012_8_FD_72858 | JGI IMG/M metagenome (GOLD analysis project Ga0097691, IMG submission 72858) | Arctic peat soil microbial communities from Barrow, Alaska - NGEE Surface sample 210-1 deep-072012 | ecosystem: Environmental > Terrestrial > Soil > Wetlands > Peat ... | reverse complement strand
GACCCACAAGCTCTTTCGTGAGCTCCGGTTCGTTTCCACCGCTAGCGGTGCTGGAGCAGGCGCGGCCGGCGTGTCGTCAACTAACGCCATCACGTCGCCGATGTGGCGCAAACGCTTTTGCGGATCCTTTTCGAGGCACATTTTCAGCAGAGGCCGCACCTTGGCGGGGACGAGATCGAGATCCGGTTCGCGCGCCAGTACAGCGGCCAACGTATCGGCCACGGTTTCACCTTGGAACAGGCGCTTGCCGGTCAACATTTCGTACAAAACGACGCCAAAAGCCCAAACGTCGGCGCGCCGATCGACATCCTTGCCGCGTGCCTGCTCGGGCGCCATGTATCCAGCGGTGCCGAGAATCACGCCGGCCTCCGTCATGCCTAAGCTGATGGTGGGCGAGTGTTCCGAGTCGGCGGTAGGCGTTCCGCCAACTTTGGCGAGCCCGAAATCCAGCACCTTGACCGTGCCATCGTCGCGCACCTTGATGTTGGCCGGCTTCAGATCGCGATGGACGATGCCTTCGGCGTGCGCGGACTCGAGCGCGTCGGCGATCTGACGCGCGATCTCCAACGTCTCCGCGATCGACAGCGGCCCGCGGGCGATGCGATCGGCGAGCGTGGGGCCTTCGACGAGCTCCATCACGATGACGCGCGTTGCTCCTTGCTCTGACGAAGGGGCGTCCTCGAGCCCGTAGATCTGCGCGATGTGGGGATGGTTGAGGGCCGCCAGCGTCCTTGCTTCGCGCTCGAAGCGGGCAAGCCGCCCCTGATCGAGCGCGACGCTGTCGGGCAGCATCTTGATCGCCACGTCGCGATTGAGTCGCGTATCGCGCGCGCGGAAGACCTCGCCCATTCCGCCGGCGCCAAGCGGCCCGGTGATTTCGTAGACGTGGAGACGGGTTCCGGCGCGGAGGGTCATGGAGCCCCGCGATTATACGTGCACGCCAACTCGCGGCGTCGTTTTCTGACGCCGCCGATCGCGCGTGTCCTTCCTCGTTCGCGGCCCTCATCCATCTCCTCTCCGATCAGCCACTTCTGGCCACGCACTCCATGACACGACGTGGCGTGTCGATTGCCCCTGTGCCTGGGCGACCCTGGCTCGGCAACCGATTCCCGCGCGGGGGCTTGACCTCCCTTCGAACAGGAGTCACCGGCCAGGGTCCACAACAAAAGGAGAGCAGAATGATCCGCATGTTTGTCCCGTTCCTCGCCATCGCCGTGCTCGCGACGATGAACCCGAGCGTCGCCGGCGCGGCGCAGCGGAAGGCCGGCCCGCGCGCCGGAGGCAAGCCCGCCGTGGCGAGCGCCGTCAACATCAACAGCGCGTCGGCGACCGAGCTCGAAGCGCTGCCCGGCATCGGCGCGAAGACCGCCGCGCGCATCATCGAGTACCGCCAGAAGAACGGCCCATTCAAGAAGATCGAAGAGCTGATGAACGTCCGCGGCGTCGGCGAGAAGAACTTCCTCAAGCTGAAGCCCCAGATCGTCGTCTCGGCGGCGAAGGCCGACCACGCGCCCCAGTAGCGCCAGGCGGTTATGGGGCGAGGGCTCGGTCGTGCCTCGTGTCTGCTCGAGCGCCTCGCCCCTCGGATACTCGCTCGTGGAGCTCGTGTGCGTCACGGCGGTGATCGGCACGCTCAGCGCGTTGACGGTCCCCGGCGCCCTGGCGAACCTCGACGACACGCGCGCGATGGGGGCGGCGAGATATCTCTCGACGCGGCTGCAGCGGGCGCGCATGGAAGCGGTCGCGCGCTCGTCGGACGTCGCGCTGCGGTTCGTGCCGACCCCTGACGGCTACGCCTACGGCGTCTACGTCGACGGGAATGGAAACGGGGTCCGCACGGCGGATATTCAGCGCGGGATCGACCACGAGTTGATGCCGCTCGAGCGCCTGCCGGGCCTTTTCAGCGGCGTGGACTTCGGCGTGCTGCCCGGGTTACCGGCGGTCGACTCGGGCAGTCCGCCGCCGGGCACGGACCCGATCAAGCTGGGTTCGAGCAACATTCTGACGTTCACTGCGATCGGCACGGCGTCTCCAGGAAGCGTGTACATCCTGGGACGGAGGGGCGCGCAGTACGTCATTCGGGTCTCTGGAGAAACCGGCAGAACACGGGTCCTGAAATTCGATGCTGGCGCGAGGCGCTGGAACCCTTTATGACTGAGCCCCATCTCGATCGGCGCCGGACGCATCGACACAGGCATGCAGCCGATCACGGGATCGTGTTCGCCCGAGTCCGGCCGGGTCACGAAGTGGCGGTCATCGACGTGTCATCAGGCGGGGCGCTGGTCGAGAGCCGGCACCGCATGCTTCCAGGAGCGGTTGTGGAACTGCATCTCCAAACAAAGGAGCGGCGCACATCGGTGCGCGGGCGAGTCCTTCGATGCGCCGTGTCGCGGCTCCGATCGAGCTCCGTGTGCTATCGCGGCGCGATCGCCTTCGACCATCATCTTCCGTGGTTTGAAGACGATGAGGGGAGCGGGTATCGGGTTCCCACGTCGGATCACCGGCCGGGCGGCCCACGGCGGGGAGATGCTACCCCTCAGATTGTGTGAGCGTCAGATCGAATTCACTTTTATGCGGATTTTCTCTCCAGTCTGTCGTGGCACTCAATTTGGTTGTGGCGAGCCTGCATCCGTGAGGAGCGACGACATGACTGCACATGCACCACGCCAGCGTGACCGCCGCCAGGCGTTCGGCGACCTGCTTGCCGCGCTGACGCGCGGCCTCGATCGGCGCAGCGACGTGTCGCTGCTGCGCGGTGCGTTCGAGGAGATGCTGCGGAAGCTCGTCCCGGTGCGAACCGTCCATCTTCGCGAAATCGCCGGACGATGGTCATCGCAGGGAGCCGCGACGGCCGGGGCCGAATCGATCGCCCTCGAAGTGCCGGGGCCTGATGCCGCCTCGACCGGCGTGCTGGAAGCGACCTTCGATGCGGGGGCCCGGCTCGGCGAGTGGGACTTTCAGATGCTTGGGCTCGCGACGCACATCGGCGCCTTCGTCCTCGAGATCGAGCGCAATCGTCTGCAGCTGGCGCGGGCCGGCGCACTGGTCGGCGCGCGCCCGAGGCGGGACGGCGCGGCACCCCTCATTGGATCGACGGCCGCGATGCAGACGTTGCGTGCGACGATCGAGCGCGTCTCGCACACGGACTTCACGGTGCTGCTCGAAGGCGAGAGCGGCGTCGGCAAGGAGCTGGTCGCGCGTCAGGTTCACGATCTCAGCCGGCGGTGCCACGGGCCATTCGTCGCGATCAATTGCGCGGCGCTGGTGGAGACGCTCCTCGAGGCAGAGCTCTTTGGCATCGAGGAGCGCACGGCGACCGGGGTCAGGGGACGCCGCGGAAAGTTCGAGCACGCCGACGGCGGCACGTTGTTTCTGGACGAAGTGTCGGATCTCTCACTGTCGGCGCAAGCCAAGCTGCTGCGGTCGATTCAGGATCTCGCCATCGAACGGGTCGGCGGCCACGGCACCCGTCGGGTCGACATCCGGATCATCGCGGCCACCAACCGGAGCCTGTCCGAGATGGTCGACCGGGGGTTGTTCCGGCCCGATCTGTTCTATCGCCTGAGCGGTGTGGACATTCGCGTGCCGACGCTGCGCGAACGGCGGCCCGATGTGCTGGAACTCGCCAATTACTTTCTCGAGCGTCACCGCGCCACGCATGCGCTCCTCCTCTCCGCGGCGGCCGCCGAAGCGCTTCTGGCCTACGCGTGGCCGGGGAACGTCCGCGAGCTCGAACGGCTGATGGAGCGTGCCGTCACACTCGCGTCGACTGACGTGATCGAGCTCGACGATCTTCCCGCGATCGTCCGCGGCGACTATTCGGCTGCGCTCGGGCCGTCTCTGCAGCGCAACGACACCATGAGGGCGTGGGGCAGCCGCTACGCGCGCCTGATTCTCGATCGATGCGACGGCAACAAGCGCGAGGCGTGTCGCGTGTTGGGCATCAGCTACCACACGCTTCAGGCGTATCTCCGTTTTCCGCTTGATGAACCGGCGGCCATGGCCGCCGCCGGGTGGCCGGTCACGCGCCCTCGTGCGGAAGCGGCAGAGAGCGAAGCGGCGGCATGCGTCGGCGTCGCCGACGTGTAGCGCCGACGATACTGCGGCGCGGAAGAGCGCCGCGGACGCCGGGAGTCTCCGGCGAGGACGGTCGACGAGACAGGGCAGCCAGAGGCTGCGAGGTCGCGCGTCTCCACGCATGCGCGGGAACACCCGCGCGGGGGAGCGGACCATGGTCAGAAAAGTCACAATGGGCGTCGTCTCGGTGGCAGTACTTCTCGGCAGCGCCGCGCGAGCCGGCGCGGACGCCCGGCGGCCGGATCCCCGGGCCGGCGGCACCGGCGCGGTGGCGTACTCGGTGGTGCGGATGCCGGACGGCGGCATTCAGTTCTCCGGCCACGCGCCGAACCTGCAGTTTCGCAAGACGTCCTACAAGGACGGCCACTTCGATTTCGAGATCGCATCGCAGAACGACCGGGTGGATGTGCGGATGAGCACCTTCGCGATGCAAGTCACACGAGGCACACAGCAGGTGGCGTTCGCCCTGAACGCTCTTGGCGCCGAGGAGCTGGCGAAGGTTCGCGCGCTGCTGGCCGGCTCGCGGGCGATCAAACGGTACCGCGGCCTGGCGGCCGCGCTCGAAGCGCGCCACGACCAGTCGCCAGAGGCTTACGGCGTGATCCTTGGCGGCGCTGTCATCGGCTGGATCGACGGAGACGCTGCCGCTCCCGTACGTCTCGCGCGGCGCATCGCCGGCATGAGCGCGCCGCCGGCTGGACGCGGCGCTGGCGACCGCGCTGGCCTGATGTTTCGGGTCGACATGCCCGACTGCTGGAGCGAATACGAGCAACTCATAAATAATGCGTGGAACGACACCGCGTCCTGCATCGCCTACGCGGCCCAACAGGGCCTATGGCAGCCGTTCTACATGAACACGTGCTCGGCGGCATGGGTTATTCGCTCGGAAGGCTACTGGTTCGAATACATCGCCTGCTCGGCGATTCCGCTTAGACTTTCGTGAAGTGAGAAACGTATGAGGCACATTCTTGGTGGCGTCTTCGTCGGGGTGCTCATCGCCGGTCTCGTCTCCGGGGCAACGGTACCGTTTCTGCCGCCATCGCTGCGGCAACCGTGGGTCGTCTGGCTGATCGCGGGGCTGTCGATCGCCACGTCGGTCTACGTGGCGTCGCGCCTGACGAAGACGCCGCCGGAATAATCCAGAGCGGCTGATTCTTGACCGCGCCCGAAGGCGCATAGTACCGTTACCTGTTCCGGGCCACGCAATTCCGCCCGACATCGCTTTCATGGAACAGGCAACCGCCACACCGCTCAAGAAGACGCCGCTCAACGACCGCCATCGCGCGTCCGGCGCCAAGATGGTGCCGTTCGGTGGCTGGGACATGCCCGTCGAATACTCGGGCATCGTCCACGAGCATTTAGCCGTCCGGACGCGTGCGGGCCTCTTCGACGTCAGCCACATGGGCGAAATCGAGATCGCCGGCAAGGACGCCCTCGCTGCGGTTCAACGGATCTCGTCCAACGACGCGTCGAAGCTCCAGGTGGGGCAGGCGCAGTACTCGGGCCTGCTCACGCCGCAGGGCACCTTCGTCGACGATTTGCTCGTCTACCGGCTCGCCCCCGAGCACTTCATGCTCGTCGTCAACGCCGGCAACATCGAGAAGGACTACGCCTGGATCGTTGAGCACATCAAGCCGGCGGGCGACGTCGTCGCCGTCAACGCGAGCGCCCGCTACGCGCTCCTGGCCGTCCAGGGGCCCGAGGCGGTCGGAATCGTTCAGTCGCTGACCGGCGTCGAGCTCGCCGGCATGAAGTACTACTGGTTCGCGCACGGCGAGGTGGCCAACGTCCGCGCGACAATCTCACGTACTGGCTACACGGGCGAGGACGGCTTCGAAATCTTCGTCCCTCCGCAGTCGGCCGATCGCGTCTGGCAGGCGATCGTCGAAGCGGGACGGCCGGTCGAGCTGATTCCCTGCGGCCTCGGCGCGCGCGACACGTTGCGCCTCGAAGCGGGGATGCGCCTCCACGGCAACGACATCGACGACACGACCACCGCCGTCGAAGCCGATCTCAACTGGATCGTCGGCTGGAAGAAGGACGACTTCATCGGCGCCACGGTGCTGCGCGAGCAGAAGGCCAACGGCGTCCGCCGCAAACTCGTCGGCTTCGAGATGATCGACCGCGGCATCGCGCGCCACGGCTACGACGCCTACGTTGCTGGCGCGAAAGCGGGGCTCGTCACGAGCGGCACGCAAACACCGTTTCTGAAGAAGGCGATCGGCATGGCGTACCTGCCGATCGACCACACGGCGATCGACACCGAATTCGACGTCGACATCCGCGGCCGCCGCACGCGCGCCCGTGTCGTGCCGATGCCGTTCTACAAGAGAAAGTAGGCGACGCGATGGCGTACCCGGCCGGCCTCAAATACACGAAAGACCACGAGTGGATCGAGCTCGCCGGCGACCGCGGCAAGGTCGGTATCACCGACTACGCGCAGCAGCAGCTTGGCGACGTCGTCTACGTCGAGCTGCCCGAGGTCGGCGCCAAGCTGAAGCAGGGGCAGTCGTTCGGAACCATCGAATCGGTGAAGGCGGTGTCCGAGCTCTACTCGCCCGTCACAGGCGAAGTGGTGGAAGTGAACGCGGCGCTCAAGGACAAACCCGAGACCGTGAACGCCGACCCGCACACCAGTTGGATGATCGTGCTCAAGCTCACGAGCCCCGGCGAAGCCGGCGCGCTCCTCGACGCCACCCAGTATCAAGATCTCGTGAAATAGCCCTGACGATGCTTTTTGATCCCGAGCAGTTCCAATCCCGTCACATCGGCCCAGACGACACTGAACGCGACGCGATGCTGAAAGTGGTCGGCGCCTCGTCGCTCGAGGCGCTGATCGACGAGGCAGTGCCCGCACGCATCCGGCTGAAGAAACCGCTGAATCTGCCGGCCGGCGTACCGGAGTTCCACTACCTGCGCGACCTGCACCGCACGGCCGCGCGCAACCAGATGTGCCGGTCGTACATCGGCCTCGGCTACTACGACTGCGTCACGCCGGGCGTCATCCTGCGCAACGTGCTCGAGAACCCGGGCTGGTACACGCCGTACACGCCGTATCAGGCCGAAATCGCGCAAGGCCGTCTCGAAGGACTCCTCAATTTTCAGACGATGGTGAGCGAGCTGACGGGAATGGAGATCGCGAACGCGTCGCTTCTGGACGAAGCGACGGCGGCCGCCGAGGCGATGACGATGCTGCACCGGGTGCAGGCCAAGCGGATCGATGCCGCCAGGGTCGCCGGGGCCGCCGGCGGGGCCGCGCAGTTCTTCGTCGCCGACACGTGCTTCCCGCAAACGCTCGACGTGCTGCGCGCCCGCGCCGAACCGCTCGACATCGAGCTCATCGTCGGCGACTTCAAGACGGCCGCGTTCAGCGATCGCGTGTTCGGTGCGCTCGTGCAGACGCCGGACGAAACGGGATGCGTCCACGACCTGAGCGCCTTCATCGCGAAGGCCAGGAAGGCGGGCGTGCTCGTCGCCGTCGGGACGGACCTTCTGAGCCTCGCGCTCCTGACGCCGCCCGGCGAGCTCGGCGCGGACGTCGTGTACGGCAACTCGCAGCGCTTCGGCGTGCCGCTCGGCTACGGCGGCCCCCACGCCGCGTTCTTCGCGACGAAGGCACAGCACGTCCGGCAGGCGCCGGGGCGCATCATCGGCGTGTCGGTCGACGCGCACGGCAACCGCGCCTACCGCATGGCGCTGCAGACGCGCGAGCAGCACATCCGGCGCGAGAAGGCGACCTCCAACATCTGCACGGCGCAGGCGCTCCTGGCGAACATCGCCGGCTTCTACGCTGTGTACCATGGCCCCAAGGGGATCACGGCGATCGCGCGCCGCGTGCGCGGCTGCGCCAAGCTCCTCGAGCGAGAGCTCGGCAAGATCGGCTTCCGGCAGCTGAACGATCAGTTCTTCGACACGCCGCGCTTTGAAGTGCCGGGCGGCGTCGGCAGCGTCGGACGCATCCTCAAGGCGGCGATGGCGGCGCGGATCAATCTCGGCTACCGGCGCGATGGCACGATCCACGTCGCGCTCGACGAGACGGTCGGTGTCGGCGACATCGAAGCTATCGTTAATGTGTTTGCCGCCGGCACGGGCGCCGGGGAACCCGCATCCGCGGGCCGGGTTCTTCTGGGCGCGGCGACGATCGATCACATCGATGTCAGCTATCCACGCGGCCTCGCGCGGACCTCGCCGTTCCTCACGCACCCGGTCTTCAACACGCATCATTCCGAAACGCAGATGATGCGCTACATCCGCAGCCTCGAGCGGAAAGACGTCGGCCTGGATACCTCGATGATTCCGCTCGGCTCCTGCACGATGAAGCTGAACGCGGCGTCAGAGATGCTGCCGATCACCTGGCCAGAGTTCTCGAGCCTCCATCCCTTCGTGCCGATCGATCAGGCCGAGGGGTATCAGCAGATCTTCCGCGAGCTCGAAGCGATGCTCTGCGAGATCACCGGCTTTGCGGCCGTGTCGCTCCAGCCGAACTCCGGCGCGCAGGGCGAATTCGCCGGGCTGATGGTGATCCGCGCGTACCATCGCGAGCGGGGAGGGGCGCCACGCGACGTCGTGCTCATCCCCGCCTCGGCGCACGGCACCAATCCCGCCAGCGCCGTCATGGCCGGCATGCGCGTCGTCGTCGTCGCGAGCACGAGCGAGGGGAATATCGACGTCGAGGATTTGCGCGTGAAGGCGGCGGCGCACAAAGATCGGCTGGCCGCCTTGATGGTGACGTACCCGTCGACGCACGGCGTGTTCGAAGAAGCGATCCAGGACGTCTGCGCCATCGTGCACCAGCACGGCGGGCAGGTATACATGGACGGCGCGAACATGAACGCGCAGGTCGGGCTGACGAGCCCCGCGGCGATCGGCGCCGACGTGTGTCACATCAACCTGCACAAGACGTTCAGCATTCCGCACGGCGGCGGCGGGCCGGGCATGGGGCCGATTGGCGTCGCGGCGCACCTGGCGCCGTATCTGCCGGGCCATCCGATCGTGAAGACCGGCGGCGCGCACGCGATTCACGCCCTCGCGGCGGCGCCGTGGAGCAGCGCGAGCATTCTGCTGATCTCGTACGGCTACATGAAGATGCTCGGCGGCGACGGCATGGCCAACGCGACGCGCTACGCCATTCTGAACGCGAACTACATCAAGTCGCGCCTCGAGCCGCACTTCCCGGTGCTGTACACGCGGCCGAACGGCCGCGTCGCGCACGAGCTGATCTTCGACCTGCGGCCGTTGAAGCAGGCGAGCGGCATCGAGGAAACGGACGTCGCCAAGCGGCTCATGGATTACGGCTTCCACGCGCCGACCGTCTCGTTCCCGGTGGCCGGGACGGTGATGATCGAGCCGACTGAAAGCGAGCCGAAGGAAGAGCTCGATCGCTTCTGCGATGCGATGATCGCGATCCGCGGCGAGATTCAGGCCGTGATTGACGGGAAGGCCGATCGGAAAGACAACGTGCTGAAGAACGCGCCGCACACGGCGGCGGCGGTGGCGGCCGACGAGTGGCCGCACCCGTATTCGCGCGAGCAGGCGGCGTATCCGCTGCCGTTTGTCCGCGCGGCCAAGTTCTGGCCGAGCGTCGGGCGCATCGACAACCCGTACGGCGACCGGAACCTTATGTGCTCTTGCCCGCCGGTTGAGGCGTTCGCGTAAGCGCCTGCGCTTTCCTCCGGAGGCCCTCGAGCAGCGCCTGCGTCACCGGGCCGGGCCGCCCCGATCCAATCTTCCGATCGTCCACCTGCACGATCGGCACGACCTCGCGTGTGGTGCTGGTGAGAAACGCTTCGTCGGCGCCAAAGAGATCCTCGTCGCGGAGCACGGCGTCGCGGACGCTGATGCCCACGTCGGCACCCACCTCGAAGAGAAACTCGCGCGTGATGCCCGGCAGCAGCCCGGACTCGATGGTCGGCGTCAGCGCCACGCCGTCCTTCACGACGAACAGATTCGACTGCGTGCACTCGGCGAGCTCGCCGCGGTAGTTCCGCATCACGCCTTCGTAGCCGCCGCGCCGGAACGCCTCCTGCATCGCCAGCGCGTTGTTCAGCAGGTTGTTCGACTTGATCAGCGGGTTCACCGACCCGGGATGGTTCCGGACGATGGGCACGAGCGCCACGGTGACGCCCTTCTCGAACACCTCGTGTGGCGGTGCGACGTGCGGCTTCACAATCACGACGACCGACGACGTGGGACACGCGGCCGGGTCGTACGACAGCTCGCCGACGCCGCGCGTGATGAGAATCCGGATGTACGCCTCGCGGTCCGGTCCCTCGCCCAGGCCCGCGGCGTGCATCGTGTCGCGGAACCGCCGCCCGATCTCGGCGTCGCCGAGCGGCACGGGCAGCGCGAGCATCGCGGACGAGGTCCGCAGCCGCCGCATGTGCCGGTCGAAGAGAAACGGCTGGCCGTTGTAAGTGCGGAGCGTCTCGTAGACGCCTTCGCCGTACAGAAATCCGTGATCGAACACCGAGATGACGGCGTGTTCCTGGTCGGACACGCGCCCGTTGACGTTGACTATGGCAGCCATCGGAGCGAGCGTACCTCCTGTGCTATTCTCGCGCAAGATGCGCGTGCTCAATTCCGCCCAAATGCGCGAGGCCGATCGGCGCACGATCGAGGAAATCGGCATCCCGTCCCTCGTCCTGATGGAGAACGCCGGGCGCCAGGTCGTCGCGGCGATGGAGGCGATGTACACCGACCTCAGCGATCGGCAGGTCGCCGTCCTCTGCGGCCGGGGCAATAACGGCGGCGACGGCTTCGTCGTGGCCCGGACGCTCCTGCAGCGCGGCGTCGACGTCTCGGTGTTCCTCATCGGCAACGTGAGCGAGGTCCGCGGCGACGCGCGGATCAACATGGAGATTCTCGGCCGCCTCGGCCTGACGACCGTCGAGATCGCCGACAGCCAGGCGTGGGAACTGCACTTTTCCGAAGTCACCGACTGCACGCTCATCGTCGACGCGATTTTCGGCACCGGCCTCAACGCGCCGCTCTCCGGCCTGATCGAAAGCGTGGTGGCCGACGTCAACGCGTCGGGCATCGCGGTGGTCGCGGTCGATCTGCCGTCCGGGCTGTCGGCCGATTCGGCGGAGCCGATCGGCGACTCGATCGAGGCCGGCCTGACGGTGACGCTGGCGGCGCCCAAGCTCCCGCTCGTCCTGCCGCCTGGGGAAACGCGCGCCGGCGACGTCGTGATCGCCGACATCGGGATCCCGTCGGACATTCTGGACACGGTGGACGGCCCGCGCGTCGAGCTGCTCACGCGCGCGTCGATGCGCGAGCTGATCACGCCGCGCACGCCAGACAGCCACAAGGGCGACTACGGCCGCGTCCTCATCATCGCCGGCTCGCGCGGGAAAACAGGCGCCGCGCACCTCGCCGCCGTCGGCGCGCTGCGATCGGGCGCCGGGCTGGTGACGGTCGCCACCCCCTCCAGCTGCCAGGCCGTGGTCGCCACGATGGGCCCGGAATACATGACCGAGGCGCTCGACGAGGCCGCCGGAGATCCCGACGAGCCTGGGGAGGATGTCGGCCTCGATCCGGACAACGTCGACGGCGTGCTCGAAATCGCCGGCGACGTGATCGCGCTCGGGCCGGGCCTCGGACGGGCGCCGTCCACGCGCGAGTTCATCCGAACGCTCGTCGATCGCGCGACGATGCCGCTCGTCGTCGATGCGGATGGCCTGAACGCGTTCAGCGACGCCCCGGAGAAGCTCGCGGGGCGCGAGGGGCGCGACGTCATCATCACGCCGCATCCGGGCGAGATGGCGCGCCTGGTCGGGATGTCGACCGATGAAGTGCAGGCGAGCCGTCTCGAGATCGCCCGCAACTTCGCGGTCGCGCATCACGTCTACGTCGTGCTCAAAGGACACCGCACGCTGATCGCGACCCCCGACGACAAGATCTTCATCAACCCCACCGGGAACCCAGGCATGGCGACCGGCGGCACCGGCGACGTGCTGACGGGCATGATCGCCGCGTGGCTGGCGCAGCTGCTCGATGCCGAGGCCGCGTGCAAGCTCGCCGTCTATCTGCACGGCATGGCGGGGGATCTCGCCGAGGCCGACGAAGGGGAAGTGGCGATGACGTCGGCCGATGTCGCCGGCCATATCGGCGACGCGATCCTCGAGCTGACCGCGCGCAAGCGCGTCGAGCGCAATACCACGTAGTCACGACGATCAACGCGGAACCCGCAGAACACGCAGAGAATGCGTACGTAGTGACAACTCTCATCACGCATTCCGAAGCGGAAACCGGCGCCGCCGGCCGCGCGCTGGCGCCGGGGCTTTCGCCGGGGTCTGTCGTCTTATTGTTCGGCGACCTCGGGGCGGGGAAGACCGCGTTCGTGCGCGGCCTCGCGGAAGGGCTGGGGGTCGATCCGGCCGAGGTCAGCAGCCCGACCTTCACGCTGCTGCAGGAATACCGCGGGGGACGGATCCCGCTCTTTCACGCCGATCTCTATCGCTTGAATGACGCGCGGGAAGTTGAGGACCTGGGCCTCGAGGAACTGGCCGCCGACGGCGTGCTGGCGATTGAGTGGCCGGAGAAGCTTCCGAGGAGGCCGTCCGAGTCGATCCGCGTCAGAATCGAGGACGCCGGCGACGAGACACGCACCATCCACATCACCCCATCACCAACTCACCACATCACCACTTCACCGACTCACTCCGACCGATAGTTCGGCGCTTCTTTCGTGATCGCCACGTCATGCACGTGGCCCTCGCGGAACCCGGCCGGCGTGATGCGAATCAGCTTCGCGTCGTGCTGCAGCTCGCTGATGTTCGCGCAGCCGCAATAGCCCATCCCCGCGCGGAGCCCGCCCACCAGCTGATGCACCATCGCCGCCACGCTGCCTTTGTGGGCGACCCGCCCCTCGATTCCCTCGGGCACCAGTTTTTCCCCTGACGCCGAGCCGGCGCTCTCGAGATCGAAGTCGTCCTGGAAATAGCGGTCGCGGCTGCCGGCGCGCATGCCGCCGATCGACCCCATGCCGCGGTACTCCTTGAAGCTGCGGCCCTGATACAGAATCAGCTCGCCGGGGCTCTCGTCGGTCCCCGCAAACAGATTCCCGATCATCGTCGTGCTCGCGCCGACGGCCAGCGCCTTGGTGATGTCGCCCGAGAAGCGAATGCCGCCGTCGGCAATCACCGGGACGTTGTGCGATTCGGCGGCGCGCGCGCAGTCCATGATCGCCGTGATCATCGGCACGCCGATGCCGGCGACGATGCGCGTCGTGCAGATCGAGCCGGCGCCGATGCCGACCTTGACGGCGTCCACGCCCTCGGCGATGAGCGCGTGCGTCCCCTCCGCCGTGGCGACGTTGCCGGCGACGAGATCGACGGCGGGAAAACGGCTCCGCACGCGGCGGACCATGTCGAGGACGCCCTGCGAGTGTCCGTGCGCGGTGTCGATCACGAGGACGTCCACGTTGGCCCCCACCAGCGCCTCGGCGCGCTCCATGGTGTCCCGCGCCACGCCGATCGCCGCGCCGCAGCGCAGACGGCCCAGCGAGTCCTTCGAGGCGTTGGGATACTTGACGGCCTTCTGAATGTCCTTGACCGTGATGAGCCCCTTCAGCCGGAACTCGCGATCGACGACGAGCAGTTTCTCCACCTTGTGCTGGTGCAAAATCTCGCGCGCCGCATCGAGCGTCGTGCCGACCGGCACCGTAATCAGGTGCTCGCGCGTCATGACGTCGGCGATCGCCCGGTTCACGTTGGTCTCGAACCGCAGATCGCGGTTGGTCAGGATCCCGACCAGCCGTCCTTCCTTGCTGCCATCTTCGGTGATCGGCACACCGGAGATGCGGTACTTCTGCATGAGATCGAGCGCTTCGTAGATCTTGTTCGTGGGGGAGAGGGTGATGGGATTGACGATCATCCCGCTCTCGGACCGCTTGACGCGATCGACTTCAGAGGCCTGCTCTTCGATCGACAGATTCTTGTGGATGACGCCCAGGCCGCCGTGCTGCGCCATCGCGATCGCGAGCAGCGACTCGGTCACGGTGTCCATCGCCGCGCTCACGAGCGGCACGTTCAGGCGAATCTTGCGCGTGAGCTGCGTGCTCACGTCCACTTGATTGGGCACCACGGTTGAATGCCGGGGAACCAGGAGGATGTCGTCGAAGGTGAGCGCCGTCTGGAGCTCGCCGCCGGCGCCGCGAGGCCGGACGTCTTTCAGATCGTCCAGCGCCTTGATCTCGCTCATTGGGTTGCTCCGTGGCACTTTTTGTACTTCTTGCCGCTCCCGCAGGGACACGGATCGTTGCGCCCGACTTTCGGCTGATCGTGACGCACCGTCTTGACGGCGGCGTCGTCGCCGCCGACGCGCGGCGGCTGCTTCTGCTGGCGGCCGCCGAACGCCGGATTCTGCGCCGCGCCGCCAAAGGCGGGCGTGGACTCGTCGCCGCCGCCCGTCAGCGTCAGCGGCGCGCGCGGACGCCGGACCGGACGCGCCACCGGCTCGCTGCCGTCACCCAGCACCGGCCGCAGCCACCACATGTAGCGGACGATTTCCTCGTCCACGCGAGCTTTCATCGCCTGGAAGAGCTCGAAGCTTTCCTTCTTGTACTCGACGAGCGGATCGCGCTGGCCGTATCCGCGCAGCCCGATGCCTTCCTTCAGATGGTCGAGGCTGTAGAGGTGGTCCTTCCACTGCGCGTCGACGATCTGCAGCATGATGTCGCGCTCGACGCGCTGCAGCACGTCGCGGCCGACGAGCTTCTCTTTCTCCTCGTACTGCGCCACGATGGCGGTCCAGAGCGTGTCGCGGATCTCGTCCGACGTGCGGTCCGAGAAATCGAGCTTCTCGAGCTGCTCGGTGTCGAACGCGAAGATCCGGACCGCCTCGCGCTTCAGCGCGTCGAGATCCCACTGCTCGAAGTCGGCCTCGCGGGCCGCGTACGTCTCGACGATGGCGTCGAGCTGATCCTCGGCGAGCGCCATCAGGTACTCGCGCGTGCCGACGAAGGTCCCTTCCTCGTCGAGTTGGATCTTGCCCTCGAGGATCTCACGACGCTGCGCGTAGACGTTCTCGCGCTGCTTGTTCATCACATCGTCGTACTCGAGGAGATGTTTGCGGACGGAGAAGTTCTGCGCCTCAACTTGTTTTTGCGCGCGCTCGATCGCCTTGCTGACCATGCCGTGCTCGATCGGGACACCTTCCTCCATCCCGAGCTTCTGCATGAAGCCGGCGATGCGGTCGGACCCGAAGATCCGCATCAGGTCGTCTTCGAGCGAGAGGTAGAAGCGCGATGAGCCCGGGTCCCCCTGACGGCCGGCGCGGCCGCGCAACTGGTTGTCGATGCGTCGCGCCTCGTGGCGCTCGGTGGCGAGGATATGGAGGCCGTTCAGCGCGACCACTTCGTCGTGCTCGGCGTCGCACTGCGCCTTGAAGTGATCGAAGATGCGCTGATACGCCGCCTTCGGCACGCGGTAGAACGCATCGAGGTGAAAAAAATAAATGAATTGCTCGTCTTCGACGAAGCGCTCTTCGCCCTTCGGCAGCCGCTCGGCGATCTCTTCGGCGAGGCACTGCTGCCGCGCCATGAACTCGGGGTTGCCGCCAAGGAGAATATCTGTCCCGCGGCCGGCCATGTTGGTGGCGATCGTGACGGAGCCCTTGCGGCCCGCCTGCGCGACGAACTCGGCTTCCTGCGCGTGATACCTCGCGTTGAGGACGACGTGCTTGTCGGCGCCGCCGCCGGTCGTCGTGCCGCGCTTGAGACCGCGCCGGTCGAGCAGCGTGGAGAGCTTCTCGGACTTCTCGATCGAGACGGTGCCGACCAGGACGGGCCGTCCCACCTTGTGCTCCTCGACAATCTCGGTGACGATCGCATCCCACTTCTCGGTCTCGGTCCGATACACGAGATCCGGGTTCTCGACGCGGCGCAGCACACGGTTCGGCGGGATGATGACGACGTCGAGGTTGTAGATCTTGGCGAACTCTTCGGCCTCGGTGTCCGCGGTGCCCGTCATGCCGGCGAGCTTCTTGTACTTGCGGAAGTAGTTCTGGAAGGTGACGGTGGCGAGCGTCTGGTTCTCGCGCTCGATCTTGACCTTCTCCTTGGCCTCGACCGCCTGGTGCAGGCCATCGCTCCAGCGGCGCCCCGGCATCAGCCGCCCCGTGAACTCGTCGACGATGATGACCTCGCCGTCCTTCACCATGTAGTCCACGTCCCGGCTGAACAGGGCGTGGGCGCGGAGCGCCTGGTTGATGTGATGCAGCAGCGGCATGTTCGCCGGATCGTAGAGCCCGCCTGGCTGGAGCCGGTGCGTCAGCATCTGCTCGGCCTTCTGCATGCCGGTCTCGGTGAGCGTCACGGTCTTGTGCTTTTCGTCCTTGATGTAGTCGCCGGTCGCTTCGAGCGCTTCGCGATCCTCGGCTTTCGTGTCGCCGCGCACGACCGCGCCGGGCTTCAGCCTGGGGATGATGCGATCGACCTCGTAATAGAGATCGGTCGACTCTTCGGCCGGCCCTGAGATGATGAGCGGCGTCCGCGCTTCATCGATCAAGATGCTGTCCACCTCGTCGACGATCGCGAAGTGATGGCCGCGCTGGACGTAGTGCGCGAGCTCGAACTTCATGTTGTCGCGCAGATAGTCGAAGCCGAACTCGTTGTTGGTGCCGTAGGTGATGTCGGCGGCGTAGGCGACCTGACGCTCGGCATCGTTCAGGTCGTGCTGAATCACGCCGACCGTCATGCCGAGGAAGCGGAAGATCTTGCCCATCCACTCCGAGTCGCGACGGGCCAGGTAATCGTTGACGGTGACGATGTGGACGCCCTTGCCTCCGAGCGCGTTGAGATAGGCCGGCAGCGTCGCGACCAAGGTCTTTCCTTCGCCGGTTTTCATCTCGGCGATCTTGCCCTGGTGCAGCACCGCGCCGCCGATGAGCTGCACGTCGAAGTGCCGCATGTTCAGCACGCGGCGGCCCGCCTCGCGGACGACCGCGAACGCCTCGATCATCAGATCGTCGGTCGTCTCACCGGCCGCGACCCGCTGCCGGAACTCGGCCGTCTTCGCACGCAGCCCTTCGTCGCCGAGCGCCTGGGTCTGCGGCTCGAGCGCGTTGACCTCGCCGACGAGCGGACGCAGCCGCTTCAGTTCGCGATCGTTTTGGGTGCCGACGACCTTGGCAAGAAGTGTTTGAAGCATCTAAGGAGCGGGGGCGGCGTGCCCTGGGTATCCAACGATTGTAGCAGACCCGCCGGCCTAACGGCCGGCGCCGCTACCTGTCCGCGGGCTGGGTGAGGAGCTGAAGCGGGTTGATCAGGCGGTCGTTGACCAGAATCTCGTAGTGCAGATGCGACCCGGTCGATCGTCCTGTCGAGCCGACCAGGCCGATGATGTCGCCGCGCTTCACCGACGCGCCGGGTTTCACCTCGAAGGCGCTGAGGTGGCCGTAGCGGGTCTGCAGACCGAAGCCGTGGTCGAGGAGGATCATGTTGCCGTAGTCGCCGGTAAAGGCGGCCGTTTCGACGACGCCGTCGGCGGTCGCGTAGACCGGTTGCCCTTTTTCCGTGGAGATGTCGAGGCCCTGATGGAAGCCGTGCTCGCCGGTGAACGGGTCGCTTCTGCCGCCGAATTGGCCGGTGAGCCAGCCGTGCGCCGGCCAGATGGACGGCGTGGCGGCCGCGAGCGCCTCGCGGCGCTCGACGTTCTTGCGCACGTAGCTCAGGCGACTCTCCAGGCCCTGGAGCACGTCCTTGAGGACGCCGAACGTGTCTTCGGGCGACGAGAGGGCGGTCGTGACCATGCTCGACAGCGCGGCATTCGGCTGCGTGCCGCCGGCGGCCCGCGTCTTCACGATGGCCGGCAGCTTCTGCATCGCCTGCGCTTCGGCGGGATCGAGCGACGCGCGCGCGCCGAGATCGTCAATGACGCCTTCGAGCGACTGGATCTGCGTCGTCAGCTCGCCGGTGGCGGCGCGGTAGCTGCTGTTCTCGACCTGCAGCAGGGTGTTGCGGGCGTGGAGCTGTTCGATCTCGCCGAGCGCGCTCCAGCGGGCGCCCAGGCCGATCAGCACCGGGATCATGAGCACCGCGGCAGCGCCGACCAGCATGGGTCGCAGGCGGATCGTCGCACGGCGCACCACGCCGCTCGAGCGATCCGCGATCAACACCGTGTAACGTCTGGCGCGCATGGCTACAGAGATTCCGTTCTCTTCAAGAGGTGTTCAAAAGGGGATAGACGCGGATATGTCCACGCCGAGCTTGTGCACTGTATCACATGGTGTATCGAGGCCCAAGGCACAAGTGGATAGAGCGAAAGTCCAGCGAAACAACGGTACGCCTGTTTCTTACGGCTGTAACAGAAAGAAAAGGGAATCGATAGGTTCCCCTTCCTGTTATTGGAACGTGTAGCGGAAGCTCAGCATCATGACGTAGACATCCGAGGTGCCGGCCGACGTCTGAAGCGGGCTCGTGATCAGATTGCCGTTAACCGACTGCAGGTTGTAGGTGAGCCGTCCCTGAGCGTCGGCCGAGGGGCTCGTCAGAATCGCGTTGTTGACGAGCCGGAAGCCGCTCGTTCGCTACAAGAGTTTCCACTACCAGGCGGACAGCTGGACTACGGCCCGACGGGTCGTGGCGAAAGTCGAGCACCACGTTGGCGAGCTGTTCCCGCGCGTCGGCTTCATCGTGACGAATCTCCCGCTCCCGAATCGTGCCGTCGTGCGGTTTTACAACAAGCGTGGCACGGCCGAGCAATGGATCAAGGAAGGCAAGCAGGCGGCGCATTGGACGCGGCTGTCGTGTCACCGGTTCCGGGCGAATGAGGTCCGGCTGCAGCTGAGCGTGCTGGCCTACAACCTCGGGAACCTCTGGCGGCGGCTCGTCCTGCCGACGCGGATCGACACGTGGTCGCTGACCAGCCTCCAGCAACGCCTCGTCAAGACGGGTGGGCGGCTGGTCAAGCACGCCCGCTACTACTGGCTCCTGCTGGCCGAGAGCCACCTGACCCGACGCCTGTTCGGGTCGATGCTCCAGCGGATCTGGGCCTTGCCGGTGCCGACCGGCTGACGGGCAGCGGGCGCTCCGGAGCAGGTCTGACGCAGAACGAGCACAGGCAGGGAGAGGTGTCCGAGAAATGTCCCAGCACCAGGTCGCTTTCGGGACGTGCGACCGCACGATGAACCTCGCTGACCGTGTCGGGAGCCCGAAGCATGGGCCACGAACAAATCCGGCCCACACGGAAGGCGATTGATGTATAACGGTGCCGACCGGGACGGCCAAAATGGAAATCCCGGTTCAGTGGGGTTACCTGGGAATCGTATCGCAGTCGGCGGCCGACTCTGAGTTTCTTGCGCAGCGCCTTGAAGATCGCTGCCGGTTGCGGCGCGGTGATCCGGTCTAGGATAGGACCATGACGATCTCGATGGGACGATGGTCCGCTTGCGGCCTGGCGGCGGGCGTGGCGCTCTCGACCGTGGTGGCGTTGGCGCAGACGGATCGACCCGCCATCCAGCCTCTCCGCTCGACGCCGACCGAGGCGCTGACGGTCAATCCCGGCTTCCGGGACTGGAGCCCGGTCACGATCGCGGGCACAACCATCATCGGCGGCAACCAGACGGGCGGCGGCGGCGTGTTCGCGATCGACGCGGCCACCGGCAAGGTGAAGTGGACGGTGCGGCCCGTCTTCAACGGCGGCACCGCGGGCATCTCCACCGCCCCGGGCGTGTCGGGCCAGGTCGTCGTCTTCCCGTTTGCCTCGGGGTATCCCGGCGCGGTCGTTGCCGTGTCGCTCGCCACGGGCAAGGAGCTCTGGCGCGGTCCCGATCCGGTGGTGGACGCCGCCGTGGCCGTGAGCGCGGGCCTCGCCTACATCATGGGCAAGGACGGCGCGTTCCACGCCCTCGATGCCGCGACGGGGCATGAGCAATGGAAGGCGGCGCTGTCCACGCGCGGCGGATGCGCCTCCGCGCCGATCGTGCGCGACGACACCGTCTACGTCACCGGGCACGCCGACGCCACGCCGGGAGACTCAACGAAGCCGGCGGGTGACTATCTTGTCGCGCTCGATGCCATCACCGGGCAGGAGCGCTGGCGGTATCACCCCGTCGCGCCCGATGCCCCGCTGCAAAACGTCTGTCTCGGGCAACCGGTGGTGTCGGCCGACACGGTCTTCGCCTCGGAGACGACTTTTCTCTACGCCGTGAATCGCGCCACGGGCAAGGAACACTGGAAGCCCCTCGAAATTCGTCGTCCCAGCGAGGGGCGGGAGCGCGGCGTCGAACTGCACGGCCTGGTCGATGCGGATACGGTCCTGGTCGGCATGACCTCCGAGTACCTCATGGCCATCGACAAGACGACGGGCCGCGTGGCATGGGATCTCGCCGGTCAGTACAACGTGTCGAGCCCGTCGATCGCGGTCGTGGGCCGTGTCCTGTATTTCCAGGGGAGCCCCGGTGCCAAGCCGGGAGAGTTGAACCGCGGCACGCTCCACGCGCTCGACCTCGACACGCGCGCCGTGCTGTGGTCGTTCACGCGCCCGACGGGCGAGGCCAACTGGCCCTTCGGGCACGTGACGCCGTTTGACGGCGGCCTGTGGGTGGATTCCTACCAGGCGCTGGTCAAGCTCCGGTAACCGCGGCTACTTGTCGGACGCGGCCTGCGCGAGCGGGGCCTGGTCCCCGCTCATCGTCGCGTCGGTGATTTTCACCGGCGGTCTCGACGGGGGCACGATCCCGGCGGGCGGACGCGCGAGCGGCCTCGCGCGGATTTCAGGCGCGCAGCAGCGCGATGACGCGGTCGAGCATGTTGGGCGCGAACACGCCTCTGTGCCAGGGGGGAGAACGGGAGAACGTGGGAGCGGGTCTGAGAACGGGCCTTCCGTTAACCGCCGACACCCCACTAATGTTTCCTATCGTCAGGAATTGACACGGTGCCAACACCCGACGCGTCCAAAGAGCGCTTTGTCGGTACAGGCGTACCCGCGCCCCAATACAGTGCGCCGCGGTCACAAGCCCAACCTTCCCGATATGAATTGATACGGGTTTGAAATGCGTCATCCGCCCGATCTCGGCCAGTTACTGGAGCCACTCGGCGGGCGTCGGAAACATATTGCCGCGCAAGCGAGGC
>Ga0097691_1001071_pt1 | contig 21160 bp, 33 predicted proteins | sample NGESurdeep072012_8_FD_72858 | JGI IMG/M metagenome (GOLD analysis project Ga0097691, IMG submission 72858) | Arctic peat soil microbial communities from Barrow, Alaska - NGEE Surface sample 210-1 deep-072012 | ecosystem: Environmental > Terrestrial > Soil > Wetlands > Peat ... | reverse complement strand
ACCAGGCTATCTTAATCCTAGCTCCATAGATCTGAAGTTGTTTGTTGGTCATGGTTCTTGTTCTCACTTTCACTCCTTTCTAGTTTAGTGAATGTGTCCAAGATGTATGGTGGCTCAATAAAGTTAAAATGTATATGCTTGTCGTACATATATAAACATGTAATGATAGGTTATATGGAACAGAGTAGAGCACAAAAAATTATTGCCATAGGCGGTCCTTGCACCGGTGATATTAGAGACTGCGAGATAATGCGCTCTGCTATCATATTGCAAACTGCTGTTAGCGGAAGTCCTGAAGTGCAGGATTTTAGACGAGAACTGGCAAGAGCTGCCTGTGAGGAGTGTTGTGATGTCTATTTGTCCGACGTAACTAAAGCTTCGTCTGGCCCATCCAATCCGGATGATGAGGCAGAACCATTACCTCCGCCTCCTGTGCATGTTTGGGGGCCAAAATTTGCATCCCATTTCTGGAAGGAGCCGAAAAAACGGACTAGTGTTGGTTGGGGAAACCATTAACATCTTTTAGTGCTGATATAATATTATTGTGAATAACATTGAACCTAGAGTTTTTATACAAAGATTAATAATCGAAGCACATTTTAAAAAGAACCTAACCAGTGACAGTATAAAGCAATACTTAAACACCCTGTCGCAAATTACTGGTATGACAGTATTCGCTGGTCCATACTGCTGGCCGCCTGACGAAAGATCACATCCCGAAGTTCAATTAGTTGATCTAAATGGATTTATTACCTGGAAGGAGTCAGGCTGCCACGTCTACGCTTTTTCTGAAACTAAGTTTTTTACCTCAGACGTATACACTTGTAAGCCATTTGACTCAAAAAAGGTAATTGATTTTACTCGAGTCTTTATTGAATCTGACGATTTAGTATTCGAAACGCCTTAGCTTAGTTGATAGTTATATAGTTAAGTGACACAATATATGCATCATGCCTGAAACTTTACCTCCTTCTTACAGGGAAGTGCCACAACTTATTGATACAGATCTAACTAGTTCCGAGTCTGTAAATGCAGCAACTCAAAGACTGGAGGCCATACTACTAGGCACGCCAGCAAACCCGGCTGAAGACGTAGTATCGATTTTTGGGCAAGACGCTATAGACAGGGCTAACGCTCTGTATGAAACATATGAAACTAACCTTGAGCTTAGCTTTGCAGACAGACTTCTTCGTGGTGATGCTGAAACTGAAGATTACCCACTATTTGAACGTTTTAAGCGATTGATAGAAAAGGAAGTTGAACTTAGGGGTATTGGTCCTAGCGATAAAGTTCTTTTTATTGGTAGCGGCCCATTTCCAATATCACCAATTTTAATTCACCAACTATCTGGTGGTGCGAGCGTCGATTGCTTTGATTTCTCAGACGAGGCTATTGAAGTATCTACTATGGTCCTTGAGAAAATTGGTTTGGCAGACAGTATAAAAGTTACAAATATAGCGGCTCACGAAGCTAGACTACCTTCAATCAGCACCCCGGGAGAGATGGGGTTGTACGGAACCGTATTTGTTGCTCTACTAACTCAACCCAAATCCGCAATTTTAAGCCATGTATGGCGCTCAATCACTCCAGGAGAAAAAATTGTAATGAGGAAATCAGAGGGAAATAGGCAGATACTCTATAAGGGTATATCCGATACTGCGCTTGATTGGTTAACGGGAGACAACGCAACTCCACGACCGCTTAAAGTGGTTGGCGAATATCATGCCGGGGTAGACGACACAATATCAGGCAATATTCTTGAAACCGACTTCTTACCAAATATTCTTAGGTTATAGCTCTAGCTTTTAACTAGCTCGACTTTTTTTGAACTGCTGAGATTGTTCTAGGTTATGCTTGGCTATCTTGTTAAATGGTATATCAAAATACTCTGCTAAAACTGCTGCGTAGTAAAGAACGTCACCCAGCCGCTTTTGCAATTCTTGTATATCGTCATCGGTCAGCTTTCCGTCGTTATCACGAATAGCTTTTTTTACTAGGTTGGCTATAATCCCAGCTTCACCGCTCAAACCGAGTGATCGATGCGCCAAGGCAGCAACGCCTTTTCACTAATCGCAACGCTCTCAAGAGCTAGTTTCTGATACTCGTCAAAATCCATAGTACTTTTATTATATGCCACAAGAGAAGAACTCGAAATAAATAGGTCTTAAACTAAACTTCAACTAGCCCCCGAGTCAAGCTAAATACCGTATTGAGGTAGCCGGTTAAATGGCCAGAAGCCATACCAGATTCTCTGTTGGCCGTTTCGACGCCTGTGTGAAGCTCGCCTGTTATATCAACTCTTCGAAAATCACCAATAACATCTCGGTTAAACTCTAGATATTCTTCGGTCGTTAAACAAGGTAGATAAATATGAACTCCATCTCGAGCTGAAATAAATGGGTCATCATCAAATATCTTTAAAAAGGCATATCTATTCTTATTTATTCCAAATCGATATGGCCAGTTACGTTCTTCAAGCTGAATCGCTGAAGGCTCAGACGAACCGTTTTCATTATGAGTAACAGCTTGAAACTTAACAAAGCTGTGCTTCTTCTGAAGCACTTTTAAGGAGTTTTGCTGGTGAGATCTAGGTTCACTTCCAGTCTGCATAATTAAGTCAGACATTGCTAGCCTGACATCTACATTGATTAGTTCTTCAAGTTCAGCATAGCTTTCTAAAACAGGGTCGGCACTACTTAGATTAATAAACTCAGTAAGTACTTGTTGAGCTTCCTCCGGTGTATGCCAAAATTGTGCACTTCCCATAGTTGAGGGCTATTGTATGGGCATAGATTGCTCAATGCAAGCATTAGTTTGATTGCTAAAGCAACAAATATTATTGATTAGTGCCGTGCATTGCTAGTAGGTCCTGAACAAGCATCAATTCAATATCGCCCTTTTCGTTACCGGTAATAATGAGCGTGTCATCCAAAACCATTGGACTTTCGTCGAGCATTATTCGACAAGATTCACAGGGATGAAGTGTCGGTGTATGGATATGGTTTACATCACCGAAGTCTGATGGGCCATAGATTGCGAGTGCTATAACTCTATCTAAGCCTCTTTCCCTAGCTTTTTCTAAAACATCGAATTCTGCACAGCGTTTATCCACGGTCGGATCAGGCTTATAGTTTGCTCCAAATAGATATGCAGCCCTAGGCTCAGTAGTCGATATCGCATAGGCGGATGCCCCAACCTTAAAATCTCTATACGATACGGCTCTTTCATCTGCTGCCTGTCTGGCTAAATCAATAAAGCGCGGAATCTGATTGTAAGCAACTGCTTCAGGTGAGGTAACACCAAGTATGCCTGAAAACGCATATCTAAAATCAATCTCAATATCATGAATCGGGCCAGCATACTGTGCTTTAAGCTCACGGTTTGCGGCTTCACTTAATAGGTCGAAGTGATCAGGTTCTCGTGATTCCCTAATCTCGACGTAATGACCATTTATTAACACTAAGTCTGGGGTAATGTACTCTATAGACATACTAATATTATATAATAAAATAAACTTGTCAGCAACCATCCATAGTTATATGAACCAAGTGATAAACTGTAGGTAATGAAGCGAATACTATATATGGCAACTACCCTAAACGGTCTAATTGCTGGTGAAGACGACACAACTGGCTGGATTTCAGAAGGTGAATGGAATAGCTATAGTCAGCAAGTTCGTGACGCAGGCTGTATGATAATTGGTCGTCGGACTTATGAAATCCTTACCACCCAACCAGAATTCTCTGAGTTTGCTGAAGTGACAGTTGTCGTAGTTACGAGTTCTGACCTGAATTTATTAAGTACTAAACATTCTACAGCCCGTTCACCAGCTGAAGCCTTAGAAAAACTAAAAGATAACGAGCGAGTCATTATTGCTGGCGGCGGCATTTTAAACGGATCATTTCTAGCCGAGGGTCTGATTGATGAGATATATCTAGATATTGAACCATTTGTTATGGGTAAGGGCGTTCAGCTTTTTAGTGATCATGATTTTCAGGCTAATCTAGAGCTTATTGAAGTGAATAAACTATCCAGCAGTGAAGTTCAACTTCATTATAAAATCGTCCGGTAATTTAAAGATACAATCACCAGTTGGTTAGCTAAGGCTTGTTTTGTATTTCAATTCGTCTTATAAGGTCGTCTTTAACGCTAATAAATTCCAACCCAGTTGATTTGATGTTTTCGCCACTTTGCTGCTTTGCCTTAAAGTCATAATCAACAACTATAGTCCCGTGAGCAAGCGTTTTTAGCGAGTTTATTGACCAGTTTAAGGTATTAAATTTTGCATGGAATTCTCGTTGCATCTTTATGATATTTATTTTGCCAAAGTACTTACCCGCATTCTGTGAGATATAGATAGTTGTATCGCTAAGTAGTTTTTCTATTTCTTTAAAATCACTAATATTCGATAGCTTAAAATAGCGTTTTACAATTTCTAAATCAGTCATAACCTTACTATAGCAAAAGTTATTCGTATTACCCCTGTGTTTAAGGCGTCTATTTAGGTCAAGATGCTTAGCATATAGAAAATATCAAATTGCTACTGCTTGCAATCGGTCTACATATGTTTAAGAATACTTGAATGAGCATAGCTACTGTTGAGAGCGGACATAACCAGCATGATCCAATAAGAGATTTTTTAAGTGAGGCTCCATCCGATAATATTTGGCATCAGTCAACTATAACCGAGAGGAGCAGTAGCCTCTTTATTGAAGCCCTAAATCTAGCACAAAGATTACCTAGTAGTTCTAGTGTAGTAGAGGCAGACGGTGTACCAAGTCTCGTAGTAGTATCAGATGAAATTGCCTATAAAACACCTGCTAACGGTGAGGGATATATATGGTTAGAGACGACGTTCCCGACATCACCTATCGGAAGCTTAGCCGTAGGCGAGGGAACTGAAGTCGTACTAATGGCGGGCGCCCTCTCAGTTCCAGATAAATGGATCCTAGCTTTAACTAGAGATGGTATATTTCGCAATTCTTTTGGCAGTCGAACACCAGCTGATCATGCCGACATAAACTTTTTTGACAGGATCATACTACACAGGGTTAAAGGAGGCGTGTTTCCTAAAAAGAAACCGTAGACGACTATTTGCTAAGAGAGCGTTTCGTCAATCCAGTTTCTGAGTTCAACGTTTAAATCGTCGGGGAGAGTAAACGTTATCATTGGTACTTCCTCAGTAGATGTTTTACGAACATCGTCCATGAGTGCATCCTTGTGCCTATCCGTTGTATAGGTAGTAATCGTAATATAGTCTGAATCTTGGACCTTGCCCTTCCAGAGGAATCTGGCAGGCTGTTTTATAAATTGTCCACCGGTAGCAAGCTTTTTTTCAAGTAACGAATTTAATATGGCGTCTGCTTGCTCCTGGGTTTCAGCGCTTATTTTGACTTGATAATAAAGGCCCATAGGTTAATGATAGCTCATGTGCTTGGATGAGTATACTGACCTGGTACAATAATATTAATGATTGAGAATATTTATCCCGACGATTGGAAGCAAACACGAGGGTTTTATACTCCGGCTAAGAAAATTGATCTGGGAAATGCATATTTAATATTTGTATCTGGTCAACAAGTAGGTAAGAATGAAAATGACGAAGCAATAACTAATGACATTGAAGAGCAGACTGAACTTGTTTTCAAAGCACTTGAGAAAACTCTGAATGCAGCAGGTGCATCTATTGACGATGTAGTAAAAGCTCAAATATTTTTAACTGACATAGCTGATTTTACTAAAGTCTCGGCTATTAGGGATAAGTGGTTTGCTAATAGTAAGCCCGTAAGTACGCTGGTTGAGGTCAACGCAATGACGCGTAAGGGTGCAAAAATCGAAATAGAGCTTACAGCTGTCATAAAGAAATAGACTAATGGTTGCCTAGATAGGGTTAATACAATAACATAGTTGCAATGACAGTAAGAGCAGAGAGATCAATCTGGCATAGACGTGCCAGAAGGTCAATGGTAACTGGCCGTTCAAGTGATTGGTATAACCAGCTTTTTGATATATCACCCGATGAACGAATCTTAGATATTGGCTCAGGAAAAAGTTCGCACGCACAAAAAAATGTAGTACGTCTGGATTATTTATATAGTGGGCATACGCCTACCAGCGGCAATAATGTGGCGGCACTTTTTCAGGAATTACCATTTGCTGATCAGACCTTTGATCGGGTTATTGCCAGTCAGTCGTTAATTAAAGTTAAAAAAGGTGCAGTACAAGCGATTGCTGAAATACTGCGTGTAACTAGACAGGAGGGATACCTAGAGGCATATCCTGTTGGTGTTGGGTCTAGGCAAACCGCAAGAGATATTGAAATTTCACAAAATATTGAAAGAAAACAACACGTAAAGCGTATAGAGCGATTAGGTGTTCCAATTACTGGGGGTGCCGCCGCGGGACTCGTTGGATATTTTGCAAGTGAGGTTGTGGTACACGGTATGCCTATCTGGGGCTCTGCATTAATCGGGCTTGCATCAGGTATGAGTACAGCTTACGTAGGTTTAAACGGATATTCATTTGGCTTAAGTATCCAAAGACCCGAGTTAGCTGATAGCGAAGCGAGAATAGGGCTCGTTAGAGACATTGTCCAAGCCTATGACATTACCGCAGCTCATTAGCAAGAATCTTTGCATGCGATTTAAGGTCATGAACTCTTAGGTACTTAGCACCGTGAGCTATGGCAATTCTCCCGGCCTCAATATTAGGTTCAGTTTCCATTCTCTGATCACCCAAGAACCGCTTTCTGGAATAGCCTATCATGACATCATATTCAGGAACGAGCTCAGCAAACTTTAATAGTTCTTTATTTAACTCTGGAGTTTTACCAAAACCAATGCCAGGATCCAGAATAATATTATCTCTCGGTAACCCCTTATTTTGAAGCAACTTTGCTTTTTCTAGTAATTCGTCTTTTACTTGATCTACTCGTGAAACCGGCTGCGTTTTATGTGCTTGTTGAATAGGCATATTCGGCAAGTGACTAATAATAACGATTGCCTTTAGATTACAAACTGTTTCTACCATTCTCGGGTTATTGAGCCCTGTGACATCATTAACAATAACTGGTGCTATTTCAAACGCTTTTAAAATAGTACTAGGATGGTAGCTATCAAGCGAAATCTTTCCAGGATACTTTGGGATAAGGACTCTAAGAACTGGTTCTAGGCGTTCCCATTCTTCGCTATCTGTAAGTGCCACGGCATTAGGACGGGTTGATTCTGCTCCAATATCAACTAGTGAAGCGCCTTCATCAAAAAGTCTGTCAGCCTGACTAACAGCTGCAGCAGGTTCGTTGTAGAGGCCACCATCACTAAAACTATCAGGCGTTATGTTTAGAATTCCGACTAACTTAACCATTATATTATAATAACAAAGATCAAAACAAAAACGACCTGGGTAGGTCGTTTAAGCTATCTAGCAAGGCTAGCCAACATTACATAGGTAATGCTTCATAAACACACACAGCGCCGTCTTTTGTTGATGTAAGCGGGCAGCCCTTGGCCATATCAATAGCTTCGTCGATACTTGCTGCTGATACAATAGAATAACCTGTAACAGGCATCTCTTTAACAGGCATTACGCCGCCATGATGTACAGCTTGACCACCATCATTGAATGGGTTGCCAGCGTCAACTAACTTATCTGCCAACTCACCAAACCACTTGCCCCATTCCTCATTACTGCCTCCATCGGATTCAGTACCGGCATAGTAGATGTAGACGTACTTTCCCATTATTTTATATCTCCTTTCGACTCAGTATTGAGTCATTAATTATTAACTTAAACAAACACTCCAAGATCACTCTTGCATCCTGGAAATGTAGTTCTCCAGAGTTGAGTTGTCACTATTCCACCCAGTTTGGTATTGTGAAATCCAATTCTGCACCAACCCCAAAGTACCACTATTGAGTGCTACGAAGTTTGTGCGGCCAGCCTTTTTACGCGTAATAAGCTTGGCATCTTCCAGAATTCGTATGTGTTTGTGAATTGCTGGCAGGGAAAGTTCTTGGTGCCTGGCTAACTGCCCAACCGTTGCTGGCTGAAGTGATAGCTCATGAATGATGCCTCGACGTTTTTGATTTGCTAAGCTGTCGAGTATAGAATCTAGGACTGGAGAATCATACGGGATATTCATAATAGTTAACCTATAAGTTAACTATACAGCCGACCTTTAATTGAGTCAAGGTCACCGTATAACCACACTAAGCATATTCCATTACTGTAGTTAAAATACTACGCTACTGCTGTATCCGGGTACGGCTTCTTCTATAGCGTGACGATGTCTGCGTGATCCGTGGATATTTGTAAGGCCACCCACCACGAAGGCTAATGTACCACCGGCAATTACCTTACCAATCGTCGGATCCATCGAATAATTCAAAACAAAGGCGCTCATTACGGCAAGCATATCTACACCAGCACCGACACCCATAATGATGTCGCCAGCTATTTCCTCACGATTTAAATGTAATTCTGTAGGTGCGCGTTGCTCTAAGTCTTCCATATTGTCATTATAGACTTAATACGTTTCAAGTCTATAATCTATCTTTTTTTTTGGATTTATGCCCCAAATAAATAGCAATAACTACTACTGCATTGGCTACAAAGATATAAAATGGATAGATTGCCAGTGTAGCGTTAAACTTTCCGATTGAACCAATCGCCAGAAGACTTGCAATACAGACCAGTACCCACATTGTATAGGTTTCTGTATCTGGATGCTCATAAGTCTTCCAGGCAGTAAGCCCAGCGCCTATAGCATCTATGCACATAGCAATTATTAGGGCGTAGAGTGCATTATTTGTGAAATACCAGACAATTAGGCCCAATCCTGCCACAATTAGTGCAAGAGTATCTCGTTTTCTTATGCCACCCAATCCAAATCGTATAGCTAGTCCAAATATGACAAAAGCCCCTATACTATCCAGTCCAGTAAACCATAATGACTGGGTTGCACCTTTTGATAACTGTGAGAAGAAAGCAATGCCTGCTAGAACGCACCAAATCAGCCAAGATGCTCGTTCTGGTTTAACGTTTTTAGCTAATATATCTTTGGTGTAGGGTATGTAGCTAATTAGGGCTAATAGTCCCGATATTATACCTATGGCTTTAAGCATGAGTTAACTATAACAAATATCTCGTACATCTAATCTTTCTTTTAGAATAAACATTCTGGAAGGGCTGATACATAAATAAATCAACAAACATACCCAAACTAAAACACCGCTTTTCAGGCGGTGTTTTTATTATTCAAGTATAGACGTATTGTGGGGCCGTAGTTATTTCTATATCAACAACCGTCAGAATGGTAAGCTATAACAATGGCAAGCAAGCTAAAACTGATCCTAGTAATTAGTATTCTTGCATCTTTCATAGTTTCAGCAATTGGGATTAGAAATCAAACTAAAAAATCTTAACGTATTGGTGATCTGCTGTAATGGCTATATCGATCAAACCTATAGTTATAAGCTAAGTATTCATCTTTATTCCGACTATAGCCGTATCACTATAAAATGTTGTGTGTTGTCTTGAATACGTAATAGGTGTTATATCGACGATTGGTAAGGTAGCAAAACTAAGTTCTGGCACCCCATCAGGGTCTGTAGCCAACCTATGAAAAAATGCTTCCGCAACTGGTGGAGTATATTGTTCAATTACAATGAATTTGCCGCCACCGATTAGTACTCGACTTGCTTCTCTAGCTATACGTTGCTTGTATGAGTATTGAGTGCTATCAAGACCACCATTAAGCTCGGCTAATCCTGAAGTGTCATAGTCGTCTACCATAAGTGTTTGCAGGCCATACACCATGCCAAGCGTTCTTTTATCTATTCCAAGAGCAGGATCACCAAATACATTTCTAGCTAGGACAATGTCAACACTTGAGTCCGGCAAGTCGAGCCTAGTGGCATCTGACCCAAACATCGGCGTGAATTCGGGATGTCTTTCAGCAGATTCTGTAAGAGCATCACGGTCTCTGTCGACTATAAAGTGTGGGTCAGCACCATCAAAAAATGGCCCAGGTGACTTACCGCTACCAATTTCTACAACTATCATTGGTACTATTATATCATAAATAATGTAAATAAGCAACAATGTAGGGTTATAGTTATAAACTTCCTAACTAGGGTCTTGGAATTCTCTAGCCAATCGCCCAGGCAGCCAATTAGAATTTCCCAAAGGATCAGGATTAAGCTTGTCTCTTAGTCTTAGTGCAGCGTCATCTATCGCAGTCCTATCTGGAATTATTCCAGAGTTAAGTCCTCTCCACACAGCTATAAATAACTCGGTAGCTGCTGCCTCTATTTCCTTCGCTCGTTCAATATCATAAGCTTTTGGTCTATCCAACTTAAATGGAGTACCAGACTGCATAGCACGTAATCGTACAACACTCCACAGGGTAATTTTTCCATAGAGCCTGCCATTGGGATCTTCATCTTGAAGTAATGGATCATAACGCTCTCTTAGATCATTATATTTAGGGTCAAGCCATCCAGTTTCAAAGAATTCCTTAAACCCTTCTTCCAGCTCTCGATCAAAACCAATATCTATTCCGTCATACTCTGCAAGAATATCTGGGTCTACCCAATTAGTGAATTCATTATCATTTGCTGTCATGTTTAACAAGAATAGGGAATTAACTTATATAGAGCAAGCGTAACCTTAATGTAAGGCTAACGGTCATGGCTATATCTGCCAAGCCAAAACTTACCCAAGTTCAAGTATAGGGAATTTATATACGACTTCTATACCACTAGGTGTAGAAACTTCACCAACTTCCTCCAAGTCTGTACCCATTCTATGGGCAAGCTGTTCAAACATACGATAGCTGTATATATTGTCTGGCTCTATAGTCCCACTGAAAGCTGTAGCACCTGCAAGTCTTGCAGATTCTACCATGCGATCTTGGAGCTGTTCACGCAAACCACTCCCTCTATACTCTGGCTTTACGCCAAGTTGCCAACCAAACCACTCTAATTCTGCAGTTGTATTTACTGGATTGCTTGTCGCAAACGCCACGATGTTATTAGTTTCTGGCTCATTGGCTAGAAAGCAGGAATTTCCAAAACTTCTGAATAAATTCCAATACGTATACCAAGTGTGTTGAGTTAGTGGCGGTAAGTCAGCCACTAGGTCGTATATGGCGTACGTATCACTGGGATTAATCTCTCGAATTGTGGTCTCGCTTAGCGAATGCATAAAGCGATTATAAAATAATATATATAGATATGCAAATTTATAGGACCACGCTAAGCGTTATCTATACTATAATTCTACCGATGGAGCCTCAACCTGAACTTGGCCACTGAATCCGATCCCAGCTAATTCTTTCAACGATGCCACTTCTACCAATCTACGTTGCAGCAACTCAGCTACATAGGGAGACAATTGCACATCTGTTCTTACCGGTCGGCCGATAGTTACAATTCCAGGTATATTATGTTCAGCAGGTGAGACAATTCTAGTCATACATTAATAATCTATCTTTAGGTCAAAAATCACAAGCATTAGCGTATTGGAAGGTCACAATCAACGCTATATCGACTAGTGATTATTTAGTATTTAAAGAAACTAACAATAATAGTTACGAAAACAGCAAAACCTAGAAACCTTCTAAAGTAATTAGAACCTTTGGTAATCTCAAGAAAGGCCCAGGTAAAAAGAAAAGCAGTACCAATGTCTTGAAGAGAGTTCTTGATATGACCTTGATGTAATAAATGGGTAATTAGCTCTATTAGAATCCAACAAGATAAAGCAAGGTTAGGGGATTGAATTATTACAATATGTCCCTCTTTGTCCTTGAAGACTCCTTGGGTTAACTTACTTATACTTTTCATCCTCATAGAATAGCAGAGCTATGCTAAAACGTAGTCAACCTCGGGTGGTGGCTATATGTAACCTGTCTAATGATATGATCTATACATGCCTGTAATCTATCTAGCCTTAGGGTCCAATGTTGGTGATAGTAATAAATACATTGATGAAACAATGGGGTTATTAAAAAGCAAACTCACAGACATTCAAGAAGCACCAAGGTATAGATCAAAAGCTTGGGGTTATACTGAGCAAACAGATTTTGTAAATACTGCCATTAGGGCTAATACGGACTTAAAGCCTCATGCCTTACTTGTCTTTGTTAAGGCCACAGAAGATGAAGTTGGTCGTATTAAGCGTTTTCGCTGGGGCCCTAGAGAAATAGATATTGACATTATCTTCTACGAAAACAGGGTAGTTAGTGAGCCCAACCTACATATACCGCATGCTAGGTTTAAAGAAAGAGACTTTGTGCTAAAACCCCTGAACGACTTGTCCCCTCAAATGGTTGACCCTATATCAAAAAAGACAATTGCTACTTTACTGAGTGAGCTACCTCCCTCAGAGCTATCTGTTATTAGTGTTATTGATTAGTCCTTTTATCTATGTTTAAAGATAATCCTATTGGAGGGCCACAGTCGATGATATATCTACTAAGATAAGAATCTGTACCTACGATGCATCTATGGATTTATTTGCTCGCTAAAAACAACAATGCGCTCATTGAATAAATTAGTCCCAGGGATAACATCACCATCACAAGAAATTAAGTTAAGGCCAGGTGTTCCGTTAACAACCGAAGTCATCGCCGAAGTCATATTAACGTTACCGGATGGGTAGACTACAGCCTTAACTACTTTGTAAGTAAATACCGTCCTATCACCTCTAACGATTTGCAGGACGTCTCCAGCTACTAGATCTTTGAGTCCATAAAACACGCCGTGAGCTGTCCAACTAGATATATGACCATCAATGAGCATTGCTCCAGGTTGTCCTGGTTCAGCAGATTCGTTATACCAATCGGTGTCATAAATGTTATTGGGGGTTGCTAGGGCTCCTGAAGCATTAACACCGACCGAGAAGACTCTAGCGTCGACGCCAAGACGTGGGATTTTTAAATATCTCGGCAAATTAGGGGCGACTACATAGTTGGCGACAGTTGCTGAGCTGGGTTTAACTGTACTTAGGGCCGATGTCTGCCCGCCGGACTTAGCAGCATTATTAGCCTGTGCAGTTAGCTTATTAGCTTGAGTTACCGCTATATGGTTTGCACGAAGACCAGCCAGACTTACATATCCACCAATTAATATTAATGTTATTGCTAATATTGTTAGCCCAAACTGTAGTTTGCTTTTGTAAGTTGAGCGTAGTCTTTTTTTGAGTTTTGCAACTATACTTACTTTTGGCACGACTGTGCTAGATTTACTGTCATCGTATGCCGATAATGTATTTATGACATGCACTCTGGGGAGTTCTTGTGTGTGGCTTAGACTTGGAATAGCTGAGGAATTTGGAGCAGTGGAGGTTGAACTCGTAGTGTCCCTTGTTAATAAGAGCCCTCTTGCTTGCTTTACATCAGATAGTAGTTCTGGCCTCGTTCGAACAATCGGACGTCTTATATAACCCGGGTTATTAAAGTTGTTACGTAGTCTAGAGCGAAGTATTTGGCTGTCCAGTTTAGCGTAGGCACGAGGTTCCATGACTCAGTACGGTCTTATCGTTTCTTTGATGTGGCCGGGCTCTTAATCTTACGAGATATAACATATATACCGCCAGCCATCATGAGAGTACCCACTAGAGGAAGTCCTACATGAGAATTTATTAGACCAAAACCTGTGTCAGGTGTTTTTGGAACACTTACAACTGTTAAAACAACGTCGTTACCCGTCCCGCCAACATATGATATTTTAAAGACATATCCACTAACAGTAATCTCTGAGCCTTCTGGTAAACCAGAAAATGTGTCTTTAACTGCACTACTTCCTTCATTGTTAATGATTTCGAAGGTTTGACCAGCTGTTGGCTTGAAGCCATTTACAATCGATAGCTGTAGGATGCCTTGGTTTGGCGGAGTGTTACCGTCATCAAGTGTCACGGTTCCAGTTACATCTAACTGATCATAACCAGAACAAGCTGTGGTACCGCCGATTTCGGCTTGGTAAGTACCTCCTACGCCTAGGTTGCCGCTAGTTGTTAGACATCCTGGACTATGGCCGGGGGCAACAATGCCACCTTGGGCCACCCAAAGATTGCCAACTGTTCCTAAGCCTTTAATGGTACCGCCATTTTCTACATATGTATCACCACGAACTCCGTCAATAACATAGGTCTGATTTGTTCCGACTGTTACTGTTAAGCTTGGCTGGTTATCACCTGAAGCTAAGGTAATGGTTTGCAGTGGGGCAGTTTCGGAACCGTTTGGTGTTTGTGAAGTATTATTGGAGGAATTAATAGTCAAGGTTCCAGGAGCTCCTGGAACTACTGTAAGAGTATAGTTTCCAGTTAGTCCTCCTGTAACTGCAAGGTTGTAGTCACTACTAGAGGGGTTAGCCGTTGTATTACCCAGTAGAGTTATGTTTCCTGATAGGGTAGCTGTATATGCGGTGACTGGTCCACCACCACCCGAACAGCCTGATGGACTGGTGTCGGGACCATCTGCCATAATAGCTCCGCTACTGCTCATTCCGGTTCCAGATATTGTAAGCGGTTGTGCAAACGTAGTGTTAGCGGAAATGCCGTACGCTATTCCTGCACCCGAGGCAACAGTTACGCCGCTAGAACCAGTACCCAGTGACTGACTGTTGTTCACCTGTAATTGCCCGCTATTTACGTTGATAGCTCCGGAGTAGCTTGGGCTAGCTGAATTTAAGACCAGGCGCCATGCACTGTTATCATTTAGCGTTCCACTACCAGTTAAGGCCGATAATACAGACACACCACTACAGGTCGAGGAATCACTGACAGTAAGAGTATTACTACCTAAGGCTAGTGTGTGTGAAGTCGAAAGCGTTTGATCGCCTATGATTAGGTTGCTACTGTTGCTGATAGCGAATGTTTGGCTAGCACCGAGTGTCACATCAAGATTAAGATCAGTGTACATGAATGAGGACTGTGTAATACCTCCGGTGATGGTTAAGGCGTTACCGGTTACAGTGAAGCCGTAGCTAGTGTTACTGCCTGAGAAAGTCATACTTCCGACAGTCAAACCAGTAATATCATTAGTAAGGGTCTGTGATGCAGACAAACTAGTCGTGTCAAATACTAAATTATCTCCGTCACCTGGTTGAGGAGCGGCGCTATTACAACCAGTCCAGTTACCTGCGGTATTAAAGTTATTGTTAGTCGCCCCTGTCCAGGTACAGGTATATGGTGCCGCAGCAAAAGCTGTACCGGCAAAAGTAACAGATAATAAAGCGCTAAAGCTCAACACTAGTGCTGAGCCTAAACTACCAAGTCTCTTAAGTTTCATTTTATTTTTATCCTTTTTATTGTTTTTGGATGTTCTCTATCTGAGTATAGATTAAGTTTGTTGTAATACAAATAGTTTTCCACAGGCTTCTTGAAAGATTCAAACCCGTAATTGCCGAAACCACAACTACATTTTCTCTGCCCCAGTTTTTCAATAATTAACCACAACCATATTTGAGGTCCATTGTATAATTAAGTTCGACAAAAATTGTAGGGAGTTATGGGCTGTTTATTGCTAACTTTAGTTGATACTAGCAGGCGTAGTCTTGGTCGGTCTTTCCGCTAAATTGAATAAGCCATGTTGCCCCGCCAGTAAATTGATGTCCAGTACAGTATGTTTTAGCTTGACTGGCTGTTTTCCATGTAGTAGCCCCCCAAGAAGGCCAGTTATTTAACCAGGTTCCCGTTATGCTATTCCATTGCGCAGTAGTACTGTAAGCTCCAACGGTAATTGCTCCACTTGCTGCCAGCGCGTCATGTTCACCTTGCAAACTATTTTGATTCTGTACGGCATTATTCGACCAGGTATTAGTAGTTTCTATATCTAACCACCATGTTGATGAATGTGCTCCAATACTTGAAGCCGCATTATAGGCGTACAATCCAGCGTTATAGCCATAGTTATAGGCTAAACAGTTATTGTCGCCAACTGCACAGATGTGGGGGCTAGCAGAGTTAATGTGACTTGAGCTACTATCCCAACCAGTGTTTACATAAAGACTGAGATTTTTGTAGTTTGCTGCTTCCTTAGCTAGGCAAGGGCTAGTTGAGTAACCTAAACCATCTGTTACGCCCACTATACCAAAAGCCGAGCTAGTTATCTTGGAATTACAGTTAGGCCAAGAAATATCACTACCAACTGCACCTGATACATATATGCCTTGTGCAAATACTGAACCTCCAAATAGAACAATGGCTGCTAATGCGGAGGTAATAATTACAGGTAGTTTCAACTTCATATGACTATATATTAACACTACTCTCAATAAGCCTATGACTTAATAGCATAACAGGCTTCAACTTTTTAACAGATACGAATTAATACCTAAAAACAATAATTTTAACGTAGAGACTAATTCATATCTGTTGGCAAATATGGAGACCACAGTGATGATTGCATCTACTAGGCTATTCAATGGGGATTATTACAAATTGAGCTAATAAAGTACCAAGTTCTCCAGGCTCAAGAGACCTTTTGTCAATAAAGGCAACTCCTGCTTCCTTAGCCTCTGGCTGGATAGAACGATCAGCACTAAGCACCACAGCTGGGATCCTGGCTTCTCGGGCTGCATCGATTACTTGTCTCCAATCACCATTCAAACCATCAGAAAAAATAACTGAAACCACCTCATCTAGTTCTGTAGCTCGTTCAAGTCTATCAACTACGCTTTTGGCATCACCAAATGCCTCAATATCTTCTGCTTTAATACCAGCTAATCGAGCTTGGCGGGGAAAAGCTCGTTGCAATACCTCATCATCATCTACAAAGAATACTTTTCCGTGTGATCTTTCAACCATAGTAACAATATAATCTACTCAAAAGTAATTAGTGTCAACTCAATTAATGCGCACCTATATACTTGACGTTACCATAACAACTCTATTTGACAATACAGTGTACCTAAACATGCACCCCTTAGAATAAATACTTTCTCATTTGCTCAGGAGTAAGATTGCCGCCACAAATCACAGATGCTACACGTTTATTTCGAAAAAAGTCCTTATTGCTAAGAATTGCCGCAACTCCACAAGCGCCGGACGGCTCAGTTACTATTCCTGCTGATTCGAATAGTAGTTTCATTCCTGCTATTAGTGCCTCATCACTTACCCTTAACACATCATCAACCGTACTTTTCATATCTTCTAATACTTCCGGTATAGGGATTCGTCCCGCGATGCCATCGGCGATAGTATTTATAGTTGTGTGTTCAATAACTTTACCTTGACGCCATGATTCTTCCATTGCGGGCGCCCCTTCCGCTACAATACCAATTACTAAGGTCTCTGGACTCTTTGCCTTAATCCACGTTCCTATTCCAGTGAGCATTGCCCCACCACCTAGCGCAACAAGCATTATATCTAGCTTGTCGGGCCAATTTAATAACTCTTTACCTATTGTGCCAGCTCCTTCACACGTCGCCACCTCAAGACTATCTTTAATTAGAGTAAGATTTTCTTGAACAGCTACACGTTCCGCTTCATCTCCCGCATCATCTAAATCCCCAGCAACTAACCGTACCTCTGCTCCAAAGGAACGCATCATTTGAATTTTGAGTGGGTTTGCATTTTTACTTGCGTATACAATAAGAGGAATTCCTTGTGTACGACAGGCGTAAGCCATGGCTTGGCCAAGATTTCCTGCGCTCGCACAGACGACTTTGGCATTCTTTGGTAGCTTGGAAATGGCATAACAAGCACCTCTGCCTTTGAACGATCGAGTAGGATTCATTGTCTCTATTTTTAATAACAGCTGACACCCAAGCACATTCTCAAGCGGTTCACATCTGAATTGGGGAGTATTCAAAAATATCGGGTCTATTATTCGTGCTGCTTCGTCAATGTGTTGTAAATTGATTCTATTTTTCATGCACTTTCCTCCTTAATAACATCCTCAACCCTCTTAACAGGCTTGACCTTAACGATCTTCTTCATAGCCTCATCAAAACTAAGATCTATCTTTAATGGAGGTTGTCTGTGTTTCTTGGGCTTAGGTTTATCCATACACTTAATAATAAACAAGTGCTACAAATATAGCTAAATTAAATCCATACTATTCTTACCTATATATTTATATATAGAAGGGAGAAAAGAGAACAAAAATAACAGGTTAAAAACAAAAAGTTAGGTACATAATCGGTAATGTACCTAACTTCATTTAATTTATGAGCGATTTGTATGTCAGTTTCTTACCATTACTATACTTAAACCATTTATCGAAACGCTGTCCGTCAGTTAGATCACGGGTGTTGTACTTGTAGACAAACTCATCACAGTATTTACCTAGATGCTTTACGCTAACGCCCATATAGATGGCTTTAAGCCCTAGTTTTAAATGATCCCAGACTCCACCTTCAATAGTATTAGTATGAACAGTTCCTCTAGCAAACTCTAAGATACTGTGATTAACGCTATCGTGTAAGTAGCCTCTTCTAGTTAGGGTTCTGTAGGCATTCCATTGATCGCTGTAGATTATAGCTTTAGGACTAATATTCTTCTCTATTTCTGGAAGCAATACTCTAGCGCCTGAACTTTTTACGTGAGAAAGCTTAACTTTGCCTTTTCGTTCAACAGCTCCAAATACTACGGCCTTATTGTCGTATTTAATTCTTTCCCTAGTCTTGCCGCCAATATATGTTTCGTCTATTTCCACGATGCCTTCTAGGGGTTTATCGTCAAAAGTGGTATTTACGCTATGTCTAATCCTGTGAAGCATATGCCATGCTGACTTTTGAGTAATACCTAAGTATTTAGCTAGTTGTATTGAGCTTATACCTTTCTTAAAGCTAGTAGCTAAGTAAACAGCTAGGAACCAACTTTGAAGTGGTATTGCTGAATCTTCAAAGACTGTACCAACTCTTACACTAAAAGGTTGTCTACAAGTAGCACACTTGAGTAGTCTACTGTCTTTAAGCTTGTATATCTTGCCACCAACTACTCCACACTTAGGGCAAGTTGAATTGTCTCCCCAGCGTGCATTTTGAAGATAATCCCTACATGCTTCTTCATCAGGGTACTTTTTATAGAAGTCTATTAGATTGATACCCTCTGTCATACTTCTATTGTACAGGGGTGAGGTGGTAATGTCAAGTATATAAGTGCGAATTAATGGTATGGCAATATTGTAGAACCATCGTAGACGCTATCGCAACTCAATTTAAGGATTATACCCTATTCATGAAAAACGGATGATAGAGCTTTAGTAGCAATATATGCTACTAAATGTTATAATATAGTATATGAATGACAGCACTCGACAAGAAGTCTATATTGATCCAGAAGACCAAATATTGCATTTAGTTGGCGATGGTATGTTTACTGAAGCAGCAACATTAAGAGTACGTCAGGCAGCTGATCATATGGCACTGGGTGATTTGGTGACAGCACAATTTGAACTTAGGACAGCTGCTGATTTAATAGACTCACATCTTAGAGCTGCACAAGAGGGTATTGGTTTGCCTATATACGTAGAAGCTATCGAAACCTTAACACCCGAAGATAGTAGTTGGGTTGACGTTCGTTTTGTATACGCTGATTTATTCATCACGCTTAATAAAATTCGTGAAGATTACGATCCTATAGCCCATCCTAACGAGCGTACTCCATCTGGCTGGGATAACGAACGCATATATAAAATGTTACAAGAAATTGATAGTAAGGTTTCGGACAAGGATGATCGAGATAGGATCATAGTTCTTTCAGTGTTTTTTGATAATCCACTAGGTGAGGGTGAAGGAAGTAAATTGGCCAGGTATAGAGCCATAAATCAACTCCATAGTCCTAGGTTAACAGCACTGGCTCAGTGTTTTAGCACTGCGGATAAAAGTTCTTATAGGCAAGCTGGCATAGATCACGATGAAGGTACTGCAATAATAAACATATACAGAAGTCTTAATTCTACTGAACAAGTTCAGTTTTTTGTTGACTATTTGACTTTAATGAAAATGGTTCCTAAGGATCAACTCCCTCCAATAGCTACGGGCTGGAATACTTGGCAGCAAAGGATATATAGATCTAAGTCGATAGTGCGAGAAGAGCTTGCCCAGTATACTAAAGACCTGAACGCACTATTTGCAAGGTGTGGTCGAGATGTTGTTAATCTTGATAGGGCACAATGGCAATTTCCCACCAAAGTAGTCGAACCATTACCCGCTATTGCAATTAATGTAGAAACACCCCCTAGAGAAAGACTTCGCAGACGATTTTTGAATGCTCTGATTAGTGAATCAGCAAAATAAAAAAACAGAGACTTTATTTCTCTGTTTAAACATAAACGTATTGGAGGGCCACCGTCATCGCTATATCAACTCTAGCTAAAATCCATGGAACTTCTGGTAATATTTCCTATTTATGTTAAAATAAAATTAATTATGCAAGACCCTACAACATTACCTCCAGGGCAAAGGACACCTGAACATCCACCTTTAGGTCCCGAAACTGATGAAGCAATGAGATTTGAAGCTGTTCTACAAACTATTGTAGAATCAGCCGAACAAGATGGTGTCATAGATAGGGAAGCATTAGTTGTAAAAGTGATTGACGGAGTTAGTCTTGCAGATTTTAGCCTAGAAGACGATCAAATGCATGCCATTGTTCATCGTGTGTATGGGTCGTCAGAAGATGTATCAGATATGTTAGGTCGTTTAACTTGGGATCAGCGAATGCGTTGGTACCCTGGAAATGTAAGAAGATTATTGAACTGGTATAGTAGTCGATCTTCTGACGATCACTCAGAATCTTTAGTTTAGTTGGTCAAATTCAGCACGAAATTGTGAAGCTAAGGCTTCCGCACTGGTTTGGAGTAGGGGCCTAGCTAGGGCTTGTCGTTCTTCAGATGTTAAAGCTTCCAATGGGGGAATGGTTACAGTTCTACCATCCGTTAAATGTAGGGATACCAATAATTTAGGTTCTCCTTCTGCTACAGTTCCTTGTGATTTATCGGCAACTTCTTCAAATGGTACTGGACAAGCTAAACTTCCGTCTGTTCTTCTGTATGTTATTACAAGTTTTTCACTCATAAAATTATTCTGCTACTTAAATATGTATATAGCAAGCATAAGCGGGATTGGAGGGGTCGAGCCACTAAACATATAGGACACTTGTATCTACTGTAGCACTCTCAAAGCCGTTTAGGCTTTGTAAATATTCAATTGGG
>Ga0097691_1001070_pt1 | contig 21167 bp, 16 predicted proteins | sample NGESurdeep072012_8_FD_72858 | JGI IMG/M metagenome (GOLD analysis project Ga0097691, IMG submission 72858) | Arctic peat soil microbial communities from Barrow, Alaska - NGEE Surface sample 210-1 deep-072012 | ecosystem: Environmental > Terrestrial > Soil > Wetlands > Peat ... | reverse complement strand
CGAGAGGCGACGCTCCCACCGATGCCAAGCGGCCGAAAGCGGCATCCAGCTGCGCCTCGTTAGGCTCGCGTCTGGAGTCGAGATGCCCTCCACCGGCTTTATTAGCGCCATGGCGGATCAGATCCGCGACGGTGACTTTCAGAGCGGGGGTTTCGAGTACTGTGGTTCCCAGAAACTGAGCGAGCTTCAGTTCGCGTGTTCCGGCTGGGATCTGTATGACAGAAGGTCAAGACCTTGGGCTTGGAAACCGATGTCCGGCCTAACCGGAAGGTCGGAGCTGTCGCCGACATTGTTGACTCGAACGCGAAGTTTGATTTTCCGCCCGGTGTTCGCCTGATGGATGAGAGGCGCCTGGTCTAGCAAAAGTTGGCGCAGGCCAGCAGTGAGCTTTATGATCTCGAATTCACCTGGTGCGCTCAAACCGTCGATTAGTTCGTCGTAACGACGAACGAACAGTCGCTCTGCCCAGATCATTCTTGGCTTTCCCAGTAGCTGACGAACCTCAGCGGTACTCTAGGGCTAGCCGTCTCTCCACGATTGAAACAACAGAATCCGAAGAAGCCTAACTCGCGGGGACTTGTCGCCATTTCTGAAATGGCAATGCCGTATCCGAAGAACATGTAGCACGCCGGCGTCTTCATCCCGGACCGATTAAAAGTGGCGCGACTCAGTTTCTTGGCCAACGCCGGCTAGCGGCTCTTCCGACCAGGTTTCGGATGCTTAGTAACTCTGTTTTTTCGGTTGACACGCGGAGACCAACCCGGCATAGAACGCCGCATGAACGCGTCGAACATCGGAACGGTGAACGACGTCTTCCCGTATTCGCCGCTGTAGATCATGCCCTTCTTGATCAACGCATTCCGCAGCGGACCGGCTTGGCCTACAGTGTTCCCCATCTGTTTTGCCACAGCGCCCGAGCGGTGCGGCCCGGGACCGAGGTCGGCCATAGCACGCATGTAGTCTTTTTCGCGGGTCGTGAGACGATCAAAGCGAACCTTGAAGAAATCCGAATCGAGTTGAGCTAGCACGCCTATGCGTGCATCCTCCACGTCGGCCGTGGTGATGGGCGATGTTTTGGCAACGTCCCAAGCGTGGTGTCCCCACTCTTGCAGGAAATACGGATAGCCTTGGGTCTCCGTGACTATTTGATCGAGAGCGGCGGGTTCGATGGCGACGCCCTCGTTCTCGAGGGGCTTCCTGATAGCCTCCATTGCGTCCGGCCGTGAGAGGGGGCCGACGGTCGGGTATCGGAATAGACGTTCCGCGTAAGATTTGGCTTCTCCCGCCAGCCCAGCGATCTGGGGCAACCCGGCGCCGAACAGTACGACAGGAAGATTCTTTTGGCTGATGCGGTGCGTCGCGACGATGAGCGCCCCAAGCTCGTGGCCGGATAGGTACTGCACCTCATCGATAAGAATCGCTACCCCGGCATCGTCTATCTTCGCAGCCTCGGCCACAGCGATTAGCATCTCGGGCAAGTCGATCTCGAGGTTGCCAGAGTCGGCGACTCCTTCTTCGGCTGCAATACCGAGCTCTACGGCGCCAATGCTCACTTTGAAAGCGCTCGCGAAGCCGCGAAGCACTCGAAGGCCCTTCGTGGCGAGGTCTTTTGCGCGCTCTCGTCGACTTAGTTTGATGAGGAGCATTCGCAAACGTGGGACAAGAATTTCCGCTAGTCGGCCTTCCTCGGGCGCCTCAAATAACGTTGTGAGATAGCCATTGCTTTGGGCGATCGACTCAATCCGATTCAGCAGAACGGTCTTCCCAACACCGCGCAAACCCAGGAGTAGGTGTCCGCGGTCGGAACGCCCCTGCTTGATTCGCTGCAATGCCACGGTCGAGTCCTCAATGATCTGATCTCGACCAACGAGCTCCGGAGGCTGGCTCCCGGCGCCCGGCGCAAAGGGGTTGCGGGTGGCATTCATCGAGGCTTATCTGGTCTCGGACGATCGAAAAAAGGCATCAATAGTTATAGCGAGTTATAGCCGGTTATTCAAGAAAAAGATAAACTGCCTATAACTGGCTACAAGTGGGCGGAGAGCCTTCTTCACCGGAGAACCCTCTGATGATTCCAGAAGGGTTGTCCTGCGACGCCCCGAACCAAGGCTAGATATCCAGGTTTCCCGCGAACTTGGCGTTCTGCTCGATGAATAACCGGCGCGGTTCGACCTCGTCTCCCATCAGCATCTGGAAAGTCTGGTCGGCGAGCACCGCGTCTTCCATGGTGACCTTGAGAATCGTGCGTGTCTGCGGATCCATGGTCGTATTCCAGAGCTGCAGCGGATTCATTTCGCCGAGGCCCTTGTAGCGCTGGATGTTTGGCTTGCCGTCGCCATTGCTGAGCCGGGCAACGTAGTCCTCGCGCTCCTTTTCGTCGTAGGCGTAGTACTCTTCCTTGCCCTTGGCCACCCGGTACAGCGGCGGTTGCGCAATGTAGACGTAGCCCGCCTCGATCAGCTCCGGCATCTGGCGGAAGAAGAACGTCAGGAGGAGCGTACGAATGTGCGCGCCGTCAACGTCGGCATCAGTCATCAGGATGCACTTGTGATAGCGGACGTTCTCGATGGAGAACTCTTCCTTGATGCCCGCGCCTATGGCGGTGATGATGGTCCTGATCTCCTCGTTGGAGAGGATCTTGTCGATTCGCGCGCGCTCGACGTTCAGGATCTTTCCACGCAGCGGAAGAATTGCCTGGAACGCGCGATTGCGTCCCTGCTTTGCCGAGCCGCCGGCGCTGTCGCCTTCGACCAGGTAGATCTCGCACAGGGCGGGGTCGCTGAGCGAGCAGTCGGCAAGCTTGCCGGGAAGATTACCGACGTCGAGCGCCGACTTCTTCCGCGTAAGATCGCGCGCCTTGCGGGCGGCTTCTCGCGCGCGTGCGGCCGACACGGCCTTGTCGATGATGATGTTGGCGACCCGCGGATGCTCCTCGAGGTAGGCGCCGAGCATCTCGTTGACGACCGTTTTCACCGCGCCCTCGACCTCGGAGTTGCCGAGCTTCGTCTTGGTCTGCCCCTCGAACTGCGGCTCGTTCACCTTTACCGAGAGCACGGCCGTCAGGCCTTCGCGGACGTCGTCGCCGCTCAGCGTGAAGTCGTCCTTCTTGAGTGCTTTGCCCTTGCCGGCATAGGCGTTGATAGTGCGCGTCAGCGCTGCTTTGAAACCCGTGAGATGCGTCCCGCCCTCATGGGTGTTGACGTTGTTGACGAATGAGAAAACGTTCTCGTTATAGCCGTCGTTGTACTGGAAGGCGAGCTCGATGCCGATGTCGTCGCGCTGTGTATCGATGTAGACAACCTCGGTGTGCAGCGGCTTCTTGGTGGAGTTGAGGAACTGGACCATTTCCTTCAGCCCACCCCTGGCCATGAATGTTTCCTGCTTTTCCTGGCCTTCACGCTCGTCGCCCAGCCGAATCTCGACACCCTTGTTGAGGTACGAGAGCTCGCGCAGACGGTTGGCAATCGTCGCGTAGTCATAGCGAAGCTCTGTAAAGATCTCCGGGTCGGGCTTGAACCATACCTTGGTGCCGCTGTCGCCGGGCGCGGTCTTGCCGAGCACACAGAGCTGCGTGCGCGTGGCTCCACGCACGAAGTCCATGTAGTACTCCTTGCCGCCGCGCTTCACCCAGACCTTGAGCAGCTCCGACAGCGCGTTCACCACCGATACCCCGACGCCGTGAAGTCCACCCGACACCTTGTAGCTGCTCTTGTCGAACTTTCCGCCGGCGTGCAGCACCGTCATTGCCAGCTCCACTCCCGGAATCTTCTCGGTGGGATGGATGTCCACCGGAATACCGCGACCGTTGTCGGCAACCGTGATCGAATCGTCGGCGTGGATCACCAGGCTGATCTTGTTGGCGTAGCCGGCAAGCGCTTCGTCGACGGAGTTGTCGACGACTTCATAAGCGAGGTGATGCAGCCCGCGAGCGGAGGTAGACCCGACGTACATCCCGGGACGCTTGCGAACCGCTGCGAGTCCCTTCAAAACCTGAATTTGTCCAGCGTCGTATCGGGATTCGCTGGCCGTGGCAGTCTTCGGCATTATGTGCGATGAGAGCGGAAAGGGAGGCACCGAACACATCCCGAAAAAGGACCTGTCCGGATTCTGATAAATCTACACCTCGAGCAGGCCAAAAGCAATTAAAAACTTGCTAACTAAGCCATTACAGCCAAAGAACTTACCTCTTGAGCTGGAAACGGATTTTTTTGACCCTCCGAGCGCTTGCGTGGGTGTTGAGCGCACGAATCAATTCCGGCTCCATCAGCGACAGCTCCGTCATCCATCCGTTGGTCGTCACCGCCACGAAAAGTGTTCCATCGGGAGTGACCGAAAGCGGCACGGTGACTTTGGCGATCTGCGGCCCCACGATGCCGGCCCACTCGTCGATCACGCTCGACTGCTGAACGCGCAATGTGAGCCCTTTGCCCTCCAGAAAATCCGACACGACGCGTCCAATGGGCTGCGGCCTGATGCGCTTGTCACGCGAATCGCCCCTGTCACGCCTCTCGCGCGTCATGCGGCGTCCCGCGAAATGCGGCCGGCACGAATGTGTGCGCGCTCGAGACGCACCAGCTCCGGTGGAATGTCGGTGTCCCGCGGCACAGCAAGGATCACCTGACCCAGCCCGGCATTTCCGAGCAGCTCGAGAATTCGTGACGAGCGCCTTACGTCAAGCTCGGCGAACGGATCGTCGAGGAGGAGAATGGGCTCCATGCCGCACGCCGCCCGCAGTGTCGCCGCCTCGAGCATGCGAAGCGCGATCGCCGCCGTCCGTTGCTGGCCGGCCGAGCCGAACGTGCGCAGCTCGCGGCCGGCGAGGGCGAGGGCGAGGTCGTCGCGATGCGGCCCAGCGTGTGTCAGCCCGCGCCTGATGTCGTGAGCGCGCTGGCGGTCCAGCGCCGCTGCCAGTCCCTCTCTCACGTTGCTGCCATGGTCTCTCGCCAGCGAGCTCTGGTATGACATCCGCGGCTCGCCCTCTTCGCCAATGGCGACGCAGATGCGCGCGAAGTCCGCCGCGTGGTCTTTCACCCACTGCGCTCGCTCGCAGGTGATAATGGCGCCCGCTTCGGCAAGCGCCGGCTCCCAGGCGGCAACAGAGTCCTCGCCGCCGGCGTTACGTGCAGCTTGGCGCAGAGCAGCGTTACGCCGGAGGAGCGCCGACCGATAGTGCTGAAGTGCAGTCAGGTAGCGTCTCGACGTCAGAGCCAGAACCAGGTCGAGGTATCTCCGTCTCTCACCGGGTGAGCCGGCGATGAGCTGAATGTCGCGCGGCGAAAACATCACCGCCGGCAGCCCGCCGAACGCGTCGCTCAGCCGCGGCAGCGCCACCCCATCCCGCGTGACCCGTTTGCGCTTGCCCGCAGTGTCGAAGCCGACGCCCAGCTCGTGCTCGCCATCAGTGCGCGCCTTGAGAGTGATGTGAAACCCACGTTCGCCAAATCGCACCACGTCCTGGTCCCTCGCTCCGCGCACGCTTCTCAACACCTCCAGATAACAGATTGCCTCGAGAAGATTTGTTTTTCCCTGTCCGTTCTCGCCAATGAGCGCAAGCCCCGTCTCGGGAAAATCCAGGTCGACCTTCTCCAGGTTTCTGAAATCGCGAATGGCCGCGTGCCGCAGCCAGACGCGCGGATTGCTCACTTCCCCTTGAACTCCGCCGGCCGCTTCTCGAGAAAGGCCGTGGTTCCTTCGCGCATGTCGCTTGTCGCCGCGAGAAGACCGAAATGCGCCGCCTCCATCGCCAGCCCGCCGTCGAGCGGCATGTCGAGTCCGAGTCCGACGGCTTCGACGCATGCCGCCACAGCCAGCGGGCCATTTGCCAGAATCTGACGGAGCATCTCCGTCGCCGACTGAATCAGCGCGTCCGCGGGGACCACGCGGTTCACCAGCCCAATCCGGTACGCCTCGGCTGCGTCTATCGTTTCGCCCGTCATGAGGAGCTGCAGCGCGCGACCTTTTCCCACCAGTCGTGCCAGCCGCTGAGTTCCGCCATATCCCGGCAAAATGCCGAGCTTCACCTCCGGCTGGCCGAATTTCGCCTGTTCGGACGCGATTCTGATGTGGCAGGCCAGAGCGAGCTCGCATCCGCCACCGAGGGCGAAACCATTTACGGCGGCAATCACGGGCTTGGGTGAAGTCTCGAAGCGTCCAAAGATGCGCTGGCCTTTCAACGCCAGCTCGCGTGCCGATACTGCGGTCTCTGCCGCGAGCTCCGAGATGTCGGCACCGGCGACGAATGCGCGGCCCGCACCGGTGAGGATCAAGCCGCGGATGTCGTCGCGCTGCCGAACCTCATCTATTGCCGCGCCGAGATCGGTGATTGTCGCAGCGTTGAGGGCGTTGAGCTTGTCGGGACGATTGACTGTTAGAGTGGCAATCCCGTCGGCCGCGACGAGCGTCACTGACTGGTAGGCCATGGTGTGCAAGTTGAGGTAGCTGTCCGGCTGGTGTAATGTACGCGGCCAGCCACTCTTCCGCCTCCAATCCAACGCCTGCAATGGCCCAGCAGTGGATCCTCAGAAAAGGCACCAAGGCGAGCGGGTTCCGCTACGTCACATCGGCGGGCAAGCCGGTGAAAAAACGGGACCATCTCGAACGGATAGATGACCTTCGAATTCCTCCTGCGTGGACCGGAGTTCACATCGCCGCCAGCCCGAAACCCGCCATCCAAGCGTGGGGTTTCGACGTGCGCGGACGAAAGCAGTACAAGTATCACGCGCGGGCGGTCGAGAAAGGCTCGCTCAGAAAACACTATCGCGTTCGCCAGCTCGGCACCGACCTGCCGCAGCTTCGGCGAAAGCTCAGCGACGACTTTCATCGAAAAGGATTTCCCGGCGAGAAGATCTGCGCCGGAATCGTGCTTCTCATCTCCAGCTCATTCTTCCGCGTCGGAAGCGAGAAGTATGAGCGTGAAAACAACACTTTCGGCATCACCACTCTCCGAAAGCGGCACGTTTCCGTGGCCGGAGACGTCGTCATCTTCGAGTACGCCGGGAAGCGGGGCATCACGCAGAAGCAGTTCATCGACTCGCATGACATATCGAAATTCGTGAAGTCTCTCCTCACGACGCCGGGGCCGCGTCTGTTCAGGTATCAGGAAGACGGTAAGTGGCTCAACGTCGACGCGCGCGGGGTGAACGACTATCTGAAGGACCTCGCGGATTTTCCGTATACCGCCAAGGACTTCCGCACGTGGGGCGGGACGCTGCGGCTGGCAACCATTCTCGCCGACATCGGATCCGCGCCGAACGAGCGGGCGCGAAACAAGAATGTCATCGCCGCCGTCAGATTCGTCGCTGCCGAGCTGGGGAACACGCCGGCAATCGCACGCAAGTCGTACGTTCACCCTGTGATAATCTCCCGGTACCTGCAAAACGGCTCGACCATCCAGATTGACTTGGCGAGAAAGAGCCGGCGCCGACCGACGCGATTCGGCCATGTTGCGGAGGAAGTCGCGCTGATTGATTTTCTCGAGGAGCATTTCCCCGATCGCCGCAAGACGCGGCGCGCCTCGTAACGCCCGCGTGCGACACGTTCTGGCAATCGACCAGGGCACAACCGGCTCGACGTGTCTCGTCGTGACGCAGGACGGCCGCATCGCTGGACGCGGGTACCGCGAGATCACTCAGCATTTTCCGCGGCCTGGCTGGGTGGAGCACGACGCCGTCGAGATTTTTTCGCGCACGATGGACGCGGCCCGGGAGGCCGTCGCAGCCAGTGGCGTTCTGCCCGACGCCATAGGCATCACCAACCAGCGTGAAACGGTCGTCCTGTGGAGCCGGGACACGGGCGAGCCGGTGTCGCGCGCGATCGTCTGGCAGGATCGCCGCACCGCGGCCAGATGTCGTGAGCTTCTGCCGCAAGCGGCGTCAATCACCGCCCTCACCGGACTTCCGGTAGATCCGTATTTCTCGGCGACGAAGCTCGAGTATCTGCTCGCTGACGACAGCGTCAGGAAACGGGCGGAAAAAGGCGAGCTCGCCGCTGGGACAATCGACAGTTGGCTCATCTGGCGGCTCACCGGCGGGCAGGTGCACGCCACGGACCCAACGAATGCATCGCGTACGCTCCTGTTCGACATCGGCACGCGTGGCTGGAGCGACACGCTGTGCTCGACGTTCAACGTACCGCGCGCGATCCTGCCAGAGGTTCGGACCTCGAGCGGAGATTTTGGCGTCGCTCGCTCCGAGCACTTTGGCGCGAACATTCCAATATGCGGAGTGGCCGGCGATCAGCAGGCGGCACTCTTCGGCCAGGGTTGCTGGCGGGCGGGCGAAGCAAAAAACACATATGGCACAGGCGCCTTTCTGTTGCTCAATACGGGAGAGATTCGCGCGGTGCCGAGCGCCGGCCTGCTGTCGACTGTGGCCTGCAGCGCGAGTGGCGGATACGCCTACGCACTCGAAGGCTCGATCTTCATCGCCGGAGCGGCAGTGCAATGGCTTCGCGACGGACTTGGAATCATTGCGCTGGCGAGCGAGACCGAAGCTCTTGCCCGCGGGCTGGCCAGCAACGACGGCGTGTACTTTGTTCCCGCTCTCGCCGGACTCGGCGCTCCTCACTGGCAGCCGGAGGCGCGGGGTACGATCACCGGTCTGACGCGCGGAACGGGACGCGCCCATCTGGCGCGGGCGGCGCTTGAATCGATGGCTTATGGAACCGCGGACGTGTTCGACGCGATGCGATCACTGAGCGGGCTGGCGTTTGAGCGCCTGCGTGTGGATGGAGGTGCCGCCGTCAACGACTGGCTGATGCAGTTTCAGTCCGATATCCTCGGAGTGCCCATCGATCGCTCGCAAATGCTCGAGACCACGGCCCTGGGAGCGGCTGGGCTTGCTGGAATCGCCTCCGGTGTATGGAAAAACGCGGCGGAGTTCCTGGCGGTGCGCGAGTACACGACATTTACTCCGGTGATGGAGCGCGCTCAGGCGGCGGAGAACAGAGCCGGCTGGAACCGGGCGGTGAGTACGGCCCTGCATTGGGCAAACAATCCGCATAGTGCGGAGGAGAAGTCATGAATCATCGAGGAATGGGATTGGCGCTGACGGCCGTGCTGATTATCGAGGCGTGCGCGACGCAGTCACAGAATCCGGGAGCGACGCCGGTCTATCGGGGGGCGCCGCTTGTCGCTTCGCAGGAGCCGGCGACGTTGACGACCCCGACTGGCGACGTGTTCGGCACGCTGCAATTGCCTGCTGCTCTGGCTCCCGTGCCCGTTGTTCTGATAATTGCCGGATCGGGGCCGACAGACCGCGATGGCAATAGCCCGCTGATCCCCGGATCCAACAACAGCCTGAAGATGCTGGCAGACGGTCTCGCTGCCCGTGGCATTGCTTCGCTCAGGTATGACAAGCGCGGAATTGCTGCGAGCCGTGCGGCGATGACCAGCGAGAACGACGCCCGCTTCAACAATTTCATCGACGATGCCGACGCGTGGGTCACGAAGCTGCGTGCCGACAAACGCTTCTCCACGGTGACGATCGCCGGTCACAGCGAAGGCTCCCTCATCGGTATGGTCGCCGCCAGCGAAGCGAACGCAGACGCGTATGTGTCGCTGGAGGGGGCGGGAAGAAAAGCGCAGGACATACTGCGCGAACAATTCCGTCCGCAGCTCCCTCCCGACGTTTTCGCTCAGAGCGAGCGCATACTCGATCAGCTTTCCGTCGGAGTGATGCCCGATTCCGTTCCGCCGGTGCTGGCTCCGCTGTTCAGGCGCAGCGTCATGCCCTATCTCATGTCCTGGTTCAGGTACGACCCCGCAGTTGAGATCGCGAAGCTCAGGATTCCAGTACTGATAGTACAGGGGTCGACGGACATTCAGACATCGATGACTGACGCAAAGGCGCTTGCCCAGGCCAAACCCGACGCCCGCCTGCTTGCAATCGAAGGGATGAATCACATTCTCAAGGCGGTGAGCGGGAATCTGCAGGCTCAGATTCCAACTTACGGCGATCCCACGCTCCCTGTCGTTCCGCAGCTTCTTGACGAGTTGGCGTCGTTTGTCCGCTCTGCGCGAATGAAGGGCCACTGACGAGACCGGGGATGCTCGCTTGATCGGAGTGGGGAGACGTTTGCAGGCGACGGCTCTTGTCTTGCTCATGGTGCTGCCGTCGGCCGGTCACGCGCAGTCGGCGCCAAAACCCCAGCGCGACACCTGGCTGGGCTCCGACAAAGTGAAGCATTTTTTTCTTGCCGGCTTCATCGAGAGCATGACATTCGGTGTGCTCCAGGCCGCTGGAGCGAATCGCAACGTCGCCTTCAAGGGAGCGATCGGAGCCGCTTCGATTGCATCCATCGGAAAGGAAGTGCACGACAAGAAGACGAAGGGACTGTTCAGTTTCGGCGACCTGACATGGGATGCTCTCGGAGCGGGCGCGGCCGGGCTCGTGCTGCGAAAAACGCAGCGGTAAGCAGGTGATCCTCATTGGTGAGCTGTCTCTCTGGGTCGCGCTGCTCATGGCGGCCTGGGCTGCCACTGTCTCGTTTGCTGGCGGTTCGCTGGGCCGGCGCGACCTCGTCGCCAGTGGCGAGCGGGCAATCTACGCGACACTCGCGATGGTGGTGCTCGCGTCGGCCGGCCTCTGGACTGCGATCTTCTCGCACGACTTCTCGATCAAGTACGTCGCGTCGTTCACCAGCGCGAATCTGCCGACGGCGTATCTGCTCGCTTCGTTCTGGGCAGGGCAGGCAGGATCGCTGCTCTTCTGGTGCCTGATCCTCTCGGCCTATTCCGCGATTGCGCTGTGGACCAACCGGACGCGCAATCGCGCCCTGATGCCGTATGTCACGGGCACGCTCGCAGTCATCCTGATCTTCTTCCTGGCGACGATGTGCGTCGGCGCCAATCCCTTCGAGCGCCTCGACTGGATTCCTCCGGACGGACGCGGAATGAATCCGCAGCTCCAGAATCCGGGCATGGTGATTCATCTGCCGAATCTCTACCTCGGATACGTCGGAACGTCGATTCCCTTTGCGTTCGCAATCGCCGCGCTGATCACGCGACGGCTCGACGCGGAATGGCTGGCGGCGGTGAGACGCTGGGCTCTTCTCGCCTGGTTCTTCAACACCACGGGCATACTCCTCGGCATGTGGTGGGCGTACGTCGAGCCCGGCTGGGGCGGCTATTGGGCGTGGGACCCCGTCGAGAACGCGTCGCTGCTCCCATGGCTCGTGAACACCGCGTTTCTGCACTCGATAATCGTGCAGGAGAAGCGCGGGATGCTGCGCAAGTGGAATGTCACGCTCGTCGTCACGACGTTTCTGCTCTCGATCTTCGGGACATTCATCACACGCAGCGGAGTGATCTCGAGCGTACACTCCTTCGCTCAGTCGCCGGTCGGCAGCTGGTTTGCCGGATTCCTTCTCGTTGCGATTGCCGCGACAGTGTATCTGGTCACTACACGTCTCACCGACCTTGAAGCCGAAACCGAGCTCGAGAGCATGATCAGCCGGGAGGCCGCCCTTCTGTGCAACAATCTGATCCTGGTCGGGATTGCATTCTCGGTTCTGTGTGGCACGCTGTTCCCGATCATCACCGAAGCTGTTCGCGGCGACAAGATCAGTGTCGGGGCGCCGTTCTTCAACGCGGTGAATATTCCTCTCGGGCTGCTGCTTCTCCTGTTTACCGGAATCGGGCCGCTCATCGCCTGGCGGCGAGCGTCCGTGGCCAATCTCCAGCGCCAGTTTGCCGGACCGGTGATCGCACTGGTGACGACGCCGTTCATCCTGGCGCTGCTCGGCATGAGGGCCTTCGTCGCAATCGCCGTTTATTCCTTCGCCGCCTTTGTGACGATGACAATCGTGCAGGAGTTCTACAAGGGAATCGGCGCGCGTCGCAGGATGTACGGCGAGTCAGTGATTCCCGCGTTCACGCATCTGGTTGCGCGCAACCGGCGGCGATACGGCGGCTATATCGTGCATCTGGGCGTGGCGGTGATCTTCGCCGGCTTCGCCGGTCTCGCGTTCAAGAAGGAAGTTGACCTCACTTTCAAGGCCGGCGACGCACATGAGCTCGTGGACCCCTGGGGGCACAAGTGGACGTTCGTCAGTGAGGGAATCTCGAACTACGACGTGCTGAACCGCCATGTGACGGCCATCGCGCTGGATGTCAGTCGCGATGGGAGACCGGCGGGAATGATGACGAGCGAGAAGCGGCAGTACGTCGACAGCCGCGGCGAGCCGACGTTCGAGCCGTCCACGGAGGTTGGCATCAGGACCTCGTTGAGGGAGGACGTCTACATTGTTCTCGCCGGAGTACGAGCAGACGACAGCGCAGAGCTCCGTGTGACGTTCAATCCGCTTGTCGTCTGGGTGTGGCTGGGCGGAGCGCTGATGGCGATCGGGGGAATTATCGTGATGTGGCCGCAGGCAAGGCGACGCAAGGCTCAGCGCGGTTACGCGGCAACGATGGCGCTACCGCCGCTCGAAGCAATCCACGCCGCACTGAGGGACGACAGTTGACCGCACTCTTTGTCGGTACCGCGCTCGCGCTCGTCGCGCTGACATTCGTTCTTTATCCGCTGTTCGTCAGCAGCCCTCTCGCCGTATACACTCCGCCCGATACACTATCGTCGGCAACGGACACGCGCCGAAATGCTGCCATTGAAGCACTGCGCGAGATTGAGTTCGACCGGGAAACCGGAAAGCTGTCAGACTCCGACTACGAGGCGCTTCGCAACACATACATGCAGCGCGCGGTTGAGGCGATGAGGGGAGGAGGTGCCCCCGCGTGCGCTCGATGCGGCCCGAGACCGGAGCACGACGCCTTGTTCTGTTCCAACTGCGGCGCTCCGATAGCCGGCTGATCGGCTACGCTTCGAGCGTTTCCAGCCGCCGCAACGCCACTCGAATTGGAATCAGAGTGGCCGCAAGGCAGAGAATTGCCGCCAGCGTGAAACAGACGAACATCTCCACCGGGTCGCGTGGCGCTCCAAAAGCCATCGAGGCGAGGTAACCGAACACCGGCCTCGCTTCGAGGGTGATGACCGAGCCGATCATGACGATCGACGCCATCATGAACAGCAATCCACCGAAGGACGTCGGGATCTGAGCCGCGTTTTCTGTCTCGAACCGCGGATACATCGTTCCGAACCCAACTGCCAGGCCGGCAATCGCAAACGTCATCATCGTGATCGTCGTGATCGAAACGATCATGATGAACTCCGTGACGTGCATCAGCAGGCCGGTGACGATGACGAGGACGAGAGCCATCGCCAGCAGGGGAATCATACCCACCCAGAATTTCGACCACAGCAGCTCGCGCATGGCCAGCGGGCTGGACCGGAGCAGCCACATCGTCCGTCCCTCGAGACTGACTCCGGGAAAGATGAACCTCGCGGCAATCGACGCGAGAACGAAGCCAGCGAGAACCAGATTCAGGAAGGGAATGAGGTTCGCCACGAAGAACGACACGCCCTGTCCGCGCACCGGCAGATACTTGATGTTGACCACGTAGACAACAACCAGCACGCCGAGGAGGATGAGCTGCGACCACTGTGTCGTGTCGCGAAAGAAGAGCCGCACCTCCTTCAGCACCAGCTCGCGCCGAACGATACCGAGCGGCGCCAGCATCTTCCGAAACAGACTCGAAGGCGTTCCTTCCTTTGCCCATCGTTCCGCGCTTTCCTGGGCCTTTGTGAATCCCTTTGGATAGAGCTGACGATGCAGCAGGGCACCAAGAACAAGGAAGGCCGCCGACGTTGACCAGAGCAAATAGAAAGGAAGGATGTCGGGCTCACGGCCGAGCCAGCTCATCACAGCCGTTTGCACCCACTCGCTCGGCAGCCACGCCGACGTGGGCGTGCGGAGAACGGAGATGAACTCGATGAGCGATTTGAATCCTTCGGGCCGCGCCAGCTGCTCGGGCCGCATCAGCCGAAAGAGCAGAACCAGTCCGCTCGCGGCCAACAGTCCGATGACCGTCATGATGTCGCGCGTTCTGCGCGCGGGGAATGCGTTCACCAGAATCAGCGTGACGGCCGTGCCGATGACGGCCGGCAGAACGAGAAACGGCACAAACGCCCCGAGCGCCACCAACACGAAAAGCGGGCCGCCGTCGTAGGCCATTCCGTACGCGACGAAGATAGGCACAGCGAGAAGCGCGACCATCCAGCTCGAGTACGCGCACGTCTCGGCGAGCTTGGCAAAGTAGAGGCGCAGCCAGTCAACGGGACCCGCCACCAGCAGGTCGAGATCCTTTGCCAGGAAGAAAGTGGAAAGTGACGCGATGATGTTCGACAACAGCAGCATTCCGAAGAAGCTGACCAGCAGCAGGCCAAGCAGCTTGCCGGAAAGCAGCGGACCGATCTCGGGAACGCCCTTGAAATACTTGAGAAGCCGGAACAGCACGGTGAAGATGAATGCCCAGAACGCCACTCCGAGCAGGGCCAGCATCACCGCGCGTCCCGTTGCGCCTTTCTCTTTCTTCACCGCTCGCGCCCGGATGCTTTGCCACTTGGGCATGAGCAGGTGAAGAACGCCGGGCGTAATGCGGGCCTCAGGCATCGAGCACGTCCACGAATTCGCGGGCGGCGTTCTCTCCAGTGAGGCGGAGGAAAATGTCTTCGAGGCCGGTCTTTCCATCCACCGACGCGGTGCGCAAATCGTCCATTGTGCCGAGCGCGCGAATCTTTCCGCCCTGAATGATTCCAATGCGATCGCACATTGTCTCCGCCACCTCGAGCGTGTGCGTGGACATCATGATCGTGTGTCCGCGCCGCGTGTACTCGCGGAACAGGTCCTTGAGAATCCGCGCTGCCTTCGGGTCGAGGCCCACCATCGGCTCGTCGACCACGATCACGTCGGGTTTGTGAACGAAGGCGCTCGAGATGATGAGCTTCTGCCGCATGCCGTGGCTGTAGCTTTCCACCAGCTCGTCGCGCCAGTTCTCCAGATCGAACAAGGCCAGCAGCTCGCGGCTCCGGTGCTCGATGTCTTTTCCGGTCTGGCTGTACAGTCCGCCAACGAATCTGAGAAACTCGATGCCGGTCAGCTTTTCGTAGATGAACGGCCGGTCGGGGATGTAGCCGAGGATTGACTTGGCCTTCATGGGATCGGTGGCAACGTCCACACCGCCGATGCTGACTCTTCCGGAGGTCGGCCGCAGAATGCCAGCGATCATCCTGAGCGTTGTCGTCTTTCCCGCGCCGTTGGGGCCGAGGAATCCGAACAACTCTCCCTTGGATACATGCAGATCTATGGCGTCAACGGCAGTGAACGAGCCGTAGCGCTTCGTGAGTGCGTTGAGTTCGATCATGGCGTCACCATAGGACGAGCGGAGGTGCCTGAGGGTAAAGTCGGCTCGAACATTACCAGATGACCGCGTTTCCCCGACCTCCTATCGGGTGTTCCCTGATGGATCGGTTATCCGCGTCCGGCGACCCTTAAGTGTACCGTTTTTTTCAGTCCGCCAAGGCGGCCGGGAGCACGATTTGCAAAATCAGAGCTGGGCTGAGCCCTGGCGAGTAAAGGTCGTCGAGCCGCTTCGAATGATCTCACGTGCCGAGCGAGAGAGCGCGCTCGTGCGAGCGGGCTACAACACTTTCCTGCTCGACGCCGACGACGTCTACATAGACCTTCTCACCGACTCCGGCACCAGCGCAATGTCCGACCGCCAGTGGGCGGGCATGATGATGGGCGACGAGGCCTACGCCGGCTCGCGGAACTTCTACCACCTCCAGGATGCCGTGCGCCGGTTCTACGGCTACGAACATGTGATCCCCACCCATCAGGGAAGGGGCGCCGAGCACATCCTGTCCAAGATTCTCATCAAGCCGGGCGACCACGTCGCCGGCAACATGTACTTCACCACTACGCGCGCGCACCAGGAGCTGGCCGGCGCGACTTTCCACGACGTGATCTGCCGCGAGGCGCTCGAGCCGGCGTCGGAGTTTCCGTTCAAGGGAAATGTGGACCTGGCGCGGCTGATCGAGCTCGTCGAGCGCGTTGGCGCAGACAAGGTTCCGTACATCTCCGTGGCCGCAACGGTCAACATGGCGGGAGGGCAGCCGATAAGCCTCGAGAACATGCGGCAGGTTCGCGAGTACACGCGCAATCACGGCATCCGGATCGTTCTCGATGCAACCCGCGCCGTGGAAAATGCGTGGTTCATCCAGCAGAAAGAGCCGGGCCAGGGACAGCGTCTTGTGTCGGAGATATTGCTGGAGATGTGCAGTCTGTCCGATGGCGCAACGATGTCGGGCAAGAAAGACAGTCTGGTGAACATTGGCGGCTGGCTAGGACTGCGCGAGGCGTCGCTCGCCGACAAGGCGAAGAACCTCCTCGTGCTGTTCGAAGGGCTTCACACATACGGGGGACTCGCCGGCCGCGACATGGAAGCGATGGCCATCGGCATCGAGGAATCGGTGCAGGAAGATCACATTCGGAGCCGGATTGGCCAGGTGTTCTACCTCGGGCAGAAACTGATCGACGCCGGGATCCCGATTGTCCGGCCAATCGGCGGACACGCTGTCTTTCTCGATGCGGCCGCGATCCTTTCGCACATCCCTCGCGAGGAATTCCCGGCGCAGGCACTTGCCGCCGCGCTCTATCTCGAGTCGGGCATCCGGTCAATGGAGCGGGGAGCAGTGTCCGCCGGCCGTGACGAGACTGGCGCCAACCGGTACCCAGCTCTCGAGCTCGTGCGGCTCACGATTCCGCGCCGGGTCTATACGCAGGCGCACATGGACGTGACAGCTGAAAGTGTCATCCGGGTGCATGCCGCTCGCCAGGAGGTGCGCGGTCTTCGTTTTGAATACGAGCCGCCGATTCTCCGGTTCTTCCAGGCGCGATTCGAGCCAGTGCCTCGCCCGGTTGAAGAGCGGCCTCTCCCGCTCATTATCCAGGGCGGGATGGGTGTAGGCGTATCGAGCTGGACTCTCGCCCGGGCAGTGTCGCTCACCGGGCAGCTCGGCGTCGTCTCCGGGACCGGACTCGATAACGTTCTAGTGCGGCGTCTCCAGGACGGCGATCCCGACGGGCACGCTCGACGCGCCATGAGTCACTTTCCGATTCCTGGCGTCAGCGAGCGCGTGCTGGATCGTTACTTTCTGCCCGGTGGCCGGGCTCCCGGCGCACCCTACAAATCGCTCCCGCTATACAAGCAGAAGGTGAGCGTCGCCCGCCAGCAGATCACCATCCTCGCGAACTTCGTCGAAATCTGGCTGGCCAAAGAGGGCCACGACAATCCCGTCGGAATCAATCTGCTGACCAAGGTGCAGATGCCCAATCTCCCGTCGCTCTATGGGGCGATGCTCGCGGGTGTGGACTATGTGCTCATGGGCGCCGGCATTCCTCGAGAGATTCCCGGTGCGCTCGACGCGCTCGCCGAGCACCGCCTCGCACGGCTCAAACTCGACGTGGAGGGCCCCGTCGAGGGCCCGTCGGGCAAGGAGCCCGACGAGCTCGTATTCGACCCTGGTGAGCATCTCGCTGCCCCCGAATCGCCACTCAGGCGTCCACGCTTCCTGCCGATCGTGTCCGCCAGCTCACTGGCCACAAACCTGGCACGCAAGGCGTCCGGCAGAGTGGACGGCTTCGTCGTGGAAGGTCCCACGGCGGGCGGACACAACGCGCCGCCGCGCGGCGAGCCGCGTTTCTCGAGTGAGGGAGAGCCGCTGTATGGGGAGCGCGACGTCGTGGATCTCGAGAAGATCAGAGAGCTGGGCTTGCCTTTCTGGCTCGCGGGAGGCGCCGGTACACCAGATGGTTTGCGTGCCGCGCTCTCTGCCGGCGCTGCTGGAGTGCAGGTGGGAACGCTGTTCGCGTACTGCGACGAATCGGGGCTTGCCCCGGAGCTCAAGACGCGCGTGCTCGCCGGCGTCGCCGCCGAGCAGGTACGCGTACGCACGGATCCGCGCGCGTCACCGACGGGTTATCCGTTCAAGGTCGTGGAGGTCGAGGGACTGGAGAGTCAGGACGACCGGCGCGTGCGCAATTGCGATCTCGGATATCTTCGCGTGGCCTATCGCACGCCTGAAGGCAAGCTCGGATATCGCTGCGCCGCTGAACCCGTCGACCAGTACGTCGCGAAAGGGGGCGACATCGCCGATACGGTCGGTCGTCGCTGCCTCTGCAATGCGTTGGAAGCGAATATCGGCCAGTCTCAGAATCGCACCGAGGGCGACGAGCTTCCCCTGCTCACGAGCGGGGATGATCTCGTCTCATTGAATGCCTTCACGCAGGGACGCACCCACTACTCCGCGGCTGACGTGATCGCGTATCTCTGTTCACCACCAGCGCCAACCGCCGAGCGACGAGAGGGTTAGTCATCCCCCCTGCCCCGGCGCACCACGCTGGGGAACGATCAGCACGCTTCTGTGTCCGTCGCGCACGATATCCGTGCTCACACTGCCGAGCATCCACCGTTCGACGCGGTTGTGTCTCCCGCTGCCCGCCGCGATGAGGTCGATGTGCACACCATCCGCATACTCGAGCAGCACGTTGGCGACCGTGTGCGAGAGCTCGTGGTGCAGCACGACGTGATCGACCGACACGCCAGGGCGCGCCAGCTCTGCGGCGCAGCGCTCGAAGCCGGCCTTCACGCCGAGCTCGTGAATCACGCTTTCGCCGTCGCCGGGCAGATAGTCCATGGGCGGCGATACGTACGCGAGTACGATCGAGCCCTTTGCTCCCATGACGCCGCATGCCGCGCGCGCCGCTTCCTGACTCGCGACACTGAAGTCGAGAGCGGCGAGCACGCGCGTTGGCAGATCGGCTGCTTCCTGCGCCACGCCGAGCACCGGGCAGCCTGAGGTCTGCATCACGCTCAACACCGTCTCGTCGTGGATGGCTCGGTCCAAGCGGCCATGCCGACGAAGACCGAGGATGACGAGGGCAGCCCCGAGGTGCGTCGCCTCCTTCACGATCTCGCTCGCGGGAGTCCCGAGCAGCACGCGCACCGGCCAATCGCAGGGCTGCCCGATGGTCGATGCGATCGCCTCGCGGAGATCGCGCACCTGCCGCTCCTGGACCGCGTCACCAGTGGTGGCGTCGGCCATTGCGAGCCCGAGATCAAGAGAGGGCGGAATGGGCGCGGGGCGCGTGTCGATGACGCGCACCGCGTGGACGAGCGCGTGATGCCGTGCCGCGAGCGCAGGGGCCATGCGCGTCGCGGCCTGCGCCGCTGGCGATCCGTCAGTCGCCAGCAGTACCACGCGTCCTCTCAGTTCGAGCTGGTACGACTGTGGCGCACTTTCTGTCTTGGATGCGGACTTCGTTTCGCCCGGCACTGCACGCGTAGTCATGGGATCGCCTCCGTCAAGGATGAGAGCCGCTGCGGCGCGTGTATCGTTGCGCGTTGGTGGCTCCGCTGCCACTAGAGTAACACGGACGGGAGCCGCTGACGACCCGTCGCCCCTCGATGTCTACGGATCAACAGGTGCGGTGACCAGCCCCGCATCGCGGGCGAACCGGACATACTCCGCTCGATGTGAGAAGCCGAGCTTCACCGTGATACGCTGCTTGTAGGTGTCCACCGTCTTCGCCGTGATGCCCAGCCGCTCGCCGATCTCTGGCCCATTGTAGCCCGCCGCGGTGAGCTCCAGGACGGTGCGCTCACGCTGGCTCAGCAGAGCAAGGCGCCCACGCACGTCCGCGGCTCGCTCCGGCTGCGGAGACGAGGCGGCGAGCTCGCGCGCTACCTCCGGGCGCACGTACACGTCGCCGGCAGCCACGACGCGAATCGCCTCGGCAAGCTCACGCTCGGCGACGTGCTTGGACAGATAGCCCCGCGCACCGTCGGCGAGACAGGCGACCAGCTGCTCGCGTTCGTCGTCCATGCTGAGGATGAGAACCCGCACCTCGGGCGAGAAGCGCTGCAGCGCTCGCGTCGTCGACGCTCCGTCGCCATTGGGCATGTGGAGGTCCATGACGATGACCTCCGGATTCAACCGTCGCGCCAGGATGAGCGCTTCATCGCCGCCGGAGGCTTCGCCAACCACACAGATGTCCGGGCACGTGTGCAGCAGCGCCTTGAGCCCCGCGCGCACGATCGTGTGATCGTCAACGAGCATGATGCGAATGGGATTCTCTGAGACAATTGCTCCACGTCGCACGTAGGGCCGCTCGGAGAGCGCGCGTCCGACCTCCGCCAGCGTTCCGTGTGGAACTGGCGTGAGGGGTCGGTGAGCAGACTCGCCAGCGGTCATCGTGCGCTCCGTGTGAACCGGCGCATCCATCGTGCGCCTCATGACTGCACGAATGATACGCTGCGGCGAGCCGGAAACAGTCGGAGAAAGTGTCGTTTTCCTGTCCCGACTATTCCCGACATTGTACGCGCGCGGCGCGCTGTCCTCCGTTGCCTGATAACGACGGCCACGCGCCGAGCCCATTCTCCCTGTGGGAGGCGATCTGCCTCAACCTCGAGCTCGGAGGACGCATGATGACGCATGCAACCATGTCCGGCACGTCGCCCGAGTATCGCACGGGCTCCGCCGTCCGGAACGGACCGGTGATCGTCGCCGCCGGCGGCCGCGAGGTCGCCGCAACCGTGCGCGCGGGAGCGCTCGTCGCACGGCGGCTAGGCCGCGAGATGACGATCCTCTCGGTGATCGAGCCGCTGCCCGCAAACATTTGGGACGACGACAATGCGCCCTTCGGCGGTACCTTATCCGAGGAGCGCGCCGTCGCGCTGCGGCACGACCTTGCGCGCGCGATCAATCCCGGCGGCGATGAGGCCGCCTGGCCGGTGGAGATCCTCGCCGGCGACGTGTCGCGCACCATCGCGCGCGTCGCCCACGAGCGACAGGTCCCGCTCATCGTGATGGGGATCGGCCGCCATCGCCCCATCGACCGGCTGCTCGGCGCCGACACCGTGCTGCGCACAGTCCGCGTCGCCGATTGTCCTGTGCTCGCCGTGGCGCACTCCTTCACCGACCCACCGGCAAGCGCGGCGGTTGGCGTCGACTTCAGCCGCTCGAGCGCGTATGCCGCACAATCGGCCGCGCAGCTCGTCGCGCCGGGTGCGACGCTCCATCTCGTTCACGTCTGGCAACCCTCCAACGCGGACAACAAGGCGCTCGCAAGAGATGACGATCTCTACCGGCGGCATCTGCCCGATCGCTTCCGGCGCTTCATCGCGTCGCTCGCGCTCCCTGCCACCCTCGACGTGAAGAGCGAGGTGCGTGAAGGCCATCCGGCCGAGCGGCTCGTCGACTTCGTCGACGCGCACC
>Ga0097691_1001068_pt1 | contig 21227 bp, 18 predicted proteins | sample NGESurdeep072012_8_FD_72858 | JGI IMG/M metagenome (GOLD analysis project Ga0097691, IMG submission 72858) | Arctic peat soil microbial communities from Barrow, Alaska - NGEE Surface sample 210-1 deep-072012 | ecosystem: Environmental > Terrestrial > Soil > Wetlands > Peat ... | reverse complement strand
CGCAGCGGTCGGTCCATTCGTTGGTCGAATCGCTGACCACGAGCCATCCAGCGCATCCGGAAAGCTCGTGTGCGCCGCGGACGAGACCTCCGGCACTGAGGATTCCCGCCCCGATTCCGGTGCCGACGATGAAGACGATCACGTCCGATTTGCCGCGTGCGGCGCCGTGCCACACTTCGCCGAGGACGGCGGCGTTGCGATCGCTCTCGACGTGAACGGGGAGACGAAGCCGCTGGCGCAGCCTCCGCGCGAGCGGGAAGGCGTCCCAGCCGGGGAGGTTCGGCGCCCAGACGGTGCCGTCGCGCCGGGCGAGACCGGGTATAGCAACTCCGACCGCGGAGTATTTCCAGCGTCCGCGTAGTTCGCCGGCGAGGCGGACGAGTTGAGCAATGGAAGCTTTGGGTGAAGAAGTGTCCACCGGTTCGGTGCGGCGGGCGAGGATTTTGCCGTTTCCGTCAATGACGGCGCAGGCGAGTTTGGTGCCGCCAAGGTCGGCGGCGAAAACGACGGGGGGCATTAGTAATCCATTCGGTAAACACACACGCCCTGAGGCGGCATTTCAAAATTAAGTGCAGCAGAACCGACTCCGGCGGACGGTAGTGTTCCCGTCACTTCGGAGATGCGCGAGACCCTTCGCGCGGCAACAATGGCGTATGCGACCCGCACAGGTTTGTCACTGTGATTGAAGAAGAAGAGCATTTCGCCTTTATCGCCCACCATGCGCTGAAACTCAACACTGGCAGTCGCTTCCAGCTTCGGCCGGGTGAGCCCCGCCCATTGCGTCAGGAAATCGCCGAGCGGGTGCATGGCCTGCGGCTTGGTTTCGTTGATCTGCCCGGCGAAGGTGCCGAGAATGACGGCGCTTCCCTTTCCGTAATCGTGCTGGAAGGCGGCGGCGGTGCCATCGTCGAAGGTCGCCAGCGGGCGCGCGGTCGGATCCAGCACTTCGAATCGCTCTTCGAAACGCGCTCCGGTGAATTCGATCGGAACAGGAGTGAGTGAGGGAGTGCCGGACTGCGTGGCCGTCCAGCGGATCGTCGTCTCCGGCTTGGGAGTGACCGCACGTTCGCGGACGCCGAACATCTTCTCCCAACCGAAGCCGGGAACCACGGGCTGCGCAAAGCCGCGCTCATCCACCCATCCGGGGCGGGCCTCGACGAACAGATGGCCGCCGCCCTGCACGTACTTCTCGAGCCCTGCGGCCACGTTGGCCATCATCAGGATGGGATAGGGCGCGACGATCAGCTTGTACTTCGCCAGCGATGCCGGATCAAATTCGCGCGCGCTGACGAAGTCCACCGGGATGTTGCGCTCGAAAAACATTCGGTGGTAACCGGCAGTGGAGTCGCGTAGCGCGGCGGGATTGTAGATGTGCTGCTGGCCGCCGATGAGCGTGGTCAGGTGGTTGAATAAAATCGCGACCTCGGGCTGCTGCGGATGCGCGGCGGTAAGCAGGTCGGCATTGGCCGCGATTTGGCGCGCGGTCTCGCCTGCAACTTTGCTGCGCTCGGTAAGCTGTCCGTCCAGATTGATCAACCCGTAGCCGCCGGATTCGTAGCCGGAACTCATCGGGTAGAAGGCATAGATGTTGATCCCGCGCGCGCCACGGGCGATCGCACCCCACATGTACTCGCGCAGATCGTCGGCAGTGATGGGCTGGCTCACGACGTCGCCGCGGACTCCGAATCCACCCTGCAATTCTCCGACGTAGAAGCCCTTGTTGCCCGAGGCCGAACGGGTGAAGTCCAAGGCGAGGGCGCGCCGCTGCAACGACCAGTGCGGCGGGAGCGAGTGCTTGGGATAGAGACTTACACCGTAGTAATCGACCGAGCGGTACATCAGCCAATCGTCGGGATTGCCGTCGCCGTCGCCCAACGAAGTAAAGACGCCGGGCACGGCGGAGTGGCTGGTGGTGACGTGCGTGGGGCCGATCTCCTTAACGGCAGCGTTACGGAACTGGAGGTCCTGCGCCAGCTTGTCGGTGGTAAAGACGCGCCAGTCGATGTAGTCGGTGTAGGAGAGGATGGTGTCGAAGCGCGGCGGCTCGACCTGCGACCAGTCGTGGAATTCGCGGTGCCATGCCAGGTTCAGCGCGTCGAGGGTGCCGTACTTGCCGCGCAGCCATTCGCGGAAGCGCGCCAGCGAGTACGGGCAAAAGCAGAACTGCGCGTGCGGGATGTAAGTGATCTCCGCCCAGTTGATGACGTGAGGCTCGCTCCACAGGTCCCAGCCGAAGAACGCGGGACTCTTTTCGGCGTGGCGGGCGGCTTCGCGGTAGTAGTTGAGGATTGCCTGGCGGACGCCGGGATGGTCAAAACAATATCCGGGCGCGGCCTGAGAGTGAATGGCTTGCCCGTTCTGCGCAACGAAACGGCCGTCGGGAAACTTCTCACCCACCCAATCGGGCGCGGAGTCCACGTACACCTGGATCATCACCTTCAGCCCGGCCTCTTCGGCAAGTTTGAGCATGAGATCGAGCTGCTCGAAGTGGTACTCGCCGGGCTTGGGCTCATTGGCGCTCCACTCGATCCATGTGCGGACCGTGTTGAAGCCGAGGGATTTGACTTTCTGAAGATCGGCACGCCACAACTTTTCCGAATCCGCCGTGACCGGCTCGAGCATGGGCGCACGCGCCTTGCCGCCTGCATACCAGACGGAAACCGGAAGAAAAGACGAGGACTCTCGTGGTGGCGTGGCAGCGTGCTGAGCGAATAAGGATGACGTGAAAAGCAGCAGGAAGACGATAAGGTCCTTGGGTTTCATGGAAGCGGACGATTGTACGACGCGGGGAGCAGCGGTGTCACAAGACCGTTCACACGAAAGATATGCGGGATTTCACGATGGGAAGAGTCCCAGACCAGCTTGACCTGCGGGACGCCGGTGCTACTTCTTCTGCGAGAGAGCCTTGGCGATGGCGGCTTCAGCGAGAGGCGCCATGATTTTGTGTCCGGCGTCGTTGGGGTGGAGGCCATCATCGGAGAGGTCTCGTTTCAGCAGTCCGTCTGCGCCGACCATGGCGGAAAAGTAGTCGAGATAGACGCTGCGGGTGCGATCGCAATAGGAGCGAATCCACTGGTTCAGCGCGACGATTCTTTCGGGCGGGCGCTGTTGAAAGAACCGCGGCACCTTGTCCGAGGGATACACCGGCATCACGGATGAGAGCACGACGCGAATGCCGTTGGCACGGGCGATATCGACCATAGAGGCGAGGTTGGCCTCAATTTGCTCAAGCGTCATGGGGCCGGTGTTGCCGGCGATGTCGTTGGTGCCGGCAAGAATGACGACAACGTTTGGCTTGAGGTCCACCACGTCGGGACGGAAGCGGATGAGCATCTGCGGCGTGGTCTGACCACTGATACCGCGATTGACGTAGGGACGGCCGGGAAACGATTCCTCCAGCTTCCAGCCCTGCGTGATCGAGTCGCCCATGAAAACGACGCGGCGCTCGTTGCGTGCGGGCGGTGGGAGCGCGGCGTTGGCGTCGGCAAAGCGCGCCAGGTTGGGCCAGTCCTTGAGCGCTTTTTCCATGCGCTCCACGCGGGCACGCTGGGCGTCGGGCGTCTCGGGAGGCGTGGTTTGTACTTGCGCGAAGACGGAGGAAGTGAGCAGAAAAACGATGGTGGCGAGTCGCATGGGTTTCACACGAAGCACACGAAGGTATCACGAAGGCAGTGCGTCAGCGGACCAGGTGGCAGGAGTGCGTCTTGATCACCAGCCAGACCTTCGCGCCTGCTTTCAATTTCAGGGATTGTTCGGCGCCGGGGGTGACATGGACCTCGAATTCGGCGCCGCAATCGACGCGAGCGACAACCAGGTAATCGCGGCGGGCGAGTGAAATGACTCGGCCCGGCAGGCAGTTGCGCGCGCTGAGTCCGTGCGGTTCGCTGATGGCGAGCAGGATGTCTCCGGCGCGAATGGCGACGCGGATTTTGTCGCCGACGCTGCCGTGGCCGAGCGGGATTTCGAGATCAGTGGAAGCGCCGACGCGGCAGGTCATGGTGCCGGACTGCTCGTGCACGGCAGTTACGGTGGCGTCGAAGATGTTCTCGAAGCCGGCAAACTGGGCAACGGTCTCCTGCCGCGGCGCGGAGAGGACCTGGTGCGGGTCGCCCTGTGCCACCACCCTACCCTGTTCCAGAGCGATGACGCGCTCGCCCAGCGCAAATAGTTCCTCGCGGCTGTGAGTGACGTAGAGGATGGGAATGCGGTGTGAGTCATTCCATGCGCGCAGGTCGTCCATGATTGATTTCTTCACCGCGGCATCAAGGGCCGAGAGAGGCTCGTCGAGCAAAAGCAGGCAGGGATCGGTGACGAGTGCGCGGGCGAGGGCGACGCGCTGGCGTTCACCACCGGAGATGGCGTCGGGACGGCGGTGGCGGAGTTGCTCGATGTGGAATGCGTCGAGGATCGCGGAGATGCGGCGAGCGCGTTCGTCGGAAGAGAGGCGATCCAATCCGTAGCCAACGTTCCCTTCAACCGATAGATGAGGAAATAGAGCTAACGACTGGAACACATAGCCAATATGACGCTGTGCCACTGGAGTATTGATGCGCTTCCCCGAGTCGAAAAGCGTCTCGCCAATCGCGATGCGCCCTCGGTCAGGATCGAGTAATCCCACGATGCAGTCGAGCAGCGTCGTCTTCCCCGCCCCGGACGGTCCGAAGAGCATCGTGATGCCCGCGGGTGCGCTAAAGGACACGTCGAGCGTGAACGCAGGCGCGAGCGTCTTGCGGATGGAGACCTGGAGCACACTCGTCATTTGAACGGCCACACGGCCCAGACGCGGCGGTTGAGGGCGTACACCAGCGACAGCACGACGAAGGAAAACACCAGCAGTACGAGCGCGGTGTGGGCGGCGGCGGTGAAGTCGGCGGCCTGAACGGCGTCGTAGATGTCGATGGAGACGGTACGGGTCACGCCGGGAATGTTGCCGCCGATCATCAGCACCACGCCGAACTCGCCGACGGTATGCGCGAAGCTGAGCGCAACGCCGGTAATCAGTCCGGGAACGGAGAGGGGCACGATTACGCGCCAGAATGTCCGCCATCCGGAAGCGCCCAGTGTCGCGGACGCCGCCAGCAGTTTGACATCGACGGCGGCGAAGGATGCAGCGAAGGGCTGCACCGCAAACGGGAGCGAGTAAAGAACCGATCCAATCACCAGGCCTTGAAAGGTAAACGCCAGCGTGTGCCCGGTGAGAGACTGGTACCAGCGTCCGAAAGCAGTCTGATTGCCGAAGAGCACAAGCAGGTAGTATCCGAGAACGGTGGGTGGAAGCACGAGGGGGAGCGAGACCAAGGCTTCCAACAGGAATTTCCAGCGCCAGCGCGAGAAGGTGATCCAGTAGGCCAGCGGCAGTCCGATGACGAGCAAAACGGCGGAGACAAAGAGTGCCAAGCGCGCCGTCAGTGCAAAAGCCTGCCAGTTCACGCGGCCATCATACAAAATCACCGGTCTGCCAGTAACAAGTAACGAGAAAAGCCCGGCTGAGGGCAGCCGGGCTACATCATCTGTTCTGTTCGAGTCTCCGTACGCCTAGACTTTGGCCATGTCGGCGGCGTGGACACCGTAGATATCGAACCAAGGCGTGGCGGCCTTCAGGCGCTCGTTGACGTTGTTGATGTTCGTGACGCCCTCTTTCTGTAACCACTCCTTGAACGCCTGCGGCCCCTTCTCGGCGAAGATGGGGATGCCGTCCTTCCAGGTGGCGCGCCCGCAGAGAACGCCGTTGAACTTCACGCCCGACTCGGCGGCCAGTTCCAGCCCTTCCGTGAATTCGGCGTTGCTCACGCCGGCCGACAGGTAGATGAACGGCTTGGTCGCGGCCTGGGCGGCTTCGAGGAACAGGTTCATTGCTTCCTTCTTCGTGTAGGCCTTCTCGCCCTTGGAGCACTTGGCGCCCTCGACGAACTTCATGTTCACCGGAATTTCCACTTTCAACACGTCCGCTCCGTAGCGGTCCTTGGTGAACTCGGCCATGGAGCGGATGACGACTTGCGGTTTCTTTTTCGCGAACTCGAGGCCCTTCTCGTCCATGCCCTCTTCGTAGCCGACGAGTTCGAGGAAGAAGGGGATGTCGTTGGCGCGGCACTCGTCGCCGAGGCGCTCGACCCAGGCGTGCTTGCGGTCGTTGATGTCCTTGGGGTCAAACGGCGTGTAGTAAAGCAGGATCTTGATGCAATCGGCGCCCGCTTCCTTCAGGCGGCGCACCGACCAGTGGTCGAGCAGGTCGGGCAGGCGGCCGGGTCCAGTCTTGTCGTAGCCGGTCTTTTCGTAAGCGAGCAGCAGGCCGGCGTTCTTGGCGCGCCGCTTGGACGCCGGCAGGCCCCACTCGGGATCGAGCAGGATGGCGCTGGCGTGCGGGGTGAGAACTTCGGCGACCAGCGACTTGAACTCTTCCAGTTCCTTGTCGCCCGCATTGGCGCCCAAGGCCTTTTTCAGCGAGCCGCGCTGGTCCATAGCCGCGGCCGCGATCACGCCGCGCTGGTTGCTCACTCTCTTCAGTCCTTCCAACTTTCCAGGGGTCAGCTTCAAGGCGATGCCTCCTCGTTGTGGTGCAACAGAAATCGATGAATGCAGTCTGGCGAACCAGACATTGTAAATGAGAAACCAAGCCCGAGGATGTGATGGATGAACAGGAAGGGCGTAGGTCGTAGGCGGTAGGAGGTAAATCTCCGGCCTGCGACCAACGACGTCCGACCTACTTCACCACGATATTCACCAGCTTATTGGGCACCACGATGGCCTTGACCACCTGCTTGCCGTCGAGCGAGCCGAGGATTTTCATGTCATTGAGCGCCAACTCACGCACGTCTTCGTCCGACGTCCCGGCAGCGACGCGCAGCCGCGCGCGCACTTTGCCGTTCACCTGCACGGCAATCTCGATCTGGTCTTCCTTGGCCAACTCGGGATCGAACTGCGGCCACGGCTGGCGCAGCAGGTTCCCCTTTTCGCCAAGCCGTTCCCAGAGTTCATGCGACAAATAGGGAGCGAACGGGTGCAGCAGGAGAACAAATGTTCGTTGCACCTCGCGCAACACGGGTTCGCTAATCCCAGCGCGTGTTTCCATTCTCACGCCCGGCGTACTCCGGTGTCCGTACAGCAAATTCAACAACTCCATCAGGCCGGCAATGGAAGTATTGAAGTGCCACCGGCCATTGAAGTCATCGGTGATTCGACGAATGGTGTTGTGCAGCTTGCGCATGACGGCACGATCGGCTGGTTGAGCATCCGGGGTTGTGGAAGAAGGTACCGCCACGAACCGGTAGGCGCGCGAGAGGAAGCGTGCAATGCCCTCGACGCCGGCGTCCTGCCAGTCCAGGTCGCGGTCGGGCGGCGCGGCGAAGAGCGTGTAGAGGCGCGTGGCATCGGCGCCGTAGCGGGCGATCATGTCATCCGGCGCTACCACGTTGCCGCGATTTTTGGACATCTTGGCGCCGTCCTTGATCACCATGCCCTGCGTGAACAGGTGTTTGACGGGTTCGGCATTCTTGATCAGGCCCATGTCGCGCATGAACTTGGTCCAGAAGCGCGAGTAGATCAGGTGCAGGATGGCGTGCTCGACCCCGCCGATGTACTGATCGATCTCGAACCAATAATTGGCGGCGGCGCTGTCGAACGGGGCGCGGTCGTTGCGCGCGTCAGTGTAGCGATAGAAGTACCAGGACGAATCGACGAACGTGTCCATCGTGTCCGTATCGCGGCGCGCCGGGCCGCCGCACTTCGAACACTTGGTGTTTACCCACTCCGCGACGTTGCCCAGCGGTGAACCACCGGCGAGCGTGACCTCGACGTTGTCGGGAAGCCGGACGGGAAGCTCGTCTTCGCGCACCGGCACGATGCCGCACTTTTCGCAGTAGAGCATCGGGATGGGCGTGCCCCAGTAGCGTTGGCGCGAAATGCCCCAGTCCTTCAGGCGGAAGGTGACGGTCGGCTTGCCGAAGCCATGCTGCTTGGCGTAGTCGGCCATCTTGAGCATCGCCTCTTCGCAGCCCAGGCCGCTGAACTCGCCCGAGTTGATGAGTAGCGACTCGGTGCCGGAGTAAGGGATGGTCGCGTCCGTGAGCTTCTCGTCCTCGGTTACGCCTTCCTTGCGCGGCAGTACTACGATGCGGACCTCGAGACCGTACTTGATGGCGAACTCGTGGTCGCGCACGTCGTGCGCCGGGACCGACATGATCGCGCCCGTGCCGTAGTCCATCAGGATGTAGTTCGCCACCCAGATGGGGACCTTCTCGTCGTTGAACGGATTGATGGCGAAGCGCCCGGTGGCGACACCGTGCTTTTCGATCGCGCCGACGTCGCCCGCTTCCTTGGCCTTGCGCTGCTCCGCGAGCATGGTCTCGATGCCGACGCGGATCTCCGGATTCTCGACAAACAGGTCGGCGGCGAGCGGATGCTCGGGCGCAAGCTGGATGGAGGTCGCGCCGAAGATCGTGTCAATACGAGTGGTGAAGACCGTGATCTTGTCGCCGAAGCTGCCGGCCGGACCGTCGAGCTTGAAGTCCACACTGGCGCCCACGGACTTGCCGATCCAGTTGCGCTGCATGGTGCGGACTTTTTCCGGCCAGTCTTTGAGCTGGTCTAGATCGCGCAGCAATTCGTCGGCGTAGTTGGTGATGCGCAGGAACCACTGCTCCAGTTCGCGCTGCTCCACCTGCGTGGTCTCGTGCCGCCAGCAGCAGCCGCCCACGACCTGCTCGTTGGCCAACACGGTGGCGCAGTCCGGACACCAGTTCACCTTGCTCTTCTTGCGGTATGCCAGGCCCTTCTCGAAAAGCTTGAGGAAAAACCACTGGTTCCAGCGGTAGTACTCAGGCAGGCAGGTGGTGACTTCGCGCTCCCAGTCATAAGCGAAGCCGAGCCGCTTCATCTGCGACTTCATGTGCACGATGTTTTGGAGCGTCCACTCGCGCGGCTGCACTCCGGCCTTGATGGCGGCGTTCTCCGCCGGCAGACCGAACGAGTCCCAACCCATCGGGTGCAGGACGTTGTAGCCGCGCATCCACATGTAGCGGGCGAGCGCGTCACCGATGGAGTAATTGCGCACGTGACCCATGTGCAGCGCGCCGCTCGGGTAGGGCAGCATTTCCAGCACGTAGTACTTGGGCTTGCTGCCGGAGGGCGGGTCGGCGCGGTAGAGGCCGGGGTCGGACTCGAAGCGCTGGAACCACTTCTGCTCGATGGGCTGCGGGTCGTAGCGTTCGTCGCGTTTTTCGGGAGCGTCTGCCATTGCAGGAAAATTCCCCATTAAGGTAATTCATGATTTTACTAGGGGAGAGGGTGGATGGTCGATGGTGCGGTTAACAGCAGATAGTTCGCCGACCGCGGCTTTTCCCGTATGATTGAGCTGGTTTGGGCATCAAAGCTACATTGGAAACGATTAACCGCATGCAGTCGGACGGCGTGATTGGAGAATACGCCATTGGCGGTGCGGTGGGAGCGACGTTCTACTTGGAGCCGTCCGCGACGCTTGACGTCGACATTTTTGTGACTTTGCCCGTTCCGTCCGGAAGTTCGCTACTAAGCCTGTCCCCCATTTACGATTACCTGACCAGCCGTGGATGCCTGGTCAAAAGTGAATACATCGTCATTGGCGACTGGCCGGTTCAGTTCTTGCCGCCCAGCGACGATCTGGAGCGCGAGGCGATTGCAGAAGCAATTGAAACCGAGGTAGAAGGCGTATCGACCCGGGTCGTGACCGCCGAACACTTGGTTGCGATCGCACTCCGCACCGGGCGCCCCAAAGACCGGGCGAGAATATTGCAATTTATAGAACAGGAAGCCGTGAACAAGACGACGTTGGACGCCATCCTGATTAGGCACGGGCTGTCCGTGAAGTGGGCCGAATTCAAGAAGAAGTTCGATGAGTAAAGAAACCCGCAAACAACTCGCATCACTTTCCTTCAGCGAGAAGCTCAAGCTGCTGGAAAAGCTTCGGGAGCGTAACCTGGCGATTGCCGCAGCGCGGGAGAAGCTCAAGAAACTGCGCGAGCAAAAGTAATAGTCGCTTCCAAACCGGCGTTGGTCAGCGGCTGCTTTTCCTTTTTGATTTTGCGGGCTTGTCCGCCACCAGGGCCTTCAGCGCCTCTACGTTCCTGATGTCATCGCCCGGCTCGTCGATTGGGGTCTCCGCGATAAACGCGCAGTGCGCGAGGCACGGATCATTGAGCAGCCGGCGGAACAGCTCCAGACCGATGGTTCCCTGCCCGATGTGCTGGTGGCGATCGAGCTTCGATCCGCGCGCAGCCTTGGCATCGTTGCAATGCCACACGGGTACATTCTTGAAGCCGACGGTGCGGTCGAGTAACTTCAGCGTCTGCGCCAACCCTTCTTCGCTGACAATGTCGTAGCCCGCGACGTGCGCGTGACAGGTATCAATACACGCGCCCACCGGCACCACGCCGCGGAGCCGGGCCACCAAGTCCGCCACCTGCTCGAAGCTGCCGCCGAGCGAGAACTCGGCCCCGGCGGTGTTCTCGATCAGGATGGTCAGGCCGGCGCGCGCGAGGTCGTGTCGGCGAGTCGCTTTTTCAATCGACAAGCCCACTTTTTCAATTCCCTCCTCGCGCGTGGCTCCGCGAAACGATCCGGGATGCAGGACCAGATACTCGGCGCACAGGGCCAGCGCCCGCTCGACCTCGCCATGGAATGCTTCGATCGACTTGCGATGAAACTCCGGATTCCCGCCCGCCAGGTTCACCAGGTAATTGGTGTGGATGACCAGCGGCTTGAGGTCGTACTTATCGCGCAGGCGGCCCATTTCCTCGCACTGCGAAGGCGCCAGCGCGTACGGCTTCCACTGCCGCGGGCTCGACGAAAACACCTGGAACGTCGAGCAGCCCAGCCGGTACGCCCGCTCCGCCGCCGTTTCCACTCCTCCGGCGGTGGAGGTGTGAATCCCGATGCGGCGCGAGGTGCGCGGCGGCGGGGTCTTCGGCGCGGGCAGCTTGAGGATGTCCTGCTCTTTGGCCATCGCACGCGGCATCAAAGCTCCAAGTCCCAGAATTCGTCCACCAGCTTGCGCCCGTAGCTCGGATTCGGCACGGCGCGCACCAGCTTGAATCCGGCCTTGCGGTACAGGCGGCGAGCGGCGCTGAGCGACTTGTGCGCCCACAGCGTCATCTTGCGATATCCGGCGCTACGGGCGAACTGGATGCATTCGTCAATCAGGCACGACCCGAGTCCCAGCCCCCGCGCCGATGGCTCCACCAGCAGCATGCGCAGCTTGGCAACGCGTGCCGACTTACGGCAAACGAACACGCAACCAACGTTCTGGCCGTCGCGCTCGGCGATCCAGCAGCGCTCGCGCCTGCTGTCGCTCCGTTCGAAGAACTCTCCCACCAGGCGCGTCACCAGCGCTTCGAAGCGCATGTCGTACCTGTGCTCGGCCGCGTACAGCACCCCGTGCCGCCAAGCCACCCAACCTGCATCGCCCGCGCGCGGGGGGCGCAGGACGTAAGGGGCCGCCTTCGACTGCCCGGGATTGCGCGTGTTCGGTTGATTTCTCACCCTGTCCGCCGTAACTCATGATATCCGCCGGGAGTGGAATCGTGAGCGGCCAAATCGCGGTTATCGTTGTGCGCCGCGCCATTACGGCAGTAAACTGATATGTCTTTCCGCGAGGAATTCCGAGGGAACTCCGCAGTCGGTTTCCGCCCTGGTTCCCACGCAGTTATAGGTTCGAGGTCCCTATGCTTATCGTTATGCAGGCGCATGCCAGCGAAGAACAGGTGCGCGCCGTTTGCGAAAAAATCGAGTCGGTCGGTCTGAAGGCCCATTCCATCCCGGGCGCGCAACGCACCGCCATCGGCATTACCGGCAACCAGGGCATTGTCGAGATCGGCCTGGAAGAGATGGCCGGCGTACAGGAAGTGATTTGCGTCAGCAAGCCCTACAAGCTGGTCAGCCGCGACGTCAAAGAAGAAAACACGGTCATCACCTTTCCCGGTACCGACACCACGATCGGGGGCAAGGAACTGGCCGTCATCGCCGGACCGTGCGCTATCGAAAGCCGGGAGCAGGCGTTCAAGATTGCAGAACAGGTCGCCAAAGCGGGCGCTCGCTTCTTCCGCGGCGGCGCCTACAAGCCGCGCACCTCGCCTTACGCTTTCCAGGGAATGGGCGAAGCGGGCCTGCAGATCATGGCGGAAATCCGCGAGCGCTTCGGCATGCTGATCGTTACCGAGGCCATGGATTACGAATCGCTGGAACAGGTGGAAAAATACGCCGACGTCATCCAGATCGGCGCCCGCAACATGCAGAACTACTCGCTGCTTAAGCGGGCGGGACGAGCGCGGCGTCCGGTATTGCTCAAGCGCGGCATGTCGGCGACGCTGGAAGAATTCCTGATGGCCGCCGAATACGTGATGAGCGAGGGCAACTACCAGGTCATCCTGTGCGAACGCGGCGTGCGCACTTTTGCCGACCACACGCGCAACACGCTCGACCTGAGCATCGTACCGGCCGTCCACCGGCTGAGCCACCTGCCCATCCTGGTCGACCCCAGCCACGGCACCGGCAAGCGGACGAAGGTTCTGCCGCTTTCGCGCGCCGCAGTCGCGGTGGGCGCCGATGGATTGATCGTCGAAGTGCACCACGACCCGGACCGGGCGCTCTCCGACGGCCCGCAATCGATTTATCCCGACCAATTCGCCGAATTGATGCGCGAGGTGGGCGCCATTGCTCCCATCATCGGACGCTCGATGGCGGCTCCGGTGGCTGCGGTGGCGGGCGCGAGCAGATAAACACGTATTCCGTATCTCGTATTCCGTATTCATGCTGTCCGTGCCGGAATACGAAATACGGGATACGCATTTGAAACACACCTTTCAAATTCTCTCCCGCTGATTTGTAATGAATCGTTTGCCAACCCTGCGCCAATTCCGACTGTGGTGTGCCGCCGCGTTGCTGGCGCTGCTGGTTACGGTTACTGCCTGTAACCGCAACCGCAGCCTGGAGCTGGAGAATGTCTTCGCCTACGTCAGCAACGGCAAGAGCGACTCGGTCTCCGTCATCGACGTTTCCAGAATGGCGGTGGTTCGCACCATCGGCGTCGGGCGCAACCCTTCCGGTATCGCCGCCAGCCCCACGCGCAACGAGCTTTACGTCGTCAACACGGAATCGAACAACGTCAGCGTGATCGATGCCGTGGAGAACACGGTGATCGCGACCATCGGTGTCCAGCGCGCGCCCTACTGGATCGACGTTTCCGCGGACGGAAAGCGCGGCTACGTTGCCAACTCCGGTTCCGACAACGTATCCGTGATCGATCTTGACACGCGTACCGTGCTGGCCAACGTGCGCGTCGGCTCGTCACCGGGGCTGGCCCGCGTTTCGCCGGACGGAAAGACAATTGTCGTCTCCAACCGCGCCGACAACTCGGTCTCCGTAATCGACGCCTCGCCGATCCAGTACCGCGCCACTCTCTCCGTCTGCCAGGAACCGCAGGACATCGTCATCCTGCCGGACTCGACGAAGGCCTTCGTCGCCTGCCCGGCTTCTTCGCAAGTCGCCGCCGTGGACCTGAAGCAAGCGAAACTGCTGGCACTGCTCGATGTCGGAAAGACGCCGATCCATCTTGCACTCAAGCCCGATGGCGGAGAACTGTTCGTCAGCAACTTCGAGTCTTCCTCGGTCTCCGCGATCGAAACCACGGCGAATGAAGTGGGCGGAACCTACCTGATGGGCGACAAGCCGGTCCGCGGCGTGGTCACGTCCGACAATACCTTGCTCTATGTTGCCGCCTTCGGCTCCGACGCAGTCTCTGTCTTCAGCATCAACGACGGCCGGCTCATCGGCTCGGTGCAGGTCGGACGCCGTCCCGACGCCATCGCGCTCACACCCGCCGAGAACTTTCTCCTGGTCGCTGACTCCAGTTCGGGTGACGTCGCCGTTGTGCGTCTCACGCAAATGCCGCGCGGGTCTAAGATCAGCACCGCGGAACGCTTCCTCAAGGGCCAGAACCCATCGAAGGACCGCGCGCTGGTCACCATGATTCCGGTCGGGGTTGCGCCCAATTCGATCGCGATCAAGATCGTGAAATAGTTTTCCGCTAGCGCAACGTTCCCTTCACTCAATCGTTACAAATCTTTACCGCTGAGTTGCTTACGAAACGCACTACCACGGTGTCTGTTGTAGTGAGCGCCCGCAAATACTGTTTTGTCGCTGGATGTCACACGGCCGTTGTGAGTCGTGTCACGAGCAATCGCATCCGGCATCACAGCGGCCGCTCGCTTTTCCGGACACAATACTCAACGATGGCCCACAGGGCGTTATAGGAAGAAGAGGAGACTCATGACAAAGAAAATCGCGGTACTAGCAATTATTACGGTGTTCATCCTGGGCGTGGCGGCGCTTGCTGCCGACAATACATTCGGCGCCGGGAGGACCCGGAACATTACGTTCAACAATGACGTGAAGGTAGGCGACAAGGTCCTCGCCGCCGGCGAATACAAAGTGCTCCACCTGATGGAAGGCACCGAGCACATGCTGGTGTTCAAGTCTGCGACGAACGTGGAAATGGTCCGCGTGAAGTGCACCATGGTGGACCTGGGCAAGAAGGCTCCGGACACGATGTCCGAGTTCAAGACCGTCGGCAACGAGCGCGTTCTGACAGCGCTGGTCTTCCGCGGCGACACCTACAAGCACGCTCTTTAATCCGCTGCGGCGGTTGACGATCGTTGCCTGCGGATGCTCCCCCGGCGCCAGCGCGAACCTGCGCACCAGTCGCGTTCTCGGGAGCATGTCGAGACCGGTGGCCTTATTGGGCCGCCGGTTTTTTCGTCTGATTTAATATCGAGGAGTGCCGATCTCCGTTCGCGATAACGTTCCGCTGGCCCCGTTGACTACGTTGGGTGTCGGCGGACCCGCGCGCTACTTCGTGGAAGCCGCCAGTACCGGCGAAGTCCGCCATGCTATCGAATGGGCGCGTGCCCGCAACCTGCCATTGTTCGTGCTTGGCGGCGGCAGTAACGTACTGGTTTCGGACCGCGGCTTTCCGGGCGTCGTTGTACGCATTGCAATTCGGGGAATCGTAGAAGAAGCGGAGGGAGTGTTCCTCGCTGGGGCCGGCGAAGACTGGGACGCGCTCATAGCGCGCGCGGTCGCCGCCAACTATGGTGGCATCGAGTGCCTGAGCGGAATTCCCGGCTCGGTCGGCGGCACTCCCGTGCAGAACGTCGGAGCCTATGGGCAGGAGGTCTCGGAAACCATCACCTCGCTCGAAGCGCTCGATCTGCGCGATCTTGCTCCCCGCACCTTCGCCAACGCCGACTGCGGCTTTGCCTACCGCCAAAGTATCTTCAATACCACGGAGCGCGGCCGCTGGGTGATCCTGCGCGTTGCCTATCAACTTAGAAAAGACGCCCCACCCAGGATTGCCTATCGCGACCTGAAGGAGTACTTCGCCGCCTGCAAAAATCCGTCGCCAACGCTCCAGCAAGTGCGCGACGCGGTCCGCGAGGTCCGGCGCAGTAAGGCGATGCTGATCGTTCCCGGCGACGACGATTCGCGCAGCGCCGGCTCTTTCTTCAAGAACCCAGTGCTGACACTCTCCGATTACCAGCGCCTCGTGCAACTCGCGGCCGAGCGCGGCGAAAAGGTCCCGTCGTATCCAGCCGAGGGACAGTCGTCGAAAGTCCCCGCCGCGTGGCTGGTCGAGCACTCCGGGTTCGCCAAGGGATACGCACGGGGCGCCGTCGGCATCTCGCGTAAACATGCGCTGGCTATCGTGAACCGCGGCGGCGCAGCGGCGGCCGATATCGTCGCGCTCAAGAACGAAATCCAGCAACGCGTCCACGACACCTTTGGTATTGAACTCATTCCCGAGCCGGTGATGGTGGGCTTTGATGGCGTTTGAGGCGATCTTCTTCGACGCGGGCGGCACGCTGGTCTTCCCTGACGCCGCGCTCACGCTGGCGGCGCTGGCGGAACGCAATGTGCAGCCCACGCAGGAGCAGCTTTTCGCCGCCGAGCGCGAAGCCAAGCACCGCCTCGACGACGCCCGCGCCCACGGTGTCACCGGCGTGGATGCCCTGTACTGGCAGCTCTACTACGAACGCCTGCTTCGCGACCTCGGAATCGCTGACACCGCGGTGCGCGATGCACTGGTGCTCGCCGCTCGTACCGGCACCAACTGGCGCACAGTGCGGGCGGGAACGCGCGAGGTGCTGGAAGCGCTGCACTCACGCTATCGCATCGGACTGATCAGCAACTCCGATGGCAGCGTCGGCCGCCTGCTGGAGGAACTCGGCATCGGCCACTGCTTTGACTCGGTTACCGATTCTCACCACTGCGGCTGCGAGAAACCCGATCCGCGCATCTTTCGTGCCGCGCTCGATGCCCTCGGTACCCGCGCCGAGCGTTCGCTGTATGTCGGTGACATATATTCCGTTGATTTTGTCGGCGCGCGATCCGCAGGTCTGTCGCCGTTGCTCATGGACGTTGCCGGCGTTTATGCCGAGACCGACTACCCCCGCGTCAACTCGCTGGACCAGGTCGAAGCCTACATGACGCATTTCGCCAGCCCGTAACCTGACACCTTTAGCCTGTTGGTGTAAATTCTTCCAACTCTATCCGGGGGAGAACAATGGTTCATTTGCGCCGTGCCGTCCTGCTCGTGCTTTGCGTCTGCTCGCTGGTTTCCTTCGCGGAAAAGCGCCCGATCACCGAAAAGGACCTCTTCAAGTTCACTTGGATCGCCGATCCACAGCTCTCGCCCGACGGTTCGCAAGTCGCTTTCGTGCGTGTCACCGTCGCTGACAAGAAGGACGAATACGACACCGCGATTTGGATCGTTCCGACGAAGGGCGGCGACCCGCGTCCGCTGACTTCCGGCCCGCGCGACACATCACCGCAGTGGTCGCCCGATGGCACGCGGTTGGCCTTCGTCCGCAGCGTCGAAAAAGATGGCAAGCGCCAGCCGCCACAGATTTATTTGCTGTACATGGCGGGCGGCGAAGCGTCGCAGGTGACGAAGCTGGCCAAAGGCGCGTCGCGACCGACGTGGTCTCCGGACGGCAAGTTGATCGCCTTCAACAGCACGACGACTCCGGAAGATATTGCAAAGGAACAATGCAAGGGGGGTGCCGCCAGGGATGGCGGCGGAACTGCCGGCGAGGACGCCGGCGCTACAAAATCGAAGTGCGTCACGCCCGATCACGAGTCCGACGTGCACGTCATCAGCCGCGCCGTTTATCGCGCCAACGGCGCCGGGTATCTCGATCCCACCCACCCCAACCACATCTGGGTGATCGCCTCAAATTCCGGCGACGCGGAGAAACCCCGCCAACTCACCAGCGGCCCGTTTGCCGAGTCGGACATCGAGTGGGCGCCCGACGGCTCGCGCATCTATTTCACCTCCAATCACGTGCTGGAGGCTTACTACGAGCTGCCGAAAAACATCGTTTACGAAATTTCTCCGCAAGGCGGCGAAGCGAAGGAAGTCACGCACATCGACGGCGCGGCCAGCCGCCTGTCCGTCAGCCCCGACGGCAAGCGCCTGGCGTTTATCGGTTCCTTGAACCAGCCGGTGAAGTCGTACACCAAGCCGGACCTTTGGGTCGCGGACCTCGGCGGCGGCGCGCCCACGAAGTTGACCGGGAGCTTCGACGCCGACATCGGCTCCGGCGTCGGTGGCGACAACTCCCCGCCCCGCGCTTCAGGTGGCTCAAAACCCACGTGGACCAAGGACGGCGGCGCGATCATTGTCAACGTCGCCAAGGAAGGCCGCGAAAACCTGTGGCGCATCGACGCCAACTCCGGCCAAGCCACCGAACTCACGAAAGGCGCTCAGGCGGTTGAGGGATTCAACACCAACGACAACGTCAGCGACTTCGTCCTGCTCATCTCGATGCCGACGAACATCGGCGACCTGTTCCTCCAGTCCGCGAACGGCGGCGAACCGCGGCGCCTGACCAACATCAACGACAAGCTCTTCTCCACTCTCAATCTCACCGCGCCCGAAGAGCTCTGGTACACCAGCTTCGACGGCAAGAAGATTCACGCGTGGATCCAGAAGCCGCCCGACTTCGACAAAAGCAGGAAGTATCCGCTCATTCTCAACATCCATGGTGGTCCGCACGCGGCCTACGGTTGGGTATTCGATCACGAGTTCCAATACATGGCCGCCAAGGGATACGTAGTGCTCTATCCCAATCCGCGCGGTTCGACCAGCTACGGACAGGAGTTCGGAAACATCATCCAGTACCACTATCCCGGCGACGACTTCAAGGACCTGATGGCGGGCGTGGACGAAGTCCTCAAGCGCGGCTACATCGACGAAAAGCGGATGGGCGTTACCGGCGGTTCCGGCGGTGGATTGCTGACCGATTGGGTGGTCGGACACACCGACCGCTTCGCCGCCGCGGTGGCGCAACGCGACATCGCCAGTTGGGCGGCGTGGTGGTACTCGGCCGATTTCACCCTCTTCCAGCCGTCCTGGTTCCGCAAAGCGCCGTTCGAGGACCCGCAGGACTTCACCGAGCGCTCGCCCATCACCTACATCAAGAACGTCAAGACACCGATGATGTTCATTCTCGGCGACGCCGACTGGCGCACCCCGGAAGCCTCCGGCGGCGAAGAGATGTTCCGCGCCCTCAAGTACCGCAAGATCCCCACGGTGATGGTGCGCTTCCCGGGCGAGTCGCACGAGCTGTCGCGCAGCGGCCAGCCCTGGCACCGCATCGAGCGCCTGGAGCACATCACCAATTGGTTCGATATTTATCTGCGGGGAATCAAAATCGCAGGCTACGCGCCCGGCGAAGAGGGAGCGTGGAAGTAGACAATCGGGTCGAAAACGAGGCGCCGAGCGCCTGGGATGGACGTCACTCGAAGCTGTGATCTACGTCATATCTTGGGGCGCGGAAGAAAGGTAGTCTACGACCAACATAAAGCGAAATTAACACGGGATGCCGTCAGCCATCCTCACCCCACACTACAGACGGTATCCCGTTTCGCTTTCTCCGGGCACTCTCGAAATTCAGTCCTTATCGTTGCGAATTCTCTCCCCCGTCCAGGATGACGCGACAACGAAGAAGCCTGAATGATACAGAGATGCAGTGTTCATGCTGGTTTGGTGCGTGTTTCCTGTCCCTCACCTATTCCTGAGCGACACCCTCCGACACGGCCCGCTTCCGGCAGGGATGCCGCGGTTACGACACCAAGAGCGACACAACTTCGCGGCACAGTCTCGAATTCCCGCTGCGTTGTCGCGGGTCGCCGGAGGCCCGCCTGATACGGGCACGCGGTCCCGCAAATTTTCTTTTTCGCGCCATGAGAGATCGTTCGGGTCAGGCGCCTGCTCGATGGCGAAGGAAAAGCGCAAACTTACGACAAGAGGATTTATCGCTCGTTATCGCCTACTCGCTGGACACCGAACCGTCGCTTAGCTTAACCCGCACCGTTGCGCCCCAGCGGCTCTTGTGAACCAGAGTACGAGAATCTGACGAGAACACGAATGTTCCGCCCGCGTACCACTCTGGGCTTTCATCGGTTATGACACTCGCCTCAGAGAGTTTGCCAGCAGGCCAAAGTTGATTAAGTGGGATGTCCCTGACAAGGACGCCGTGGTCGGGGCCTTGTCCTCCGAACGGTTTACCTGGGTGGTCTCGCCTGCGGAAGATGCGAAGGGGCGAACCGCCTGCGACAACGTCGCTGCCGATAATAACCAAGAATTCGCCGTCATCCGTGACTAGTGAAACCGGGCACGCGGGCACCCACGGACGGCTATTGGCAGAATTGAGAACTACACTCCAGAGAGGCGAATTATTCCAAAAAGTGCTCGGCGAAACCACTCGGTCCTTCGCGTTGATGAAAGTCTCTTTCGGAAAAATATCAAGAGTGACCTGTTGGACTTTGTGTGCGTCGGCGGACTGGTATTCCATTGTCGTGACAACGAGGAAGTTGCCACTGGCCGAACTCGATGCTTTCACGCACGGCATCAATGCACCAGCCAACAGGGGTAGTGAGGTAAGCAGTAACGCGAAAAAGACGGCTACTTTCACACGCATGGCGCTTCTCCCGGAACGTGCCGTGTATGGTCGGATTCCAATTATCATTCCGCTCAACGAGTGATAACAGCCCTTATCGTAAGTATGCGCCGTTTATTCGCCCGCAGATCACTGCCGAAGCATTGTCTGAGGTCGCCGAGGGGCGGCTGATACAGGAACTCAGCGTCGCGGATTTTTTTCACGGGAAGGAATGGTGGACCTGGCCAGGATCGAACTGGCGACCTCATCGTTGCGAACGATGATGCCAGCCATCGTGCCCCGTCTTGTTTCCAGTTACTTAGCGTCGAATTTGTGATATTTCGGGCCTGAGTTTTGGAACGTAATTGGAACGTGCGCGCCGGAGTTTGCCTCACAAACAACAGGCGAGTGGTAACGCTTACCAAGAAGAAGCTTCGGTTTCAAGACCGAGGTGTGTCGCCTAACCAGATGAAGGCGATACAGCGTCCGTACACCGTCGGTTGCCCGGTTTCGCTCTTGATTGTTCTGATCTCCCCAACAGCGGAAGTTGTCAATGATATTGAGACACCGAGGGCGCGGTTAGAGTCGCGCCGGTTCCAATGATCAGGGAGCCCGCCTGATCGAACGAGTCGGAAATCCGGTCGACCCTCAGGTCATGCGAGGCGGCGATCGTCAATCCTGGGGCATCCTGAGCGGTCGATTTCTTCGCGGGCGGGTTGATCCACACTGCCTGTGGCAGATCGGCGGGGTGTGGCCGTCCCTTCACGAAGCGCTCGGGATGCGCCACGTAGGCCGCCGCAAGGACGTGCTGCCGATGGTCGCGCACGGTGGCCGCCTGGCCAAAGTGGACGACGGCGGGCGTGAGAAAGCCCACCCTGAGGTAGAGCGACGGGCAGTGGTAACATGCCATCTTGAAAAGGAGGCTCGTATGAAGACGTACACGTGCCGCGACGTCGGCGTGGATTGCGATTGGAAAGTTCGTGGCAACGATGAGGCCGAGGTGATGCAGAAGATCAGGGACCACGCTCGTGCAGCACACAAGATCGATCCCATCCCACCCGACCTCGAACGAAAGGTTCGTGCTGCGATTCGAGATGAGCAATAGATAGGTTCTTGTGACCGTCACCTAACACCGAACCTGTCAATGATATTGAGACACCGAGGGCGCGGTTAGAGTCGCGCCGGTTCCAATGATCAGGGAGCCCGCCTGATCGAACGAGTCGGAAATCCGGTCGACCCTCAGGTCGTGCGAGGCGGCGA
>Ga0097691_1001067_pt1 | contig 21251 bp, 16 predicted proteins | sample NGESurdeep072012_8_FD_72858 | JGI IMG/M metagenome (GOLD analysis project Ga0097691, IMG submission 72858) | Arctic peat soil microbial communities from Barrow, Alaska - NGEE Surface sample 210-1 deep-072012 | ecosystem: Environmental > Terrestrial > Soil > Wetlands > Peat ... | reverse complement strand
CGCCCGCCCGAGCCGCAGCCGCACGAACGCCTTCGAGCCTGGCTGCAGCGGGTGGAATCCGTCCCCGGGCGGACCGACGAACGCGACGCGTCCCAGAATCTCCGCCGTGCCTTGGTGAAACCGGACGCGTGCGCCGTGCTTCAGCGGCTTCGCGCCCGGGAGCAGCTCGAGCGCCGCGTCCGCCAGGCGCGTCTCCTCCGCCGTACCCGCGGTCGCGAGACTTTGTCCGCGGCTGATCTCGTCCACCTCGACGCCGGCCAGGTTCACGGCCGCGCGCTGTCCGGCCACGGCTGCGTCCTGCCGGACGCCATGCACGTGCACGCCGCGCACCTTCACGCGCCGGTCGCCCGGCACGATCACCAGCTCATCGTCGACGCGCACGCGTCCCGACACGAGCGTGCCGGTCACGACCGTGCCGAAGCCCTTCATCGAGAAGACGCGATCGATCGGGAGCCGCGTCGGTCCGTCGGCGGACCGTCCGGCCACCGTGGCCGCGGCGCCGGCGAGCGCGGTACGAAACGCGTCGAGGCCCTCTCCGGTGCGGGACGAGACCGGTACGATCGGCGCGTGCTCGAGAAACGAGCCCGCGACGAGCTCGCGCACTTCGAGGCGCACGAGCGCCAGCGTGTCGGCGTCGACCAGGTCGGCTTTGGTGAGCGCGATGAGCCCGGCGGGAACCTGCAGGAGGCGGCAGATGTCGAAGTGCTCGCGCGTCTGCGGCATCACCGATTCGTCGGCCGCGACGACCAGCACGACCAGGTCGATGCCGCCGATGCCGGCCAGCATGTTCTTGACGAAGCGCTCGTGGCCCGGCACATCCACGAACGCCACGGTGAGGTCGCCGATGGCGGCGTGCGCGAAGCCGAGGTCGATCGTGATGCCGCGCGCCTTTTCTTCCTTGAGACGATCGGGATCGGTGCCGGTGAGCGCCTGCACGAGCGCGCTCTTCCCGTGGTCGATGTGGCCGGCGGTTCCGACAACGACGGATTTCACCGCCTGCCCGGCTTGCGCTGCGAGCGCTCTCGCTTGCCCGGGCGCTGCGTCCGCTTCGTCTGGTGCTTGGGCGACGCTTTGCTGCGCCGCGGCCCGCGCTCCCCTTCGCGGACCCGATCGAGAATCTCGACCAGCCCGAGATCGATTTGCCGCACCTCCATGTTGACGCGGAGCACCTGGACGTTCACTTTGTCGCCCAGGCGGTAGACCTTCCGCGTGTTCTCGCCGCGCAGCATGTGAGCGCCGTCGATGAAGCGGTAATAGTCGTCGGCCATCGTCGAGACGTGCACCATGCCTTCGACGAAGTGCTCGACGAGCTCGATGAACAGGCCGAACGCCGCCACGCCGGTGATATAGCCTTCGAACTCATCGCCGACCTTGTCGGCCATGAACTTCACCTTCTTCCACTGCAGCAGTTCGCGCTCGGCGTCGTCGGCGCGGCGCTCCATTTCGGAGGTGTGCCTCGCCGTCTCCGGCAGCTCTTCGCTCCACTCCTCGCGCTCCTCGGCCGACAGCGTGCCGTGCCGCGCGGCGCGCAGCGCGCGATGGACCACCAGATCCGGATAGCGCCGGATCGGCGACGTGAAGTGCGTGTAGCTCGTCGCGGCGAGCCCGAAGTGGCCGAGATTCTCCGGCGCATAGCGCGCCTTCTGCATCGTCCGCAGCATCAGGAACGCGATGGGCTTCTCTTCCGGCTTGTCGTGGATCCGCTCGAGCAGCTTCTGAAAGTGCCGCGGCCGGATCGCCGTCAGCGGCGCGCCGAGGCTGTAGCCGAACCCCGAGATGAACTCCTCGAACTTCGCGACCCTGAGGACGTCGGGCTCCTCGTGGATCCGATAGAGTGCGGGTGCCTTCTGCGCTTCGAGATAGGACGCGACCGTCTCGTTCGCGAGCAGCATGAACTCCTCGATGAGCCGGTGCGCGACGTTGCGCTGAAGCGCGATGATCGCTTCGACCATCCCGCCTTCGTCGATGATCACCTCGGCCTCGTTGAGATCGAAATCGATCGACCCGCGCCGGCGCCTGGCGTCGTTGAGAATCTGAAACAGCTCCTGCATCTGTTCGAACATCGGCACGAGCCCCGCGTAGCGCGCCATCAGCTCGGGGTCGCCGTCCGTCAGAATGCCGTTGACCGCCGCGTACGTCATCCGCTCGGTGCTGTTGATGACGCCGTCGTGAAACTCGTGACGCACGACCTGCCCGCGCCGATCGATTTCCATCAGGCACGACTGCACCAGCCGGTCGACATGCGGGTTGAGGCTGCACAGGCCGGTCGCGAGCTCCGAGGGGAACATGTGCACGGCGCGCTCCGGAAAGTACACGGACGTTGCACGGTCGTACGCCTCCCGATCGAGCGCGCTGTCCTCAACAACGTAGTGCGAGACGTCGGCGATGTGCACGCCCAGCCAGAAATTGCCGTTGGGCAGCGTCTCGATGGTGATCGCATCGTCGAAATCGCGCGCGTGCTCGCCGTCGATCGTGACGGTCGTGACCTGACGAAAATCGGTCCGCCCGCGGATGTCGCGGTCGGAAACCGTCGTCCCGAGCCTGACGGCCTCGGCGATCGCCTCCGCCGAATGCACGTCCGGAATGCCGTGCTTGCGGATGATGATCTCCGTGTCGACGCCGGGCGCGTCGATGTCGCCGAGCACCTCCGCGACGCGGCCGATGGCGCCGCGTGACGCGATCGGCCAGCGCGTCAACTCGACCTTGACCATCTCTCCGGGTGACGCCCCGCCTTCCTGCCCCGGCGGGATGAGGATGTCCATCAGCACGCGGCGATCGAAGGGGACGACGTAGCCCATGCCCGCTTCGTCGCGATCGTACTTGCCGATGAGCGACTCGTTGGCGCGGTCGAGAATGCGGATGACGCACCCCTCGGCTTTGCCGCCCTCCTTGATGCGTTCGATGCGCACGACGACGCGGTCGCCGTGCATGGCGTCGTTGAGATGGGTGCCGGCAATGTAGATGTCGCCGCCCGCGGGCTCCAGCGGACGGTCCGGCGTCACGAAGCCGTACCCGGCCGGGTGCGTCTGCAGCTTGCCGACGTAGAGATCCATCTTCTCGGGCAGGCCGAAGCGCTGTCCGCGAATGTGAATCAGATCGCCCGAGTCGACGAGCGCTTTGATGTGACGTTTGAATGAGGTGCGCTCGTCGCGCGGGATTTTGAGGACTTGCAACAACTCGCGCATGCCGGCGGGATGGTGTACCCGCTCGCGCATCAGGGCGAGGATGGAATCGGTGGAGAACATGTGTTTACGCTAACAGAATCAGTTGGAGGTCGCCGACATTCGTGCCGGTCGGACCCAGGTGGATGAGATCGCCCAACGCCTCGAAAAAGGCGTAGGCATTGTTGTCGTCGAGGTAGCGCGCCGGCGCGCCCAGGCCCGCCGCGTGCGCGCGCGCCAGCGTCGTCGAATCGACCAGCGCGCCGGCCGCGTCGGTCGGGCCGTCGATGCCGTCGGTGCCCACGCTGGCCGCCGCCACCGGGACGCCGAGCGAGGCGAGCGGCGCCGCGGCGGCCAGGGCGAATTCCTGATTGCGTCCGCCTTTTCCCCCGCCGGTCACGCGCACCGTCGTCTCGCCGCTCGACACGATGCAGAGCGGACGCCCCTCGCCGGCCGCGCGCGCGACCACGGCGCGCAGGTGCGACGGCGCCGTGGCACGCGCCTCGCCGACCACGGGATCCTCGACGCGGACCACGTGATAGCCGAGCGCCTCGGCGTGGCGCGCCGCGCCGTCCATCGCGTCCCGACGGCTGCCGACAACGACCGACGCGGCGCCGGACAACCGCGCGTCGCCCGGCTTCGGCGTTTCAGGAACCTCACCGCGATCGCCGGCCTCGAGGCGCGCAACGACCGCCGCGGGATACGCGTGGACGCCGCCGAAGCGACCGACGATCGCGAGCGCGTCGGCGAACGTGCTCGCATCCGGCACGGTCGGACCTGACGCAATCACGCTCAGATCATCGCCCACGACGTCGGACACGGCAAAGGTGCGGCACGGGCCGCCCGCGCCGGCGGCAAGCCAGCCGCCCTTGATGGCCGAGAGATGCTTGCGCACCGCGTTCAGCGCGCGAATGTCTGCGCCGGCGCGCAGCAACTGCTCGGTCGCGCGCCGCTTGTCGTCCAGCGTCACGCCGTTGGCCGGCACCGCCATGAGCGCCGAGGCGCCGCCCGACAACAGCACGATCAGCTCTTCGTCGGCCCCCAGCGCGCCCGCCAGCGCCATCACGCGGCGTCCCGCCCGCTCACTGTCCGCGGTCGGCACCGGATGCCCGCCCGCCAGCACGTCGAAGGGCCCCGCGGCGGCAGCGTCACCGGCGGTCCCTAGGCCCCGCGGACAGATGAGGAGGCCGGCGCGAATCCGTCGGCCCAGCACGCGTGCGGCCGTCGCCGCCATCGCCGGCGCCGCCTTTCCGGCCGCGACGACCCGGGAAAACGGACGCGGAGAGGGCTCGGCTCCCGCCGACAGCGCGCGCTCGAGGAGCCGCCCGGCGTCAGCCGCAACGATGCCGGCCCGGACGATGGCCAGGAGGTCCTGTCGAAGATCCGTGAGTGGACGCGTCAGTGTGAGTGTTGAGGGTCGGACCAGGCCGAAAGCCCGGTCACGACGTCGAATTTCTTGAGGAGCGTGCTGACCAATTCGTCAGCGTTGTCTTTCGTGCAGAGGACTTCGAGCTGCCCCATGATGCGCGTCAGCGCCGCTTCCACGTCGGTGATGGCGCTTTCCGAATAATAGGGACGCTGCTGCTGCAGGCATCGGTGGTGCTTGAGGAACTCTTGACGATAAAACTCGGTGAGCGTGTGCTGCGCGCTGATCGTCCGCGACTCGGTCACGAAGCGTGGCATGCAGATCCTCAAGATGGGTTGTCGGTGCTGCTCGTTCAGTGTAGCGGTACGCGAAAACGAGTGTCAAGATTTCGTAACGACGCGCGCTCGGCCGTCCGTCTCACCGGTGCCAGGCCGCGACCAGGCCGCCGACGCAGCCGACGAGCATGCCGCCAACCACCAGCAGCACGCACAGCTCGACCGGAAGAAAACGCACCGACGCCAGATTGACCGTTGCCGCCAGCGGCGCGAGATAGCGGGCGCGCAGCACGAGGAATCCGATGCCGAGCACGAGCAGGGCGACGAGCGCGCCGAGGCCGCCTTGCAGGATGCCCTCCACCACGAACGGGCCGCGCACGTAGATTTGCGGCGCACCGACGAGCTGCATGATGTCGATTTCGTCGCGCCGCGCGTAGAGGGCGAGGCGCACGACGTTGGCGACCGTCAGGGCGGCGGCAACGGTCAGCACGGCGCCGAGCATCAAGCCAATCCCGCGAATGATCGTCACCGCCGCCAGCAGCCGATCGAGCCACTGCCGGTCGTAGCGCACGTCGGCGACCCCCGGCAGCTGCCGGACCCGCGCGGCCAGCGCGTCGACGCCGGCCCGATCGCCGCGGTCGTTCCGGACCTGCACCTCGTAGGAGGCCGGCAGCGGGTTGTCGCCGAGCCCCTCGATGGCGGCCGACAAATCGCTGAAGGTCCGCCGGAACCGCACCAGCGCATCGGACTTGGAAACGAATTCGCGCGACGCGATCGTCTGGCCCGGCGCGAGCGCCTGTTCGATCGCCGACCGCTGCGCGGCCGTCACATCGTCCTTCAGGTACACCGACATCTCGGCCGCGGTGCTCCACTGCCGGGCGAGTTGATCGAGATTCGCCGTCACCAGGAGAAAGCCGCCGAGGACGAAGAGCGCCACGGCGATCGTGCCGGTCGAGAGCAGGCCCGATTGGCGCCCGCGCCACAGGCTGGCGAAGGCTTCATCGAACGCATAGCGCAGCGCGCGCATCAGGCGACCTCCACGACTCGGCCGTGGTCGAGCGTGATCGCGCGGCGGCCGACACGGCGGATGAGCTCGCGGTCGTGCGTCGCGACGACGACCGTCGTGCCGCGAGCGTTGATCTCGCGGAACAGATTCATGATTTCCAGCGACAGATCGGGATCAAGATTGCCCGTCGGCTCGTCGGCCAGCACGATCTGCGGATCGTTGACGAGCGCGCGGGCGATCGCGATGCGCTGCTGTTCGCCGCCGGAGAGCTCTTCGGGATAGGCGTTCATGCGGTGCTGCAGGCCGACCCACTTGAGCACTTGAAACGTCTTGCGCTGCTGAGCCGCGACCGGCACGCCTAGGACGCGCATCACGAAGGACACGTTCTGGAACACGGTGAACCGCGGGATCAGCCGGAAATCCTGAAAGACGAAGCCGACGGTTCGCCGGTACGCCTGCACCTGCGACGAACTGAGCTCGGCGAGGTCGCGTCCGGCCACCTTCAGCGTGCCTTCGCTCGGAAGATCCTCGCGGAGCATCAAGCGGAGAAACGTCGACTTGCCCGCACCGCTCGGGCCGGTGAGGAACATGAACTCGCCTTTGTCGATCGTGAGCGAGAGATCGCGCAGCGCGTAGACGCCGCGCTTGTAGAGCTTGGAGAGGTGGTAGGTTTCGATCAAGTCGCTGAAAGGATCTTGAGTATATCACGCTTCGAGCGCGCGCCGCAGCAGCTCGTTGACGCGCGTGGGATTCGCCTTGCCGGCCGAGGCTTTCATGACCTGTCCGACGAGGAAGCCGAAGGTGGCCGTCTTGCCCTCGCGATACTGCGCGACGGGGCCCGGGTGCGCGGCCAGCACGTCGCCGATGAGGGCGACCAGCCGCGGCTCGTCGTCTATCTGCGCGAGGCCCTCGGTCTGGACGATGTCGTCGGCCGTGCGGCCGGACGCCACCATCGTGTCGAACACGTGCTTGGCGATGGACCCGCTGATGCGGCCCTGCTCGACGAGCGCGATCAAGCCGGCGAGCGCCGCGGCAGACACGGGCGGTGCGGTGATGTCCGCCCCTCGGTCTTTCAGCACGCGCGCGAGCTCGCCCATGATCCAGTTGCTGGCCGCCTTGGCCGGCGCGCCGGCTCGCACGACATGTTCGTAGTAATCCGCCAGCGCCCGCGACTCGGTGAGCTGCCCCGCGTCGTACTCCGGCAGCGCGTGCTGGGCGATGAACCGCGCGCGCCTCGCCTCGGGCAACTCGGGCATCGCGGCGCGGATCAAGCCGAGACGCGCCGCGTCCACGACAAGCGGCGGCAGGTCGGGTTCCGGAAAGTAGCGGTAGTCGTGCGCCTCTTCCTTGCTGCGCATCGACGCGGTCACGCCTGAGGCCGCGTCCCACAGCCGCGTCTCCTGGATCACGCGTCCACCGCCCGTCAGCACGCCAATCTGCCGCTCGATCTCGTACTCCAGCGCCTTCTGCAGGAACCGGAACGAATTGAGATTCTTGATCTCCGCCTTCGTCCCGAGCGCGCCGCCCGCCCGGCGGACCGACACATTGGCATCGCACCGGAGGCTCCCCTCTTCCATGTTGCCGTCGTTCACGCCCAGCCAGACGAGCATCGATCGGAGCCGGCTGAAGAAGCCGGCGGCGTCAGAGGCGGAGCGCAGGTCGGGCTCGGTGACGATTTCAATCAGCGGCACGCCGCTCCGGTTGAAATCGACGTACGTCTTGCGATCGGAGTCGGGAAAGCCGTCGTGGAGCGACTTGCCGGCGTCTTCTTCGAGATGGACGCGATGGATCCGCGTCGCCGCCAGCGCGCCGCCGGTGGCGAGCGGACAATCGTACTGCGAGATCTGATAGCCCTTGGCCAGGTCCGGGTAGAAGTAGTGCTTGCGGGCGAAGACCGACGTCTCGTGCACCGTGCAGCCGAGCGCGAGCGCCGCGCGAATGGCCAGATCGACGGCGGCGTGATTGAGGACGGGAAGCGCGCCCGGCAGGCCGAGGCACACCGGGCAGACGCGCGTGTTGGGCGGGGCGCCGAACGAGGTGCCGCAGCCGCAGAAGATCTTCGAAGCCGTCAGCAGGTGCGCGTGGATTTCGAGACCGATCACGGGCTCGAAGTCACCAGTCACCAGCCACCAGCGGGAATCAGACCCGGGGCCCCGCGGCTTTGACCTCGGCCGTGACGTCCGGCTCGAACGTCTTGAAGTTCTCGGCGAACATCTTCGCGAGCTTCGCGGCTTGCACGTCGTAGGCGGCCGGGTCGGTCCACGTGCTGCGCGGCTTGAGGACATCGGCCGGCACATCGGGACACGTTCTGGGCACCTCGAGGTTGAAGACGGGATCGTTCTCGTAGGCCACGCGGTCGAGCGCGCCCGAGAGCACCGCGCGAATCATCGCGCGCGTGTGGCTGATCTTGATCCGGCGGCCCGTCCCGTACGGGCCGCCCGTCCATCCCGTGTTCACGAGCCAGACGCCCACCTGATGACGCGCAATCAGCTCCCCAAGCATTTTCGCGTAGCGGCTCGGCTGGAGCGGCAGAAACGGCGCGCCGAAACAGGTGCTGAACGTCGCTTTTGGCTCGGTCACGCCTTTTTCGGTGCCCGCCACCTTGGCCGTGTACCCCGACAAGAAGTGATACATGGCGCCGTCCGGACTGAGGCGCGCGATCGGCGGCAGCACACCGAAGGCATCCGCCGTGAGCATGATCACGTTGCGCGGGTGCCCGCCCTGCCCGGACGGCACCGCGTTGTCGATGAACGCAATGGGATACGCAGCGCGCGTGTTCTCGGTGAAGCGTTCGTCGTCCAGGTCGAGCGCGCGGGTCTCGGGATCGACCACCACGTTCTCGAGCACCGTCCCGAACCGCCGCGTCGTCGCATGGATCTGCGGCTCGGCATCGGCCGAGAGCCGGATGGTCTTGGCGTAGCAGCCGCCTTCGAAGTTGAACACGCCGCGATCGCTCCAGCCGTGCTCATCGTCGCCAATCAGCATCCGATCCGGATCGCTCGAAAGCGTCGTCTTGCCGGTGCCGGACAGCCCGAAGAAGAGCGCGACGTCGCCGGCGGCTCCAATGTTGGCCGAGCAGTGCATCGACAGCACGTTCTGAAGCGGCAGAATGTAATTGAGGATGCTGAAGATCGACTTCTTGATCTCACCCGCGTAGCTGGTGCCCCCGATGAGCACGAGCTTCTTGCCGAAGTTGAGCGCGATCACGACCTCGGAGTGGGTGCCGTGGCGCGCAGGATCGGCCAGGAACAGCGGCGAGTCGATGATGGTGAACTGCGGCGTGTGCGCCGCCTCGGCGGCGGGGCTCTCATCGACGATGAACAGATTGCGCGCGAACAGGTTGTGCCACGCGTACTCGTTGATCACGCGGATAGGCAGACGAAACGCCGGATCGGCGCCGGCATAGCAATCCTGGACGAAGAGCTCCTTGCCCTCGAGCGAGCTCAGGAGGTCACGATGCAGCGCGTCGAACTGCGCGGGGTCCATCGGATGGTTCACCTTGCCCCAGGCGATGTGCTGCTCGCTCGACGCTTCGCGCACGACGAACTTGTCGGTGGGGGATCGGCCGGTGTGCAGTCCCGTCCGGCAGACGAGCGGCCCCTCGGCGGCGATCAGGCCTTCCTGCCGGCGGACGGCCTCTTCGTAGAGGGCGGCGGCGGACAGATTCCATCTGACGCGGTCAGTGCGAATGCCCTCGCGATCGAGGCCGCGCGCCCGCTCAACGCTCGTGCTCATCAAATGACTCCTAAAACATGAAGGCGCAGTGACATACGCAGAATTTCGGGATGGTACTCGCCAGGATCGGCTCAAGTCAACAAGGCGGCCCATTCAAGACGCCTGAAGTAAAATGTAAACACCGGTTGTGCGAAATCGTAATGCTTTATGAGTACTGAAGTGCGAAGCGCTCGCGACCCACGTCCGGCCGGCCTGGCCGACAGGCCCTCCGACGCGGCCCCGGCGCCGCAGCCAGGGGAAGGCCTCGCCGGCCACGGCGGCCGGCGGCCGGCTCCGCTTTCGGAGGATTCCCGGCTCGCCATCGACATCCGGGGGCTGGTCGAACGCGGCGAGATGGACGAGGCGCGGGAGCGGTTCGGCGGTCTCGTGACGGCGCATCAGCGGCGCGCGCTGCGGATCGCGTATCAGTATCTGCGGGACGCGGCCGACGCCGACGAAGCGGTGCAGGACGCGTTCGTCAAAGTGTTCGCGCACATCACGTCGTATCGCGAGGCGTGGCCGTTCGAGGTCTGGTTCACCCGGATCCTGATCAACGGATGCCTCGATCGGCGGAAAGCGCGAGCCCGGCGCGATCGCTGGTTCGTGTCGTCGACCGACGCGACGCCGGCCGACGAGGCGCGCGCGGCGATGTCACCGGCCGGCGGGCCGCCCGACGCGAATCCGGAAGGGCGGCTGCTCGCGCGCGAGCGCCGCGGGCGCCTGGCGGCGGCCGTCGATCGGCTGGATGGCCGTCAGCGAACCGTGTTCATGCTGTGTCACTACGGAGACTGCACGCCGCGCGAGGTGAGCGCCATCACCGGCCTCAACGAGTCGACCGTGCGTGTCCATCTCTTTCGCGCCGCGCGCAAACTGCGCGGTCTGTTAGGAGGCAAGCCGTGATCGTCCACGCGCATCATCTGAACGACGAGCGGCTGCTCGACCGGTATCTGGCCGAGCGCGGCGGCGAGATGCCCGATCCGCCCGTGGCCGAGCACCTGGCCGACTGCCATGAGTGCGCGGCCCGTTACGACGACCTGGCGGGCTTCCTGGACGGCGTGCGCGAGGAAGCCGATGCGGACACCGACGCGGTCTTCCCCGCCGAGCATCTGCGCGTCCAGCACCAGCAGATCGCGCGCCGGCTCGAGCAGGTGGGCCGCGCGGCGCATGTCATCAGCTTCCCCGGCCGCTTCGTCAGCCGTCACATGAGCGTCTCGCGTGCGCGCAGCGTCACACGCTGGATCTACGCGGCGGCGGCCGCCGGCTTGGTGTTCGGCGTCGGCCTCGGCGCGATGGGCGTCGGCGCGCTGTACGACTCGGCCTGGCGTCCGGTGCCGCACGCGCGTCCATTCGCGGCGCCGCGCCCGGTCCATCTCGCGCCGGTCGCCACCAACGGCGCCCAACCCGCCCCCGACGCCGCCGACGACGCGTTCCTGTCGGACCTCGAGCTCGCGCTCGAGCGGCCGCCCACGCGCGAGCTGCAGCCCTTCGACGCGCTCACGCCCCACGTGCGCGAAATCACGGACAGAGTCCGGTAGAATCACGGGCGGATGCCCTCCCTGATCTTCAGAAAAGGACTCGACCTCAAGCATGCTGTCGCCGGCATGCTGGCCGAGAACTATCACAGCGCGGTGGTCGATCGCATCAAGGCCGAGGAGTTCACCTACCGGACGGGACGCCTGACGGTGCATCTCGCCCGCGAATTCGGCTTCTGCTACGGCGTCGACCGCGCGGTCGATTACGCCTACCAGACGCGCAAACGCTTTCCCGATCGCGCCGTGTTCCTCACCGGCGAAATCATCCACAACCCGCACGTCAACGAGAAGCTGCGCGACATGGGCATCGCCTTCCTCAGCGACGATGCCGGCGCGGTCGATCGCCTCCAGCCCTCGGACGTCGTCATTCTGCCGGCGTTCGGCGTGACGATGGCGATGCTGCAGCAGCTCGATCGGCGGGGCTGCACGCTCATCGACACGACCTGCGGATCGGTGCTGAACGTGTGGAAAAACGTCCGCCGCTATGCCGAAGGCGGCTACACCTCCATCATTCACGGCAAGGTCTGGCACGAGGAAACGCAGGCCACGGCGTCGCAGGCGGTTGAATACGGCGGCCACTACATGGTCGTGCTGAATCACAGCGAAACGGCGTACGTGTGCGATTACATCCGCGGCGGCGGCGACCGCGCCGAGTTTCTCGAGAAGTTCAGCACGGCCATGTCCCCCAGCTTCGACCCCGATCGCGACCTCCAGCACATCGGCCTCGCCAACCAGACGACGATGCTGATGTCGGAGTCGCTCGAGCTGGGCGAACTCGTCAAGACCGCGATGCAGGCGCGCTACGGCGAAAGCGAGATCGCGAAGCACTTCCAGGCGTTCGACACCATCTGCAGCGCGACCCAGGATCGGCAGGACGCCGTCATCACCTTGCTGCGGGAGAAGCCGATCGATCTGATGATCGTCATCGGCGGGTACAACAGCAGCAACACGTGCAACCTCGCGCGCATCTGCGCCGCGTCGCGCCCGACCTTTCACATCGCGGATCCGGCGTGTCTGCGTTCGCCCGAGGAGATTCGGCACCGGCCGGTCGGCGCGAAGCAAGAGGTCACCTCGACCGGCTGGCTGCCGCCGGCCGACGCGGTCACGATCGGCCTCACGTCGGGCGCCTCGACCCCGGACAATCTGGTCGGCGCCGCCATCGCCAAACTCGAAGCGTTTTGCCTGGGGGACGGCGGTTCGTAAAAAATTGTCTCCGGCGAAATACATCTGACCCGCTCGTCGTATCTCCTCATGTAACAGCTTTTTCAGAGGTTTACGCATGAGGCCGTCCGTTTTCGGCCGGTGCCTGGTTGCGCTGCTCCTGGTGGCGCTGACGACCCCGGTCGGTGCACAATCGTTTGCTTGGTGGAAGTCGGAACAGTTCCAGAAAGACGTCGGGCTGACGACCGAGCAGTGCGCCCGCATCGACGCGGTGTTTCAGACCACGCTTCCCAAGCTCAAGCAGAACCGGGAAGAGTTGGACAAGCTCGAGGCCGAGCTGTCGAAGATGATCGGCGACAACGCCGACGAGCGTTTGGTGATTCGCCAGATCGATCGCGTGGAAGCGGCGCGTGCCGCAACCAGCAAGATGCGCACGTTGATGCTCCTGCACGAACGCCAGGTGCTGACGCGCGAACAGCTCGTCAAGTTCAAGGCCGCGTACGAGCAGTGGGAAAAAGATCATCACCGGGCGCCCCACACGGAGACGGCCGCGCCCGTGAAGCAGTAGCCGCAAGTCTTTTGTCACAGAGGATGAACGCAATGACACGGAACGGATCGAAGTGGATGATGATGTGCGCCGCCGCCGTCCTGGCGGTCTTCGGCGCTCTGGAGACGCCCGCTGCGGCGCAGCAGCTCTCCGAGGCGCGCATACACGAACTCATCGCCGAAGCCGCCAGGCAGGTGGGAACGACGCAGCAGCCGACGCAGGTGCCGGCGCCGACGACGGGGGTGACCGTGCCGGTTGTCAGGCTGACGCTGGAGGAGGCGGTCAAGGCCGCGCTCGACCACAACCTGGACATCGCCGTCCAGCGGCTGAATCCGGAAATCAACGACATCGCGTACGCGAGCCTCGAAGGCATCTACCACCCGGCGCTGACATCGAGCATTTTCGAGTTAGGCGCGACGGGGCCGAATTTGACCCAGATCAGCGGCGGGTCGGCGGGAACTGGCGTGACTAAAGATCAGTTCACCGCCAACGGCGGCGTCACGCAGGCCATCAAATGGGGCGGCGGCTCGTATGCGGCGACGTTGAACAACAACCGCCAGACGACCACGAGCAACAACGCCCTGTTCAACCCGTCGTACAACTCGAACTGGAGCGCGGCCTACACGCAGCCTCTGCTGCGCAACTTCCGCATCGATTCCAACCGCCAGCAGTTGGCGATCACCAAGATCAACCGCGACATCACGGACGTGCAGTTGCGCTCGACGATCACCAACACGCTCTCAAACGTGCGCAATTCCTACTGGGACTACGTGTTCGCCGTGCAGTCGGTGGACGTGGCTCAGCAATCGCTCAACCTCGCGGGGCAGCTGGTGAAGGACAACCAGACGCGCGTCGAAGTCGGCACGATGGCGCCGATCGACGTCGTGTCGGCGCAGTCGCAGGCGGCCACGGCGCGGCAGAACCTCGTCGTCGCCCAGGCGACCGCACGCACCGCGGAAATCGCGCTCAAGCGGCTCATCGTCGCCGGCACGCAGGATCCGATCTGGAATTCGAGCCTCGACCCGGTCGATCGGCCGGACTTCCGGCCCGAGGCCATCGACCTCGATGCGGCGGTGCGGCGCGCGCTCAGCGAGCGCACTGACGTCGACATCGCGAAGAAGACGGTGCAGCAGAACGACGTGACGCTGAAGTTCCTCCAGGACCAGTTGAAGCCGCAGGCCGACCTGGTCGGGACCTACGGGGTGCAGGGCCTCGGGGGAACCCAGCTGATTCGCGGGAGTACGCTGGGGAGCGCGGCGGACACCACCATCCCCGGCGGCGTCGGTGACGCCTTCAGCACGCTGTTCCACAACAACTTTCCCCGTTGGACGATCCAGCTCAATATCCAGTACCCGCTGGGGCTCAGCTCGCAGCAGGCGTCGGTCGCGAAGGCGCGCGTGCAACTCAATCAGATTCAGGCGCAGCTCAAGCAGATCGAGCTCCAGGTCGCGACCGACGTCACCAACGCCGTCGTCACCGCGCGCAGCAACGCCGAGCGCGTGCAGGCGGCGCAGGCGGCGCGGGAGTTCGCGCAGAAGACGCTCGACGCCGAGCAAAGCAAGTTCGAGGTCGGCATGTCGACCAACTACAACGTCATCCTGATCCAGCGCGATCTCGCCACCGCGCAGAACAACGAGCTGCAGGCGATCCTCAACTATCGCAAGTCGCTCGTCGAGCTGGACCGGCTGCAGCAGACGACGCTCTCGAGTGCGGGGATCACGGTCTTGAGCGGCGGCGGCGGCAGCACGACGACCCGCACGACCACCGGCGGGACCACCGGCGGGACCACCGGCGGCTGAGCATCATCATCGATACGGAGAGATATGAAACGCGCAATCATCGTTATTCTCATCATCGGCGCCATCGGCGCCGGCGCCGGCGCCTATTACATTCGGCGCGGCGGCACCGAGCCCCAGATCAACACGTCGCAGGTGACCCGGGGCGACATTATCGACACGGTCGGCGCCACCGGCACGCTTCAGGCCGTGACGACGGTGCTGGTCGGCAGTCAGGTGTCGGGCAACATCTCCTGGCTCGGCGCCGACTTCAACTCGATCGTGAAGAAGAATCAGGTGATCGCGAAGCTCGATCCGTCGCTCTTCGAAGCGCAGCTGCAGCAGGCGAAGGCGAACCTGGTCAAGTCGCAGGCCGATACCGAGCGCAACAGGGTCGCGCTGACCGACGCGCAGCAGAAATACACCCGTTCGAAAGAGCTCGCGGCGAAGAGTCTGCTGCCGCAGAGCGACCTCGATGCGGCCAAGATCGCGGTCGATTCGGCGCAGGCGTCGCTGCAGTCGTCGCAGGCGACCGTCGAGCAGTCGAAGGCGTCGCTGTATCAGAACCAGGTCAGCCTCGATCACACGATCATCAACGCGCCGATCGACGGCATCGTGATTCAGCGCAGCGTCGACGTCGGGCAGACGGTCGCCGCCAGCATGTCGGCGCCGACGCTCTTCATCCTCGCCGCCGACCTGACGAAGATGCAGGTCAACGCGAACATCGACGAGTCCGACGTCGGCCGCATTCGCCCCGGCCAGCACGTCACGTTCCACGTCGACGCGTATCCGACGGAGACCTTCCAAGGAACCGTCGCGCAAATCCGGCTGCAGCCGGTCGTCGTGCAGAACGTCACGACGTACGGCACGGTCATCGACGTGCCCAATCAGCTGTTGAAGCTGAAGCCCGGGATGACGGCGACCGTCAAGGTCGAGATCGCCAAGCGCTCCGACGTGCTGCGCGTGCCGAATGCGTCGCTGCGGTTCCGCCCGTCGCCAGATATGTTCGCGGCGCTCAACCAGGCCGTACCGCCCGAGGCGCTGGCCAGTGCCAGCACCCGCGGGCAAGGCGGCCGCAGCGGCGGCCGCGGCGGACAAGCCGGACAGGGTTCGCCGAGTGCACAGCCGTCACCGAGTGCGCCTGCGGCGCCGGCGGCATCGGCGCAGCGGGCGCCCGGCCTCGGCGCCGTTGGGGCACCTCCCGCGGCCGGCGGCCGCGGCGGTGTTGCCGCCGGGGGCCAGGGCTTCGGCGGTCGTGGTGGCCAGGGCGGCCAAGGTGGCGGCGATCCGGCCGCTCGCCTCGAGCGCTTCAAGGCCATGACGCCCGACGAGCAGAAGCAGTTCATCGACCGCATGAAGTCGAACGGCCGCGACACGAGCGCCTTCGAAGCGCTGGTGGCCAAGGCGCCCGCCGGCAAGAAGCCCGGCGCCGCAGCCAAGAGCGCGTTGCCCACCCCCAAATACGGCGCGGTGCAGTCGGGAGAGACGATCGACGCGCTCTTCGCGCCGCTGCCGGTGGTCGAGACGAGAGGCCGCGCGTGGCTGTACATGGATAAACAGCTCAAGCCGGTGAACCTGCGGCTCGGCATCACCGACGGCACGAACACGGAGTTGCTGAGCGGCGAACTACAGCAAGGGATGGAGCTCGTGACGAGCATCCTGCTGGGCTCTGTGCGGCCGACGACGACCCCGGCCGCCGGCGCGGGCAACCCGCTCATGCCGAGTCAGCGCGGTGGCCCGGGACGGGGCCGCTAGACCCATGCCGACCGTTATTTCAGTCAAGAGCCTCGTCAAGACGTACATCGTCGGCGAGATGGAAGTAAAGGCGTTGCGCGGCGTGGACCTCGACGTCGAACGCGGCGAGTTTCTCTCCGTGACCGGGCCGTCGGGGTCCGGCAAATCGACGTTCATGCACATCATCGGCTGCCTCGACCGGCCGACGTCGGGGCAGTATCTGCTCGATGGCCAGGACGTCTCGCGTATGACGAAAGATCAGCTCGCGGCGATTCGGAACAAGAAGATCGGATTCGTCTTCCAGGGCTTCAACCTGTTGTCGCGCACCTCGGCGCTCGACAACGTGGAGCTGCCGCTGCTCTACGGCGCCAACGGCATGAAGACCGCCGAGCGGCACAAGCGGGCGATGGACGTGCTGAAGGCGGTCGGCCTGGAGAATCGAGCGGATCACCATTCGAACCAGCTCTCCGGCGGCCAGCAACAGCGCGTCGCGATCGCGCGATCACTCGTCAACCAACCGTCGATTCTGCTCGCCGACGAGCCGACCGGGAACCTCGACACGCGAACGAGCATCGAGGTCATGGAGATTTTCCAGAAGCTCAATCTCGAGACGGGAATCACGGTCATCCTGATCACGCACGAAGTGGACATCGCCGAGTACGGCACGCGCACCGTGGCGTTTCGCGACGGCGTGGTCGTGACGGACAAGCAGAACACGAGGCGTCGCATGGCGCAGGACGAGCTGGCGGCGCTTCCGGCCCCGACGGCGTAAGGAGCACTGATGTCGGTCTTCATGATCATTCGCATCGCCTTCAAGGCGCTCAGCCGGAACAAGATGCGCACGGCGCTGACGATGCTCGGCATGATCATCGGCGTGGCGGCGGTCATCACGATGGTGGCGCTCGGCACGGGCGCCCAGACCTCGATCGACGCGGCGGTTCAGTCGGCCGGCACCAACACCGTCATCGTGTCGGCCGGCAACTTCACGCAGGGCGGCGTCCGCCAAGGTCAGGGCAACGCCAGCACGCTCATCCCCGACGATGCCGTCGCGATCTCGCAGCTGCCGGGCATCCTCTACACGGCGGCCGGCTCGTCGACACGCGCGCAGATGGTCGCGGGCAACCAGAACTGGAACACGCAGGCGCAGGGCACCGACGTCGACCTCCCGCTCATCAATGCGTGGCCGGTCGATGATGGCTCGTTCTTCACAACGCAGGACGTGACGCAGGCCGCGAAGGTGGTCGTGCTGGGGAGCGTGGTCCGTGATCAGCTGTTCGGGACCGACACCGACACCGAGCCGGTCGGCCAGGTGATTCAGATCCAGCACCAGCCCTTCACCGTCGTCGGCGTCATGGCGTCCAAGGGCCAATCGAGCATGGGCCAGGATCGCGACGACACGGTGTTTGTGCCCTACACGACGGTGATGAAGAAGATGCGGGGCGTCACCTTCATCAACAACGTGACGGTTGCGGCAGCCGAGGCCAGCCAGGTCACGGCGGTCGCCGATCGGATCGCGACGCTCTTGCGCGTCCGCCACAAGATCGCCCCTGGCGATCCGGACGATTTCATGGTTCGCACGATCGAAGAGATGGCGAGCGTCCGCAAGGAAGCGACGCAGACGATGACGGCGCTCCTGGCGAGCATCGCCGGCGTCTCGCTGCTCGTCGGCGGCATCGGCATCATGAACATCATGCTCGTGTCGGTGACCGAGCGGACGCGCGAGATCGGCCTGCGCATGGCGATCGGCGCGCGCGGCCGGGACGTCCTGCTGCAGTTCCTCGTCGAGGCGATCGTCCTGAGCCTGTTCGGCGGCGGCATCGGCATCGCGCTCGGCTTCGGCGTCGCGCAAGGCGTGACGCTCTGGCAGGGATGGCCGACCGCGGTGTCGCCCAACGCGGTGTTCCTGGCGTTCGGATTCGCCGCGGCGACCGGCGTCTTTTTCGGCTTCTATCCGGCCCAGAAAGCGGCCGCGCTCGATCCTATCGACGCGCTTCGGTTCGAATAATCATGATGAGTGCCACACACCGTCTGCTGCTCGGGGGGCTCGTCATCCTGTCGGCGTGCGCGGCGAACGCCTGTTCAGGCGATGCCGCCACCTCGGATCCATCGCGCGGCCGCGGCGGCGCGGGCCAGGCGGCGGCTGTGCCGGTGACGACCGCCCCAGTCGTTCAGAAGCCGATGCCGATCGACATCCGTGTGATCGGCGTGGTCGAAGCGTATTCGAACGTCGCCGTGCACGCGCAACTCACCGGCCAGCTCGACACGGTCTCCTTCCGGGAAGGCGACGACGTGAAGAAAGGCCAGGTGCTCTTCGCGCTGGACCGTCGTCCTCTCGAGGCGGCGCTCCAGCAAGCGCAGGCGGCGCTCGATCGCGATCTCGCGCAGGCCGCGAACGCCAAAGCGCAGTCGGCCCGCTATCGGGATCTCTCGGCGCGGGGAATCGCGACGCGCGAGCAGGTCGATCAAATCAACACCAACGAGGCGGCGCTCGAGGCCACGGTCGGCGCCGATCGCGCGGTGGTCGAGAACGCGAAGGTGCAGCTGCAATATGCGACGATCGCCGCGCCGATCGGCGGGCGCACCGGCGCGCTGATGGTGCACGCCGGCAATCTGATCCGCGCCGCCGACACGGCCCCGCTCGTCATCATCAACCAGGTGACGCCGATCTTCGTTTCCTTCGGCATCCCCGAGGCGCAGCTCCCCGATCTGAAGCGCTACATGGCGGCGGGAACGCTGCGCGTCGACGCGCGTCCGCCCAATGACACGGCGCCGCCATCGAGCGGACATATCACGTTCGTGGACAACGCGGTCGATCGGACGACCGGCACGATCAGAATCAAGGGCACGTTCGCCAACGACGATCGGCGGCTCTGGCCGGGACAATTCGTGAACGTGGTTGTCACGCTGGCGACCGAGCCACAGGCGCTGGTCGTGCCGGCGGCCGCCGTGCAGACCGGCCAGCAGGGCCAGTACCTGTTCGTCGTGAAGCCGGATCAGACCGTGGACCTTCGCCCGGTCACCGTCGAGCGAAGCGACGGCGTGGAGACGATCATCGCCACGGGCATCAAGGCGGGCGAAACCGTCGTCACCGACGGCCAGCTGAGGCTCGTACCCGGCACGAAGATCACGGTCAAGGCGCCGAGCGGCGCCAAGGTGTCGCCATGAACCTGTCGGAACTGTTCATCAAGCGCCCGGTCACGACGACCCTCGTCGTGCTCGGGATCATGGTGTTCGGCGTGATGTCCTACCGGCTGCTGCCGGTCAGCGACCTGCCGACGGTGGACTTCCCGACGATTCAAGTCAACGCCGGCCTGCCCGGCGCCAGCCCTGAAACGATGGCCTCGGCGGTCGCCTTGCCCCTCGAGAAGCAGTTTGCGACCATCGCGGGGCTGGACTCGATCAACTCGACGAGCTCGCAGGGCGGCACCAACATCACGCTGCAGTTCGATCTGAGCCGGGACATCGACGCCGCCGCGCAGGACGTGCAGTCGATGATCGCCAAGGCGGCGCGGCAGCTTCCCCCGCAGATGCCGGTGCCGCCCTCGTATCAGAAGGTCAACCCGGGCGATCAGGCGGTGCTGTACCTCGTCCTGCACTCGGCCACGCTGCCGCTCTCGCTCATCGACGAGTACGCCGAGTCGACGATGGCGCAACGCATCTCCATGGTGAGCGGCGTGGCGCAGGTGAACATCTTCGGCTCCGCGAAGTACGCGGTCCGGATCGACGTCGATCCGCGCCAGCTCTCCGCGCACGGCATCGGCATCGACGAGGTCGCCGACGCGATCACCAACGCGAACGTCAACCTGCCGACCGGCACGATCTACGGAGCGGACAAAACGTTCGTCGTGCAGGCCAACGGCCAGCTGCTGAAGGCCTCGGCCTACGGGCCGACGATCATCGCGTATCGCGCCGGCAACCCGGTGCGGCTCGAACAGGTGGCGCACGTCTACGACGGCGTGGAGAACGACAAGAACGCGGCGTGGTACCTGGGCGAGCGCACGATCTATCTGGCGATTCAGAAGCAGCCGGGCACCAACGTCGTCGCCGTCTGCGACGCCGTCAAGGCGCTGCTGCCGACCTTCCGCGAGCAGCTGCCCGCCGCCCTCTCGCTCGACGTCCGCACCGATCGATCGGTGTCGATTCGCGAGTCGGTCCACGACGTCAAGCTCACGCTGGTCGTCACGATCATCCTCGTCGTCCTGGTGATCTTCCTGTTCCTCAGGAACCTGTCGGCCACCGTCATCCCGAGCCTGGCGCTGCCCGCCTCGATCGTCGCCACCTTCGCGGCGATGTATCTGCTGAACTACAGCCTGGACAACCTCTCGCTGATGGCGCTCACCCTCTGCGTCGGCTTCGTCGTCGACGACGCGATCGTCATGCTGGAGAACATCGTCCGGCACATGGAGATGGGCAAGGAGCCCATGCGCGCCGCCTTCGACGGCTCCAAGGAGATCTCCTTCACCATCATCTCGATGACGATCTCGCTCGCGGCGGTGTTCATCCCGGTGCTGTTCATGGGCGGCATCGTCGGCCGGCTGCTGCACGAGTTCGCGGTGACGATCAGCGTCGCAATTCTCGTGTCCGGCTTCGTGTCGATCAGCCTGACGCCGATGCTCTGCAGCCGTTTCCTGAAGCCGCCGCACACGCAGCGGCACGGCCGCTTCTACAACGCGACCGAGCGCGTGTTCGAAGGGTGGCTGCGGCTGTACGACCGGACGCTGGCGTTGAGCCTGCGCTTCCGAGGCGTCACGATGGCCGTCTCGGTCGCGCTGCTGGTCGCCACGGTGTACCTCTTCATGCTGGTGCCAAAAGGATTCCTGCCGAGCGAGGATCAGGGACGCTTCCAGATCAGCACCGAGGCCGTTCAAGGCATCGGCTTCGACGAGATGGTGCGGCACCAGCAGCAGGTGGCCGCCATCATCGCGGCCGAACCGAGCGTGGCCGGCTACAGCAGCAACGTCGGCGGCGGCCCCGGCGGCG
>Ga0097691_1001066_pt1 | contig 21267 bp, 21 predicted proteins | sample NGESurdeep072012_8_FD_72858 | JGI IMG/M metagenome (GOLD analysis project Ga0097691, IMG submission 72858) | Arctic peat soil microbial communities from Barrow, Alaska - NGEE Surface sample 210-1 deep-072012 | ecosystem: Environmental > Terrestrial > Soil > Wetlands > Peat ... | reverse complement strand
GACGGGACGGGCGCTTCCTGACGGGCCGGCTCCTCGAGCACAAACCCCGGGATCACGGCGGCAAAGGCGAACGCGAACATGAACAGCTCAGGCCGGGTGGCACCGGTTCGCCGACCCTGGCGGTTTGTACGCCGGCATGCCCGCAGCCTCCTCGTTGTGCTCCTCGGGATCATCTTCGTCCTGCCGGCCGTGCCCATGTGGGCGCGGGTCCACCCATCGCGCGTACCGCTTGCTGACGACCCGGGCCGGCATGGCCTGCGCTACGAGGACATCTCGTTCCCCAGCCCGCTGGACGGCACGACCCTCCGCGGCTGGTACATGCCCGCCGTGCGGCCCACCGGCCGCGCTGTCGTCGTCGTGCCGGGCATCGACAGCAACCGACTTGTGGGCGGAATCAGTCTGCGCCTGGCCGCGGACCTTGTCGGCGACGGCTTCGACGTGCTGGCCTTCGACCTGCGCGATCAAGGCACGAGCGATGGCGACACGCTCTCCTTCGGCGCCCGCGAGCAGTACGACGTCGTCGGGGCGGTGTCCGTCGCTCGGGCTCACGGGGCCCGTCACGTGGCCGTCATCGGTCTCAGCATGGGCGCGGCCGCGGCCATGCTGGCCGCGGCTCGTTCTCCCGACATCGAGGCGCTGGTGCTCGACAGCGCCTTCGCCGATCTGCGCGAAACGCTGGGCGCGGGCATCGGCACGACGTGGCACGTGCCGGGCCCGGTCGTCGCTTACGCCCTCTTCCTCTACCGGGTGCTCTCCGGGACCGATCCTGCCTCGGTCGTGCCGGCCGATACCATCCGCGCCCTTGGGACGCGCCCGCTGCTGTTCATCGCGGGGGCGGACGACCAGGCGGTCAAGCCAAGCGATGGTGCGTCCATGGCCAGGGCGGCCGGCGCGAACGCAGAGTACGTGCTCGTCCCCGGGGCCGGCCATGTCGGTGCGTTCTTCGCTGATCCATCCGCCTATGTCGGCCGCGTCCGCGCCTTCTTGGCGGCTGCTCTGCCGCCGGAACCGTGAAGCCGAGCATCGCGGCCGGTCCCGCCCCTGGCTCCGCACCGGGCGCTCCGCTCTCTTCGGATGGGAGGCGCACCGGGCGACCGGGGCCGTGTTCGCCTCTGGTCTGGTGCCCGTCCGCCGCCCATAATCAGCGGTTGGCGGGAGGCTCTGACACGCGGTCCACATCCCGGCCGCCGGGACCGCGCCGAGCCGCTGGCGAGACCGACCCGCGAGGGATGCGTCCCAGTGAGGTGGACCCTGTATCTGATGAATGAGGCTAACGAGAGCCGCAGACGCTGGCCGCGCCCGTGGCTGATTGCGCTCGCCGCGATCGGGCTGTACTGGCTCGCTCTGGGCCGGCGGCACGCGGAGGACATATCCGGCAACCCGATCGAGGTCCTTCCGTTCGTCCTCGCGGGACTGAGCGTCGTCGCCGCCATCGGTCTTCTCGCGGGCGGCCTGCTCGGGCGGGTCGTTGCGGCTCTCATCGCCGTCGCGGGAGCGGCTCGAGTGCTCCTCACGCTCCTGTTCATCGCGATAATGACCATCACCGATCCCCACGGAACCACCTCGCTCAACGAGTGGGGCTTCGTCGCGATCTTCCTTGGGATTGCCGCGGGGTACGGGCTGGTGCTCGTTCGGGCGATACGGGGTCGCTAGATCTAGCCCTCGCCGCGCGGCTGGTTCATCCGCCGGATGAACTCGTCTCGGGGCACGCGCCGGCGAACATGGTTGAAGCCGCCGTTGAACGCCGGTAGCCGTCCATCGGGCAGCGGCTCACCCTCGGGCTTGGCCTCGTAGCGCACGACCGCCGCCCCCTGCTCGTCGAGACCGAACTCCAGATTGACCCAGTCGCACCCGATCTCCGTCCAATGGCGGATCAGTATCCCGAGATCTCCCTATGTTCCGCGCTTCGTCAGCCACGGGTGGTCTTCATCCGGGACCACGGGCGTCTCAGGGGTGAGCGTCAGGACGAAGCCGCTCCTCGCGGCCGACTCAACAGAGACGGTCGCGAGCGCGTCCGCGAACGCGCGACCTCGGCGGTGGGGGTCAGGCGGTTCGTTCATGATCCGAATTGTGAGCCGGGTGGCAACATCCGGCCACGCACGGTTGGATTCACAGCGGGTCACCCGCACGCGCATGGTCGTGGTCAGGGTATGGGCCGCGCGTCAGCTGCGAACGACCCCCGGACGCCCGGTGCGCGTGCCATCCTGCGAGCGGCTCACCAGTCAGACCGACCGGTTGATCAACCAGGTGGTGGCCTCGGCCATGTAACGGTGCGAAGCGGGAGTCCTGCCGGCCCGTCCCAACCCCAAGACTTGCTCACATGTTGCTCACGGACCCCGCTTGCTCACGGACCCCGCGACACGGGGCGTCACGGTCTGGCATCTGCGTGCCCATGCGGGAGCGATCCTGAGAACGAAACGGTCCTCGGCGGCAGGTACGGCCATGCGCCGGCCCGGCCCGGCCCGCTCTTACACCGAGGAAGCCGGGGGTTCGAGCCCCTCACCGCGCACCAGCCCGTGATCGGCATGAGGCACGGGTGCCGCCTCCCGTACACTTCGGGGACCGGGCGCCGCATGGCGCCGCGCGAACGCGGAGGGCCTGATGGAAGCTGTCGTCATCCTGCTGGTGATCATCGCGGTCCTGGCCGTGGCCGGGGTCCTGATCTACAACGGGCTCGTCGCGCGCCGCAACCGGGTCGACGAGGCGGTCGGACAGATCGAGGTCCAGCTCAAGCGGCGCCACGACCTCGTGCCGAACCTCGTGGCCGCGGTGAAGGGCTATATGGACTTCGAGCAGGACGTCCTGACGAAGGTGACCGAGGCCCGGGCCAACGCGGTCGCGGCCGGGGCGAGCGGCCAGATCACGGCGCAGCAGGCCCAGGCAGAGAACACGCTCACCGGCGCCCTGCGCTCGCTGTTCGCCGTCGTGGAGAACTACCCCCAGCTCAAGGCGAACGAGAACGTCCTGAGCCTGCAGGAGCAGCTGACCACGACCGAGAACCAGATCAGCTTCTCGCGGCAGCACTACAACGCGACCGTCAACGACTTCAACACGACCCTCCAGACGTTCCCGGCCGTGCTCGTCGCCGGTCCGCTGGGCTTCACGAAGCGAGAGTTCTTCGCTGCCGAGCCGGAGGCACAGGAAGTGCCCGTCGTCAGCCTCCGCTGACCGGCCGGTAACGGGGCTCCCGGATGGCCGGCACGTTCTACAGCCAGATCGCGGCGAATCGGCGCAACTCGTTCTTCCTTGCGCTGGTCGTCGTCGTGCTCCTGGGCATGCTCGGCTTCGCGATCGGCTACGGGACCACGGGACAGGCGGCGGCCGGCCTCGGCTGGCTGGGCATCTTCGGGGTCATCGCGATCGTGTCGTCACTGGCCAGCTACTACACGGGCGACAAGGTCGTCCTGGGCGTGTCGAAGGCCCGGCTCGTGACGGCCGAAACGCAGCCTCAGCTCATCAATGTCGTCACCGAGCTCGCCATCGCGGCCGGCGTCCCGATGCCGGCCGTGTACACGATCGACGACACGGCCCCGAACGCCTTCGCCACGGGCCGCGATCCGAAGCACGCCTCGATCGCGATCACGACGGGGCTCCTGGAGAAGCTCGACCGGGAAGAGCTGCAGGGCGTGATCGGCCACGAGCTGTCGCACGTGCGCAACTACGACATCCGCTATTCGCTCCTCGTCGGCGTCCTCGTCGGGACGGTCGCGCTGCTGGCCGACTTCTTCCTCCGCTTCACGTTCTGGGGCGGCCTCGGAGGCCGGCGCTCCTCGAGCGACCGGGACGGCGGCGGCGGCCTCCAGGCGATCATCCTGGTGCTCGCAATCGTGCTGGCGATCTTGGCGCCCTTCTTCGCGCGGCTCGTTCAGCTCGCGGTGAGCCGGCAGCGCGAATACCTGGCCGATGCCTCGTCCGTCGAGCTCACGCGGAACCCGCACGGCCTGGAACAGGCGCTGGCGAAGATCGCGGAGGACAAGGAGGTGCTGGAGGTCGCGAATCGCGCGACGCAGCACCTCTACTTCACGAACCCGATCAAGAAGTTCGAGGCACGCTCGAAGGGACTCTTCTCGACCCATCCGCACATCGTCGACCGGATCAACCGCCTCAGGGCGCTGACCGGGGAGGCGCCCCTCGGGCCGACCGACGAGGGGGAGCTCGCCGGCCTCGACTGAGCACACTGCCGCCCGAGCCCGCCTTGCCGACGAGGGGCCGCCGTGGTACCTTCTCGGTCGCCGACGGGCGGGGACGTCCGGCGGGGCCTGCGGGCCGAGATAGCTCAGCTGGTAGAGCACGCGACTGAAAATCGCGGTGTCGGCAGTTCAAGTCTGCCTCTCGGCACCACCACCCCGGACACGGTCATCGAGCGGAAGTGGCTCAGTTGGTAGAGCATCACCTTGCCAAGGTGAGGGTCGCGGGTTCGAGTCCCGTCTTCCGCTCCATTCATCTCCGAATCGTGCGGCCCTCGATCCGCTGGCCCTTCGTCTAGCGGTAGGACAGCGGACTTTGGATCCGTGAACCGAGGTTCGAATCCTCGAGGGCCAGCCAGCATCGCCGGTGCCCCCGTCGGCGCTCCGGGGCGACGTACCCAAGTGGTTAAGGGGGAGGTCTGCAAAACCTCTATGCGTGGGTCCGAATCCCACCGTCGCCTCCACGTCTCACGCACGTAACGCCCGCCGGGCCGGCGGGCGTTACGATTCCCGGGTTCGACGCCGAGGTGGCGGAATCGGCAGACGCGGCCGACTTAAAATCGGCTGTCCGCAAGGGCATGTGAGTTCGAATCTCACCCTCGGTACCAGCAGGGGCGCCCAATTGGCGCTCTACTCCCACCTGACCCGGCACGGTCCACCCGCCACCCTGACGGCGCGCAGCACCGGGCTCGCCTGGGCCGCCCGAAAGCGCGAACCGTGAACGACCAGCCTTCGCCGATCGGATCCTAGAGTCGGCCGAGGATGATCTTCACGAGCTGAGTTGTCTTGTCCATGATCCCGGGATCGGTGACGTCGAGGATCTGGACCTGGATCTCGGTGTCGCCCTTGACGGCGTACAGGGTCTGGCCCGGCCCCATGAACGCCGCGTCGCCGAGGCCCGAAACGTCGCCCACCTTGAACAGGTTGCCGACCCCTTGGGCGAGGCCGGAGCTGATCGGTGCGGCCTCGCTCGCTGCAGCCGCGCCGAGCGACTGCATGCCGCCGGCAAACCCGGTGAGGAAGGACCGCGTCGAGGCGAAGTCGGCATTGCCACCGGGACTCACGACCTGGAGTGACACGTTGTCCGTGCCGGTGTCCGAGGGCCAGCTCCAGGTGCAGCCGGGCTGCTCGGGCTGACTTTGGAACGGCGTCGTCGTGGTCACTGCGTGACCGACGGTGCTCTGGACTTCCGCCGTGGTGAGGAGGGCGCACGCATCCGTGACCGTCGCCCCGCCGCCGGCGTTGCCGCCGCTCCCGCCAGTGTTCGGCGGCGCCGGCACGCTGAGACCCGCACACCCGCCGACAATGAGCGCCATCGTGAGCGACAGGACCGCCGTTCCGCCCATTCGTCGTACCGCCAACCACGATGCCATGGCGCGCCCCCCTGTGCCACATCGCTCCGCGTGCCTCGGGATGGCCTGGAGCGGTGGCCCGCCATCTTGTCGTGTCTCGGGGGGCATTGCAAGGGCGCGGACCGCCGGATCCCCTTCACAGCCCCGCGGTTCCTGGTCGCCGCCGCATCCGGCTCCGCACCGGGCCCTGAGCACAAGTCCGGGCCGTCTGGGACATCATCGGACACCCGGCGTGGCTCTCAAAGTCGGCCGGGCGAGAGCCCGTGGGAGTTCGAATCTCCCCCTCGGTACCAGAAATGGCGCCCGCAACCCGCGTCAGCCGACCTCGAGCCAGATATCCGGTGACGGGCGGACGGTTCTGATCTGGACCCGGCGTTCGCGGACCATGCCGAGGAGGTCGGCGAACTGTCCGACACACGCAACCCACCGCAGGGCCTGCCCGATCGTGCGGGCCTGGTCCGCCGGCGAGGCATTCGCGGTGACGGCGTGGAGATTCAGGCCCCGCCACTCATACGTCGTGACGCTCGGTTCGTGCCACCGCATCGTGGACATCGCGCCTCCTCTCGGCGCCTGCCGGGACGTGAGGCGCTGCCGGGTCGGCCTGATCCGCCAGTCCCAGTATCGACCCGGCGTCATGACGACTCGTCAACCGGCGCCGGTGGGCCGATCGTGCGACGGCGCCGGCCCGATCGGGCAGGGGTTGCCGTGAGAGACTCGGGCCAGTCGGATCCGGGCCGGCTCGGGGTCCGCCCGAGGGCCGGAGCAGGGGAGAGCGAGACGATGCCGCCGCTGGTCGTGAACACCGCCATGCTGTCGTGCACGATGGGCATTGGCTCGCCGGTCCCGCTGACGGTCCTCCCGAAGGAGCCCCTTGTCACCGCTGGCGAGCAGCCGGTGGCGACCATCGCGGAGGCGATCCCGATGGAGAACATCCCCACGTTCGGGCTGTGCAGCTCGCCGGCCAACCCGGCCGTGGCCACGGCGACGTCGGCTGCCCTCGGCGTCCTCACGCCGATGCCCTGCGTGCCGCTCCCTCTCGGCACGTGGCAGACCGGCTCGGCCAAGGTGTTCATGGGTGGCCTGCCCGTGCTCACGAGCGTGTGCACCTGCCAGTGCACCTGGGGCGGGATGATCACGATCGGGATACCGGGCCAGGCGACGGTCAACACCACCGGCTGACGAGGGAGCGCGGCCGCGCGGCACCGGTCGCCGGGCCGGACGAGCTATCCGCGCCGGCGGAAGCCCCCGAGGCGGCCGCGACGCTCGTCCGGTCCCGGCGGCGCGTCCAGGCTCACGCCGGTCGCGGTCGCGGCAAGCTTGGCCATCGCCCGGGCCGGCGCCGAAGTCGGGGCGCTGCGCGTGACCGGGATGCCCTCGTTGATCGCCTTGAGGTAGAGGCCGGCGTCGTACGGGATCTCCACCCCGACCTTCGCACCGATCGCGGCCTCGACCTGCTTCATCGACAGCATCTCTCGGGCGAAGATGTGGTTGAGCACGAAGGTCGTCGAGGCCGACGCGAGGCCCACCTCGGCGAGGTACTCGAGAAGCGAGTGGAGCGCCTTGAGCGCGCCGATCTCCGGCACGAGCGGGACTACCACCGACTCGGCCCGCTCGAGCACCGCGAGGGACCGCTCATCCAGCTCGGACCCGGCGTCGATCACGACCGTCTCGTAGGTGGTCCGTGCCGTCGAGACGGCCAAAGTCACCTGTTCCGGGGTGATGAGGCGCCCGCCCTCGGGGGTCCTGGGCGCTGCGAGAACGGCGAGCCCGCTCTCGTGTGCGATCGCATAGGCGCGCAGCATCTCCCCTTCGCGGAGCGACTGCTCGTCGTGCGACAGCTCGGCGACGGTCAGCTGCGGCTTGAGGTTGAGGTGCGTGGCAACCTGGCCGAACTGGAGATCGAGGTCCATCAGGAGCACGCGGCCCGGTGTCCGTGCGGCGAGCAGGGTGGCGACGTTCACCGCGATGGTCGTGGTCCCGACACCGCCCTTCGGGCTGAAGAAGGCGAGGATGCTCCGGTGGGCGAGCGTTGCGTCCTCGGCGAGCGCGAGCGGCGAGAGGTCGCGCGAGCGCTGAAAGCGGATGAGGAGCGCCTCGACGCGCGCCTCGAGCTCCCGCGTGTCGAACGGCCGCGCGATGACGTCGTCCGCGCCCGCCTGGAGGAAGCGCACGCGCTCCTCGACGTCATCGGTCTGGCCCACGCAGAGGACGGGGATGGCCGAGAGCGAGCCCGTGCCGCGGATCTCCCGGCAGACGTCGACGCCGCTTCGGGGCCCGGAGCCGACGTCCACGATCACGAGCGCGAAGTCGGCGGCCCGCCGGACGGCGTCGTCCGGGTCCGCCGTGGTCGTGACCTGGTACCCGACGCCGGTCAGGGTGCCCTGGACGGCCGTGGGTGCTGGGCTCGTCTGGAGGACGAGGATGGTGCTGGATGGCACGCTGCAGGGTCCCCGGGGTGTGGATGAATACGGCCGAAGGATACATGAGGCGCGCGGTGATCCACTCGGAGCGCGCGGAGGCCCGAACCACGCGCGTGATAGACTCCGCACGCCCTTTCTGCTCCGCCTGGCGGCCCGGGTTCCGGGGGCCACGAGCGGGGCATACCCCACAGGAAGGAGTCGAACGGCCATGCGCCGCTACGAACTCATGCTCGTGATCCGGCCCGACGCGCCGGACGACCGCATCCAGGCGCTCCTGGAGAAGGTCACCCGGCAGATTGCCGAAAGTGGCGGCCAGATCGTGAAGGCCGCCCCCTGGGGCCGTCGTCGCCTTGCATACCAGATCGACCGGTACCGCGAGGCGTCGTACCACATCATCCACTTCGACGCACCCGCAGATTCCATCGGCGACCTGGAGCGAACGCTCCTGATCACGGAGGATGTGATCCGGCACCTTGTCATCCGCGTGGAGCGACCGCTCAAGGCAGCTCGCGGCAAGGCGGACGACGTGGGCGACCTCGTCCCGGCCCCGGACATCGAGGACGACGAGGAGCTGGTCGGCGAGCAGATCGACGAGTCCGAGAGCGAAGCCGCTCCGGCCGCCGTCGACTGATCGCGGCCCCGGCAGGTCCCAGGAGGACGTTCCCGTGTCCCTGAACAAGGTCATGATCATCGGGAATCTCGGGCGTGATCCCGAGATGCGGTATACGCCGGGCGGGCAGGCCGTGACCCAGTTCACGGTTGCCGTGAACCGCAACTACAAGGGCCAGGATGGCGCCTGGCAGGAAGAGACGGAGTGGTTCCGGGTGGTTGCCTGGGCGCAGCTGGCCGAGCGCTCCGCCGAGCATCTCCGCAAGGGGATGAAGGTCTACATCGAGGGCCGCCTCCAGACCCGGCAATGGGAAGACCAGCAGGGCCAGAAGCGCTACACGACGGAGCTGATCGCTAACCAGGTCACGAACCTCGACCGCCGGCCCCGTGAAGAAGGCGCCGACGCTGCTCCGTTCCCCGGAGAGTCCCGCCCGACCGGCGCGACGATCTCGCCGATCCGTCGCACCGAGGCTGCCGGCCCGGACGACGCCCCCTCCGACATCGACGACCTCCCGTTCTGACGCACGTATCGGGCGCCCGCCTCATCGGCGCCGCCTTCGACCACAGGAGCTGACACGATGCCCCCCGCACCCCGCAGCAAGAAGCGCGACGACTACTACCGCGACCGCCGCCGCCGGAAGGTCTGCGCGTTCTGCGCCGACAAGACGGTGCAGATCGACTACAAGGAGGTCAGCCGCCTCCGCCGGTACCTCTCGGAGCGCGCCAAGATCGAGCCTCGCCGGAAGACCGGCACCTGTGCCGCGCACCAGCGCGAGCTGTCGGTGGCGCTCAAGCGCGCCCGGCTGGTTGCACTGCTGCCGTACGCCCCGCAGCATCTCCGCCCCTGACCCCGCCGCGGTGGTGGAGACAGGAGCTGGCACCGCGCGGTGACGATCCTGCTCGTTCTCGCCGCGGCAGGCTTCGGGGCGGGCGTCTTCGGCTCCCTCCTCGGCCTCGGCGGCGGGGTCCTGATCGTCCCGCTGCTCACGTTTGGCTTCGGGTTGCCCTTCCGGGAAGCCGTCGGGGTGAGCCTGGTCTGCGTGATCGTGACGAGCAGCGCCGCTGCGGGCGTCTACCTGGAGCGCCACCTCGCCAACATGCGCCTGGGGATGCTCCTCGAGGTGTTCACCGTGTCGGGCGCGCTCGTCGGCGGGCTGGTCGCGTTCCTCCTCCCGGACCGCGTGCTCGCGGGCCTCTTTGCGATCCTGCTCGTCTACACGGGCGTCACGATGATGCTGCGGGGCGCGACAGCCCGCGGCGACGCTGGGCCCGTCGTGGCCGCGGAAGGCCCAGCCGGCCCAGCCGAGGCGGCCGGCGCGTTCCGAGCGGCACTCGGCGGCCCCGGGTATCGTCCGGCCCGGCTGGGCGTGGGGATCGCGGGCAGCCTCTTCGCAGGCATGGTCTCCGCGCTGCTCGGCGTGGGTGGCGGGATCGTCAAGGTTCCGCTGATGCACCTCGTCATGGGCATCCCGCTCAAGGTCGCCACGGCGACGAGCAACTTCATGATCGGGGTGACGGGCGCGGCGTCCGCGATCGTCTACCTCATGCGCGGCGGGATCGATCCGCTCGTCGTGGGCCCGACGGCGGTGGGCGTGTTCGCCGGTGCCATGGTCGGCTCGCGCGTCGCACAGCGAATCGAGCTGCGCTTCCTGCGACTCCTGTTCGCGGCGGTCATGGCACTGACGGCCCTCCAGATGGCGCTCCGGGCCCTCGGATGACCGTTCCCGCGCCCGTGGGTGCAGGCTCGCTCACGGCCCGGGCCGCGCGGGTCGACTCCCGGATTGCCCGCATCCTGCGGGTCGGGACGCTGGTGAGCATCGGGCTGCTCACGATCGGCGTCGCCTTCATGGCCGCCGCGGGCCGGTCGCCGCTCGACGGAAGCTGGCCCGCCCTGGATCTCGGGCGCATCCCCGGGGACCTCCTGGCGCTCAGACCCGAAGGGTTCCTCTGGCTGGGCCTGATCACGATGCTGGCGACCCCGCTCGTGCGGGTTGCCGCCGCCGTCATCGAGTTCATCGCCGGGGGCGAGCGGCGGATGGCGGGACTGGGGACCGCCGTCCTCGTTCTCATCGCCATTGCCGTGATCGTGGCGCAGCGCACGGCGGCGGCCTGACGCGTGGATGTCGTCGTCCTCGCGGTGGCGCTCGTCGTGATTCTCGTCGGCGCCGAGCTGTTCACGAACGGCATCGAATGGTTCGGCCGCCACCTCGACCTCGCGGAAGGCGCCGTGGGCTCCGTCCTGGCCGCGGTCGGGACCGCCCTGCCCGAGACCATGATCCCGCTCGTCGCGATCGTGATCGCCGGCGGGGCTGCGTCGACGGAGGTGGGCGTCGGCGCAATCCTGGGTGCCCCGTTCATGCTCGGGACGCTTGCCATGTTCGTGACCGGGGTGGCCATCCTTGCGTTCCGCAGGCGTCGGCGGCAGGGTGTCGAGCTCGTCGTCGACCAGGCGGTGCTGCTCCACGACCTCCGGTGGTTCGTGCTCAGCTACGGCCTCGCGATCGGGGCCGCGTTCCTGCCGCCCGGCTCCGAGATTGCCAAGGCTGGCGTCGCGATCGTCCTGCTGGCGCTCTATGCGTGGTACGTCCGCGGGCACCTGGTCGCCGAGCCGGGGGAGCACGACGAGGCCCTCGGGCCGCTCCGGCTTGGGCGTCTCGATCGCGGACGCGGGCTCCACCCCGTGCCTCGACTGCGGGTGGTGGGCGTCCAGGTGATCCTCGCCCTTGCCTGCATCCTCCTCGGCGCCGTCTTCTTCGTGGGCGCCATCGAGCATCTCGCCGCGTCCCTGGGGGTCGGTTCCGCGCTCCTGGCGCTGGTCGTCGCGCCGTTCGCGACCGAGCTCCCCGAGAAGCTCAACAGCGTGATCTGGGTCCGCCAGGGCAAGGACACGCTCGCGATCGGGAACATCACCGGCGCGATGGTCTTCCAGAGCGCGATCCCGACCTCGGTCGCGCTCCTCTTCGCGCCGGCGGCCTGGTCGGTCGGCACCGGCTCGGCGCTGAGCTTCCTCTCGGCCGCGATCGCGGTGGCCTCGCTCGCGGCGATCTTCGTGCCGCTGCGCATTCGGGGGAGGCTCACCGGGCGCGGCCTCGCCATCGGGGGGATCTTCTACCTGGCCTACCTCGCCCTCGTGATCGTGACACTGGCCGGCGCGGCCGCCTGACCGCGGCGCGGCCGACCCCGCGGGACGGACGGTATACTCGGGCCAGTCCGCCGGCCCGTCGGGTCGCTGCGGGAACCTGCTGCAGGAGCCCATCGGATGCTCACCGAGAATCCCGCCGCCGCGGCCGCGCCGGCCGGACGAGCCGCCGGCGCCCAGGCCGGCCCCGCCACCCCGGTCTGCCTTTTCGAGGGTCGCTACATCCCGCTCGCCCAGGCGAACGTGAACATCATGACCCACGCCTTCATGTACGGGACCGCGGTCTTCGAAGGGATCCGGGCGTACTGGAACGCGGAGCATGGTCAGCTCTACGCGCTCAGGGTCCGGGAGCACATGGAGCGGATCCGGAACTCCTGCAAGATCATGCTGATGGACGACGTCCCGTCGGTGGACCAGCTCACCTCGGAAGTCGTCGAGGTCCTGCGTCGCAACGGGTTCCGCGAGGACGCCTACGTCCGGCCGTCGTTCTACAAGAGCACGCAGGCCATCGGCGTCAAGCTCCATGGCCTCGAGCACCGCTACTACATCCTCGCGATCCCGTTCGGCGACTACGTCGACACGAACGTCGGCGTCAAGGTCGGGACCGTCTCCTGGCGGCGGACGTCGGACCCCGCCATCCCGTCGCGGGCGAAGATCGTCGGCTCGTACGTCAACCCGGCGTTCAGCAAGAGCGAGGCGATGCTCAACGGCTTCGACGAGGCGCTGGTCCTGTCCGACGACGGCCACGTCTCGGAAGGCTCGGCGGAGAACATCTTCGTCATCCGCGACGGGATCCTTGCCACGCCACCGGTCTCGGACGACATCCTCGAGGGGATCACGCGGGCCGGGATCATGGAGATCTGCGACGAGCTGGGGCTGCGCGTCGTGGAGCGCTCCATCGACCGGTCGGAGATCTACATCGCGGACGAGGCGTTCTTCTGCGGGACCGGCGCCCAGATCAGCCCGATCATCGAGGTCGACCATCGGCCCGTGGGGTCCGGGGGCGCCGGCCCGATCACGAAGCGCATCAAGGACCGCTACTTCGAGATCGTGCGCGGAAACGTTCCCGCCTACGGGCACTGGGTCACGCCGATCTATCCGGCCTGACCCGGCGTCGGACCGACCGGCGGGCGCCTCGTCAGGGGACGGCGGGCGCCTGGAGGACGGGCGTGCTCGTGCCGGTGGTCACGATCACGTCCACGCGGACGGTCGGGTCGGTCACGGACTGGGCCTTGACCCCGAACACCTGTTGGAGCAGCGCGATCGTCAAGGGGAGCTTCGCGGCCGCGCCGTTGTAGACCCGGATGATCGTGTTGGCGGGGACGCCGCCGGCCGGCGGCCGCTGGTTGGGCGCCGACGCCGCGACACCCCGGAAGTCCAGGTAGCCTGCGACATCCGCCCCGGAACCGAGCGCGCCCGTCCCGTTGAGGACCCAGACCTGTGCGCCCTCCTGGGCGATGGCCTGACGCTGCGCCTCGGCGCGCGGGTCGAAGTTGAACGCCCCGGCAACGGCGGCCCGGATGCGCGGCACGTTCGGGGTCAGCTCGTAGATGCCGCCGGGGTAGCCCTCGACCCCGTAGTAGGGGGGCGCGAACACGAAGGACCGGATGTTCGCGATGTCGATCCGGCTGGCCAGGTCGATCAGCTGGGGGAGCTTGTCGATCGGGTAATCGGTCTTCACCGCGCTCGAGGTGCTCTGGACGAGCTCGGGAAGGCGCTGGATCAGGGTCGCGAAGTCGGTTTGCTGGCGGAGCGACAGGAGGACGCGCTGCTGGCGTGACGCGCGGTCGAAGTCATTGGAGCCGTGGCGCGAGCGGGCGTAGATGAGCGCCTGGCTGCCGGTCATGTGCTGGACCCCGGTCTGGATGTAGACGCGGATGGTCCCGTTGTCGCCGGGATAGTAGTCGTCGACCACCGGGACCTGGACGTTGATCGTCACGCCGCCCAGCGCGTCGACCACGGTCTTGAAGCCCGTGAAGTCCACCTCGACGAAGTAGTTGATCGGGATCCCGTAGAGGTAACCCAGGGTGTCCTTGAGCGCCTCGTACCCGCCGCCGGGGAAGAGGTCCGGCCGCGCGCGCGCCTGCAGGAAGAGGGAGTTGATCTTGGATCCGTAGGTCAGCCCGAAGACGGACCGCGCCGGGATCGGCGGGAGCGGCACCCCCGCCGTGTCGCGGGGAAGGCTGAACATGGCGACCTGCCGGGAGGCGGGATCGATGCTCGCGACGATCAGCGTGTCGGTATTCCAGGTGCCCTCGTTGGGCCGCTTGTCCGTGCCGATGAGCAGGATGTTGAGACGGCCGGTCCCGTCCCACGGGACAAGCGACGGCGCCGCCGTCGCCGCGCCCGCCGCGGGCGACGGAAGCGATGGCTCGGGGCTGGCCGTGGCAGCGGAGGCTCCCGGCGAGCCGGCGGGGGCGGATGCGGCCGCACCCGTATCGGTCGGGTTGAAGATGTTCTGGACCGCCGTAAGGGCCTGAAGGTCGTAGTAGGCAACCGCCGCGTGCGCGCCGCCCATCACAAGGACGACGGACAGGAGGCCGGCAAGCGAGATGGGGGCGAGGCTCGCCCGGGCGGGCCCGAGCCTCCCGGCGCCGCCGTCCGCGACCCGGTTGAGGTACCGGATGACCCGGTAGGCGTCGACGGCGGCGACGATGCGGTAGAGGTACGCCACGACGTTCCCGACCAGGATCGCGAGCAGCACCGGCGGCTGCAGGGCGACTCCCAGGATCTCGAGCTTGTAGCTCAGGGCCGCGCCTGCGAGGAGAGCGAGCAGCAGGAAGGGCGCCGCTGCGAAGGCTACGGCCCGGTACCAGGCTCGCGCGTAGGCATGACCGAGCCCGGGAAAGAGCAGGCTGAGGAACGCCGCGGTGAAGGCCGAGCGTGCTCGCGAGCGTGGTTCCTGCGGCTGCTGCATCGCGGGTAGGATACGGGGAACGTCCGGGGGATGCGTCCGGGAGTCCGTGACGGCCGACGTGGCCGGAATGGGGCGATCGTGGACCCGCCGGCGCACCAGGCCCAACCGCACTCGAGGCCCGATGTTCGCACCCGTCTCCAGCAAGCCCGACCTGATCGCCCAGGAGCACGAGATCCTGGCCCTCTGGCGCGAGCGCCGGACGTTCGCCCGCCTGCGTGCCCAGAATGCGGGAGGGCCTCGGTGGAGCTTCCTTGACGGGCCGATCACGGCCAACAACCCGATGGGCGTCCACCACGCCTGGGGTCGCACCTACAAGGACGTCTTCCAGCGCTTCCACGCCATGCGCGGCGAGGACCAGCGCTGGCAGAACGGCTTCGACTGCCAGGGCCTCTGGGTCGAGGTCAACGTGGAGCGCGACCTCGGCTTCACCTCGAAGCGTGACATCGAGGAGCACGGGATCGCCGAGTTCGTGCGCCTGTGCAAGCAGCGGGTTCTCACGTTCGCCGCCCGCCAGACGGAGCAGTCGATCCGGCTTGGCTACTGGATGGACTGGAACGACCCCGACGAGCTCCGCCGCCTGCGTGACCTGCTGGGCGCGGACCCGGCCGCCACGGCCACCCTGGTCGGGCCGGGCGGGCCGGTCACCGACCGGGTGGAGATGCTCGTGGGCCGGCTGGGGATGCCGGAGCTCGGCGGCTCGTACTTCACGTTCAGCAACGAGAACAACGACCTCATCTGGGGCTTCCTGGCGGAGTGCAACCGGCGCGGCTGGCTCTACAAGGGCCACGACACGATGCCGTGGTGCGCCCGCTGCGGGACCGGGATCAGCCAGCACGAGATGACCGAGGGGTACGCCGACCGCACGGACCCGGGGCTGACGGTCCGCTTCCCGCTGCTCGATCGACCTGGCGAGGCGCTCCTCGCCTGGACCACCACGCCCTGGACGCTGACCTCGAACGTGGTGGCCGCGGTCGGGGCCGGGCTCCGCTACGTGAAGGTGCGCCAGGGCGACGATGTCTTCTGGCTGGGCAAGGGGACGCTGGCGCAGGCGCTGGTCGGGCCGTTCGAGGTCCTCGAGGAACTCCCCGGCTCCGAGCTGGCCGGCTGGCGCTACCGCGGCCCCTTCGACGAGCTGCCCGCCGTCAGGACCGCTTTCGCGGGACCAGGCGACGACGGCCGGCCCTTCGAGCACCGGGTCGTCACCTGGGACCAGGTCGGCGAGGGCGAGGGGACCGGGATCGTCCATGTCGCGCCGGGCTGCGGCGCCGAGGACTTCGCGCTGGGGAAGGCCCTCGGCCTGCCGATGCTCGCCCCGCTGGACGAGGGTGGGATCTTCATCGAGGGGTTCGGCTTCCTGGCCGGGCGCGACGTCCGGGACAGCGCCGACCCGGTCGTGGAGCACCTGCGGCATCACGGGCTGTTCTACCGGCTGGAGCCGATCGTCCACCGCTACCCGCACTGCTGGCGCTGCGGCACGCCGCTCGTCTTCCGCCTGGTCGACGAGTGGTTCGTGAGCATGGGCCCCGTCTACGAGCGCCCGCGGGCGGAGCTGACGCCCGCGGAGGTCGATGCATCGCTGCGCTACCAGATCATGGAGGTCGTGGACGGCATCCGCTGGCTGCCCTCCTTCGGGTACGAGCGCGAGCTCGACTGGCTCCTCAACATGCACGACTGGATGATCAGCAAGAAGCGCTACTGGGGGCTGGCGCTGCCGATCTACGACTGCGCGGCCTGCGGCAGCTTCGACGTCGTCAGCGATCGCGAGGATCTGCGCGCTCGGGCGGTGGAGGGCTGGGACCAGCTGGAGGGGCACACCTCGCACCGGCCGTACGTGGACGCGGTGAAGATCGCCTGCCGGACATGCGGGGCCCCCGTCGCGCGCATCCCGGACGTCGGGAACCCCTGGCTCGACGCGGGAATCGTCCCGTTCTCGACGCTCCACTACCGGGAGGACCCGGCCCACTGGCAGCAGTGGTTCCCCGCCGACTTCGTGACGGAGAGCTTCCCGGGCCAGTTCCGGAACTGGTTCTACTCGATGCTGGCGATGAGCACGGTCCTGCGCCGGGAGGCGCCGTTCAAGGCGATCTTCGGCTACGCGACGCTCTTCGGCGAGGACGGCCGTCCCATGCACAAGAGCTGGGGGAACGCGATCGAGTTCGACGAGGCGGCCGAGCGGATGGGCGTCGATGTCATGCGCTGGATGTACGCCAACGCGCGTCCCGACGACAACATCCTGTTCGGCTGGCACGCGGCCGACGAGGCTCGCCGGGAGCTGCTCGTGCTCTGGAACGTCTACGCGTTCTTCGTCACCTACGCCCGGCTGGCGGGCTGGTCACCCGGCGCGGCCGCGGCGACCGCCCCGGGGCCGGCGACCGTCGCGAATCGCCCGCCGCTGGACCGCTGGATCCTCTCGCGCCTGGCCGGCCTCGCCGCGCAGGTCGAGGATCGCCTGGCCAACTACGACCCTGACGCCGCGGCGGGCACGATCTCCGGCTTCATCGACGAGCTCTCCACCTGGTACCTGCGCCGGAGCCGGAAGCGCTTCTCGCGCTCCGACGATCCCGCAGACCGCGACGCGGCGTTCGCCACGCTCCACGCGGCCCTCGCGGGGCTCGCGCGGGTGATGGCGCCGCTGCTCCCGTTCCTCACCGAGGCGATGCACCAGAACCTTGTCGTGGCGGCGGGCCTTCCCGCACCGGACAGCGTCCACCTGACGCGCTGGCCGACCGACGAGCTCGCCCCCCTGCGCGATGCGGCGCTCGAAGCTGTGACTGCCCGTGCCATGCGCGCCGTGGAGCTGGCGCGGACGCTCCGCTCGCAGGCCGGCCTGAAGACGCGCCAGCCGCTGGCACGGCTCTGGATCGCGCTCCCCGGCGCCGAGCACGCCGACCTCGACGCCCTCCTGGGTGTCGTCGCCGAGGAAGTCAACGTCAAGGAGGTCATCCGGATCGGGGACGAGTCGGAGCTCGTGGAGCGCCGCATCAAGCCGCTCCTGCCGAAGATCGGCCGGAAGCTGGGAGCCGCGATCCCGGCCGTGATGGCGGCGGCGCGCGACGGCGCGTTCGAGCTGCGCGCCGACGGGAGCGTGGCCCTCGCGGGCGTCGTGCTCGCGCCGGACGAGGTCGAGATCCTGGCGTCGCCCCGCCCGGGGACCGCGGTCGCCCACGACGAGGGGCTCGTCGTGGTCATCGACACGGAGCTGACCGATGCCCTGCGTGCGGAGGGTGATGCGAGGGAGCTCCAGCGGGCGGTCCAGGACCTCCGCCGCGACGCCGGCCTGGAGCTCGACGATCGCATCGACCTCGTCGCCGACCTCGGCGTGGACGGGGCGCGCATCGCCCCCTACCTGGAGGCGGTGGCGGCCGAGACGCTCGCGGACGCCGTCACGATGAGCGCCCCGCCCGCGGGCTGGGCCCAGGCGAGCGTGAAGCTGTCCGGGGGCGAGAGGCACGTCGCGCTGCGCCGGACAGTCCCGGGCGTCGGGACGGGGCCAACGCATGGATGACCCGGTGGACCCGGTGGACCCGGTGGACGAGGCTCCAGTGCGGGCCGGGGCGCCGGTCAGCGCCTCCCGCCACTGGATCGCGTTCTTCATGCTTGCCACGGGCATCGTGATCGCCGACCAGGTCGCCAAGGCCTGGGTCGTGTCCACCATCTCCTTCGGCTCGGTCGTGCAGGTCGTCGGCGACTACGTCCGGATCTGGCCCGTCCACAACACCGGTGCCCTCTTCGGGCTCTTCCCTGACCAGGCGATCCTGTTCGCCGCGCTCAGCATCGGCGTCGTGGCGCTCATCGTCTGGTTCCACGGGCAGTCGGTCGTCACGAATGGCTGGTTCGCGACGCTGGCGCTCGGCCTCCTGCTCGGGGGCGCCATCGGCAACCTCGCCGATCGCCTGCGGCTGGGTTACGTCGTGGACTTCGTCGACATGGGCGTCGGAGACCTGCGCTTCTACACGTACAACGTGGCCGACGCGGCGATCAGCGCCTCGCTCGTCCTGCTGATCCTGATGGCCTTCTGGCCCTCCCGCAAGCGACCCTGGATTGCCGCATGACGGAGCTCCGCCTGGTGGTCCCGGAAGGCTCTGACGGACGCGTCGACCGCGTCGCTTCGGATCTCTCCGGCCTCTCGCGGAGCCGGATCCAGCACCTCATCACGGAAGGCCACCTCACCGTCGACGGAGCGCCGCTCAAGGCGCGCTCGATCGTGCGGGCCGGGACCGTGCTCCTGCTGCAGGTGCCGCCGGCCGAGCCGGCCGACATCGAGCCCGAGGCGATCCCGCTCGAAGTCATGTACGAGGATCCCGACGTCCTGGTGGTCAACAAGCCGGCCGGGCTCGTCGTCCACCCGTCGCCCGGGCACTGGAGCGGGACGATGGTCAATGCGCTCTTGGCCCGCGACACGACGTACGGCGGCATCGCGGGCGTCGCCCGGCCGGGGATCGTGCATCGCCTCGACCGCGACACCTCGGGGCTTATCATGGTCGCCAAGACGGACGTGGCCCAGGCCAGCCTGATGGCGCAGCTCAAGGCGCGGCGGGTGAAGAAGACGTACCTCGCCCTGGTCCAGGGGGGCGTCGAGGCGGCCGCCGGCCGGATCGAGGCGCCGATCGGGCGCGATCCGCGCCAGCGGACCAGGATGGCCGTCGTCCCGGACGGGCGGGCGTCCGTCACGGGCTACCGGGTTCGCGAGCGCTTTCGGGGCTGGACGCTCCTCGAGGTCGACCTCGTCACCGGCCGGACTCACCAGATCCGGGTCCACCTGGCCGCCCTCGGGCACGCCGTCGCGGGCGATCCCGTCTACGGCACCGGAACGTCGCGGCGCGGGCCCGACGGCCTGGAGCGGCTCTTCCTGCATGCCTGGCGGATCGTCTTCGCCTCACCTGCGACCGGCGACCTCGTCCGGGTTGAGGCGCCGCTCCCGGAGGCCCTCGAGTCGGTTCTCGGACCGCTGCGCGCGATCGCGACCGGGGCGCCGGGCACGGCCGGCCCCGACGAGGGCCGCGCGCGATGACCGGGCGGCCGCTCGGTTCGGCGCCCGCCACCGACGACCCCCTGTTCGGGGCGCCGAGCGCCGGGGCGCCGGGTGCGCTTCTCGTCGTGGTCTCGGGTCCGTCCGGGGTTGGCAAGGACACGATCATCGACGCGCTCCGGGCCCGGCCACGTAACCCGGACTACCACTACGTCGTGACCTGCACGACGCGAGATTCGCGGCCGGGAGAGGAGGCCGGACGGAGCTACCACTTCCTGACCCGCGAGCGATTCAAGACGCTCCGCGACGCCGGGGCATTCCTCGAGTGGGCCGAGGTGCACGGGAACCTCTACGCGACGCCGCGCGCCGAGGTGCGCCGCGCCCTGGCGGCCGGCCACGACGTCATCCTCAAGATCGACGTGCAGGGAGCGGCGGCGGTCAAGGCCAGCGTCCCCGACGCCCTCCTCATCTTCGTCGTGCCGCCGTCGCTCGAGGCGCTCTTCCTGCGCCTGCGCTCGCGCGCCACCGAGTCGGCCGGGGAGCTGGAGATCCGCCAGCGAAACGCCGCGATCGAGCTCGCCCGGCAGGGTGACTACGACGAGGTGGTGCTCAACGCGGACGGCCAGGTGGAGCGGACGGCGGAGCAGATCGACGCCATCATCCGCTCGGAACGACTGAAGCACCCCCACCGCCGGGTCGTCGTCTAGGCCGATGGCGGAGGGCGCGCCGCCCCTCGAGGTTCCCGGCCGCGATGACCTCGGCCTGGTCGAAGCGGTGCCGGCCGCGCGGCACGTCGAGGTCGCCGTGGACGCTGCCGGCGTCGCCGGGAGCCGGACGTGGACCTACGTTGTCCCCGAGGCGCTTGCTGACGTCGCGGCGGGCGAGGCGATTCTCGTGGAATGGGGCCGCCGGCGGGCGGTGGGAATCATCCTGGGCGAGGCGCCGGCGCCGGATGGCGTCACGGCCCGGCCGCTTGGGGCACGAGTGCGCGCCGACGGGCCGCTGCTTCCACCGCTGGCGCTGGCGCTGGCGCGGGAGATCGCTGCGCACTACCTGGCCCCGCCGGCGCTCGCCGTCCGGGCCATGCTCCCGCCAGGGCTCCTCGAGAAGCTCGAGCTGGTGGCCACGCCGCTCGATCCTTCCGCATCGGCCTCCGCTGCCGGATCCGGACCGCCGGTCCCTGGTGCCGATCCCGCGACAAACGACCTGCTCCTCGCCCTCGCCGGGGGACCGCGAGCCGTCAGGGACCTGGACGCGCGCGACGGCCGGGCAGGGCTCCTCCGGCGGCTTCACGGGCTCGAGGCCGACGGCAGGGTCCACCTGGAGTGGACGCTCACGGCGGCCGGCGCTGGACCCCGCCACGAGCGGATCGCCCGTCTCACCGAGGCTGGCCGGGCCGTCGCCGGCGGGTCGCGCGCCCCGGATGGCCGGCCGCTCGGGCCGCGCCAGCAGGCGCTGCTCCGGGAGCTCGCCGGGCTCGCCGTCGCCGATGCCGGCATCCCTGTCCAAGGGCTCGCGGAGCGCCACGGCCAGGGGACGGCGGCGACGCTCGCGCGGCGCGGCCTCGTGGCACTCGCCACCCGCGAAGTGATCCGGGACCCGCTCGCCGCGCGTCGGCGATCCGGCCGCCGCGGCGCGCGCCCGGCAGGATCGGACCTGACCTCGACGCAGGCA
>Ga0097691_1000712_pt1 | contig 21280 bp, 28 predicted proteins | sample NGESurdeep072012_8_FD_72858 | JGI IMG/M metagenome (GOLD analysis project Ga0097691, IMG submission 72858) | Arctic peat soil microbial communities from Barrow, Alaska - NGEE Surface sample 210-1 deep-072012 | ecosystem: Environmental > Terrestrial > Soil > Wetlands > Peat ... | reverse complement strand
CCCGCATCAGCTCGCCGCCCGCCGGCTGGTCGCGGCCCTCGGCGCCGCCGCTCCGCCGGACATCGAGGTGCTCGAAGCCGTCGGGGTCGCGGTTCCGGCCGGCTTGCTGGTGCCCGATGTCGTGGTTGCCCGGGCCGCGGCCGTTCACGGCGCGCAGCGCAACCTGGCGGCAACCGACGTACTCGCGGTCGTCGAGATCGTCTCACCGTCGTCGCGGACCCAGGACCGCCGGTAGAAGCCAGAGGCCTACGCCGAGGCCGGCATCGGCGTGTTCGTCCGCGTCGAGTTGACCGACCCGGCGGACGGCGAGCCTGAGATCACGGTTTCTGAGCTGATCGACAGTGGTTACCTTGCGGTCACCGTTGCCCGCGGCGCACAGCCGACCGAGCTGCGCCTACCGTTCCCGGTGATCGTGTGGCGAACTCGAGCGCTTGCGCGCCGCCGGCGAAGTGCGGTCCGCCGCTGGCGACTTGGACGAGCTCCCCGAGCCCATACCGTTGGCCGAGGGCCAGGAGGGGCCTTCGGTGGTCCTGGCTCGGCCGCGGCGTCACGAGCGCTGAGCGAGCCGCCTTTCGCCGTTCCGCTTTTCGGCGGGCTCGGGTCAGCGGCCGAACATCCCCTTGCGTCGCTTCCCTGACCTGTCCAGCTGGGCCGGCCGGGGAGCGGGCCGAGGCGCCGGGGGAGGCGGCGCCGGCCGCGGCCGGTCCTCCTGGCCAAGGGAGGACAGCTCACGCAGCAAGGACGCGGTATCGGTCTCTTCTCGCTCCCCGCCGGATCGCCCAGCCCGGTACGCCGGCTGAGGCACGGCAGGCGGCCGCGCCGGCCGTACGACGGGCGACTCCCGGTCGTCGTTGGACGCAGGTCGGTCGGCGGTTCGATCGTCGGACGGTGCGGCTTTCGCACGGGGCGTTGGCGTGTACTGGGTGATCTCGTTGAGCATGGCTGCTGCCTCGCGCCGAGCCTGTTCGCCGGCCTCGCGGCGGGCGGCCTCCTCGGCGTTGCGCCGGGCTCGTTCCTCGGCGGCGCGCCCGGCCTGCTCCTCGGCATCCGCCCGGCCGGCCTGCTCGGCTTGGCGACGGGCGTCTTGTTCGGCCTCCGCGCGGGACGCCTCCGCTGCCACGCGCCTGGCCTGCTCCTCGGCCTCGCGGCGGGTGGCATCCTCCGCCAGCCGGGCGGCTTCCGCGGCCTGGTGTGACGCCTCGGTTGCTGCGTGCTGCTCAGCTTCCTGGCCGGCGGCGGCTGCAGCCTGCTGCGCCGCGTACTCCTGTTCCATCCGGACGTACTCGGTCCAGGCTTCCGTCTCAGCCGCGGCGCGCTCGTTTGCGGAAGCGCGCTGAGCCGCATCGGCCGCATCGGCCGCTGCCCGCTCGGCGACTGCCTGCTCGGCCGCGAGCCGCTCGGTCGCCTCATCCGCGGCCTGCCGCGCCTCCTGCTCGGCCAATTCCGCGGCGTGCGCTGACGCCAGCTCCGCAGCATGCGCTGACGCCAGCTCCGCAGCAGCCATCGCCCGGCTGCGCTCCTGGCGCATCACCTCGATGGCCTGCTCGTCACCCAGCTCCCCGTCGAGCCAGCCGGCGGGCAGCGCCGCCGTACCCGCGGAAGTCGAGATCCCAGCGTCGTCGGGCTCAACCGCGTCCGGCTCCACCGCGGCCGGTGCGGCGATCATCTCCTCCAGGGACTGCGACACCCGGGCCAGCGACTCCTCCATCCCGGTCGTAGGGGTCGCATCTGCCGGATCCCACGCTGCCGGATCCCACGCGGATGGCTCCCACGCCGATGGCTCCCACGCCGACGGCTCCCACGCGTCGGTCGGCACGGCGTTGCGAGCAACGGCATAGTCGTCCACCGACGTTGCCGCCACCGTCAGCAGTCCGGATTCCACCAACGCGTGCACGACTCGGGCGGCCTCCAGGTCGGTGAAGCCGCATTCCCGACCGAGCTCCGCGACCGTGCGCCGGCCGTCGACGTGGCACAGCAGCGCAAAGGACTCGGGCTCCAGGGTCAGCTCGGGGTTGGGTACCGCGCCGGTCGACAGCGTGGGCACCGCTTGGGCGTCCGGCACCGTGGCTGCCATCTGCTCCCAGGCGAGCTGGCGCTCGACGACCCGGGCCAGCAGGTCGGCGACCGAGGTCGCCGGCGCGACGTCGTCACGGGTCCGCTCGCCTGCGCGGAACCGCCAGCTGCCCGGCGTCCAGTCCAGCAGATCGGTGCAGCAGTCGTGCAGCTGCTCGACGACAAAGGCCTCGACGACGTCCTGGTCGACGTACCCCAGGTGCACCAGCAGCTCGCTCAGTCGCCACCCTTGCAGCTCCGTGTGCTGGGCCTGGACGGCTTCGTACAGCGAGTCGGGGGCCAGCGCGCCGGCGGAGACCAGCCGCGCGCCCAGCTGCGGACGGCGACCGGGTACCGTCATCGCGTAGACCTCGCCGGTCCGCAGGTACACCAGGGCCTCGGTGCCGTCCGGACCGGCCACATGCAGGCAGCCGGTGGCCGCGTCCGTGGCGAGCTGCTCCAAGACCTCTGCCATCCCGGTCGCCGCGAGGTCACCAGCTGACACAGTCGCCTCCGTCCGGCGTCGACCGCCCGAACTGGTCGCCTTGTGAGCATCGACCAGTCCGACGGCGGGGTTGAGCGCCAAGACAAGGCCATGTCGGCGACCTGCGTTCGGGCGCAGCGCGTGTCACCATGAGCCATGGTCATCCAGGATTTCGCGCCGCCCCGAGGGACCAACTCAGGGCCCGCTGCGCACCGAGAGGGACGGTGGCCGGCATGAAGATCAAGCCGGGCGGCGTCCGGCGGCTGGACCGGGTGCTCGCTGCCGACTACCTCGCGGGCCTGGAGCGTCGGCCGCTGGGGGACGTCCGGTCCTTGCGCCGTGAGGCGGAGCAGGAGGAGACGGACCTGTCCTACACCCGCCGGCTCATTCACGGTCGCATCGACATCCTGCGAGCGGAGCAGCGCCGTCGTACCGGGGACATCGATAACATCGTCGATCATCTGCCCACGGTTCTCGCCGGCGAGGGTCGGCTCCCGGTGCACGGGCTCGGCCGCTACACCGCGGTCGAGCCGTCCCTGGTGGCCGCCCACAACAGGTACGCCGACAAACTCGCCGCGGACGCCAGCTTGTCGCAGTTGGAGGAGCACACCGACGACGAGCTGGCGACCATGATTGCCACCCTGGAGGCGGAAGAGGTCTCCGTGTCCCGCTGGCGCCGGGCCGTGCAGGAGGTCATGGACGCGTGCAGCGCCGAGGTGGCCCGCCGCTACCGGGACGGCGAGGCGCGGGTGGAGGACCTGCTCACCGGCGGCAGCGCGGCCGGCTGACCGCGCTCGGGGCGCTGCCGTTACGGCGGGCCGCCGAGCTGGTCGGCAAACAGCCACCGTAGGGTCACGCGCTCACCGTGGGTGGTGCCCGCTCGAGTGAAGCCGCCCGCGCTGCGCCGCCGCGGAGAAGGTGAGGACCATCATCCGCCAACCCGTCGCCGCGCCATATCTTTGTCTCGGTCGGCGCTCAGCTTTGTCGCTCGGTGAGTCAGAATGGGGGGATCGGACCGACAGCCGAGTCGGCCCACAGTGAGGTGGCGATCAGAGGCATGGCGGGGATCACTCAGCCGTTGGTGCGCAACCTCGGTGACTACATCCGCGAGCAGCGTCGCAGCTCGCAGATCTCGCTGCGGCAGTTGGCCCGGCTCGCCGGGGTCTCCAACCCATACCTGAGCCAGATCGAGCGGGGGCTGCGCAAGCCCAGTGCCCAGATCCTGCAGCAGATCGCCAAGGCGTTGCGGATCTCGGCCGAGGCGCTCTACGTGCAGGCCGGGATCCTGGAGTACCGGGAAGGCAGCGGTGAGGTTGTCGACGCGGTGCACCGCGAGCAGGGGCTGACCGAGCGGCAGAAGCAGGTCCTGATCGAGATCTATGACTCGTTTCGCAAGGAGAACGACGGCCGGGCGGCCGAGTCGGACCGGCTGGCGGCGGCGTCGGCGCTGTCGGACGAGCCCGGCGCGTCGCCGGCCGACGAGGCAGCTGCGCTGCTGGCAGCCGAGGTGACCGAAACGTCGGAGGCCGCTACCCCGGTCACCACCGCGCGGGGCAAGCGGTCCGCCGGAGCCGGTACGGCGCCGAAGCCTCGCCGTACCACTCGCACTCGGGCCAAGGTCCGGTCCACCACTCCCGGCAGTGCCGGACCTGCAGACAGCGGCGGCGCCGCCACGGCGTCCGGCTCTGAGTAGCGAGCGGCACTGCCCGGTGCGCGACTTCTGGAGGCAGACATGATCAACGCTGGCGTCGTGGACACGCTTATCCTCGGGCCGATCCGCGGCGTGTTCGCGCTGGTGGCGCTGGCCATGTTCGCGGTCAAGATGTGGGCGCTGGTGGACGCAGCGATCCGGCCGGCTCCGGCGTACGTCGCCGCCGGCAAGCAGACCAAGGTGTTCTGGGTAGTTGTGACCGCGGTCTCGGTGTTCCTCGGCGGCCTGAGCTTGTTCGGCATCATCGCGATGGTGGCGGCGATCGTCTACCTGGTGGACGTCCGGCCGGCGGTGCGCGGAGTGCGTCGCGGTGGCGACGCCGGTCCCTACGGCCCCTGGTAGCGACGGTCTCTGGACGCCAGACCAAGGCTGGACGACAGACAAAGCTCGTCGACAGACAAAGCTGGTCGACAGACAAGGCTGGTCGCCGCCATCAGCTCCGCGACAGGTGGATCAGCTCGGGCGCCATGTCGTTCGCCGGCTCCTGCCCGACATGGTCGAAGACCACGGCCTCGTCCTCGTTGCCCCGCACCCGCCGAGATGTCGCGGTTCGCTCGTAGATCTCGAGCATGCCGGGTGCGTCCGAGGCGGCCAACAACCGGCGTACGTCGGTGGCCACGGTCGTGGTCTCGCCGTCCCGGGAACCACCGGAAAGCACGACGAGGTGGTCGTCGGTCGCCATCGGTTCTCCTTGTAGTCGTGCGCATCCCACCGGCGGTCGGCGGTTAGCGTGCAACCTATGGCCGACGCCTCCGCTCGCACGACCCGACTCGAACTCGCCGACGCCACCCTGCGGGAGTGGACCGCCGTCGTCCTGGATGCCTCTCCCGACGGCGTCGTGCTGGACCGGTCCGCGTTCTACCCCGGTGGCGGTGGCCAGCCGCCCGACCAGGGTGTGCTGCTCTGGTCCGGCGGGCAGAGCCGAGTCGTCGGCGTACGGCGAGGAGACGACCTGCTGCTGCAGCTGGCCGAGGGCGACCCGGTGCCGCCGGTCGGGACGTCCGTGCGCGGCGCGGTGGCTGACGAGCGGCGCACCGCGCTGATGCGGACCCACTCCGCGCTGCACCTGCTCTCGGGCGTGGTGTACCGCGACTTCGGCGCGCTGGTCACCGGCGGCAACATGGAGCCGCTGTCGGCCCGGATGGACTTCGACCTGCCCGACGTACCGGCCGACTTCAAGAGCCGGATAGCCGAGGCGTGCGCCCGAGAGGTGGCCGCCGACAGGCGCATCGACGTCCGCGTGCTGCCGCGGGAGGCTGCCTTCGCGATCCCGGACATCATCCGAACGGCGACCGACCTGCTGCCGCCGGATCTGACCGACGTCCGGATCGTCGACATCGTCGGTCTGGACACGCAGGCCGACGGGGGTACGCACGTTGCGTCCACCCGGCAGATCGGCGGCATCGAGGTCGTCAAGGTGGAGAACAAGGGCAAGGCGAACCGGCGGCTGCGCGTCCGGCTCAGGGACTGATCTGGCCCGACTCGCCGACCTGAGCGATCATGTTCAGACGGGATGGACACGGCATGGAGATCACTCTGGTCCGCGGCGACATCACCGAGCAGGCCGTCGACGCGGTGGTCAACGCGGCCAACTCGGCGCTGCTCGGCGGCGGCGGTGTGGACGGGGCCATCCACCGGCGGGGCGGCCCGGAGGTCCTGGCGGCCTGTCGGGAGCTGCGCGCCACGACGTACCGCGATGGCCTGCCGGCGGGGCAGGCGGTGGCCACGACCGGCGGCCGGCTGCCGGCCGGGCATGTCATTCACGCGGTCGGCCCGGTGTGGAGCGGACGCGAGGACCGCTCTGCGCTGCTCGCCTCCTGCTACCGCGAGGCGCTGCGGGTGGCGGATGAGATTGGCGCGCGCACGGTGGCGTTCCCCGCGATGTCGGCCGGCGCCTTCGGTTGGCCGCTCGACGACGCCGCCCTAGTCGCTGTGACCACCGTCCGATCAACCGAGACCCGGGTGGCCGAGGCGCGCTTCGTACTGTTCTCGGCGGACGTCCACACCGCCTTCGCAACTGCCCTGCAAGCAGTGACGGGCTGAGCCCAGCGTCAGACGGACGGATTAGCCCAGCGTCAGGCGAACGCGTTGGGGTCGGCTCGTCGGTCTGGGCCCGAGCGGCGCTCGGCGGGCGTTCCGGCCGGCCGCTGGCTGACGTCGCTGCGTCGGTCCAGGGCGCTGCGGCGATCGTCGTGGGCAAACGGCGGCAACGGGATCGCGCCCGCCTCTCGGATGTAGTTGCGCCAGACGAAGGCGGTCGTCACCACCGCGGCGTACCCGGCGAGCCCGAGCGCGAGGCAGATGCCGAGGAGCCGGACGACGGGGGAGCGGAAGACGGTCACGCCGGGCACGGTACGACGACGACCGGGCATGGCGCGTGGTGGGTCACCTGGTGACTCACCGAACCCAACAGCAACCCGGAGAAGCCACCATGGCCGCGGGTACCGACGACGAGCAGGTCGGCGCCCTCCGCGACCCGGAGCAGGCCGATGGCGGGCGCGTCCTCCACCGTCTCCGCGCGGACGACCACGTCCGGCTCCGCTCCGAGCACGTCCTGAAGGGACTTGTGCAGAGCGGCCTCGGTCGCCAACTCGATCTCCTCGAACTGCAGCTCCAGCGGCGTCGCGACCGGGGCGACCATGTAGGGGTAGTGCCAGACCTGTACGGCGTGCAGGACAGCCCCGCGGTAGCGGCACTCCTGCGCCGCCCAGCGCAGGGCGGCGACCGAGCAGGCGGAGCCGTCGACCCCGACGACGATCCTGGGCTGGGGTTCGGGGGCGCTGTCCTCCTGCGTCACGGCAATGTCTCCGCTTCCCTCCCACCGCTGGCGACCGGCGGTTTCCGGCTGAGCCAGGCTTTGTGACCACCGTAGCGCTCCCTCGAGCGGGTCGGCGGGGGTCATTCGGTCCCGCCGGCAGGGTCGATGGCCTCTGCGGTGGCCGGCTGGGAGCGCCTACCGTCAACATGGGCGACCAGCCCGTGTGCGCTGGCCGGTCGAGGGAGGCACGTCGTGAAGGCCGAAAGCATCATGACGTCTCCAGTGATCACTGTGCGGCCGTCGATCAGCATCAAGCAGGCCGGTCGGGTGCTGATCGACAACGAGATCAGCGCTGCCCCGGTGGTCGACGACACCGGCCGGCTGGTCGGCATCGTCACCGAGGCCGATGTCATGCGGCTGGAGACCGAGGACGACCCGCGAGACCGGGTCCGCCGCAGCGAGGCGGCCGACCCCTACGTCCCGGTGACCGTCGGCGAGATCATGTCGCGGAACGTGCTCGCCGTACAGCCGGAGACCGACGCTGGCGAGATCGCCCGGCTGATGCTCGAGCAGCAGGTCAAGTGCGTGCCGATCGTGCGCGGCGACAAGGTGGTCGGGGTGGTCAGCCGACGCGACCTGCTGCGCGCGCTGGTACGTCGGGACCAGGACATCCGGGCCGATCTGGAGTCGCTGCTGCTGGAGGAGCCGGAGACCTACGGCCGCTGGTCGGTCGAGGTCGAGGATGGGGTGGTCACCCTGGTCGGCCCGCCGGACCGCTTCCGCCGTCGGCTCGCCGGCATCGTCTCGCACACCGTGCCCGGGGTGCTGGGCGTGCGCTTTCGGGCGGCCGGGCACGCCATGCCCAGCGTGCGGGTCGGACCGGACGGGGAGCCGCAGGCCAGCTGACGGCGCGGCCGCGTTGTCAGCCGGCTCAGAAGCGAACGGTCCGCGCCCAGAGTTCGAGCAGGCTGGCGTCGCCGTACACGTCGAGTCCGTGAGCGTCGCGGCGGTTCCACAGCAGTAGGAGCAGGTCGGCTGCCGGGCCGCGGACGGCGACGTCCCCCGTGCCGTGCTCATGGGTGAGGTGCACCGAGTCGGGATGCAGGCGGACCAGCCACTCGCCGGTCGGGTCGGCTTGGTCTAGGTCGTCTAGGTCCGTGGCGTGCAGGTGCGTGGTGTCCAGGTCCGTGGCGTGCAGGTGCAGCGTGCCGGTCAGGCCGTCGACCGGACGGGCCGCCTGCAGCCGGGGAAGGAAGATCTCGAAGACCTCGCTCACCCCGTCGCCGGCCAGCCCTGGTGAGATGGGCGCGGGCGTGCCGGCGGCGGATTGGGCGTCCCAGCGGTGCACGACGGTCTCCAGCGCCATCCGCCGGCCCCAGAAGGCAGCGGTCTGCGGGCGGGCTGACCAGTTCCACACCGGCTCGGCCGGGTCGCTGGCCTCCAGTGCATCGATGAGCGTGGCCAGCCCGGCGGCGTACCAGGTCAGCACGTCCTCGTCGGGCGCGGGTTTGGCCGGGCGGCCCTCCGGCGGCCCGGTACGCCGTTCCGCCACGATGCCGGCGGCGTAGCGGTGTACCCGGCCGGTGTGCGCCACCAGCCGGCGGACGTCCCAGCCGGGGCAGGTCGGCACCGGGGCGGTGAGGTGTTGGCGGGCCGCATCGGCCAGCGCCGCACCTTCGGTGCGCAGGGCGGCGAGGTGCTCGGCGTACGTCGGAGTCACGGTCAGGTCACATCCCGGCGGTCAGGTCGAGGTCGTCCGGCGGCGCCGTCGGGGTCTTCCACCCGATGAACGGCTTGCCGAAGACCACGTGGTAGTGGTTGGCGCGCTCGACCATGGTGGCGTAGGCGGTCGTGAAGGCGGCGGCGTCGCCAGCCTTGATGGCCGCTTTGAGTGGGGAGCAGTCGTCCTCGACGTACGTCGTCATCTCGGGGTCGTACTTCGGTCGGCTCTGCACGCACAGCCGCAGCTGCTTGAGGACGGACTTGTAGAAGTACTCCGCCAGCGGCCAGTTGCCGGCGCGGCCGGCGTGGTAAAGCCGCTGCATTCGCGGGGTCAGCTCGGCCATCAGCCGGTCCATGCCCGGCTGCATGAGCGCCAGCTCGTCGATCGTCAGCTCGCGCTTGCCGTTGGAGACGACGTGGGTGTGCTCGGCGGGGTCGGACATGTGCCCAGTGTGCCCGCTCAGGGGAATTGGCCGGATCGGCGCTTGACGGCGCAACCGACGGCGCAACCGACGCCGCAACCGACGGAGTTGTGCGGCAGAACGAGCCGCCGGCGGCTCATTTCGTCGCACAAGTCGGCGGCGGCTCACTTCGATCTTCCTTGTCGTGCGGGACCACTGAAGTTCCGGTGCGGGCTCGACCTCACATCCGGCGGGTCTGGCACGTTTACCCGATGTGAGCCGCGAACCCTTCGAGCTGGTCGTGCAGCGGCACGGTCCAACTGTGCTGCGGGTCTGCCGCGCCGTCGTCGGACCGGACGCCGCCGAGGACGCGTGGTCGGAGACGTTCCTGGCCGCGCTACGGGCCTACCCGGCGCTGCGGTCCGACAGCAACGTCGAGGCGTGGCTGGTCACCATCGCCCATCGCAGGGCTCTCGACCAGGCACGGGCTCGGGCTCGCCGCGCCGTACCGACCGATGACCTGCCGGAGCAGGAGGCGTCCGCCGGCGCTCCCGCCGAGTGGGAGTCCGACCTCGCCTCCGCGCTGGCGGAGCTGCCGCTCAAGCAGCGCCAGACCGTCGCTTACCACTATCTCGCCGGTCTGCCGTACGCCGATGTGGCGCGCGTTCTCGGCGGCACCGCGGACGCCGCCCGCCGAGCGGGCGCCGATGGCATCGCCGCCCTCCGCAGAACCATGCGCAACCCCTCGCTGGGCCGAAGCGCCGAAGGAGATACCTCATGACAGCCACCGAGCACCCGCTCGCCGAGGAAGACCTGTTCGCGACGCTGCCCGAGGTCGACGCCGACGCCCAGGCCCGGCTGCATGCCCGACTGGTGGCGACGGCCAGCGACGCCGGCGTGCTCGACGTCGCCTACCGAACCATCGATACGCCCCTGGGAGTCCTGCTGCTGGCGGCCACCGAGCAAGGCCTGGTCCGGGTGGCATACGCCTGCGAGGACCACGACGGGGTCTTGGAGCGGCTGGCCAGCCGGGTGAGCCCCCGACTGCTGCACGCGCCGGCTCGCCTGGACCTCGCCGCCCGCGAGATCGAGGAGTACTTCGCCGGCCGGCGCCAGCAGTTCGACCTGCCGCTGGACTTCCGGCTGTCCCAGGGCTTCCGTCGTACCGTGCTGTCTCATCTGCGCGACATCGCGTACGGCCGGACCGCTAGCTACGCAGCCCTGGCGGCGGCCGCCGGCAACCCGAGAGCCGTTCGGGCCGCCGGTACGGCGTGTGCGACCAACCCGCTGCCGGTCGTGGTGCCGTGCCACCGGGTGGTGCGCAGCGACGGGACGGTCGGGCAGTACGTCGGCGGTACCGATGCCAAGAAGTTGCTGCTGGCGCTGGAGTCCGCGGCCTGAGCTGCCTACCCGGACGCGGCGATCGGACGGCGCAGCCCGCGGACGGCTTGGCGGCCGAAGAACGCCGCCGCCAACAGCGCGGCGACGGCCAGGCTGAAGGGTGCACCGGCGCCGTTGGCGTGGGTCACGACGACCGCGTCGACGCCCTGGCCGAGCAGCACAACCGCAGTCACCACCGCCAACGCGGCTCCCACGATGTCATCGCTGCCGCGGGGGAGCGCGGTGGCGACGGCCGCCCCGGACCACCGTCGCCGCAGCCACAGGTAGAGGCCCAACCCGAGTACGCCGAGCACTCCGCAGCCGGCGGCGTTCTGGAGGAAGTCGTTGGCGTGATCGGCGGTCATCGCGGTGACACAATCGCGAGCCGATGGGTAGCCGGCCAGCCAACGGGTGCAGTCCGCGGCGGTGTACGAGCCGCTGGGAAACGGCGTGGCCACCGCGTTGTCGCCCCACAGCGCGCGCACCACCCAGCCGATGACGCCGCCAATGCCGACGGCAACCCCGCCCATGCCGCCGATGAGCAGTACGGCGAGCACGAGTCGGCGTCGCAGCGCGCGGGTCAGCCGCAGTCCGAGCCCAGGGTGGTCGGCCACGCCGGCTACTGGTCCCATGCGCTGCACAGCTGCGGCGCGGGCGGCGAACTCGTCCAAACCGTCCGTCCGAGCCTGCGCTGTGGCATCGAGCAGGTGGGTCTCCACCTCGGCCAGGGTGTGGCGCACCTGGCGGGGCGAGCCGGGCAGGGTGACCAACAGCTGGTCGAGGTAGCGCTCGATCGGGTCGTCGACGTACCCATGCTCGTCCGGCATCCTCATGCTGGCGCTCCGATCACGGTGGTGACCAGCGAGCTGAACCGGTGCCATTGCGACCGCTGCTCGGCCAGCTCGCGCTGGCCGGCCGTAGTCAGCGCGTACACCTTCCGACGCCGGCCCTGCACCTCGTCGAAGCGCGCGGACAACAAGCCCGCCGCCTCCAGCCGGTGCAACGCCGGATAGATGGTGCCTTCCGGTAGGTCGAACCCACCGCGGCTGCGCTCCCGCAGCCGGACAATCACGCTGTACCCGTGCGCCGGACCGGCGGCCAGCACCGCCAACACCAACGCATCCAGATGCCCGCGCAGCTGGTCGCCTCTCATACCTAGACAGGTTAGGCGTTCCAGCTTCGGACGGCAACCCGTAGGGCAGCGGTGCGGACGCCTTGAGCGACCCGCCGCTGACCCCGACGACCGCCAGCGCGGCGAGTGCGAAGGCAAGTTGTCCGGTCATCTACCGGTGCTTCCCGTCAACCTTCCCGGTGCACCTTGTGCTGCGCCGCCTGCGCTCGGGGTCGGACCACCAGCAGGTCGACATCGACGTGGGCCGGCCGGGTTACCACCCAGGCGACGCAGTCGGCGATGTCCTCGGCGAGCAGCGGGTTGCGCACCCCGGCGTACACCGCCGCCGCCTTGTCCGCGTCGCCGCGGAACCGGGTGCGGCTGAACTCCTCGGTCGCCACCATCCCGGGCGCGATCTCGCTCACCCGCACCGGCTGCCCGCAGAGCTCGAGGCGCAGCGTGCCGGCTACGGCGGAGAGTGCGTGCTTGGCCGCGCAGTAGCCGGCACCGCCCTCGTAGACGACGTGGCCAGCGGTCGACCCGATCACCACCACATGGCCGTTGCCGCTGGCGACGATCGCCGGCAGCAGCGCCTTGGTCATCCGCAGGGTGCCGAGCACGTTCACGTCGTACATCTGTTGCCAGTCGGCCTCGTTGGCCTCGGCCACCGACTCCAGGCCGATGGCGCCGCCGGCGTTGTTGACCAGGACGGCGCAGTCCCCGACCTGCTCGGCCAGGGTGGCGACCGAGGCGGGGTCGGTCACGTCGAGCGTGACCGCCCGGGCGCCGGTCTCGGCGGCCAAGGCGTCGAGCCGGTCCCGCCGCCGGGCCGCGGCGACCACGTCGAAGCCCTTGGCCGCCAGCCGCCGGGCGGTTGCGGCGCCGATCCCGCTGCTAGCCCCGGTCACGACGGCCGTGCGTCCCGACATCGCCTCGCTCCTTCGGTGGCGGTACCGCCGTACGGCGTGCCGTTCGGGATGGTCCCGGCGGTCCCGACCGGCGGCCCAAACCGTAGTCGTCGCGGTGGTCCGACCGGCTCCCACCGGATCCCACCGGCGCGCTCGGCGTGCGTCGGGCGGCAATCAAAGGCACCATGGTGAGCGGCGGAGTCGACGCCGGTTGCCAGCAGCGGCGGCGGCCGGGGCAGGAGGGGAATGGTCGGCTCGAAAGCGGTGCCGGCACTGCTCGAGGTGCAGCGGTGCGGCCGGCGGCGGGTGGTCCGACTGCGGGGCGAGCTCGACGCCGAGATGAGCCGGGTGCTGCGGGCCTGGGTGCGCGCCGTCCCGTTCGGCAGCGGCGACCAGATCGTCTTCGACCTTGCCGAGGTCGTGGCGGCCGACATCGCCGGGTTGGCGTCCCTGGTGTGGGCAGACGCGCTGCTGCGCGGGAAGGGCTGCTCACTCGCGGTCATCCAGTGTGGTCCGGAGCTGCTCCGGTTGCTGGGGATCACGGGCTTGGGCCGTCGCCTGCGGCTGCCGTTGCCGATTCCGTCGGTGGCGCCGGAGGCGGCGCCGATGTCGGCCGCGCGCCAACCGCTCTCCGACGACAGCCGGGCGCGCTTGCCGGCCGAGCCTTAGGCTTCCGGCTCGGGGAGCCTGTCGCCGGAGTAGGCGCAGGCGTCGGGAAGTCATCGACCGCCGGCGGCGTTGCCTAGTCGGCCCCTGGTCCGACCTGGGCCGTGTGTCGGCACCGAGCTCGGGCAGGATGTGCGGCGCTGTCCGTCGACCGCAGGAGGTAGAGCACCCCGTGCGCGTGCCGCTGCAGGTTCACCGTCTGGACCTGCACCGTCTGGACCTTCCCCGCCGGGTGGCCACGCTGTCGTTACACACCTCGCCGCTGGACCAGCCCGGCACCGGCGACGCCGGCGGCATGAACGTCTACGTGGTGGAGACGTCCAAGCGGCTGGCCGCGCTCGGCATTGAGGTCGACGTGTTCACCCGCGCCACCAGCAGCGACCTGCCGCTGGCGGTCGAGCTCAGTCCTGGCGTCACCGTCCGGCACATCGTCGCCGGTCCGTTCGAAGGCCTCGGCAAGGAGGACCTGCCCGCCCAGCTGTGCGCCTTCACCTCCGGGGTGCTGCGGGCCGAGGCGCTGCACGAGCCTGGCTGGTACGACGTGATCCACTCGCACTACTGGCTGTCCGGGCAGGTCGGCTGGCTGGCCAAGGAGCGTTGGGGGGTGCCGCTGGTGCACTCCGCGCACACCCTGGCCAAGGTCAAGAACGCCCTGCTGGCCGCCGGCGACCGGCCCGAGCCGCTGGCCCGGATCATCGGTGAGGAGCAGGTGGTGGCGGCCGCTGACCGGCTGGTCGCCGGCACCGAGGCCGAGGTGGACGACCTCGTGCGCCGCTACGGTGCCGACCCGGCCACGGTGGTCACTGTGCCGCCCGGCGTGGACCTGGATCACTTCCGGCCCGAGCCGGGTGGGGCCGGCGCGGCCCGAGCCCAACTCGGGATCGCCTCGAACGCGGTCGTGCTGCTCTTCGTCGGCCGGATTCAGCCGCTCAAGGCGCCGGACGTGTTGTTGCGGGCGGCCGCCCGGCTGCTCGCGGACGACCCCGGCCTGCGCCGTCGGCTGGTCGTCGTCATCGCCGGCGGCCCCAGCGGCACCGGCCTGGCCCAGCCTGAGGGCCTGCAGCGACTGGCGGTCGAGCTGGGCATAGCCGAGGTGGTGCGGTTCGAGCCGCCAGCGTCCCGGGACCGGCTTGCTGACCTCTACCGGGCGGCGAGCGTCGTCGTCGTACCCAGCTATAACGAGTCCTTCGGGCTGGTGGCGATTGAGGCGCAGGCTTGCGGGACGCCGGTGGTGGCCGCGGCCGTCGGCGGGCTGCGGACCTCCGTGTGCGACGGCGCCAGCGGACTGCTGGTGGCCGGGCACGATCCGGCTGACTACGCCGCGGCGATCCGTCGGCTGTTGGACGAACCGGGCCTGTACCGCCGGCTGGCGGCCGGGGCGGTCCGGCATGCCGGCCAGTTCGGCTGGTCGGAGACCACAGCCCAGCTGCTGGCGACCTATCGGGATGCGATCGCCGCGACGCGATCGACCCCCGAGCGCGTCGCCGTCGGCAGCTGAGACGGGCGGAGGGACATCGTGGACCGGACGGCGGAGCTGGACCAGCTGATTCAGCGGACCCTTGACGACGACGGGTTGACCTACGAACGGACCGGCGTCGGCGCCTATCTGCTCAAGCTGGAGGGCATCCATCGGCTCGCGACCATGTGCTGGCTGGTGGTCGGGGACCACAGCCTGTTGGTGGAGGCGTTCTTCCTGCGGCGGCCGGACGAGAACGAGCCGGCGCTGCACCGCTGGCTGTTGGCGCGCAACGCCCGGATGTACGGCGTGGCGTACTCGATCGATGCCGTCGGCGACGTCTACCTGGTCGGCCGGCTGTCGCTGGAGTCGGTCACCCCGGCCGAGATCGACCGGTTGCTGGGCTGCGTGTTGACCTACGCCGATGACACCTTCGACGAGGCGCTGCGGATCGGCTTTGCTACCTCCATCCGCAAGGAGTGGGCCTGGCGGGCGAAGCGCGGGGAGAGCCTGGCGAACCTGGCGGCGTTTGCCCGGTTCGCTGATCCCGCGCATGACCTTGGGGGCTCCGCCGACGACTCGGCCGCCGCCGCCGACGACTCGGCTGACCCCGCGCACAACTTGGCAGACCCCGCGCACAACTTGTCGGGGGGATCCGGCAGGCTGGAGCCATGACCGGGATCCTCGTGCTGCTCCGCCATGGCGAGAGCGAATGGAACAAGTCCAACCAGTTCACCGGCTGGGTCGATGTCGACCTGTCCGAGAAGGGCGTGCGAGAGGCGCACCGCGGCGGCGAGCTGCTGACCGAGCACGGCCTGCTGCCCGACATACTGCACACGTCCGTGCAACGGCGCGCCATCCGCACCGCCCAGATCGCGCTGGACGTGGCCGACCGGCTGTGGATCCCGGTGCGGCGCTCCTGGCGGCTGAACGAACGGCACTACGGCGCCCTGCAGGGCAAGAACAAGAAGCAGACGCTGGACGAGTTTGGTGAGGAGCAGTTCATGCTCTGGCGCCGGTCTTACGACGTACCACCGCCGCCGTTGGCCGCCGACGACCCGATGCACCCAGCGTTCGATCCCCGCTACGCTGCGCTGCCGCCCGACGTGCTGCCGGCGACCGAGTGCCTCAAGGACGTCGTCGCCCGGATGCTGCCCTGGTGGTACGACGCGATCGTCCCCGACCTGCGCTCCGGCGCCACGGTGCTGGTTGCCGCGCACGGCAACTCGCTGCGGGCGCTGGTCAAGCACCTGGACGGGATGGGTGAGCAGGAGGTCGTCGGCCTGAACATCCCGACCGGCATCCCGCAGCGCTACGACCTCGACGACAAGATGGCGCCGGTGAAGATCGGGGGCGAGTATCTCGATCCCGAGGCCGCCCGGGCCGCGATCGAGGGCGTGAAGAACCAGGGTCGCTGAGGCCTGTCGCGACGTACGGTTGCTGGCATGCGACTCGGAGTGCTCGACGTTGGCTCCAACACCGTGCATCTGCTCGTGGTGGACGCGCACCGCGGCGGTCACCCGATCCCGACGTTCTCGGAGAAGTCGGAGCTGCGGCTGGCCGAGCTGTTGCGGCCGGACGGCGCGCTGTCGCGCCGTGGCGAGGACCGGCTGATCGAGGCGATCTGCGCCGCCCGGGAGTCGGCCGAGCACTACGGAACCGAGGACCTGGTGGCTTTCGCCACCTCGGCGGTGCGCGACGCCACGAACTCGGAGTCCGTGCTGGCCCGGGTACGGGCCGAGACCGGGGTGGCGCTCGCAGTGCTCACCGGCCCGGACGAGGCCCGGATGACGTTTCTGGCGGTCCGGCGCTGGCTCGGCTGGAGCGCCGGCCGGCTACTCGTGCTCGACATCGGCGGCGGTTCGCTGGAGATCGCCGGCGGGATCGACGAGGAGCCGGACGTCGCGCTCTCGCTGCCGTTGGGCGCCGGCCGGCTCACCCGCGAGCGGCTGTCCGGCGATCCGCCGCGGGGGAAGGAGGTGGCTGCGCTGCGCCAGCACGTTCGCACGGCGCTCGCGCCGCTGGGGCCGGTGCTGGTGGAGTTCGGTGCTCCGGACCGGGCGGTGGCCACATCGAAGACGTTCCGGTCGCTGGCCCGGCTCGGCGGCGCTGCGCCGTACAGCAAAGGGCCCCGGGTACGACGGACGCTGAGCGCCGAGCAGCTCGCGGACATCCTGCCGCGGATCGCCAAGCTGACCGCGGCCCAGCGCGGGACCCTGGACGGGGTGAGCCCGAGCCGCGCGCACCAGCTGCTCGCCGGGGCGGTGGTTGCCGAGAGTGCGATGGCGGTGTTCGGCGTGGCGGCGGTGGAGATCTGTCCGTGGGCGCTGCGCGAGGGCGTGATCCTGCAGCGGCTGGACTGGTTGCACAGCGCCTGAGCCGGTTCGCAGTCAGGGGCCGAGCAGGGCAGCCGGGATGACGGCGATCCCGTCCGGGCTCCGGTAGGCATGCTGACCAGTGGTGATGACCACGGCATCCAGCAGGTCCGCACCTAGCCGAGAGTGCAGCCCACCCGAGAGTGCAGCCCACCCGAGATGACGCAGGCTATCGGCATCCGGTGATGCGGAACAGAAGTCCGCCAGCGACACCGTTGCCCAGCCTAGCCTGGACGGCTACGCCGTTGCGTGGTGCGCGTGCTCGCCGCCCTTGCTGCGCTGCTTCTCGTTGTTGGGGTCGCTGCCGCCGAACGGGAAGTGCGGCGCGCCAAGGCCCTCCGGGCCCGCCATCTTGAGCCGGTTCGACTCGGACGTCCCACCGAGCTGAGCGTTGCTGGCCGGCGTCATGCTGATCTCATTGCCTCGCTTCACCGTCGCGGTACATCGACCAAGCCCGCAAGCAACTCACGCAAGGGCGCGTCGTCGCCGTTCAGGCTGGCGGCGAAGGCCTCGATGTTGCGGTGCCGGTCTAGCCGTGACCAGGAGATGTGATGGTCAGCATCACGAGCGAGCTGGCCGAGGAAGGCCCGCTGGGTCCGGCCGTTCCCGTCCCGGAACGGGTGCAGCGCGTTGATCTCCCCGGCGAAGTAGGTGAGCCGATCGACGAACGTCTCGCGGTCCATCCACCGCAGGTGCTGCTCGGCGGCGAGTCGGGCGAACAGGTCGTTGGCGTAGGTGGTGATGTGCTCGGGCAGGCAGAACAGGCCGGTTTTGGCGATCGCGACGGTGCGCAGCTCGCCCGCCCACCGGTAGAGGTCACCGAAGATGGCGCGGTGGAACGCCTGCATGTGCCTGAGGTCGTAGCCGCCGGGGATGCGCCGGCTGGCCAGCTGGGCCAGGGCATAGGCGGTGACCTCGGCCTCCACCGCGGTCAATTCGGTCTGGGTGCGAATACCGCGGTGGTTCCGCAGCACCGTGGTGCCTGGGTATACGTAGGGGTCTTCGCTCATGCCGGAGGCTCTCGACCGCCGCCCCAGAGGAAACGGGAGATCTGTCTAAACGGGCAGCGCTGGAGTCGAGGAGCCGAGCAGGTCATCGATGTTCTCGCCCCGGGCCACGCGCTGGCGTGCCTCGGCCAGCTGATTGTCGGTTAGCTCGCCCCGGGCCCAACGGTCCAGCACCGCCTTGGCGCGCGGTCCGGGCTCAAGCCCCTCGGTGCGGACCGATCCCAGTGCGTCCGCGACCGCCTGCCGTCGGCTGATCTGCATGTCCTCCATTGTCTCCTATCGGCTCCCCTGGGCAACTCCCCGCGTTGACTCACCAGAAATGCGCGCGAGGGTGGTGTCGTTGACTCATCGGCGAATGCGCGCGTAGAGCGCGCCTAACGGCGAAGATCGCCGACTGCCGGTAGGCCCCGAGCATGGACTGACGATGAGCCAGCGCCGAGCCGTGACCACAACCATCGCGACCCGGTATCGGCGCGCCAGCAAAGGCGGCCTTGGATGCACCTTCAGCAGCGAGAGCCCTCCCGGAACTGCACCTCAGCGTCTCGCGCTGATCCGGTCGGGCGGAATGTCAGCAGCGACGTGCTTCCAGCAGCGCACCAGCGGATGGGCAGACGCGGGCCGAGCTTCCGCCGCCGAGCGACCTCGGCGCCATCACCGTCATGACAGTGGCCGAGGAGGTCGTGGCGCCCGTGAGGTGTGGGCGACCACCGGAGAGCAGCGTGCGCAGGCACACCGTCTGACTGGTTGAGTCATTTCTACGCTACCGTTTGTCCACAGCGGAGGCTACCGTTCCGTCGGCCACCGCCTGTCCGGTGCCACGGCGCGGTCAGTGCGGACGGCGGCGGATACCCTGGAGGCTGTGATCCGGCGGAGCGCTGCCCGTGGCCTGGTGGCGCGCGTCCCGACGGCGAAGGTGGCGCTGTCGACTGCCTCGACGTACCCGGAGTCGACGGCGAGCGCTTTCGAGCTGGCGGCTCGACTCGGGTACGACGGCCTCGAGGTCATGGTCTGGACCGACCCGGTGAGCCAGGATATTGAGGCGCTGCGGCGGCTCACCGACTACCACGGCATCCCCGTACTGGCGATCCATGCGCCCTGCCTGCTGATCACCCAGCGGGTCTGGGGCACAGATCCGTGGGCGAAGTTGGTGCGTGCCCGGCAGGCGGCCGAGCGGCTCGGCGCGGAGACGGTCGTGGTGCATCCGCCGTTTCGCTGGCAGCGCGACTACGCCCGTGACTTCGTCGACGGGATCAAGCGGATGGAGGGCGAGACCGACGTCCGCTTCGCGGTGGAGAACATGTTCCCGCTGCGGGCCCGCGGTCGGGAGGTCTCGCCGTACGCGCCGCACTGGAGCCCCACCGACGAGGATTACCGACACTTCACCCTCGACCTGTCGCACACGTCGGTCTCCCAGTCCGACGCGCTGCAGATGGCCGCGGACATGGGCGACCGACTGGCGCACATCCACATCGCCGACGGGCAAGGGTCGGCGCGTGACGAGCACCTGGTCCCCGGGCGAGGAGACCAGCCCTGCGCCGAACTGCTGGAGGGGCTGGCCGATCGTGGGTTCGCCGGCCTCGTCGTGGTCGAGGTCAACACCCGCAAGGCGGAGGCCAGGGCCAACCGGGAGGCCGACCTGGCCGAGGCGCTGGCGTTCACCCGGCTGAACCTGGCGGCCAGCCCAGACGACGAGGACGTCCAGGCGTGGCGGCGGTTACCGGCGACGACGCCGGCGGCACCGGGGGCACCGGCGGCACCGGCTGCGGCGGAGGCTCCGTCCGTGGAACCGGCGTGACGCCGCAGCCGGGGGGCGAGAGCTCGCGGTTTGACCCGCTGGCCGAGGCCTACGACGCCGCCCGGCCGACGTACCCCGACGCGCTGTACGCCGACCTGGAGCGGCTGGCAGCCCGGCCGCTGGCGGGCGCCCGGGTGGTCGACGTTGGTGCCGGGACCGGCATCGCCAGCCGCGGGCTGGCCGCCCGTGGGGCGTCCGTGGTTGCACTCGACCACGGCATCGTCATGCTTCGCCAGCTGCGGCGGCGGGCGCCCACGTTGCCGGCGGCCCAGGCCGACGCCCACGCCCTGCCGCTGGCCGACGGGGTGGCGGACCTGGTCTGCTATGCCCAGGCCTGGCACTGGGTGCGGGTGCCCTCTGCCGCGGCCGAGGCGGCCCGGGTGCTGCGGCCCGGAGGCGCGCTGGCGCTGTGGTGGAACGACGTGGCCGCCGACGGCGAACCGTGGTGGGAGACCCAACAGCAACGGCTGGAGGACAGCGGGACCGGCTACATCCGTAGCTATCGCAGCTTCGACTTCGTCGCCGACCTCAGGGCGACCGGGCTGTTCGCCATCCCAGACATGGCGGTCAGCCGGTGGGAGCGCAGTCTCGACCTCGACACCTACCAGACCTGGCTGCGCTCGAAGTCCTACGTGGCGGCGCTGGGCGCGGCGCAGGTTGGCTTTCTGGCCGAAACTCGCGGGGCACTGGCGGAGGCGTTCCCGACCGGGATCGTGCGGGAGCCGTTTCGGACGACGCTGTACGTCGCGCGGCGCGCCGACTGATGGTTCCCGCGGCCGGGACCGAGCGCTGATGGCCCGCTCGGTTGGCCGCCGACCGGGCGACAGCGGCACCCGGGAAGCCATTCTGGCGGCGGCCCTGACCAGCTTCGCCGAACGCGGGTACGACGCCACCACCGTCCGCGGGATCGCCCGCGACGCCGACGTCGACGCCGCGTTGGTGCACCACTACTTCGGCACCAAGGAGCAGGTGTTCGTCGCGGCTCTGCACCTGCCGCTGGAACCAGCCACCATGATCCCGGCCATGTTCGAGGCCGGACCCGATGGCGTGGCCGAACGGGTCGTCCGCACCTTCTTCCGGCTCTGGGAGACGCCGCAGACCCGCGAGCCGCTGATGGCCATGCTGCGGGTCGGCTTCACCCACGCCGGCGCGGCGGGAATGCTTACCGGCTTCGTCCGTGAGGCGCTGCTCGAGCGAGTGGCTGCCCGGCTGGGCGTGCCGGATGCCGGGCTGCGGGCGAGTCTGGTCGGCTCCCAGCTGGTCGGGCTGGCGGTGGTGCGCTATGTGCTGGCGGTGGAGCCGCTCGCGTCCGCGGACGTCGAGACGGTGATCGCGGCGCTGACGCCCACGGTGTCCCGGTACCTGACCGGCGATCTGGCCTGACCGTCCATGGCTGCGTCGCGCTAGCTTCGCTTGCTGCTTGCTGCTTGCTGCTTGCTGCTTGCCGCTTGCCG
>Ga0097691_1001064_pt1 | contig 21306 bp, 26 predicted proteins | sample NGESurdeep072012_8_FD_72858 | JGI IMG/M metagenome (GOLD analysis project Ga0097691, IMG submission 72858) | Arctic peat soil microbial communities from Barrow, Alaska - NGEE Surface sample 210-1 deep-072012 | ecosystem: Environmental > Terrestrial > Soil > Wetlands > Peat ... | reverse complement strand
CGGCGAGGCTGAAGTGACGCCAGCACCGAAAAGACCAGCCCCCATTATCGGGCGCAGAAGCTGTGCGCCGTCACGTTCGCCAGATCGAATTGTGCCCACTGCACTGCGAAATCGTCATCGAGCGCGAGCGTGCGCGCGGTCTTGAGATTTGCGACCGGCGGAACGAATAGCGTCCCTTCAGCTCTGTCTTCGCTTCCAAGGGAAAGTAAAAAAGAACGGGCCAGCGAGTCAACGCCAGCCCGACGCCAACTGGGTGAAAGGGGGGCAAACACCAGCCAGCCCTGTGTATCAAATTGCCGCGCGAGCGTCCATCGGCCACCAGAATTTGGTAGTGTCCTAATTTGATTTATGAAAGCCCGCAACTACCCACCCCAGAGCCAGGACAAAAATCACAGGCCCACCGACGAATAGCATTATTCCCACGATCACTTGCTTGGACGTGGGGAATGGCGGCGCGTTCACGAACCAGAGGAATACGATCACGGTGAGGCCGGTAAACCCCACTAAAACGCTCAGCCTACGAAACCCGCGCGAGATTCCCATCGTCGCTTGCCACTTCGATCAATTCCTCGACTGGCCATAGCTGATCCGTCACGCCAGCGGCCATAGCGGGCATCGAGAATCATTTTTAAGCAGTCCCTGTCAGGCGCGCGAAGGCGCTTGTAGGCTGCGCGTTCGAGCATTCTCGCGGTGTTGAGATTTGCGATCGCCGAAATGAATAAAGCGCCCGTGTCGCACCCGAGCCGTGCCATCCCACCGATCGTGCCCGGCAGCGAGGTCGGGCGCAATCAGGAGTGGGCTGACCGAGAAGCGGGTGCCCTTTACGCGCGACCGATGTGCCGTGTTATCTTTGAGCTGTGAAGTTTTCCGACTCGATGTCGCAGGCGCGAATCCGCTACCTGAATGCGGCGAGGCAGTCGGCCAAGTACGAGCAAATGCCGAACGGTCAGTGGGTCGCTACCATTCCGAAATTTGAAGGACTGCGAGCGATCGGAGCGACGCGCGACGAGGCGTGGTGGAATTTACGCGATGCGTTCGACCATTGGCTCGATGAGCAGATCAAGATGGGACGGGGAGTGCCACATATCCACGGCTTGCGGGCATTCGAGGAAGGGGTCAACAAACTGATTGCGACTCATCGCGCCGCGACCGACGACCCGCGTCTCAAGGAAAAGTAGAATGAACCCCCGACACGCTGCCACGCTCGCGCACCCAGACAGCGCAAACGCTGCGGAGATCCTGGTAAGCAGCGCTGGATAGACGATCTTCTCCAAGGCCGCATGACGAAGATCGGCGTCGTTCTATGCCAGGAATGTTACAAGTGCCTCAGACATGCAGACGCACGCGCTTGGGCGTGGTTTCGGGAATATCGCGACCGCAGTTAGGAGAATCAGGGTGGACGGGGCACGCGTAGGCTTCACCGAAGGCATTTTTCCACGCGTGCCTTCGGCTCCGATAGGGCGGAGGCCGACGATCCCTATATAGCACTTCTGCGCGTTTGATTCCAGGGAAATTAAGCCACTCTCGGTTTCAAATTCAGACACTCAGCCACGAATTAAAACAGCACCGGAATCGTTGAGTCTCAAAAGTGTGGCGGCTCAGTGCCACCAGTTGGCGACCAGCGTTCTGCACTCGCTGGCGATCGACTCAGAGTGCACCCACAAATATGCGACCGCAAGACCGATCGCGACATAGACTAACCACTTCGATATTATTCGGTCCATCGTTAGCGGGGCCTTTCTCTTTTGAAGAGAACGGGCCAGCGAGTCAACGCCAGCCCGAACACCGACTGGTGAAAAAGGGGGCAAACACCAGCCAGCGCCCCCCATTTACCAAATTGCCGCGCGAACGTCCATTGACGCCGAAATTACGCTCATCAACATGGTAACGTGAAATTGGGCCACCCGCGCCCCGCTCGTATGCTTCAGCCGAACTTCGACCCCGCTCCGACAGCCGTTCGCATTCATCGATGCGGCTACGTTTCGCCGTGCAAAGCTCGCCGATGCCTAAAGCGCGCGACCCTGATCGCTGAAAAGGTCGATGCCGCTGGTCGTCACATTCGCCAGATCGAACTGTGCGCGCTGCACTGCGACATCGTCATCGAGCGCGAGCGTGCGCGCAGCCTTGAAATTTGCGATCGGCGGAACGAATAGCGCCCGTATCGATCCCGAGCCGCGCGGCAGGAAATGTGTGCCGCGCGCCGAACCGTGCTAGGTTGTCGCCTCGACGAGAGGTCAGGCGATGGGCTTGGGGGACCGATGAGAAACTACGGGGGGAACTGAAATCGGAGACTCAAAACGGAAATTCCAGTTGAATCGGCTTGGGCCGCGTGAACATTGAAACGGAGGACAGCAACAACGTGAATCGACTCATCGCAAGCATTGCTGTGTGCGCGATCATCGCATGCGCGTTTGCGCCTGTGCGCGCGGCCGACATGGCTGCCGCCAAGCAGAACTACGATGACGCTTGCGTCAAATGCCACGGCGCGACCGGCAACGGCAACGGTCCCGGCGCGGCCTCGCTTCACAAGCAGCCACGCGATTTTACCGACTGCGCCGTGATGTCGAAGCTCTCCGATGACACTATGTTCAACGTGATCAAGAACGGCGGCGCGCCGGCCGGCCTCGACAAGGAAATGGCGCCCTTTGGCGATAGCTTCGAGGACGGCGAAATTCACGATCTGGTCGCCTACGTCTGCACCTTCTGCAAGAAGTAAGCGCGACCGCGATGCACGATGGAAATCCCGGCTTAGGCGGATAAGCCGAAGAAAAAAGACGATGGGATTTATCGAGAGATGGACAGTATGCGATCGATCCTGTACACGTGACTCGGTTGCAGGATGTCAGGCTCTGGAGCCGTGAATGGGAAGTGAACTGATAGGCTCTGTGAGTTGCTGAGCATGGTCCGCCCGAGGGCGGCGCTACGAAAAGAGAGGGCGCATGGCAGCCGAAACATCTCGCAACGAATTCTCCGAAGAAAACCTTCCTCCGCCAACAGGTACGATCTTCATACTAGGAATGTACATGCTGGTGCTCGCCGTGGGTTGGGCCGTGATGTTCTGGATGTTGCTGGGCAGATAAATGGAACGGTACGAGAAGGCCTTCCTTGCGGCATGCGCCGCGGTGCTGGTGATTTTCCTGTGCGCGCTTGGCTACAGTAGCGTCGCGATGAACGTCCATCTTCCTTCGTTTAGCGGGAGGATCTATTGCCGGGCCGGCCAGAAGCTTCGCAAGGTACTGCTCAAAACGCCGCCGTTCGATCACACAGGCGTGCGGGAAATCGCGCAGGGGAAATACCAGGCGGTGGTGATCGCGAAGACCTGGGCCTTTACTCCCAATGAGATCGACCTTCCGGTCGGCGCCGAGGTGAGGTTCGTCGCAACGTCGGTTGACGTAACCCACGGATTTTTCATCGTCGGCACGCGCGTCAACATGATGCTTATTCCTGGGCAGATTTCCGAATTCACCTACCGCTTTACCAAACCCGGCGAATACTTGCTGATATGCCACGAATACTGTGGCCAGCTGCATCACACGATGTCCGGAAAGGTGGTGGTCAAATGAGTACGGCTGTCGTCTCGGAACCGTCCGGCTTCGTGCTGCCGCAGGGCCAGTTGAACGTTATCAAATGGAACATCTATTTCGGGTTCGCGGTGCTTGCGGTCGGCGTCATCATGGGGCTGGGTCAGGCGCTCAGTTACGCGCGAGTGAACGTCGTCCAGTACTATCCGGTAGTGAAATCCTACTACCAGGCACTGACGATTCATGGCGTATTCAACGCGCTGGTGCTCACGACGGCGTTCGCCAACGGCTTTATCGCGCTGACCACGGCGCGAGGTCTCGGGCGCAAGCTCAATAATGCGCTCCTCCATGCGGCGTTCTGGACGCTTTTTGTCGGCTCGCTGCTGGCGGCGTATGCGATGTTCGCCGACAAGGCCTCGGTCCTGTACACCTTCTACCCGCCGCTGGAAGCCGACTGGACGTTCTACCTGGGCCTCGCGTTGGTGGTGGTGAGCACGTGGATAACCTCGGCGGCCCAGCTCGTGGCGCTGCGCGGATGGCGCAAGGATCATCCGGGCGAGCGAGTGCCGCTGCTCGCCTTCATGTCGATCGCAACCTACGTGATGTGGGATATCGCATCGGTCGGCCTGGCCGTAGAGGTCGTGGTGTTCCTGCTGCCATGGTCGCTGGGATTGCTTCCGGGCGTCGATCCGATGCTCGATCGCACGCTGTTCTGGTTCACGGGGCATCCGATCGTGTACTTCTGGCTGCTGCCGGTTTACGTTTCATGGTACGGACTGATTCCCAAACAGGCCGGCGGCGTGCTGTTCAGCGACACCGTGACGCGGGTGGCCTTCATACTTTTTATCCTGCTGATCCCGGTCGGCTTTCATCATCAGTTCATGGACCCGGGAGTATCGCAGGGACTGAAGTTCACCGTCGCGGCCATGACCTTCGCGATTTTCTTCCCCAGCCTAATAACGGCGTTCTCGGTAATGTATGCGCTCGAGATCGGGGGACGCCGTCGGGGCGGGAACGGGCTCGTCGGATGGTTTTTCAGGATTCCATGGAGCGATCCGTCGGTGGCGGCGCAGGTGCTGGCGATGATCGCATTCCTGCTCGGCGGCATCTCCGGCCTGATGAACGGGAGCTACACGATGAACATGGAGATTCACAACACCGCGTTTATATCGGGCCATTTTCATCAAACCGTCGGCTGCGCGGTGGCTCTCTCCTACATGGGAATTGCCTACTGGCTGATACCGTATCTCGAGCGGCGCGAGCTATGGTCGCCGCGCCTGGCACTGTTCCAGGCGTTTTTGTATTTCTTCGCAGTGATGATTTTCTCGAACGGCCTGGAAGCGGGAGGCATGGAGGGAATGCCGCGGCGCACCGACATGGTGCATGCCACCTACGGCCTGGCGGCGTGGAAGATTCCGGGAATCATGACCGCCTTTGGCGGAACGCTGATGTTCGTGAGCGCGATGCTGTTCTTTTTCATCCTGGTGATGACGATAGTTGCCGGCAAAAAGACTTCGCAGCGCGACCTTCCGTTCACCGCGACGGTCCAGGCGCCACCCACCATCGGATGGCAGCCGCGGCTTGATCGGCTTAGCTACTGGGTTCTGGCTTCGGTCGTCCTGGTAATCGCGGTCTATGGCCCATTTATCCTCGAACACTTCCCGCCCAGCCTCTCGACCGCGGGCCTGCTCTATCCTTAGGTTGTGCTACTAAGACTTCTCGAATATCGGTACTTCGTGCTTGACCCGAAAACGTATGTCGGCATCGTGATCGAAGGCTCTGTCGCGGGCTTCGTTAATGTCAGACGTCTTTAGCGATATGGTCTTATAGCGGTCTTCCTTGGGCACCTTAACCCGGCAATACCAGTTGCGGTGCTTTACATCTGCTCTGCGGAAGATGACGCGGCCGGTTTTGAGCTCTTGAACATCGGTGAGGAAGGACACGAGGCAGGTTTCTTTCTGTTGTTTCTGTGCAGGATCTGTGTATAACTGACTGGTAACTCCTTGATCTGCCGTATCTGTGCAGGTGTTGTATAGAATATTCGTAAAGAAGAAGTTGTGTAATGTCAACTACTTATAACAGTTGCCCTCTCCCTCCGGGAGAGAGTAACTATCATAAGTGTTTGATCTAGCTGTTATATTCCTGACCATTTCTGCCTGTGTAGGTGTTGTGTAGAAAATAAGTGATCGTTTTGGCCTGTGCCTACTCAAAACCTAAACCCGGACATATTGATGATGCAGCCCGCCAAGGATTGGAATCGCTGCGATGCGGCCGATCTTCTGCATCCGCCGAAAATCTGGAGCATCTCCATCCAATGAGAGATGGGTCCACACCTCATTGTAGTATCGGCATCGAGGTCAGTCAAGCCACTGTCGCTAAGTACATGATGAGGAGGCGCGGCAAGCCTTCGCCGACCTGGCGGAGCTTCTTGCGCAACCAAGCGATCGGCATCGCCGCGATCGACATGTTCGTCGTGCCGTCTGCGACCTTCCGGCTATTGTTTGTTATGCTCATCCTGACCCACGACCGCAGGAAGATCGTGCGCTTCGATGTCACGCAGAATCCGACCGCAGGCTGGTTGTCGCGCCAAGTGACCGAAGCATTTCCGTGGGATACTGCACCTCGCTTTCTGCTGCGCGACCGTGACGCCTCTTATGGCTCAATCTTCCGCAATCGGGTCGAGGCGATGGGCATCACTGAAGTCGTAACAGCGCCGCGCTCGCCATGGCAGAACGCCTACGTCGAGAGAGTCATTGGTTCGATTCGGCGGGAGTGCTTGGACGAAGTGGTCATCTTCAACGAGCGCCATCTCCGCCGCGTTCTTTCATCATACGTTGACTATTACCACAGCACCCGGACGCATCTTTCACTCGACAAAGACTGTCCGCGCTCGCGACCGATCCAGCCGCCGCGGGACGGACGAATCATGGCAGTTCCACAAGTCGGCGGGTTGCACCATCGCTACGAACGACTCGCGGCGTGACGCGTCTCACTCAACCTAGATTTGGTCGCAGCGAATGCCACGGCTTTATCCGCGCATTTCCTGCTTGAAGCCTGCCCATCATATCCGGGCGGCTGTCGGGCGCGATTTTGATCGTAGCCGTTCCGTTCGATCGCGTCGAACGATATTTGATCCTCGGACTGATTCAAACTATGGCTCAGATTGAATTTTCAGTAAGCACAGCGGGTAAGAAGCACGTGCGAAAACGTCAAGAGGTTTTGTTTCTTGGGTTTGGGAGGCACACCCTTGACCTCGAGCGCGGGCAATGTCATCATCTAATTAGAGAGTCTTACCCAAGTACGTACCCTCCTATTATTCGCCCGGTCATCGGGTGGTTGCGCGAAAAATCTAACGGGCTCATCAAGCGCTCGGGCTAACGCCCAAGCGCTGGACAGCGGTTGATCGACCAACGGCGACGGCCTGACGCCTTCGGCGACGGCCTGACGCGTTCAATGATGACCCAACAGCGAGCATCGACGCCAAGGCGAGAATGCTCGGGAGGCATGAATTAAATGAGCGAAACAAATGAACGTGCCGGGGTCCATGATAAGAGATCGGAGGAGGAGAAAGCCGTACTCGACCTCTTCAGCATAGAGAGCCTTCTTGGCGAAAAACCGAAGCTAGAAGCCTCGGGAAAATCGTCGGACGAGAAGGTGAAAGTGACGGCTTCGAAGAAGCAAATCGCGGCGAACCGCCGGAACGCAAAATGCAGCACCGGTCCACGCACGGGTGCCGGCAAAGCGAAGTCAGCGATGAACTCTACTAGGCACGGGCTGCTTGCGCAATTCCATCCAACTGCAGGAGAAGACCCGCAAGAATTTTCCAAATTTGAAGAGGAGATCCGCGCGGACTTGAAGCCCGAGGGCGGATTCGAAGAGAGCTTGGTCGACCGCATCATCAAAGATACTTGGCGGCTCAATCGTTTCGATAACGTCGAAGGAGCTCTTCTGCAGAATTTGGAATCACTGGACGATCTTTCTATCAGCGAGCTGTTGAATGTCCTCAGGTTCTTTTGTGGCGAGTCCGGTCGAACGTTTGACAGACTTTTAGAAGAATTTAAATTTCTGATGAACAACGAGCGCAATCTGCAGACTCTGGCGCAGAATAAGCTCGATCCAGGATCCGTAGGGGGGCTCAGTTAGCGGGCGCCGCGAAGTTCGCAAGGCTCACAGATGAGCGGAACTCCCTCGAATCAATTCTCGTCAAAAGCCTAATAGCCCGCTTGGGCAGACCGGCGCCGGCAGCGACGCAGTCTATCCAAACAGGTGCGCAAATGGACGGAGCGGAAGGTGAACGCGCCACTCCAACTGTAGCAGATTTCAACAGGATAGCGCGGTTGTTTTCGCGCAATCGAGTGCAGCTCGAGCTCGCGTTACGTTACCGGACGCGAATTGAACGCTCGCGCGATAACGCGCTGCATGAACTTCAACGCCGCCAAGCGGCCCGCCAGGGCCAGCTGGTTCCCGCCCCAGAGGTGGTGGACGTAAACGTGAATTTCACTGGCAAAGATGAGGATAGAAATTAGAGGCAAAATTACCAAACGAAGCCAATTCTGGTAAAACCCCGATGCCTGAAGGCTATGGTCGCTTGTCAAGCCAGCGACCATAGCCCGATGGCACTTCGGACGAGCCTCTTCGAGTAAGGCCGACTCGCGCTTGGATACACCGGTGTTCAAGGCTGCATGTCCTTTGGGAGCGGACCTCAGGCGCCGAAGGGTCAGGCAGACTTTGCCCCACCGAGGGGCAAACTTGACTAATCAGGCCACATCGGGACACAATCAGCGCCCGGAATCCTTGGACTTTCGGGAGTCTCCAAAGGGTTCAAATCCCTTCTGCTCCATCATTTTTTTCTAATTGTAAACGAAGGATTTTCTTAGATTCATGTCCGGTGATCTGAATCTTGACCTTCTCTTAGTTGCTGAGGACATTGTTTCCCATTTCGGCCAAGACCACCCGGACTTTTTAGGCAGCCAATCGATTATTTGGGCAGCGGGTCGTTGTTGGGCAAAGCTGGGTTAGGGCTTAGGTTAGCCCCGCATCGATTACGACGCTCGCGCTAGCTTCCCGTGCCACGGGCTACTTGCCCAGGCTGATTAGCTTATCGCGCCGTCTCCTAACTGCTCCGCCGGGCTTTCCCGCCGGGAGCCGCAACCATCATCTTGATAAGCTCTTCTGTGATCCTCGGCTCCAGTCCCTCGGTGTGGCCCTTATCAAGGCGCATGACGTCGGCGATCAGGCGTCCGTCTCGGGCTTTGGGGTAGAGATATACCTGAGCCGTGCCCGGTCGAGGCGACAGACCCCAGGCTGGGGTCGACTTCCCTTCGCGGATGGTGTCATAGATTTGGCCGGGCTCATCATCGACCACATCGGCCAACCTCACCCGTGGGCCGGCCCCGTATTTGTCGGCCCATGGCGAAGTCGATGGCAGGGCGACCATCTCATGCTCGCCCGTCGCGAAGATGAAGGAGATGTCACAGTCAGGCGGCGAGGCGCGGCCTGGGCGGGGTGTGTCGCGCCCCTGCGCCGGCATCGGGGGCAGCCCACCTATGGCGACGAAGAAGGACGCCGGAAGCTCGATCGGCCCGATCCGCCCGCCAGAGAGGCTGAGCCAGCCGTCGACTCGGTCCTTGAAGTAGTCGTCACCGAGGATGCGGTTTGCCGTCATGCCGCCTTGGGAATGGCCAATGATCCAGAACGAGGCGATGTTGTCCTTCCCATACCTGTCGAACACATAGTCCACAATATTGCGCAGATGGGCGTCATCCGCCGCTCCCGCCCAGTGCCGCACGGGCGCCTTGGTGGCCGCAGATGGCGTGGCGATAACCAGGCGATACTTCTCTTTGTATTGGAAAGCCGGGAAGTAGGCGCGCTGCCATGCGCCGACCGAACCGCCCCCGTGCAGGCTCAAGAGGAACACCACCTTGTCGCCGGGCTGAAGATCGTCTGGATCGTCAAGATAGAACTTGCGACCGGTCTTTTTGTCCATTGCGCTGATGCTGCCCACGCTTGTTTCCCCCAACACACCGATTTAAGCCGGGATTTCCGTTTAACTCTCCGATTTCAACTCGCTTTGTAGTCTCAGACGGCCTCCCCCGGCAAGGTCTTAGCCCGGTTTGGCCCACGCTGTTTCGGCGCCGCCGGAAAAAGGTTCAACGCAAGCGTGAGCGGTCTCACTCATGACATCAGCCTTCCGTTAAACCGGCATGATGCAGCAATCGGCGGATGTAAGCAGGCATTTCTTTCCGATTCTTGCGACCCGCTGCGAACCGATCCCCCTTCATTGCCTTGCTCAAGAAAACGCACCCGGACAAGTGACGCTGGGCGTTTGGAGCCGACGCCTTCGACCTGAGATTCGAGCTAGTCAGGCGGCGCGGATGATGAGGAGGAAGCGCAAGGTCTTCATGCTGGCGACTCGGTAGCTATAAGTTCGCTTGCGCGAGCGCGGTTTGGGAGTAGCCAGAGTCGAACGCAATTGAAAGCTACGCACCAGGTTATGGGCCAGGAGCGAGAGCTGCTGCCAGGCGCTATTGGCTAGTCTGGTGATTGGTGGGAACCACGCCGAGGGCAAACTCGCCCTTGCGTGCCGGGTGGCGTCGAACGCAGGCAAGGATCCTTCGGTACCATGGCCTGGACGGGCAACGCTGGGCAGTTACTTCTCGCCGTTCTGGATGTATTTTCCGATGTTTGTCAGCGTTCTCATGAAGGTCTCGATGCCGGCGCCCCGGCGCATGAACTCGGGCGCGTCTATCCCCAACGCCTTGCTCGGGTCGGCCGACACGCTGACGTAGCGAATTTCCGTCGATTTGCCATCCTTTGACGAGCTCAAAACGTAATCCGCGCGGAACTTGATCGGCGCCTTGGCGGTGCTCTGGGCCGTGATGGCCTGCTTGCCTGGGTCGAACGTGAATTCTATCACGAACGGTTTCTTGTTCGGGTTGAGATCGCTCGCTCCATGGAACTCGACCACTTTGCCCGTGGCGCTATTCGACAGGACCTTGACGCTCGTGATCTCTGCAGAGTACTTGCTGACCTTGTCGGGATTAGTCAGTGCCGAGTAGACCTTCGCTGCAGGCGCGTTCAGGCTCGCGGCCAATTCGAGGTGGAGGTTGCCGTCCTTGTCCAGCGAGCTCTTCTGATTCTCGAAGTTCGGTTCTATGGTATCCGCGTACGCTCGAGTTCCCAAAAACGTCAAGAGCGTCAGACCAAGCATCAACGTCGTCAACGAACACGCGAACCTCGAAGACATTATGGTTCCCCTTCTGAGAAGATCTGATCGGTCATCGGCGGCGTGAATTGTGAAACATGGCCGCCCGCCGGTCAAGGGACCGCTGCCAGTATCTCTTTCACCGCGCTGTGGCCGCGATCGCCCATCGCCTCCGCCGACAGCATCGTCGCCCGGCAGCGCTACGACTTTCTTGTTTGCCATGTCTCGACCGCCTCGCTGAGCGCCATCAGGCACACGCCGGTCGCGAACGGCGCAGTCCCGATTTCGATCGAATTGTAAAAGGCAAAGTCCCCCGGCGGCGTTTGCTGCGATACGCCCGTGAACGCGCCGTGCGAGTCGATCTTCGCGCAAATGGCGCCAAGCGCGCGCCAGTACGCGTCGCGCGCGCGAGCCTCGTCGAGACCGGGCAGCCGGGTCCGAATCGCGCGGCCGAGGGCGAGCGCGAATCCGGCCGCCGCCGACGCCTCGAGATACGAATCGTCGCGATCGATCACGGTGTGCCACAGGCCGGACTCGTCCTGCAACGATGCGACTTTATTGAGCTGAAGCGCCAGCGCCTCGCGTATCTTCTCAACCTTTGTAGCAAGCGGTTGAAGCAGGCCGGCCGCCTCGATTTCGGCGATCACTTGCGGCGCCGCGATCGAAAACCAGCTGTTGCCGCGCGCCCACAGACACTGCGAATGCGACTTCCGGTCAACGTAGGCGACGTGCCAGAAAAGTCCGCTTCCGGAGTCGGCCAGATGATCCCGATGAACGATCATCTGATCCGCCGCGCGCTCGATCATCGCGGCGTCGCCTGAGATTCGGCCGAGCAATCCGATCGCGGGCGCGGTGAAGTAGCAGACGTCGATCCACACTTCGAGCGCCGGTGGATGCGGGATGAAAGCGCCGTCGGGAGTTCGCGCGGCTGAATTTTCCATGAAGCCGACGATCGCTCGCGCATATTCCAGGTAGCGCGGATCGTTGGTCTTCAGGTGCAGGTCGAGCGCCGGTAGCGCTTCGGCCGCCCAGAACCAGAACCATCCGTTGGTGCGAGGACCCGCCGCGAGCTTTGGCCCGAACCATCGCTCTGCCGCCTCGATCGGGGCGCTGGTCTCGAGCGCGCGCGCGGCGTAAATGAGGCCGTCGCACAGAATCGCGTCGCCCCAATGAGGCTGCTTGGCGAGCAACTCGCGGCTGGCGCTCGTGGTGAGGCGCTCGAGTGCGCGGCTTAGTTCATCATATTTTACAAAAGCTGGGGGCAAAAATAACGTCTCCACAGCCGCCGGCGCGGGAGATATACTTGCGCAGAGACTGCACCGATGGCGCTTATCAAGTCAAAGACTCCGAAGATCAAAGGGCTTCACGAAGTGGGGCGCTACGCCGTCGGCGTGCAATGGGTTGACGGTCACGACAGCATTTTCCCGCTGGAAAATTTGCGCCGCGGATGTCCGTGCGACGCGTGCAAGGGTAACGTGAACGGCGATGTGCCGCCCGCGAGCATCAGCATGCGGCAGCTTTCGCGGCTGGGCGAAGCGGCGGTGTTTATCGGATGGGTTGACGGCCACGAGACTATCTACACGATGCCCCAACTCAGGAATCTCTGCCGATGCGCGTATTGCGTGGCGGAGCCCGAGCGTCCGATCACTGGCGGCTAGTGCGTCGTGCTTGCCGGCGGTTGTTGCGGATGCTTGACGATACTGCCGCGGCCGCTTGAGCCGCCGTTGAGGGCGTCTAGATTTACCTGCGCGACTCTCAGATTGGGATTGAGCTTGAGGGCCTTCTCCCAGGCTTCTTCGGCTTCGCCGAAGCGCTGCAAATCGTTCAGCGCCATGCCCTTGGCGTTGTAGAGCCGCGCGCTGCGAGGATCCTTGATTATTCCGGCGTTGGCCGCGAGCAGCGCATCCTCAGCGTCGCCGACGCGCAGATACACGTCGGCCAGCTCGATGAAGTTGCTGCCCGACGGATTCAGCTCGGTCGCCGTGTGGTACATCCGGGTCGCGCTATCGCCGTCGCGCAGCACGCCATAGCAGAAGCCGAGGTCCACGTACGCTGAGTCGTTCCGAGGATCGATGCGCAGCGCCTCATGCAGCTTGTCCATCGCCTCGTGGATTTTCTTTGTATCGACGGGGTCGGCCTGACCAGCCTGCATGATCAGCTTTTCCGCCCCGGCAACGACCGCGTCGGATGCGACGCGATTCGCGGTGGCCGCATCGCTCGAAGCCGCGATTGCCAGGACTCCCAATGCGGCGATCGCGATGGCGAACAGCACAACCAGATTAAATCGCGAGTCGCCGCGCCGTCGATAAACCATGTTCACGCCACCATTCACCCCGATGCCAATGATAATAGGCGCTGCGCACAAATTGGCAAGGTTGCGCCGTCGAGGTCCGCCCGCCGCAGGATCGTTCGATGCACCAGATCGGCGGCGGCGCCGGTGCGCGTAAGCACTCCAGCCTGGATTTGCATTATCGCTTGACTCGGTGCGAGCATAATCGCGGGAAAGCCAGCGCAAAGATTGGGAGGATAGTCATGCCGAAAGGCGCATATCGGCTTCTGTATCGTGTGGGCAGGCGTGTCGCGAACGGGCGACTGTATGGCACCAGCACCTACAAGGGAATCCGCGCGTTTCTGCGCCGCAAGCTGGTGGAGGACGAGGTCGTTGAGACCAACGGCTTCAAGATGGTGGTTGACCGCGATCTATCTGCCTTCGATCCAACCATGGTCGGTACCGGAAAGCCGGTTTGGGAACCGGAGATGGTGGAGTTTCTGCGCAAGATCGTGAAGCCCGGCTGGACCGTGATCTCGGTGCGGAGAGCGGCTACTTCGCCCTACTGATGTCGCAACTGGTGGGCAACTCCGGGCATGTATATGCGTTCGAGGCCGATCCCGCCAGTATCGTGCGGATTAACAAGTCGGTGGCGCTCAATCGTTTTTCCAACATCACGGTGGTAGGAAAGGCCGTCAGCGATCAGCTGGGCATCGCGAAGTTCTATCCCGACGGAATGCGCGGAGCGCTCGGGTATCACCGTTCGGCAATCAGGACGGAATCGAGGTCGAGTGCGCTTCGGTGGACAGCATTATCCCGCCCGATGTGAAGGTCTCGTTCTTCAAAATGGACATCGAGGGTTCCGAGTGGAAGGCGCTGAAAGGAATGCAGCGCACGCTGCGATCGTGCAATTCGTTTATCACGGAATTTCTTACGCCGGGATTGCGCAGGACCGGTGGCGACCCGTGGGCCTATCTCGCCCAGTTGGCCGACTCGGGCTTCACCAGGATTTTCGATGTTGACGCGATGCGTGAGACATCCGCCGCGGAATTGAAAGATCGGTACAAGGGGCTCACCACGCGCGAGGAACAGCAGCTTATCCTCAATCTCTACTGCTGGCGCGCAGAGCGACCCGAATGCGTACCGCCGGGCGCGTAGGCATCGCGACCGTCAGCGTTCTTCGCCGAACAGGAATATCGAGACCGCGATCATCGCGAACATGAAATTCGGAATCCACGCGGCGATCACTGCGGGCAACAGCGCCGAACGGCCCAGCGCCGACGTGATTCCGAGCGCGGTCCAGTAGGCGAAGCCGATGACGATTGCCAGCCCGAAGCTGCGACCCAGACTCAGGTTGCGCGGCAGCGGATCGAGGCTGAGCGCCATCCCGAGCGCGGCCATTATCAGGCACGCCAGCGGCATTGCGTACTTCAGATCGCGATCGACGACGTAGCCGCCGGGGTCGAGTCCCTTGCTGCGGAGATCCGCGATGTAGCGGTCGAGTTCCCACAAGCTGAACTCCTCCGGGTCGAAGCGCAGCAGGCCGAAATCGGCAGGAGTCAGTCCAAGCTCGAGGCGCGCGGCGCCCATCTTGGTCACGGCGCCGCCCTCGGCGATCTGGAACGAATTCAACCCGCTCTCAACCCAGTCGTGGTCGTTCCATTTCGCGCCCGACGCATGCTCGAGGCCCTTGAGTCCGAAAGCGTCGTCGAGTTGATAGTGGGTGATGCCGGCGAGATGCGAGGTTTCCTTGTCGTAGCTGTCGACCGAAATGAATCCGTCGCGCACGCGCACCCAGATGCGCCGGTTGGCGAATACCGCCTTGAGCTGGTGCTTCTTGAGTTCCACCGCGTAGATATACTTTGCCTGGCGCGTCGCGGCGGGAACCACTGTTTCGCTGATGAAAAAATCAAAACCCGAAATCAACACCGCGACTATCAGCACCGGCATTGCCATCTCGAGCCGGCTGATGCCGAGTTGCTGGCAGGCCAGCACCTCTCCCGACCGATTGAGCAGCGCGAAGCCAAGCAACACGCCGGCCAGACTCGCCACCGGCAGTACCTGCGAGACGATCAGCGGCAGCTTGAGCGCGAAGTACTCGAGGCCCAATAGCCCCAGTCCGCCGTAGCGGATCAAATCGTCGAATCGATCGAACATATCGCCGAGCAGATACGCCGCCGTGAAAGCCGCCAGGCAAACCGCGAACGGGCCGAAGAACTGGCCCGCGATGAAGCGGTCCACCACCGGCGAAAGGCGCGGTCGAAGTTTCATGCGGCCTTCCTGCTGCGTTCGTAGCGCTCGACGAGATCCCAGATGATGTCGCCGGGGCCGCGGCCCTGGTCCCCCTTGTCGGACGCGGCGCGATAGAAGAACCAGAACGCCAGCGCCATGAATACGATGTCCGGGATGCTCATCGCGACCCACCCGTCGAGCTTGCCGCGCTGCGCCAGCGTCTCGCCCACGCGCATCAGCGAGTAATACAGAAAAAACAGCGCGACGCTGACCCCGAAGCGCTCCGAATGGCCGCCGCGCGCCGGTTTGAGCCCGAGCGAGATACCAAGCAGCGCGAACAGCATCGTGGCGAACGGGACGGTAAACTTGCCCGCCATCTCGGTCTCGGCGGCGTAGTCCGGTTTCCCTTTGGCGCGCGCCGCCTTGATGTCGGCGCGCAGTGCCGGGTACGTCATTTCGCCCGGATCCTGCTCGCTCACGTCCAGCGCCGATTCGGGACGCACGCTGAGATCGTAGGTCTTGAAGCTGGTCACGTGAGTCACGTCGTTGGCGGGCTCGGCGCCGAAGATCGAACCGTCGGACAGCCGCAGCGTGATCGACTTGTCATGCGGGTCGGGCACTATCATTCCATGCTTGGCGATTATCGTGTTCTGGTTGCGCGGATCGCGCGCGTCCGAGATCATGACGCCCTTCAAACTGGAATCGGTCTCGGACATCTCGTCGACATAAACGACCAGGCCGGGGAAATTGCTGTTGAAGACTTTTTCCTTCAGCCCGACGCTGGTCCGCGTCTGGCTGAGTTCGTAGAGCTTGTTGCGCAGATTAGAATTCGCCCACGGCCGCAGCGAGAATGCGAAGTAGCTCGAAAGCGCGTACACGCCCAGCGCCACAATCATCACGGGCACCGCCAGCCGATACAAGCTGATGCCGCAGGCGCGCGCCGCGGTCATCTCCTGGTCGCTCGACATCCGCCCGAATCCCATCAACACTCCGAGCAGCACCGCCATCGGAAACGTGAGTTCCAAAAAAGCCGGCATGACGTACCCGATGATCCCCATCACCTCGCCGAGGCTCACCCCGTGATTGATGACCATGTCCATCAGCTTCAGCAACTTGCCCGTGACCAGCGCGAAGGTCAGCAGGCCGACGTCGACCGCGAACGGCGCCAGCACTTCGCGCGCGACGTAGCGGTCGATAATGGCAAATCCCGGGATTGCTAGTCTCATTGTTCGATCCCTGCCAACGGCAAGGGGTCGCGCCCAAGTTTAGACATCCCCGCGCGCGATTGAAACTTGGCGTTTCGATTTTCTTCTCGCGGACCGGGACAGCTACTTGCTCGACGCTCTGATAGTATCGCTCCCGATGAGAGACTTTCGCGACAAGGGCCGCAATCCACGCTTCGACCGCAACCCGCCGGCTCCGCCGCGCCGCCATTCGCCCGCGCCCAATCCCAAACCTGCCGCGGCGCCGGCCCCTGCGCGCGATTATCGGCGTGCGGATGCGGGCGAGCGCGAGACTCGGCGCGCCAGCGGCAACGATCGCGAAATAGTTTATGGCGTCGAGCCAATCCGCGAGTTGGTCGCCGCCGCTCCCGGCTCGATTCGAGTGCTCTACGTGAAATCCGGCGACGAGCGGCGCTTCGTGGCTGAGATCGACCTCGTCAGAACCGGCGGAGGCCGCGTCGAGTTCGCCGATGATGCCGGATTGGAGCGATTGGCGGGACCCGCCGCCCGCCATCAGGGGATCGCGGCCCTGATGCGCGAGTACGAGTACACGCCGCTCGAGCAGATTCTCGCCGACCAGCCCGATCCGATCGTGCTGGTGGACGGCGTCACCGATCCGCGCAACCTGGGCGCCCTGATGCGCTCGGCGGAAGGCGCCGGCGTCGGCGCGATCGTTCTCGCGAAGGACCGAACCGCGGGCATCACGCCCGCGGCGGTCAAGTCGTCGGCCGGTGCGTGGATACATCTGAAGATCGCGCGATGCGGCAACGTCGCGCGCACCATCGAGCAGTTGAAAGCGGCGGGCTACTGGACCGCGGCGCTCGCGCCCGGCGGCGATACGTCGATCTACGCGCTCGACACCTCGCGCAAGCTCGCGATCATCGTCGGCTCCGAGGGGCGTGGCGTTCGCGATATCGTGAAGAAGGGTGCGGATTTTGTCGTGGGCATCCCGATGCGCGGGATGGTCGGCTCGCTCAACGTGTCGGTTGCCGCCGCGGTGGCGCTGTTCGAAATCGCCCGCCGCCGCTCCGCCGCGAAGCAGGCAGATTAGCACCTAAGAACTTTGCGATTTGCTCGTGGCGGTTTTTTCTGACGCCGGCCTGGCTCGAGTCGATTTGCGCTGGGCGAAACCCGGACGCTTCCTGGCCAGCGCCTTCTTGATAGTGTCCACCCATTTGGATTCGAACTGGCTCGCGATTTTTCTCATCCCGCCAACCTGCCGGCTGGCTTCCTTCATCTGCGCTTTCAGAAGCGTGGTTCCCTTGGCGATATGCGGGTGCATGCCATGCACGTTGAGTTCCGACAGCGTCTTGGCAAGCAGCTTCAGTTCGCCCTTGATCCGGTCCGCGTAAATCCTGGCCCATTCGAGATCGATCAGGGTGCTGCTGGCAGGAGGCTTGAGTTTCGTCATGCCGAATACTGTCCCCGTCGACACCCGCAATCGCAAGTATTGCGCTGTCACCTGGGGAACAGTGAGGCTGATTTTTCCCGCCGCAATTGTCGAACGTGACCCGCCGCGCCCGGTTGCCGGAATGCAAGAAGCAGACCCTGAAATCCGCTTTCTGCTTGACAGTCGCCGCGGCGGCGAATAGCTTTTTCCTCTTAACGTCGTTCGCCGATGTAGCTCAACGGTAGAGCACCTGATTTGTAATCAGGTGGTTGCGAGTTCGATTCTCGCCATCGGCTTGGTCGGCACGATAGCCTTGGGAGGAGAGGTTCCCGAGTGGCCAAAGGGAGCAGACTGTAAATCTGCCGGCTTATGCCTACGGAGGTTCGAATCCTCCCCTCTCCACCAGTATAATAATGAATTCGACGGGGAGAGCGGGAATAGCTCAGTTGGTAGAGCGCGAGCCTTCCAAGCTCGGGGTCGCGGGTTCGAGTCCCGTTTCCCGCTCCAGACTTTTCAGTGAATCGAATCGAGGCGCGAGTTTTGTTGCGAGTGTTTTTTATCGATTGTTCAGATTGAGCATTGCACGGATGCCCATGTAGCTCAGTCGGTAGAGCACTTCCTTGGTAAGGAAGAGGTCACGGGTTCGAATCCCGTCGTGGGCTCCAAATTCTCTAAGAGATATGCGGGTTTTGTGAAGGATAGATCGCTCGCTGAGTGACCTATCGTCTGCACTATCCGAGAACTGTCCGAAAAGTCCGGGGTTCATGAGGCGGTCCCGGCGACGATTTGCGCGTTGTATGCAGTGACCTTCTTGGCGGCATCGGCGAGATCATCGTTGCTGGATATATTGTATCTATCGAAAACGCTTCTGGTTTTATGACCGGACATTTTCATCACGACGCCCTCGCGGACACCGGCGCGGACCGCGTTCCTGATTCCGCTTCGGCGCAAATCGTGCACCAGCGCATTGGCTAGCGCGAGCCGAGCCTTGGGATCGTCTTTGATGGCGAGACTCGCCGTCTTGCAGGCAGTGCGCCACGCCTTACGGAAGTCGCCTATTGGCTGGCCGTCTTGATGAAAGACATAGGGGCAGCCGAGACGACGGGCGCCAGACCTGCGCTTGATAATCTCGAGCAGGTCGCCTTCGAGCATCAGGGTGCGGCTGTGCCGGTTCTTTGAGACCTCGGCGCGCAGCTGGATGGCGACGAGCTTCTTGTTGTCGTTTTCGTCGCGCTCCACGTCGCCCCATTCCAAGGTTCGCATTTCACCGACCCGCCATGCCGACGCGTACAGGAACGAAACAGCGTCCCGCAAGTAGTCGGGCAGGGCGTCGCGCAACCGTCCGAAGTCCGCCGGCTTGACGAATCCGGTTCGCGTGTTGTCCTCGGGGAGTAGCTTGATAAGTGGCGTTGAGGTTGCCGACAGGCGCTTCCCCTCGACCGCCAGCTTGAACATGCGCTTGAGCACCCCGAGCTCTTTGTTGACGGTCGCCGGCTTGGCTTTATCGTCCAGGCGGTCGGCCGTGTATTTCCTGATGCGATCGTCGGTTATCTTGCGGGCCCGATCCGTGCCGAAGACGGCGCGCAACGGCTTTAGGAAGTAAGGCAGCGAATTTTCGGACGCCTTCTTCCCCCTGGTCTTGTAGTAGTTGGTCAGGTCGCCCGCCATGTCTTCGAACTTGAGCCGCCGTTCGCTGGGGTCTGTGAATACGCCGGCCTCGATCTGGGCGCACGCCTTCTGCAACAGCTTATCCGCCTTGTCCGGATCGTCGGTCCCCGAGGACCAACGCTTCTCAACCCCGTCGACGCAGACGGCTAGATGAAAATAGGGGCTGCCCTTGACGTTGAAGATTCGTCCGTCGCCTCTCTTTCGTCCGTCGCCCTTCATGACCGGCCCTCCTCGCCCTTTCGGCCCTTCAGGAAGAGCGTCAAAGCTTCGGCGACGACCTCTTGCAGCGTTGTGCCCAAATTGACGGCGTGGATCTTCGCCTGCTTGAGCAGCGGTTCGGGCAGTCGGATGGTTGTGACCTTCATAACTGTGCTCCTTTGCGTGGGTGTTTTCATGCATCGGAGTTTAGCAGTCAACTAATATTGCTGTCAAGCTTTACGTCTGCCCTGCCGCGTCTGGATGTAGCGCGTGATCCCGTTCGAGGAGAAGCGCAGTTGACCAGGGCCGAGCCGAACCGTGAAGGGTAACTTGTCGGCGTTGCGGTACAGGTAATCTGCGGTGACCGCCAGGCGTGCGGCCGCCTCTTTCGCCCCTAACAGACAATCGGCGCCCTGTCCGTTTTCCGGGTGATCGTCATCGTCACCGACCACGCCCAGCGCCGCGGCCAGCGCCGATTGGACTACCGCCGATCGCAGTAGCAACCCCGCGATTGTCGATTTCGATAGCCCCACAAGGCAACGAGGATCGGCCGCAATGCGGTCCAACTCGGGCACGGCCGCGAGCGGCTGTCTTATCGGGGCGGATTGCAACTCGGTCTTTTATTCACCTCAATGAGGGCTCGGCGCGCCGGCTGGATCCATGGGGAGAAGCCATGAATCGTTCGCGGAGGCGAAGCCGCGGCCGGCCGCCGAGCATGGAGGGAACCTTCATCATCCGCTGGTAATCGAAGTCGTCGTCCAGCCTTGCCAGGCCAAATCTCTAGCGTCACCTTCGTTGTCGACGACAACCGTGTTTGAGCTCGGCGTGTAGACTTTGCCGGACTTGGCTTGATAGACGGTCGCGATCGTCGCGCCGGACGGCGGTGTCATCGTTGCTGAAAATGCCATAACTACCTCCTCTGATCGCTTTATCGTCTGTCCGGATACCCACCGGGAGCCGCCGGCACGCCATAAGCGGCGCTCTCTTCAGTCAGCCGCCGTGCTGGGTTCGCAGCGATCACGCGGTACGACTGCAAAAATAATTTCGCCGCCTGCGCGGGCGCCAGCGCCGGATTTCCGGTTGTGATTTCCTGTTCAAGCACCCGCAAATCGCCGTCGCTGAGTCCCGGCTCGCTGCGCGGCGAGCCTATCGGCGCTACGCGCGGCGTCGCGCCTTGCATCTCATCAGCGCTGATCGGCACCATGGCCGCCCGCTTCTCGAGCTTTGCGAAACCGCGCTGCAGATCCGCGTGGCCGCCGACTCTCGCGACGTGTGCACCGGCCAGATGAGATTTCACCAGGTCCGATTTTGCCGGTGCGGTCAGGGACTTCACGAACGCGATCGTGTCAGCCTCGAGCCGCCACGTCCCGTCCGCGCCTTGCGTCAGCTTCTGGCCTTTGTCGATCGTCGACAGCGGCGCCGTCTTACCGTTGCACCGGTTTAGTAGGTCAATTGTTGGGCTTAGCATGATTTTCGTGTCCTCCTAAATTTTCCGAAGCATTTCATAAAACTTTCCCCGTTCAAATTATCTGCGAACGTTCCCTCTCGCGTAACAGAGCAGCCACATCGTCATGCCGGGTCTCCAAAACTTTTTGGTGGAT
>Ga0097691_1001062_pt1 | contig 21325 bp, 30 predicted proteins | sample NGESurdeep072012_8_FD_72858 | JGI IMG/M metagenome (GOLD analysis project Ga0097691, IMG submission 72858) | Arctic peat soil microbial communities from Barrow, Alaska - NGEE Surface sample 210-1 deep-072012 | ecosystem: Environmental > Terrestrial > Soil > Wetlands > Peat ... | reverse complement strand
GGGCGGGCTGCCGGTCTGCACGATCGAGAAGATCGTGGCTGACCTTCTTGCGGACCACGAGGACGAGTCTGCCGTCGCGCAGATCGTCCGTGATGGGATCCGCGATGGGCGGCTTGGTCGCGACGAGCTGGAGCGAGCGGCCGCACGGTATGGAGTCGATTATGGATATGGGTCGGCTACCGAGTTCGTCGCGGTACTTGCAGGTAGGCAGGATTGAGGGTGGGACCTTCCGACGCTGACGGCCCAAGTGCTGGCCCCCCTGCCTTCCCGTATGGGTCGGCCGCGGCGTTCCGCACCGCTCTGCGGGACCGGTTCGCGGTGATCGCGAAGGCCGATACCTGGTACTCGCTCGATGAGCTGCAACGTCAGTTCGCCTACGACCGCGCGCTGGCCAGGCTGTTCACCGCGCCCGATGCCGACAGCTGGGTCCTCAAGGCTGCCGGCGCGTTGCTCGCCCGGCTCGAGCAGGCTAGGCACAGCAAGGACATTGATGTCTACTTCGCGGAGCAGTCCGCGGCAGTTTCAGATGCCACGGCGGCCTTGCGCACGGCCCTCGGTCGTGACCTCGGTGACTTTTTCGGGTTCGAGGTCACCAGGATCGGGCCGCTGCAGGAAGAGGCCAAGGGATCACGAGTCCACGTGCGGGCCACGCTCGGCGCCAAGACCTTCGCGGTCTTCCACATCGACGTCGTGGTCGGGACGGCGATGAGTAGACCCGACGAAGTTGCCCCGCTGACGCCGCTGTATGTCGACGGTCTCGTCCGACCGTCATATCGCGCTTTCCCGCTACCCGATCACGTGGCTGACAAGTTCTGCACGATCCTCGGCACCCACATCAGGGGCGAAACGGTGACCGGCAGTAGCCGGATCAAGGACCTGGTGGACATCGCCCTCATCGCCACCACTCAACAGATCTCGGGTCCCGCGCTCAGGGCCACCGTCCTGGCCGGCACTGCGCACCGAAACCTGTCCCTCCCAGATGCGTTCGCCGTCCCCGACGAGGCCGTGTGGCGGCGCGGCTACCCACAGTCGGCGGCCGATGTCCCCGGGCCAACGCCAACTTTCGATGAGGCCGTCTCCTTGGCCTGCGCATTATTGAACCCCGTCCTGAAAGGACCGGTGAGCGGCAACTGGGATCCGGCGGCGGCCAGCTGGACACCTCCGGGATGAATACCCTTTGGGAAGGTGCGTGAGAACCATCAATTGATGGGCATGTCCCGGCCAGCGGTCCCCCGCTTCGGCGACACTTCCGACATGACTATTTCCGACTACGACGTTGAGCCCGGGGTACAGCCGGTCGCCTGCACTGCTCCGCGTTGGTTCGAAGCGGCGCTGGCGACAGCTGCTGAGTGTGGCGAGGTGGCGGTTGCTGGAGTGCCGATTAGGTATCGGGGCTGGGGTGAGCTGGGCGGATGGAGCCTGCGACTGGTTCATGGTGGCGCGGCGCATTCCCGCTGATGGGATCACGTCGCTCCGCTTCTGACGACCGCACGCTGGGTGGTCGCGATCGACCTATCCGGACACGGTGACAGCGGTCGCCGTCCTTCCTACTCGCTTGACCTGTGGGCCGACGAGCCTATGGCTGTGGTCGACGATGCCGGAAACGCCGGACCTGCGATCATCATCGGGCACAGCATGGGCGGTTTCGTGACGTTGGCGCTGAAGCCCACCGGCACGCCAGTCCGGATGCTCACCTCCCTGCGTGCGACTGTCGCCGCTTTGCAGCCGTGGATCATGGCACGACATATTTCGAGATCGAATCTCGGTGCAACATCTCCCGGCGAGGGCATCCGTCGCATGGATTCGCCAAGCGGGCGTTGACGCGTCATTTGTCGCACGGCACCTTCTGGAGGAACCGCCAGTTTCCACGTTTGCACAGGTCAAAAGCGAAATGGTGCCGAACTGAGCCTCTCGGCTTCAATGTTTGGGCGGTAGTTGGACGCCGCACGCTTCAAAGTGTGGGGTGTTCTGCTTACTCATCGTGTACATGATGGCTCGCATCTACCGTGTGATCACGTGGGCACCAATTGCTGCTGGCGGACTCGACCTTTGCGTCTATTCACTGGAGTGGATCGCGCGGCAATTGTTTCGCGCGCCCGCGGAACGGTGGTGCCGAGTAGTTCGGCGGCCTCGTTGACGGATAGCAACGGTTGCATGATCGGGTCCTCCTTGTGGCGCGAGATGGGAAGCGCCATGCTCCGGTGCTTCTTGGTGTCTACCGGACGTGAGGGGCACCATTAGTCGTGAGTGGCAGCGACCTCTCACAGCGAACTCACTGGGCACCTTCGTGGAATTTCAAAGATCTTCGGCGATCCTCGGGTCCATCATCACAGCAGGGACGCTGCCATCGCACCAAAGGGGTCGCCTAGGTCGCCCAATGCCGCAGGCAGATCCACCCACATGGCCATACGAGGTAGTCGAGGGGACTTTTCTCATGGCCACGGACACGAGCTCGGGATCTGACGACATCCGGACGGCAACAACGGCGCAACCCTCGGGCACTCGCGGCGAAGCCAGCATGCCCGTCGCCGGATCGGAAAGAGGTCCTGGAGCGGCATGCCTGTTGACGTGTACGCCTGATAGGCGCACACTTGTGGCATGTCTTTGGTGAAAGATTCGCGACTTGCTGTGCGCCTGTCATCAGCTCAGGACGCGTTGATACGTCGTGCCGCAGAGGTTGAGGGCACTAGCATCACCGAGTTCACAGTGGATGCTGTCGTGTCTCACGCGCGTGACGTGCTGGTCGACCAACGCTTGTTCATGCTCGGCGACGCGGCATGGACAGAGTTCTTGGCTGTGCTGGATCGTCCGATCGCGTACAAACCGAGACTGGAGAAGCTGTTCGCCAGCGAGTCGATTTTCGAGTGAGGGGGTACTCGACCCCGCGCCCCCTTGGCAGCGAGGACGACCTTGTAGAATTCGATAGCGGCGAACCAGGCCTGGACGACTGGTTGCGCAAGCGGGCAATAACCAACCAGGCAACTGGTGCTTCCCGCTGCTTCGTCACTTGCCGCGACACCCGCGTGGTCGGGTACTACGCCTTAGCCACTGGCAGCGTCCAACGGCTCGAGGCCAGCCGGCTCATCGGCCAGGGGATGCCCGAGCCAATTCCGGTGGTCCTGCTCGGGCGGCTAGCTGTTGACCGTAAAGAGCAGGGCCGCAGCCTGGGTAGCAACCTGCTGCGTGACGCGATCACCCGCACCGTAGAAGCGGCCGAGATCATCGGGGTACGGGCGCTGCTGGTCCACGCGCTGAACGAGCGCGCACGCGACTTCTACTTGCACCACGACTTCGAACCATCCCCCACCGATCCTTTGCACTTGATGTTGCTCATAAAGGACGCGCGCAAAATCGTGTGAGGACAGCAATAGACGTCGTCTCCCCGGGAAGGGCGCGGCCCCGCACGCCGCCAAGGAGGCCCTCGGCGCTGGGGCGCGTATCTGAGCCGCTCGGACACCGAACGCCGGCACCATCTCTTGGAGTGCATCGAAGCGAGCGACCGCGTGGAGGCGACTGTGCAGCGCCACCCGGGCGACCCCGATGTCGCGAAGCAACCGACCCAGTTTCGCAAAGCCGTACCTTACGGAGACGGTCGGGTTGTGGTCAATGCCGGCCGGGTTGTCCTCACGTTCGAGCCAGAACCTGGCGCAGCGGATGCCGGTGGTGTTGATTAGGAGCTGTCGTCGTTCAGTTCGGCGAGTTCTCGGTAATTGCCGGGTATGTCGACCACGTCCGTGATGGGTCGGTAGCCGGGGTCAAGACGGACGAGATCCCATTCATTGATCCAGGCCCGTACGTATTGGCGCATCCTGGTCGCGCCGAGCTGCTCGAGCCCCGGGACGTCCGGCGGCTCCCACCCGTAGGCGCCCCCGTGCAGTTGGCGCAAGGTGCGGTACGCGCGGTCCAGCTCTGCCTGGTCGGGTGGCACCAGGGGTAGGAGGTCGCGCTCGATGTGCCGCATCCCCACTTCCGCTAGGGCGGCCATCTCGGCGTATTCCTCGGTCTGCTTGTCCCGTAGCCGTCGGGGCAGGCTCTCGCGGTCGTTCTTGCCGGACAGGACAGCCGTCTCGAAGTCGTCTGTTATCGCTGCGACGGTGATAAGGGGCTCTCCTTCGACGCCTGGGTTCCCGTCAAGCCAGCGCGCCAGCTCGGCGTAGGACCGGCCTCGTTGCAGCAGCGAGTAGCGGCCGATCAGCTCGACCTCGTCGAAGAGCACCACCCAGCCGGCGTGCCCCCCGGCGCGCAGCAGCCGCGGTAGGAACCGAAGCCGCTGTCGGGCCAGGTCCCGGACCTTGACTGGGGAGAATGTGAACGACTTGGCCTCGCCGACGGCCTTGAGCTGGCGGCGTAGGTCGGGCATCAGCAGCGGGTCACCGGACCAGAAACGGACGATGGAGTCGAGGAACTCCTCGTCGGCGCCAGGTGCGTCGCCGCTGAGCCTCTGGTGAAGCAGGAGGGTCGCGTCGAACCGTTCGTTCATGTCCCGGCCGGGTCCCCGCAGCCACCGCAGCAGCTCGGCGTAGCCGGGGCCGTCTGTGTCCAACGCCGCCGCTGCCTCAGCGACGACGTCGCGGGCGCCGTCGGGGGCGACCGCGGACTCCACGGCAGCCCGCAGCACCTTCGCGGGGTCGTGCAGTGGGGTCTCCTTGCTGATCACCACGGTGCTGACCACGAAGCCGGCGGATGTCGCGAGTTGGCCCAGGTGGGTGAGCAAGTGGCTCTTGCCCTCCCCGAACCCGGCGCCGAGCAGCATCGAGGCGCGGCTGGGCCGAGCGTTCCGCGGACCACCGATGTCCTCGAGCAGCCCGGTAAACCGGTCCTCGATGTCACCTTGGCCTGAGCCGAGCGCGACGACGGCGTCGGCGTTGGGCACTCCGCTGCGCAGCGCCTCGACCGCGCGCCGTCGGGCTAGGTGTTTGTCGTCCCACTGGTGTTCCAGGCTCATCGCACGGCCTCCAGCCGGACCTCGAGCCGTACCAGGGACGCGAACGGGTTGGTGCGTCGCCGATCCCGCACCTCGTCGGCGACCCTGAGCTGGAGAGCGGCATACGCTGGCAGTCCACGCTTCTCGTCGCTGACCAGCTCGGGCGGCACGACGGCCACGACCAGCATCCCGACCAGGTCGTCTGTCGCGTCGATCAGCTGGCGCAGCAGTTCGTAGGCGTCGAGCACCGCGGCTTTGCTGTAGTAGATGCCGGTGCGCTCGGGAACGGGCGGACGTCGCGCCTCGGCCAGCCGGGTCAGGTCGCAGTGCAGGACCAGTCCTGTATAGCCGGCACGCAGAAGGAGGCGCCCAACTGAGGTGAGCATTGTCCTGGCGTTGTGGCGACCGATCCGCGAGTAGATCATCGCGTCGCGGAGCTCCCGTAGCCCGACTCGTTCGCCCGTGAGCCAACCTTGGACCACGAGGGCCTCGGCGGAGTTGACGTCGCCGCTGCCAAGGTGCGCCTGAGCCAGCCGCAGCAGCGCACGGCGCAGCTCCCGGGGAAGGCTGGTGTCCGTGAGCAGGATGTGTTCGAGCGCTCGCCGCACGCTGCGGTAGAGCTCGCGCGGGTCGAGGTCGTGGTCGGCAGCCACCTCGGCCACGGTGAGGCGGCCGGGGGCGGCGGGGACCGCGATGTTGTCGTAGGCGGTGTCCACGATGGCCACCGCGACCTGGTCCCAGTCGATCTGCCTAGCCACGGCGAAGAACACCTGGTCGATCATGTGCACCCTGGTCGTCTCGGCGGACAGCGACACCATCAGGGCGTGCCCGCGGTCCGCCACGGCTTGCAGAGATCGCTCAAATCGGTCGGCGACATCGGCGTCGCCAGTCACCACGAGCTTCACCGACCCTCCGCCGGCTGGCAAGTACGAGGCCAGGTACTCCTCCCCGAGAAAGTCCGCGTAGGAGCCGGAGCTCATCGAGCCACCTCCGAGCACCGCCGCCTCCGGTCCGACCCGGGCGGTCATGAGCGGTCCGTGAAGGAGATTCCCCAGTACAACTGTCGCTGCCCCGTCTGTGCCACAGTCGCCAGGGTGCCTGAGCCGCGGGTTCCCGAACTGGCATGCCAACGAAGCACTCGACCGGACTTCGCTGTCGCGACTCCACTGGAGTCCAGCAAATACAGGTCGCGAGCGAACTCCGCGCGGGTGTAGTCGCGCTGCTGGCCAGGCAGCAACGTCAACACACCCCACACGTCGACCAGGCGCACCACCGCAGCGTCGCGATGCTGCTTCTGAGACCGCGCCAGGTCGTACCCCGACTCAAGGCTGTCCAGGAACGGCTTGGGCCGGAACCGCGGTGGCCGTGCCTGCGTGGTCGCCAGCAGTTCGACCAGTACCGACGGGCGCAGCCGCTTCTCCCGGCGTCTGTCGATCTCGACGGCGGCGTCCCCGGGAAGCACTTTGATCAGCGAGGGGTAGCACAGCAGCCGCTCGTCTGCCTCGAACATCGCCACGTCCTGTGCCGTTGCTGTGTCCAACAGCTCCTGGGCATAGGAGCCGGACTCCAGGTGCTCCTGCTCGTCAAAGCCGAAGGACTCCCCGGCGTCCGCCGCGGCTCGGGCGGCATCCCCGGCGAGAGTGGTCGCCGCGATCAGAGCGCGGCGCAGGTCACGCAACTGTCCGCGCTCGGCGCCGGTCTTGGCCTTCTTCAGCTCACGTGTCACAGCCGCGGTCGCCTTGAGAGCTGCGTCCACCCGCTCCTCCGTCGCCGCAAGTGCCGCTTCGAGCCCACCCATCTCAGCTACCACCAATCCTCATCCATCGCCAGCCTGCACACTCGTGCAGGAGGCTACCTGAAGTTGCGTCGAAGGCGGATGGTGCTCGCCTTCGTGTTGGACGCAAGACCGAAACATGTCCTGAGCGCTTCCACGGCCTTGCCATGCTCCTCATCGGTCAAAGCTAACTACGGGAACCCTCTGACGTCGTCGATGAGGACCGTCAACGGTGAGGGGAGAGGTGAATTCGTGGCCGGCATGGCTGCTCCTGGTGTCGCTGGTTCCGCACCGCGTGTTGGCGGCCGGCGGGTCCCCATCCGGGATGGCAACCCGGCGCGGCCGGGTTGCCGGGACTTCGACGTGCGAAGTCCGCTCTTAACCTGTGCTGAATGCTACCGGGCTGCGCCGACAACGCGCGGTCGCTCCATCGAACTCGGTTCAGGGCACCACGCGAGCCCAGTTCGGCGTCTATCGGACGCGACGCAACCGTTTTGAGGGGCGGCCGACTTTGCCGGAGGACAGGGTCCCGGTACCCCGCAAGTGGGGCTTCATGGCTCGCCTAAAGGTCGCCTAAAGGTCGCCTAAAGACGATACCACTTAGTTAAAGTTTGGGGTCTCCTGCGGTGTGGGTGGTGGTCGTTTCCGGGTTCTGGTCCGGGAGGGGCCGGTGATGATGATCGTGTCGGCCGGTGGTGCCTGTGGTCGTGCTGGGTTGCGGTGGTGGGCGCGTTTGAGGGGCCATTTGGACATCTTGCGTTTGATGACTCGGGGGTTGACTCGCAGCCGTCGTGTGTTGAGCCTGTGCAGGATCTCGCGGGTGGCTTCGGTGATGGCGGCGGCCAGGTGTTCAGGGGGAAAAAGCCGCCTGGTCGGTGACCTGGCGGCGCACTACTGGTAGGGAGCGGATGAACGAGACCCGGTCGGGGTCCAGGTCGATGGGCTCGGCGCCGCGGTTGATCAAGACACCGATGGCGTAGTAGACGAGCAGGTGGGCGTAGATCTCCTGGATGACCATCTCGGGTGACTTCGAGCGCAGCACCCGGCCCGCGCCGCGCTGGTGGGTCTTCAGCTCGTCGAACGCGTTCTCCTGTTCCCACCGCTGGGCATACAGTGCCGCGAGTTCGGTGGCGGGTGCCTGGGTCGGATCGAGCAGGGTAGTCAGGAGCCGTACCGGCGCCTCATCGGCCCCCCGGGATGGGTGGGAAAGGGTGTACTCGACCACCCTGACGGCAATCGGGCCCCCAGGGTTACCCCGCGGTGCACGCAGACCGAGCGCTGGCCTACCTGGCCGCCTACGACGTCCACCGGGCCAAGATCTACGGCCGGTGCGACGCCACAACCGGTATCGAACCGTTCACCGCGCTGGTCGCCCAGGTCATGACCCAGGAGCCGTACGCATCCGCCGACCGCGTGTTCTGGGTCGTCGACAACGGCTCGTCCCGCCGGGGACAGTAAGCCATCGACCGGCTCGCCGAACAGTTCCCCAACGCTCAGACGTTGAAGCCGAGAGTACGTTCCATGCTGACCCCGATCTTGCCGATTGAGGAATCAATTGCCGTCGCTGGCAAGGTAGTCGCCTTCGGTGACTCGGGTGCCTGGGCGCAAAGAACGCGACGGGTGGGTGAGGATTGCTCCTCCACCCGTGAGATGCCCTCAGGGATACTCCCGCAAACCGGGGAGCTGGCCGAACTGATCGGTGTGCGGTTGGCCGTGTCGCGCGGACCGCGCAGTGTGAGACTGCGCGCAACTGCGTGAGTCAGCCGTTCATGAGATGCCTCGTGCTGGAGCGCCGGACAGGGTCATCGGCCGATCACCTTTGGTCGGAAGGCTCCATGCGGACGCAGCAGCGCGGCGGTCCCGGGTCAAGGTAGGCGCGCAGCCCTGTCTGACCCAGACCCTCCAAAACACCCTCGAGCAGATGCAGGTTCATGCCGCAGATCAGCTCGGTGTGTTCCTGGGCAAGCGCATGGAACGGGCAGTTGTGTAGCACGACGTCGCCGTTCGCGAGCTGCGGCTCGAAGCCATGGACCTCCAGTAGGTTCATCAAGATGCCTGTGTCGCCCTGGCCTGATTGCTCACGCGCCAGGGCCCGACCGACGTCACGTGCCCGCCGGTCAAGGACCTCGCGGGGAGGTTCACCGGATCTCTGAGCCTGGACGACGGCGCCGGCAAGAAGACGTCCGGCCAGGTCGTAGTGCCGCGGTGGCAGTGAGACAGAGACCTCGCGGGCCGAGCGCTGGTACAGCTTGGCAGGGCGGCCTGCGCCCGGGCCGTTGCGCCCGCTGCGACGCGCGAACGAGAACGACAGCAGGCCCAGCTCGGACAGACGGTCGAGATGGAAGGCGGCGGTCCGACGCGGTACACCGAGGGCACTGGCCACGTCGTCGCGACTGACCGGCAACGCGTGAGACCGCACGTGGTCATAGATGCGCCGCCGGGTCGGCTCATCCAGACTGGCCACGGCCGTCACATCTGCTGATGCCTCGCCGGAGCTCTCGGCGACGGCCTCGTCTGAGGTCACTTCATGCATCTCTGGCTTCACGACTCCGCCACCTCCTGGCTTGACCTTCGTCCCGATCTGTCTTGACGGACCTCACTCTACCTTCTATTGTCAATCAATAGTGTTCTTAGAAGGGATCAGGCATGAGCATTGCCAAGCTCGAGCACGAGATCACGGTGCCGACCGGCACACCGGACGGAAGTCGGCGTCTGCGGGTCGTGCATGACCGTCAAGAGGTCAACCTGCCCGCCGCCGAGCGCGCCGTGCGCGACCTGCTTCTCGCTCTTGGCCGCGACCCCCGCGCACCGCACCTCGCCGATACGCCCCGCCGGGTGGCCACTTCGCTCACCGAGATGCTTACGCCGCGTGAGTTCGATCTCACGACTTTCCCCAACGCCGAGAACTATGACGAGCTGGTGTTGGCCAAGAGCATCCCGGTGCAGTCCCTGTGCGAGCACCACATGCTGCCGTTCACCGGGGTCGCTCACGTCGGCTACCTGCCGGGCGAACGCATTCTCGGCTTATCCAAGCTGGCCCGCGTCGTAGAGCTGTTCGCTCGCGACCTGCAGGTGCAAGAACGGTTGACCGTACAGGTGGCGGGTTGGTTGCAGGAGCACCTCGTCCCCAAGGGTGTCGGAGTCGTGATCGAGGCCGAGCACATGTGCATGTCCATGCGTGGGGTCCAGGCCAGGGGCTCGCGGACCATCACGTCCTCTGTCCACGGTCTGCTGCGTGAGGACGCCCGTTCACGCCAGGAGTTCTTCGCACTTACCCGCACGGTGTGAGTCGTGGCGCCAAAGCTCGCATCTGAAAGTCATCCAACGACGATCCGCCGCACGTAGCCAACTCCAGGGAAGTGCCGCATGGCCTCAGAACAGACATTTGTCATCGTGGGCGCGAGCCTGGCCGGAGCCAAGGCTGCCGAGATGCTGCGCACCGAGGGCTTTGAGGGGCGAGTGGTGCTGATCGGCGAGGAGACTGAGCGCCCCTATGAGCGCCCTCTGCTGTCTAAGGACTATCTGCGTGGTGACAAGCCGGCCGCCAAGCTCTACGTCCATGACGAGGATTTCTATGCGGACAACGACATTGAGTTGATGACCGGCACGCGCGTCGAGTCCCTGGACCCCGGCGCGCACGTGGTTATCCTGGCCGGCGGGCGCCGGATGGGGTACAGCCGGCTCCTGCTGGCCACGGGCGCTGCCCCGCGGAGACTCCCGCTGCCGGGCGCTGACCTGCCGGGGGTGGCCTACCTACGCGTAATGGGTGACTCCGATGCCCTGCGCGACGCCATCACGGCGGCGAGCCGGGTCGTGGTCATCGGCGCGGGCTGGATCGGGTCCGAGGTTGCCGCCTCCGCGCGCCATCTGGGCGCGCAGGTCGCGATCGTCGCGCCCGAAGCAGTCCCGCTCGAGCGTGTCCTCGGACTGGAGATCGGAGGCATCTACCGCGACCTGCACACCGAGCACGGCGTCGATCTGCACCTGTCCACCCAGATCGAGGCGATTGTCGGCAACGGCGGCGCCGCCGCTGGCGTGCGCACCACGGGCGGCTCGGTCATCGAGGGCGACCTCATAGTTGTGGGAGTCGGTGTGTCGCCACGTGATGAGCTGGCCCGGGAGGCGGGGCTGAGCGTTGAGAATGGCATCGTCGTCGACGAGTTCCTGGCCACCAGTGCCGCTGATGTCTTCGCTGCCGGAGACGTCGCTGCGACGTGGAACCCCAGATACAACATGCGAATTCGGATGGAGCACTGGGCCAACGCCCAGAACCAGGGCCAGAGCGCAGCACGCAACATGCTCGGCCAGGACGCGGCATACACCAAGCTCCCGTACTTCTACTCCGACCAGTACGACCTGAGCATGGAGTACAACGGGTACGCAGTCGACTGGGACCGTGTCGTGGTGCGCGGCGACGGGCCCGGACGACAGTTCCTGGCCTTCTGGCTCAAGGACGGGCATGTACTCGCCTGCATGAATGCCAACACCTGGGACCAGGGTGACGCGATCAAGGCCCTCGTCCGCAGCGCCGCCACCGTCGACCCCGACCGACTCGCCGACCTGTCGGTCCCCCTGGCTGACCTGGCATAGAAGCAATCGCGTTGAGGGGGCCGCTTCCGCCCCACATCGAGTGCCCCGCTTGGCTATCCGCAGGTCCATCACATGACGTCACCTATCCGGGCCGCGGCGGCGGCAGCCCACGATCCACAGCGTTTGAGTCTGTGGGCCGGTACCGGTTACCGCCTGGCCCGGGCAGCTCTTGCTGCCACCATCGTTGCCCACCTGGGAAGTGTGTGATCCGGGCAGTGGCCTTCGACCGGAAGCACGTTCGAACCTGGACCAGCCGGCAACGGCGTCACCGCTTCGGGTTTCCCGTCCCCAGGAAGAGGACGCCGCAGATTCCTCTTTCTGACGCCGAAAGTACCGATCGGTGTGGTCAGCAAGAGTCAACGCGATTCTCGACAGACCAGCGGTCTGGTGCGAACGTTCGTCCTGTGGGAGCTGGCGACAGGGGAGCGTGCGTGATGTGACCCGGCGGCATCATCTTTCAATCCGGAGGTGTCCCCACCTTTCTCGTCAAACAGGCTGTGGGTCTTTGTTGCGAGGGTTCGTGTTTGAGCACGACGTGGATGACGACGCAGCGGCGGCGGGCCAGGCAGATCACGGTGGCACGGTGTTCTCGTGGCAGAACGCTATCCAGGCGGAGATACTTGTTTTTACGACGTTAATCGGGGAAACTGCAGAACCATGACCCAGTTTCGCGCCGCCCGCCGCGTCGCGGCAGTGCTATCGGCATCGTGAGACCCTTCGAAGGTGACGCACCACTGCTCGGGTCCTGCCAACACGAGTCGCCCGCGTGTCGCTTGGTCATGAACATGCGGCCGCAGCGTGCACCAATCCAAATCCGACGGGAAGAATGGGAGGGCTGGTCATGAACGGGCGTGGGACGGACAACGTCACAAAGGCGGCCGAAGAGCATCACGCCGAGCTGTGGACCGAGCTCACCGTACGCGGGCATGCACTTATCGACGCCGTGGCCCGGGGCGCCGATCCGGAGCCGAGCCGCAGCAAGCTGTTGGACTATCTCACCGGTGCGGTGGTCCCACATCTGCGCACGGAAGAGCGAATGGTCTACAACCTTGCCCGTGGCGCCGGAGAACGCAGCCTAGTCGCGGCCATGGAGCTGGACCACCGGGCGCTGCTGCGCCAAGTGGAGACCCTCAAGAGGGCAACGACTCCGTTGGACGCCGCGATGGCTGTCAGCGCGTTCCTCATGCTCTTCGCGCTGCGGATGGAGAAGGAGGAGAAGGTGCTCCTGCCCGTGCTTGCGGAGCAGGGGCTGGATGTGAGGGAGCTGCTCGAGGGGAGGCCGGAGATTGTGGGCAAGCCCCCACCCGGGTGAGCTCAGCTGGGGCGGGCAGCACCCCGCTTTTCGCGTGTCCCCGGTCACCCGATATCCGCTTTCTACCTCTGGGCATCTGTACCGTGGCGCGGGTTTGCCAGGAGAGATCAGCTATTGGCAAGCCCCCTTGGGGCGCGCTGCGGGTGCTCGCCCAGCCCGCTCGGACGTGGGCCAGCAGTCCATGAGGACCGTCGCGCAACGCGTGGTAACCACATTGCTACGGTTTGGCCGACAGGCTCGGTCAGGAGGGTTCAGGTAACCGTGGCACCCTGCTGCGGCCTCCCGTGTCCCGGGCGGATCTGGCGGAAATAGTCGGCTCCACGACGGCGTCGGTCTCCCGGGTGATGAGCCGGTTGCGGTGTGAGGGCATCATCGACTCCGGGGTGCCGCTGGACCGCTGTGCTCGACTGTAGCCGCGTCGAGGCCTCGGATCCAGACAGCCGTAAGACATCGACGGTCGCCATGGGCTCAGTCGGAGGCCGTGGTCAACGCAGGACTCTGGTGACGACCCTGTCAGGCCTGCGGGGGGAGAGCGGCGATCAGCGGGTGGTCTTTGTGTATCAAGCCGAGCTTGGCCGCGCCGCCGGGGCTTCCGAGGTCGTCGAAGAACTCGACGTTGGCCTTGTAGTAGTCCTTCCACTGCTCGGGGGTGTCGTCCTCGTAGAAGATGGCCTCGACCGGGCAGACCGGTTCGCAGGCACCGCAGTCGACGCATTCGTCGGGGTGGATGTAGAGCGAGCGCTCACCCTCGTAGATGCAGTCGACCGGACACTCCTCGACGCAGGCCTTGTCTTTGACGTCGACACACGGCTGGGCGATCACGTACGTCATTGGGGTTCTCCTTCGGTTGAGCCGGTCTGTGGCGCTGGTGTCGTTTCCTAATCTGGGTGACCGGGACGACGCTGCGCCCCTCGGCCGGGCACGCTCGGTCCGTCACCCTCAATTTTCACAACTATAGTTGTAAATATGCGCGGAGGGTAGGGCAGGCGCGAACCGCGCCGCCAGGACCGGCCCAAGTGCAGATTGATCCTAAGCAACTCCCAATACGCCCCGAAAGACCTTTGTGCATTTTGACTGACGTGCGCCATGACGGCTCACTGCCCGGGCTTCCTGAGGTCTTGCTCATCGACTTCATGATGGATGCAGGAACGCCGGGTGTGGCGCAAGTGGCTATGCAGTCAGGCAAGCAGGCCGCCGAGATGATCGCTGCCCGGGCTGCCGGCCGGGACATGGATGAACCCTTCAGGTATGTCGACAAGGGGAGCACGGCGACGATCTCGCGGTTTGCCGCGGTGCCAGCGTTGGCTGGTTCTAGTTCTCCGGGTTCATCGCAAGGCTGATCTGGCCGCGCGTCCACCTGCTCTACCTGATCGGTTTCAAGCAGCGAATCACCACATGGCCGCACTGGACGATCAGCTTCGCCGGCCGGGGGCGTGCCGAACGCGCCATCACCTGTTTGCAGGTAAGAGCGCGCCACGGTCTTGACACGCTGGTGCCGGCCCAGCTCGGTCGACCAGCCCCCAGTGCGGCTCCTTGGCAGGCAGTCTCGCCGGGCCCGGTCGGGCTGAACGACTGAGTCGCGGGCTGTCAGGACGTGGTGTGGGGCTGTGCGGCCTCGATGGCGTCCAGGGCCAGAGTGGAGTGGGCGAAGGCGCCCCCGGCGCGCATCTCCGCAGCCACCCAGATCGCCTCCATGACCTCCTCTGGCGTGTTGCCTTTGCGTATGGCCAGCTTGGTGTGGCCACTGATGCAGTACGGGCACTGGGTCACATGCGCGACGGCCACCGCGATGAGCTGCTTGGTCTTCTCGGGAAGCGCGCCGTCGGCGAACACGGCCCTGCTGAAGTTCTGGAACGCGTCGTGCACGCCAGGTGCCAGCTCCTTGCGACGTTGGGCCTGTTCGGTGGTCGTGGGGTGGTACAGGGACTCGGGCATCGGTGTCTCCTTGGTCGAGGTCGGGCGGTTACTGACGGGTTGTCGCTGGCCGTCGGCGTGATGGCCAGCTGCGCGGCCCGACGTCGCCGTGGGCCGTACCGGCCGCTTGTGCGCCCATGTGATGGCCTAGGCCGCTGCCAGCCGGCCGATCCGAATCTGCCAGACCTCCGGGCCCTCCTCCAGGTAGTCCCAGGAGAACTCGCCAGCGGTTTCCGCCGCGAGCTGGTAGTACAGCGGTTTGGGGTCGTGGTCGTTGACCAGCACGAAGGCCGTGCCGGCTTCCAGCGACGCGAAGGTTTCGAAGATCAGCTGGTGGCGGATGCGGGGGATCTCGGTACGGACATCGACGATGCGGTCGGTGACGGGCATGGTGGGTTCCTCTCGGTGGGGCAAGGGCGTCGCCTCGGGCTTCTGTTCCAGGAGAGCGACGTGGTGCATGGTGCCGTCCAGCCTTTGGGCCTGAACAGGGTTGGTATGGTGGAGCAGGGCCCACGCATCCGCCGCGAGCCAGCCCGCTTCCTCAGGTTGCCCGGCGCGGGCGAGCTTGCCGCAGGCGCACGCCAGGACTCGGGTGAGCCCGTCGACTGCCTCGTGACCGGTGGCTTCAGGCGGCACGGGTGATCTCGACCCGCCACTGGAGCGGTCCGGGTTCCAGGTAGCTCCACCCGAACCGTCCGGGCCACAGCGCCTCTGTCTGGTAACGCAGCGGCTTGGGATCGTGATCGTTGAGGATGACGAAGCTGCCGCCCGGCAGTAGCTGGTCGAGTTGGCGAAGATGATATCGTGGCGCTCGCTGTGCGGCAGAGCTTAGCTCGTGCGTCCAGCTCGTCGGGTGCGGACTGTCCACCGATGATCTCGAGCCTACCGGCCAGGGCCTGCTCCAGGTCGGCGGCTGCGGCGTCCAGTGCCGGGAGCAGCAGGTCGTTCTCCTTGGCCAGGTGGACCGTGAAGACCGCCTGCGCGGCGGTGACCGTGAGCGGATCGCCGGCGTAGGTCAGGTCAGTCATCAGGGACTTGAGGGCTCGGTGCCCAGCGACCATGGCGTCCACCAGGAGCCGCGTGCTCTCCAGGCGTGAGCCAACTCTGTAGAGGGCAACCTCCTCGGCGTGCGCGTGTGGGAGGAACTCGGTGCTGAACCACGCCATCAGGCGGGACAACGCCAAGTCGTACTCACCCGAGCGGGCGCCGGCAACCACCGCGGCCGTGAGCATGCGCATCTGGTTGACCAGAATGGTGTGGTGGCCAGTGATGGCGCCGATCACGCCCACGTTCCTGGTCGACGCAGGCAGAGTCCCGGGCCCGGGTGGAGTGGGGGAGATCTGGTGGGTATCGAGCGACATCTGGGTGTCCTGACAAGTCGTGGGCTTGGGCTGTTCGAGCCGTGATTTGTTTTTACTACACTATCGGTGAAAACTACAATCGTGCCCACGACCAGATCCAGCACGTGCCGTTCGTACCCGATCCCGAGGAGCACGCTGCGATGACACCATCCGAGAGAACTGCCCAGAGCGCCGTGCTTCCGCTGTCCCAGCGGCGAGTCGAGGACGTGCCCGGGCACTGGCTGCTCGCCCGCCTGGGAAAGCGTGCCCTTGGCCCCGGTGGCACGGCGATGACGTCGAGGCTCCTGCGGGACGCTTCGCTGTCTGCTGCAGACGTGGTCGAGTTCGCACCCGGCCTGGACCGTACCGCGACCGAGATCCTGCGGACAGGACCGAAGTCCTACCTCGGCATCGAGCGGGACCCGGAAGCTGCGCGCATCGTTGGCGAGCTCGTCGTCGCACACGGTGAATGCCGGAACGTGGACGCGACCGCGACCGGACTGCCGGACGCGAGCGCCGACGTCGTCGTCGGCGAGGCCATGCTCACGATGCAGACGGACCGGGCCAAGCGCGCGGTTACCGGCGAGGCCACGAGGCTCCTTCGCCCAGGCGGGCGCTACGCGATCCACGAAATGGCACTGCAGCCCGACCATCTCGACCCTGCGATCGCGACCGAGGCCTGTCGGGGGCTCGCCGGCTCCATCAAGGTCAATGCCCGGCTGTTGACCGTCGCTGAGTGGCGCGCGCTGCTCGAGGGCTCAGGACTGGTGGTGGATGTGGTGCGTACCGCGCCGATGGCTCTGCTGCACCTGCGCCGCAACGTCGCCGACGAGGGCGTCACAGGGACGCTGCGGATCGCGGGCAACGTCCTGCGGTCGCGGGACGTGCGCCGCCGCGTGCTCGACATGTGGAAGACGCTCCACCAATACCGTCACTCGATCGTCGCGGTCTCCCTGATCGCGCATCTCCCATCGAACGAGGCAACGTCATGACTGAAAGCCTTCCGCCCGAAGCCGTCGCCAAGCCTGGGATGCACGACCTGTCCGACGTCGCGAGCCTCGTACAGATCCAGCCGGAGGCGACCGTTTCCAGGACGGTCCTGCAGGCCGAGGGCGTACGCGTCGTGCTCTTCTCATTCGATGCCGGCCAGGTCCTGACCGAGCACACCGCCGCCGTACCCGCGCTGCTCCAGGTTCTCGATGGGCACCTGCGCATCATCGCCGACGGCCGCACGGTCGATCTGCTCCCGGGCGGACTCGTTCACCTGGCGGCCCGTCTGCCACACGCCCTCGAGGCAGTCGAACCCTCCCGGCTTCAGCTCACGATGCTCGACCCGCGCGTGCAGGCCTGAGCAATGGTGGTGGCGCGCGTATTCGCGGTCATCGCCGCACGCGGTCATGAGCCTCTGGCTGTGGCGAGACCCACAGGTTGTTTTACTGACAAAATGAGGGAAAACTATGTCCGTGTCCCCTGAACCGATCGACTCCCGCACCCACCGCGTGCTCGCCGGGGTGAGCCGGGTCGCGGTCCTGCAGACTCTGCGCGAGAACGCGGGGTGGCTCGACGTACAGGCCATTGCCGAACAGGTCGGGTTACACACCAACACGGTGCGCTCACACCTGGACCAGCTCATGGAGGCAGGCCTTGTCGAGAGCGCCGTACAGGAACGGACGACGCCCGGGCGCCCGCGCCTGCTCTTTGGTGCCACCGAGACACCGGGCGCCGGACCGCAGGACTCCTACAAGGTCCTGGCCGAGATCCTGGCCAGCGGCATCCGCCAGGGCCAACCGGCACCTGCTGCGGTGGCTGCGCAGGCCGGCCGGCGGTGGGGTCAGCACCTCGAGCAGCAGGGTGGAGCGAGCACCGAACCGGTCGACTCCGGCCGCGCAGTCGAGCGCATCGTCGCGCTGCTGGACGAGGTCGGATTTGCCCCGCGAATCGGTGACAGCCACGCCGCGACGGTCGACGACGCGGGCGCCGCAACCGTGATCGAAGTGCACCGGTGCCCCTTTTACGACGTCGCGCGCGAGCACACCGATGTCGTCTGCGCTGTGCACCTAGGTCTCATCCAGGGGGCGTTGGGCCAGATGCAGGCCCCACCCGCAACAATCCGCCTCGAGCCCTTCGTGCGCCCTGACCTGTGCCTTGTGCACATGGCGCCCGCCGTGATCGATGCTCGCGGCTTGCGGGCGTGAGACGCGGCCGGTTGTCTGTGACCCAATTCCTCGGCCCGGGAACCGAGGCAGGCCAGCTGCGTGAGGCGCTTCGGAACGTGATCGACCCTGAGCTCGGGATTGACATCGTCTCTCTCGGCCTGGTCTACGGCCTCGAAGCGGGCGTTCGGATGGTGACGTCGACGGGACCCGTCGGCTCAGTCATACCTGCCAGTGGGCGCACGTTGCCGACGATCCCGCGCACCCGCCTTCCGCTCTTTATCGCCGCTCTCGTGTGCCTGCTCGCGGGCTTGTGGGGTGGGCTTCTCCTGCTGGGTCTGCCCGTGCCGACCCTGGTCGCCACGACCGCGGAAGACCACGGGATCCTGATGGCGCTCGGGTTCCTCGGGACGGTGATCTCGATCAAGCGGGCGGTCGCGCTCGGTCGCCCTTGGGCCTTCGCTGCGCCCGCCTTCGCCGGCGCGGGAGGCGTTGCCATCCTGGTGAGCCTGCCGCCCATGGTGGGGCGCCTGCTGTTGTGCGCCGCGTCGATCGTCCTGGTGGTCGTGTACGTCGTGGTGCACCGTATCCAACCCGCCCTGCATCTGAGGGTGATGGCCGCCGGGGCCGTGTGCTGGTATGTGGCGCCCCTGCTCTGGTTGATGGGATGGCCGCTGCCGCGGCTGGTGCCCTGGATCGCAGGTTTCCTCGTGCTGACGATCATCGGCGAACGCCTGGAACTGGCCCGGGTGGCGTTTCTGACGCGAAACTCGGTCCGCCAGTTCCTCGCCGCGGCGGTCGTCTTCGGTGTCGGGCTCGTGCTCACGACGACGGCCAGGCCTTAACGTCCTTGTGTTTGTGGGTGGCGTAGTTGTCCAGAATCATATGAACCGCAAGGCCTTTGGGCACTTCCTTGTCGACCGTGCGCAGGAACTTCAGAAACTCCTCGTGGCGGTGTTTGTCCATGCACGACCCAATGACGGTGCCATCGACTGCGTTCAGGGCGCGGTGGTGTTGTGTATGGACGAGAAGACCTCCATCCAGGCACTGGACCACACGCAGGCTTCGTTGCCGATGACCAAGGGCCGGGCGGGCACCACCACCAGCGACTGCAAGAGGCACGGTACGACCACGCTGTTCGCCCCCGGAAGGGCACCAAGGACTAGATGCTGGATCTCTGGTCCCTCGTGCGCTTCCTGCACGTGGTCGGCGCGGTCGTGTGGCTCGGCGGCCAACTCACGGTCTCCGCGCTGGTGATGCCGGTCGCACGCGACCGCCTGCCCACCGAGGTTCGCGCTGGCTTGATGCGCGTGCTCGGGATGCGGTTCGGCATCGCCACCGTGGCGGTCCTGATCCCGCTGCAGGTGGCGACAGGAGTGGCCCTGGCCCGACACAAGGGGGTCACCGTGGCCTCCCTGGCCGAACCCGGATACGGATGCATGCTCGCAGGGAAGCTGGTCGCGTTCGCCCTGGTCATGTTGGCCGCCGGGCTGCACGGATGGGCCATCGCCGCGGGACGCGGGACCCTGGCCCATTCTCTGGCGATGTCGTCGCTTGCCGGGTCGTTCGTAGTCGTGCTGCTGGCCACGGCGCTGCCGGTCACCTGAACTCGCTGGCGACCCTGGTCGATCCCCTGCCCGGCCGACGCCTCGTTCGCGCAGCGCGGCCCTGGGTCCGTGCTAGCCATCGATCACCGACTGACCAGGTGCTGATGCGTTGCGCTTTGCATCAGGACAGAGCGCCGCGACCGCCGAGGGAAGATCGCTCCGCCAGCCCTGAGCCGACGGCCGCAGCCGTCCGGCCGCGCGTTCTCTGGCCGGCGCCCCAGAGCGCAGTCCAACGGCCACATCCCTGTGCCCTTGGCGAGAGGTCAACGCGGGCGTGGGGCCGCTTGAGCACGGCTCTTTCCACGAAGAAAGTGCAATGAGGTCGACAGGTACGTGGAAGCCCTGCTGGCAGACCCCAACCACGACGTGCCTGCGATGTGCACGCACCTGGCCGGCTGTGCCGCTGCGCTGAGGAAGCGATCCCTCATCGGGCTGGTCGCGGGCCATGACGGCCTCGATCCCGCACCGGCCTTGCGACGGCTCGAGGACGACCCCGACCTGACCTGGCCACATATCTGTCAGGCTCAGCCCGCAGGGCTGCGGTTTGGCACGGTTAGCGGGCCCTTCCCGGGATCAAGACGCTGCGCCACACATGTCTGGTCATGGCTAGGAAGACGATCGCCCACGCCGTGAGTGCCACCCACAGCTCAACCCTGCCGATCATCCCGACGACCGGCAGCCGGTCCGCTTGACCGAGGTAGATACCCGCGACGGCATATATGCCGAGCGGGAAGACAATGCTCCACAGCGTCGCTTCGTAGCGAAGTGGTACTCGCCGCACGACGTGGCGCCACCAGCCCGCCGCGACCAGGACTGGAATCAACCACGTCGCGAATGCCCAGAACACGACAGCCAGACCCGCGATGAGCTCTCGTGTCGCGTGCACGATCGGCGCATCCGCCATCTCGACGATGCGTGCTCCCGCCAGGACCGTGATGGCCAGGGCCCCCATCGACACCCAGTAGGGCGGAGTCAGCTCCTCTGGTCCGAACTCGTACAGCATGAGCCGCAGCGAGACGAACAGGCCAGCCGCGGCGTACAGGAAGACTCCGACCGACCAGGACATGACGGCAAGAAGGGCGAGTTCCCGGCGTCCTGTGACGAAGACGGGCTCGATCACGGCGGCGGCGATGGCGACCGATTCGCTTGCGACCACCCAGATGAACCAGGTTCCGTTTGCCGTTGCCACAATCGGCCGCTCAGCCCGCCCCAGCACTGCGGTCCACGGCACGACGTAGCCCAGCACCAGCCAGGCAATCCCGGACAGCACAAGCATGGCTGCGGCTGCCCCGTAGTAGCCCTCGATCCCCAGGCGCACACCCAGCACATTTGGTGCCGGCGACGAACGTGAAGAAGCCGAAGCCTCGTCGCGGGTCGTTGAAGACGTCGTTGGTCGCTTGGCGGTAGGCCACGAAGCGCCAGGCGGTCAGGGAAAGGAGTACGACGAACGCGATGGCTGAGATCACCAACAGGACCCAGGAGATCGCAGGGAAGTCCTCCAGCTTCATGCCGACGGAGATGATGCCGGGGGCCATGACGAGGGCGAAGTACCCAGGTGTGAGCCCCTTCAGGCCTTGGTGCACTCGTCCGCTTAGTCCACGCTTAGTCCCAATACCGTTCAATTAGAGTTACAGCGGTGTAGTTTGTTGGCATGCCCCGTACTGGTTGGAGGAAGTCCGCGTCGGATCGGCGGTTGCCGGATCTGGTGTCG
>Ga0097691_1001060_pt1 | contig 21334 bp, 13 predicted proteins | sample NGESurdeep072012_8_FD_72858 | JGI IMG/M metagenome (GOLD analysis project Ga0097691, IMG submission 72858) | Arctic peat soil microbial communities from Barrow, Alaska - NGEE Surface sample 210-1 deep-072012 | ecosystem: Environmental > Terrestrial > Soil > Wetlands > Peat ... | reverse complement strand
CCGGCGCCACCATCACACACCACCACGCCATCGGACGCGATCATGTGCCCTGGATGCAGCGCGAGGTGGGGGCGGTGGGCGTGCGGGCGCTGCGGGCGCTGAAGGCCGAGCTGGACCCCGCGGGGATCATGAACCCCGGGAAGCTGCTGCCCGTCAGCTCCCGAGGCTGAAGGCTCCGCTCAGAACCACGTGCCCGGGTTGGGTGGGGTGCGGGTTGGTCTCGCGCGTCAGCAGGATTTCACGGAACTGGCCCGCGTTGGCGGGCAGCGGCGCGCCGCCGGCGAGCTTGTGGTTGGAGCCGACCGCCGGGCCGCGGCTGAGCGCCTCGGCGCTGGTGGGGGAGTTGTAGAGCCAGATCGCATAGAAGAAGCCGCTCGTCGCCGGCAGGTGCTGGGCTTCGATGTAGAAGGCGCGTTTGCCTTTTTCCGAGAGCACCGCCACCACGCCGACCGTCCTGCTCTTGGGGTCGGGCGAGTGCAGCGGCAGCTGCGGGCTCACAGTCGGGCCGGTTTTCGTCGTGGAGGTGCTGGAGCTGTTGGAGGACGCCGTCTTGGAGGACGAGCCGCCGCCGCTGGAGGTGAGCAGGATCACCGCCACCACCACCGCCACCAAAGGCACCGGCACCCGGAGGCGCTTCAGCCGGGCGAAGATTGATCTCCCCCGGTGCGGCGCCTCCGCGACCGCCAGGTCCTCCGGGGCCGCCACCGCGAACACCGCGACCGCCGAACTGCTCGGTCATCTTCTCGCGCAGAGCGCGCATTCCGGCGCTATCTCCACGCTGGCGCATGGCGGTCATGCTGTCGCGCATCGCTCGCACTGCCGCCGTATCCGCCCCCGGAGGAAGCGGTCGGCCGGCAAGGGTCGTGTCGACGCCGGCAGCGCGAAGCGAATCCTCGCGCAGTCTGCGGAGGCGGGCAGCGGCAATGCTGTCGCGCAACGCTGACGGTCCGAGTGGCCGCGGAAGTCCGCGAAGGTCCCACACCACACGATGAATGCCCGCGCCTCCTGGTCCGGTGAGCCGGCGCACGACGTCGCCTTTCACGTCGGTGATGACAATGCGTGTCGTATCGCGGCGGCTGTCACCGCTTGTAAGACGATATGCGACCGTTCCACCGAACGGCGGGTTGTCCGCAACAAAAGCCTTGTTCCCTTCCCACCTCTGCGAGAAGCCGGTTGCGTACTCGTACGCCGTGACCGGCTCGAAGAAATACGCCGGCTTTGCGATGACACTGTCTGCCATCTGCTCGAGAGGCGCGATGTCCGTTATCCAGATCGACCGGCCGTGCGTGGCGGCAATGAGGTCGCGGTCGCGTGGCTGAATCTTGAGGTCGTGTACCGGCACGGTCGGCAGCCCGGTCATGAAGCGCTGCCATGTTCCCCCGGTGTTGCGCGAGACGTACGCGCCGACGTCGGTGCCGACAAAGAGCAGGCTGCGATTGTACGGGTCTTCGCGCACAACGTGCACGTAGCCAATCCCGTCCGAGGGAAGATTGTTGACGATCGAGTGAAACGTGCGGCCGAAATCGTTCGAGACGTAGAGATACGGCTTGAAGTTGTTGTCGCGATGGGCATCGAACGCGACATAGACCGTGGCGCTGTCGAAGTGCGACGGCTCAACGCGGTTCACCCACGTTTTCGGAGGAACTCCCGGGAAGCGCTTGGTGAGCTCGGTCCAGCTTCCGCCGTCGTTGGTGCTCAACCAGACGTTACCGTCGTCCGTTCCGGCCCAGAGAATACCTGGACGGATTGGCGACTCCGCCAGCGTTGTGATGGTGCCATAGGTCTCGGCGCCAGTGGCGTCGCGGGTGATGCCGCCCGTCGTCTTCGTGCTGACTTTGATGCGCATCGAATCAGCGGTCGAGAGGTCCGGCGATATCGGGTAGAAATGATCGCCGCGATCAGTTGACTTGAGAACGCGATTGCCCCCCATGTAGACCGTTGTGGGTGAGTGAGGCGAAAGGAAGAATGGGGTCGACCAGTTGAAGCGATAACGCTTCGCCGAATCGGCTGTGGCGCGCGCGCGAATGGCGGTAAGGGTAGAGTTGAGCTGGGGCGTGGCCGGCAGCGTCGTGTCGCCACGAGCGATGATGAGACTGTCCTCGAAGTTGCCGCGGCCGGGCCCGCCCCCGCCGCCGCGCATGATCGAGGTGCGAGCGTTGGTCTGAAGATTCAGCCGCGAAGCGTTGCCACCCTGCGACTCGCTATAGACAATGTTCGGATCGTTGGGGTCCTGAGCGGTATAGAAGCCGTCGCCACCACCAACATTCTGCCAGTCCGCGTTCGTTGGTCCGAAGCGGCCGCGAGTTCTGCTGGGTCCGCACCACGAGCCGTTGTCCTGCAAGCCGCCGCAGACATTGTACGGCTTGGCCATGTCGTAGCTCACTGCGTAGAACTGGCCGAGTGGCATCGTATTGATGAAGTCGTACGTGCCGCCCTTGTCCCACGTCACGCCGATGCCGCCATCTTCGCCCAGCATGAAGTGGTCGGGGTCCTTTGGGTCGATCCACATCGCGTGCCAGTCCGTATGAAGCGACAGCGCGCCCCGGCGCTCAGTCTTTCCGCCGTCGTCGGAAAAGCGCCATACGGACGACATCCAGTAGACGCGATTCGGATTGCGGGGGTCGACGCGAACCTGCGAGTAGTAGAAAGGACGAGCGTCGCCTTCGTTGCGCCGCATCAGCGTCCACGTCGCGCCGCCGTCGGTGGACCGGTAGAGCCCGCTATTTGTTCTCTGAGCCTTCGACGTATCCGGCTTCATTCCCTTCGGAAGAGCTTTGGGAAGCGTGTCGGCCTCGACGAGCGCGTAAATCATTTTTGAATCAGAAGGCGCGATCGCGATGCCGATGCGGCCCTTTGTGGTCGCAGGGAAGCCACCGCCCTTGACCTCAGTCCACGTTGCGCCGGCATCGGCTGTTTTCCATAGCCCGCTGCCGGGTCCGCCACTCTTCAGAAAGTACGGGCCACGCACGCGCTCCCAGCTCGACGCGAACAGCGTGTTGTGGTCGTTTGGATCCATCGCGATGTCGACGAAGCCGGCCTTGTCGCTGATGAATTTCGAGAGCTTCCAGGTGGCGCCGCCGTCGGTCGTCTTGTAGAGCCCGCGCTCCGGATTGGATTCCCAGGCGTGCCCGAGGGCCGATACGTAGACGACGTTCGGGTCCTGCGGGTCGACAACTATCCGGCCGATCTGCTGGGTGGCCGTGAGGCCCATGAGCTTCCAGGTCTTTCCGGCGTCCGTGGATTTGTACAGTCCGCCGCCCGGCGACATCGAGTTCCTCGAGTCTTCCTCTCCCGTCCCGGCGTAAATGATGTCTCCGTTCGAGGGCGCGATGGCGATGTCGCCCATCGAGATCACGGCTTCCTTGTCGAAAATCGGGAAGAACATCGTCCCGTTGTTGATGGTCTTCCAGATTCCCCCGGTTGCGGCAGCGACGTAGAAGGTTTTCGAGTTACGCGGATCGGCTTCGATGTCGGTGATGCGGCCGGCCATTACGGCGGGTCCGATCGAGCGCCATCTGAAGGCGGCGACAGTGGCTGAATCGAATGTGGAGGAGACCTGGGCCGCGGCGCTGGCGGACAGCGTCATAGCGGCTCCGGCAAGAAGCGGGAGGACCCGGTGTGTGCGCATAGTGGAGGCTACGGTTGAGAGATTACCGGACGCGTCGGCAAACTGTCCGGTTGGTGCGCGAACCCAACGAATGATGCAAATACGTTCGCGAGACGGTAAGTGTTGGATGGGTCGGGATGATCCCTTCGGTCCCGAAATAAACGGAGGACTACGAGCAAGGAGCCGGCAGATGTTTTTGCCACCAGCCCTTCCACGACGCTGACTACACCTCGTCCCAGATTTTGCGCTGACCGGTTTCCCGGAGAGTGATCGAACCGACAATGAAGGTCAGTATCGCGATCGCTGTCGGGTAGGCCAGGCCCGCATAGATGTTCCCTGTGCGGGCGACCAGCGCGGTGGCAATCAGTGGAAGAAATCCACCGAACCATCCGTTGCCGAGATGATAGGGCAGCGACATGGACGTGTAGCGCACCCGCGCGGGAAACGACTCGACGAGGAATGCCGCTATCGGTCCGGTGATCATCGCCGCAATGATGATCTGGAGGACGATCAGGCCCACTATCGCCGGGGCATTGAGTGGATTGGCAAAATGCGCAATGCCACGATACAGCACGAAATAGCTGAGACCTCCCAGCAGATTCCCGAGCATCATCAGACGCTTGCGGCCGATCCGGTCGGAAAGCGCTCCGAACAGGATGAAAGCGGGAGTGCCGACGACCAGCGATACCGCGACGATTCCATATGTTGCGGTGACTGGCACCTTCAGCACTGTCTGAAGAAAGAAGAGCGCGTAGAACTGCGCCGTGTACCAGGTGACCGCCTGCCCGGCCGTCACGCCAAAAAGCACTCGCAGCACGACCTCCCTCTTGGGCCAGCTGTCGGAGCTCTCCTTTATCGGGCTGGATGACGCTCCGCCCTGTGTCTTGAGCTGCGAATACAACGGCGACTCTCCAAGCTGCACCCGGATGTAGAACGACACCGCCACGAGGAGGATCGACAGGAAGAACGGTACTCGCCATCCCCATTCGGCAAATGCCGCCTCGCCGATCATCCGGCGCGTAATGAGAATCACGACGAGCGAAGTGAACAGCCCAAGGGAGGCGGTGGTCTGAATGAAGCTCGTATAGAATCCCCGGCGGTTGTCGGGTACGTGCTCAGCGACATAGACCGCGGCCCCGCCGTACTCACCGCCGAGGGCGAGACCCTGCATCAAGCGCAGAACGACGAGCAGAACAGGGGCGGCCATGCCGATGCGGGTGTAGCCGGGCAGAAAGCCGATGGCCGCAGTCGAGCCACCCATAAGCAACAGGGTCGTGAGAAAAGCGAATTTTCGCCCTACCCTGTCGCCAAGCCGGCCGAAGAAGAGAGCGCCCAGCGGGCGCACCGCAAATCCAACGGCAAATGTCGCGAGCGTCTTGAGGAAATTCGCAGTGGGATTACCGGCGGGATAGAACTGCGTGGCGATTATCGTTGCCAGACTTCCGAAAATGAAGAAGTCGTACCACTCGATCATCGTCCCGGCGGTAGATGCGGCAATGACCCGCCAGATACCGGGTTGAGCGGAAAGAGAACTAGGGTGGGGGTCACTCATCGGGCGCAAAATGAACTGCAAACTGCCATTTCCGCGAGGGTCCGTCGGTTCAACAGGTGCGGCCCGCATTGACGACCATTGCCATCAGCAGGCAGGCGCAGAGACCACAGAGAACGACAACTGCGGTATTTTTTTGGTGAACCTCGGAACTTCATGACATCCCACAAACCAGTGCAGCTGTCAATCGATCTCAACGCGGACCTTGGTGAGTACACCGGGACTGACGGCGCCGAGCTGGACGACGCGATACTCGACGTCGTCAGCTCGGCGAACATTGCCTGCGGCGTGCACGCGGGAGACGCGGAAGTGATGCAGCGCACCGTCGAGGCGGCGGCGAAGCGGAGCGTGTCCATTGGCGCGCATCCGAGTTATCCCGATCGTGAAGGTTTCGGCCGCCGCGAGATGGAATTGTCGCCGCGGGACCTTGCGGTGGAGATCATTTCGCAGATCGAGGCGCTGGCCGCGTGCTGCGCGAAAGCCGGAACGCGGCTGATGTACGTCAAGCCGCATGGAGCGTTGTACAATGTCGCTGCGAGGGAAGCGGCCATTGCGCGGGTGGTGGCAGACTCGGTTCGCCACGTGGACCGCGGTCTGGTTCTCCTCGGACTTGCCGGGAGCGCGCTGGTGCGCGAGGGGGAGCGGGCTGGGCTCGCCGTGGCGCGAGAGGCTTTCGCTGATCGCGCGTACCTGCCCGACGGGACGCTGCTTTCGCGCAGCCGCGCCGGCGCCGTTCTGCACGATGCAGAAGAAGTCGCCACGCGAGCCGTCTCAATGGCGCGCGATTGCGCCGTGACGAGCATCGATGGAGTGCGACTGAGCGTAAAGGCAGATTCGCTTTGCGTCCACGGCGACAATCCCGAGGCTCTGGCGCTCGTCACCGAAACAAGAGCGGCGCTCGAGAAAGCGGGCTTTACCATCGCACCATTCGCGCGGTGACCGGCGTGGTACCGCGCGTTGTGCCACTCGGCGATTCTGCCGTGACAATCGTCATCGGGGAGGGCATCTCACGGGATCTCAGCCGCGAAGTGCTGCGGATCGCGGAAACATTGCAGTCAGCGCCGATGATTGCCGAGGTCGTTCCAGCGTACGCGAGCCTGACCCTGTTCTACGATCCGCTCGCCGTCACATACGCCGAGCTGCTCGACGGAATCCGACCTCTTGTCGAGCGATCGCAACCCGATCCCGCCGCCGGCACAACCGACGCGCCGCGCACCGTGCACATCCCCGTGCACTACGACGGTGAAGACCTCGCGGAGGTCGCCGAGCGAACGGGACAGGATGTGGACCGAGTCGTAGCGTTGCATTCGGAGCGGGAGTACCACGTCTACATCATCGGCTTCGTTCCAGGATTTGCTTACCTCGGGGACCTGCACCCGTCGCTCATTCTCCCCCGGCGATCGACGCCGCGCAAACGGGTGCCGGCGGGATCGGTGGCGATAGCGGAAGCCCAGACGGGTGTGTATCCCTTTTCGACCCCGGGCGGCTGGCACCTGATTGGCAGAACCGAAGTGAAGATGTTCGACTCCACCTCGAACGAGCCCGCGTTGCTCCGGGTTGGAGATAGAGTGGTTTTCGATCGGGTGAGCGAGTGATCGTCGTCGAGCGCGCCCCGCCCTACCTGACGGTGCAGGACGCCGGACGAAGCGGCTACCGCGCGAGTGGCGTTCCGCGGTCGGGCGCGATGGATCAGTGGGCCTTCGCGAGCGCAAACCGGATTGTTGGAAATCCACCGGGTGCGGCGGCGCTCGAGTGGGCCATCGGGGCTGGGTCGCTCCGTTTCGATCATCACGCAGTGATCTCACTCACCGGAGCGGACGTCGAGGCGACGGTGGATGGCGCGCCGGTTGCGATGGACGCGGCGATTGCCGTGAATGCCGGACAGCAGCTTGACGTCCATCGGCTTATAGCACGGCGCTTTCTGTACATCGGCGTTCGTGGCGGCGTGGATTGCCCCCTCGTACTTGGAAGCAGAAGTACGTATCTGCCGGCGGCTATGGGTGGGATTGACGGAAGGCGACTCGCGCGCGGCGATGCGATACCAACAGGCAACGGCCTGCCGACCGCGGCTGCCCGTGCGGGCGTCCCAGCGCCGAATCGCTTTAAACCCGACTACAATTCAAACATTATCCGCATCATTGCCGCCACTGAGCAAGTCGCACTGGATGGAACCGCTGTAGAAGCCACTCCGGAAAGCACTTTGCTCATGGAATCATTTCTTGACGGCCGCTACACGGTTTCGCTGGCGTCGGACAGAACCGGCTATCGACTGGAGGGAGAGCAGGTGCTCGAGTTTGCCAATACGTCGATCACGTCGGAGCCGGTTTGTGCCGGCACAATCCAGCTCCCGCCCGGAGGTCATCCCATAGTGTTGATGGCGGACTCCCCGACGATTGGCGGCTATCGAATTCTCGGGACTGTCATCTCGAGCGACCTCCCCATCCTTGCCCAGTCGGTGCCGGGGCGAACGCTGACGTTCGCGAGAATCTCTGTAGACGCCGCACAGCGACTCGTTCGGAGAGCGTGATTCTACGGCGTCAACGACGCCATGTAGCTGACGACATTCGTGGCCAGCTGGTCGCGTATCTGTTCTGAGTAATGGAAGTCGTCCACGTGGACGCTCGGGCCGGACCAGTTGCCGCCGTTGTCGTTGGACACGAGCATAACCAGGTCGATCAGCTTGACCCCTTTCCGCTGAGCCAGTGCCCGGATGCCGTCATTCAGGTTCTGGATCTTGGCGGCGTCGGTCACCGTGCGCGGCGGAAGCGTTGTCAGCATCACGTGTGAGGCCGGCAGGCCAAGCGAGACCCACTGATCGATCATCCACTCGAGGTTCGCCAGGCTCGTCGACGTCGGAAAGTTCACATCCGATGCGACGTCGTTCGTTCCCATCGATATGTACAGGAAGTCGGATGAGCGCGGCGAGAACGCCTGGACACGTTGAATCGAGCCGTTGGGGAAGAAGTCGTTGGTGGACTCTCCGCCGTTCCAGGGATACGCGGCGCCAAGCGCCTCTCCCTGGAACCTGGTGACGCCATCCACCGCCTGACGCGCGTTGGGACTCGTGAGAATGTTCCTGCCGCCTCCGGTGGTCGTCCCGGCAATCGCGTGATTGACAACCCTTATCGTCTGGACGCGAGAGGCGCGCCACTGAGCCTCGATTTTGCCTGCGAGCTGAAGCGTACTGTTGGGTGCGCTCGCCGAGAGTCGCACCCCGGGATTCACGTCGGAAACGTAGGATGCTACCCTCACCGATGGGTCGGTTCCGGCAAACCCGAGATCGGTATTGGAGTCACCGAATGTCACCAGCTGCACCTGAACCGTGCCGACACCGACGAACACGAGCGGGCTTCCGCTCAGCCCGTCAACAGCCGCAAAGAGCGAGTTTCCACCGATGCCGAGAGTCCAGCTGCCGAGCGTGGCGATTCCAGACGCATCGGTGACAGGGTTCGCGCCAGTGATGCTGCCGGTGCCGCTGCGGATCGTGAACGCGACGGTAATGTTCGGGACGCCCTTGCCGACGGCATCTGTGACGAGCACCGCCGGCCTGACCGGCGCTGCAGCGTTGGCCGGAACGCTCTGCTGATTGCCCGCGCTGATCGCCATTGCCACCGGCGGTGAAGCAACGCCCGTGGCGGTAAACACAACTGGACTTCCTTGAAGAGTCCCCGCCGTGGCCGTCAGCGTATTCGGTCCGCCATTCGGACCCAGGACCCAGCTGGTAACCGATGCAAACCCGTTGATATTCGTCACTGCGTCGCCGCCAGTGACAGTTCCACCTCCGCTCGTGACTGTGAAGCTCACAGTGTAGCCCGGAACGCCGATGTTGGCAGCGTCCACCACTCGTACGGCGGGCACCACCGGCACCGCGGTGCTCACGCTGGCTGTCTGCCCATCGCCGCCGTTGAGTACGATCTTCGCCGGAATGGGCGCAATCGCGCTTGCAGAGAACGTCAGCGGACTGCCGGCGAGCGTGCCGGCAGTCGCCGTGAGTGACTGCGGTCCGGGAGTGGTGCCCAATGTCCACGCACCGACCGTGGCGACGCCCGATGAGGTGGTCACCGCCGATCCGCCACTCACGCTTCCGCTGCCCGTTGCCGGAGCGAACACCACGGTGAATCCCGAAACCGGGTTGCCGTTTGCATCAGTGATCTTGACCGCCGGCGGAGCGGCCACCGGTCCACCGGCTGTTCCCGTCTGATTGTTGCCGGCGAAGATTGCCGCCGTCGTCGGCGCGCCGGCCGCTCCCGTTATCGTGAACGTCACCGAAGCCGGCGTGAGACCGGTGCCGCTGGCGGTGAGCGTGTTCGGAGCCGCAGTGGTACCGATCGTCCAGCTTCCAACCGTCGCGATGCCCGATGCATTCGTTGTCGCGCTGCCACCCGTGATGGTGCCACCGCCGCTCGCGACGGCAAATGTGATCGCGAATCCGGGAATGGCGTTGCCGAACGCATCGCTTACCTTCACCGCGGGAAGCACGGGCACCGCACTGCCCGCGGTAACGCTCTGCCCGTCGCCGGCCGCGATTGCAAGAGCCGACGCCGGCCCAGGCACCACCGTGACTTTTGCGGTGCTGCTCTTGCCTTCAGACGTCGCGGTGATCGTCGACTGTCCGGGTACAATCGCGGTTGCCAGTCCGTTCCCGTCGATCGAGACGATCGCCGGGCTCGAACTCGTCCACGTTATCGGCCGAATGAGAGGTTGCTGCTCGTTGTCCTTGAGCGCGGCGGCGAACTGGACTGTTGTCTTTACCTGAACCGTCGTATCGCGATTGGTCGTCACCGTTTCGACGCGCGGCTGCATCAGCACGCCATAAACCGTGAAGTGAGACACATTGCCGGTAACTGTCTTCGTCGCGGTGTTTACGGTGCTTCCGTCCACAACGCGCCATCCGGTTCCCACCACTTCATAGAGCTGGAGCCCGCTCGCCGGACTGCCGGCGGTGAGCGTCGACGGATCGTACTTGATCGTGATGGTGATCGGCTGGGCGAAGCTCGTCCCGCTGGGCCCGAACTCGAACGCCGTGCCCGGCATCAGCCTGTCGTTGGGCGGCGTGCTCGTTGCCGGCGCGACGGTGATGTTCCTTGTCTGCGCGAGCGCCCCGGCAGGAATGGTGACGGAGACAACCGAGTTTAAAGTGCTGAAAGCGGCGCCGGAAGCAGAGCAGACTACCCCTTCCTTTACCTTCACCTCCATCGAGGCGGTGTGCCCTTCAACTGATGCGGTGACCGTCGCAGATCCAAGGGCGACACCGCTGACCACACCGGCGGCGACGGTGACCTTGGACGGATCGGAGCTGGACCAGTCGGTTATGCGATTGGTGAGACTGTTGCCGCCGGCGTCTTTCGGAATGGCCTGGAGCATGTCCACTCCGCCCGGGACCAGCTCGACGGCAGCCGGAGACAAGATCACGGTGGCGACCGGAGCCGGAGGTGCGGTGGATTCGCCGCATCCAATGCCGAACGCGATCAGGCCGGCAGCAACACGCAGCAACACCCGTGTACGGCGCTCTCTACGCGGTATGAGGCCCCCCGCGCGCGACATCAACCGTCTGCTGTCGCTGGCAAGCGACTCAAAATTGGATTTGATGGACGGGAGGAAAGGGGCCAATTCCTGAGCCGGTGGCTGTGTGTGAGTGGGATTTCTGTTGAAAGCGTCCCCGCTCACCGCCAGGCGGTGGCGTTTTTTTGCGTGGGATAACCTTAATACTTTAATGGCTGGGCGGAGATCATTCAACACCGCCAGCAATCCCTGCGGTGAAGGTTGCCCCGGGCCGGCAGAAAACTGCCGCCGCTCAGCCCCTGCCTATCGGGCTTGCCCGGCCTTTCTTAATGTATGCGCACACTCTACCCAAGGGGCAGTCATGCTGCGTGAATTCAGGGCCTTCATTCTCAAGGAAAACGTCCTCGCTCTGGCGATTGCGGTGGTACTTGGGGCGGCCTTCGGGAAGGTCGTCACCGCCGTCGTTGACGATTTTGTAATGCCGATTGTCGGTGCGCTGACGCCGAGTGGACCATGGCAGAAGGCGACGCTCGATATTGGATCGGTGAAATTCGGCATTGGCGATTTTGTTTCCGTCCTCATCAACTTCATCATCATCGGCTTTGTGGTGTGGCGGATCAGCAAGATGTTCATCCACCCGCCGGCGGCCCCAACCGGGCCGGTTACAAAACCGTGCCCCTACTGCCGGATGGCCGTCGACCCCGCCGCGACGAGGTGCCCGCACTGCACCAGCGAGCTGACGGTTACGGCGTAAACGGCGGAACATAGAATGTTCGTTTTTCTTCTTGACCTCACGACCGTCCGAGTATCTCGAGGAGCCCGGCCCATTCCATGTTCCCCCCACTAAGGACCGTCACGGTCTTGCCTTTCGCCTCGACAGCTCCCGTCATGAGAGCGGCAACTGTTATCGCGCCGCTTGGCTCGACAACGATTTTCATTCGGTCGAGCAGGTGCCGCATCGCATCCGCGAGCGGAGCATCGTCAACGAGAACTACCTCGTCGATGTAGAGTTGGTGGTGCATGAAGGGCAGGCTGCCGATCTCCAACGCCTGGAGTCCGTCGGCCAGACCGCCCGTCACATCGAGTCTCACTGGTTCCCCCGCCTCTCGCGCGCGCGTCAGCTTCGGCGCGCTCGTCGGCTCGACGCCGATGATTCGCGTGCGCGGCGACAGAAGCTTCAATGCCGTCGAGACGCCGGCGCTCAGTCCGCCCCCACCGACGGGAACGAGCACCGTATCCACATCTGGGACGTCGGCGAGGATTTCCAGCCCGACAGTTCCCTGTCCGGCAATGATTTTCGGATCGTCGTACGGGTGCACCAGCGTCATCCCTTCGGCGTCGCAAATCTCCCGCGCTTTCTCGGCACGCTCCTGAGTCGTCGTCCCGGCGAGCACGATCCGGGCGCCAAGCCGCTCTGCGCCGGCCCGCTTCGCCGGAGTCACGTTGGTGGGCATCACGACTGTCGCCGGAATCCCGAAGAGGCGCGCTGCCATCGCTACACCCTGTCCGTGATTCCCCGATGACGGCGCCACAACGCCACGCGAGCGAATCTCCGGATCGATGCTGCTTAGATACGCATAGGCCCCACGAAACTTGAAAGAGCCGCCGCGCTGGAGAACTTCGGCCTTGTGCCAGAGTTGAATCCCGAGGCGCGCACCGAGAACGTCGTCCGGCAATACGGGTGTCCTCACCGCGACCGGCTCGAGCCTTTCCGCAGCGGCGATGATGTCCTGCAGCGTGATCAATTGAGTTGAAACCCCTGTCACATCGGCCTCCCGGTCGGCGACAACTATACGCGCCCCGCGCCAATGTGGCGAGCGCTCGGCTCCGTTCACTGCTTGGCCGAGCGGTTGACAGTCCGCTGGAGGCCGCGTTACGATGATCGCCGACCCACCGACGCAGCGCGACTCTCTACCCCGAATATCATGACTGACAACGCCGGGCCGGTTTCGGCTTTCATCCGCCGCCATTTCCGGCATTTCAACGCCGCCACGCTCGTTGACGCCGCAGATGCCTACACCGCGCATCTCGGCGACGGCGGCAAGATGTTCATGACAATCGCGGGAGCGATGAGCACGGCGGAGCTGGGGCTTTCGCTCGCTGAGATGATCCGCCAGGACAAGGTCCAGGCGATCACCTGCACCGGCGCGAACCTGGAAGAGGACATCTTCAACCTCGTCGCCCACGATCACTACGAGCGCGTCCCGCACTATCGCGATCTCACGCCGGGCGACGAAGCGGCGCTTCTTGCCCGCCACATGAACCGTGTAACCGATACGTGCATCCCCGAGATGGAAGCGATGCGGCGAATCGAGAAAGTCGTACTCGCCGAATGGGTTGCCGCCGACAAGAAGGGAGAGCGTTTCTTTCCTCACGAATTCATGTACCGGATTCTGCGCAACGGATCGCTCGAAGGCAGCTACCAGATCGATCCGCGCAACTCCTGGATGGTCGCGGCGGCGGAGAAGAATCTCCCGATGTTCGTTCCCGGGTGGGAGGACTCCACGCTTGGAAACATGTACGCCGGCCACTGCATCTCGGGCGACGTGAAGAAGGTCCACACCGTCCGGACGGGCATCGAGTACATGATGGAGCTCGCCGAGTGGTACACGGGAAACTCGACCGCCGGATCAATCGGCTTTTTTCAGATTGGTGGCGGCATTGCCGGCGACTTTCCAATCTGTGTGGTGCCGATGCTTCACCAGGATCTGCAGCGGGACAACGTTCCGGTGTGGGGCTACTTCTGTCAGATCTCGGATTCGACTACCAGCTACGGCTCGTACTCGGGTGCGGTGCCGAACGAGAAGATCACGTGGGGCAAGCTGGCGGTCGATACACCGAAGTTCGTGATCGAGAGCGACGCGAGCATCGTCGCGCCGCTCATGTTTGCGATGGTTCTGGGCTGGTGATTACTGAAGGAGCAGCGGAATTACGGGCTGCCGGCTGCGGTGACGGCAGCGCTCCTACATGCGCTCCAGCAACGCCTGGAAGCGCTTGTCGTTCCGCAACGAATTCAAATCGGAGTCGTGCTCGATCCACTCCTTGTGGCCATATCCCTTGTCCACTGCGCGCTCGAGACACTGAATCGCGTCGTCCCTCATTCCCTCGATGGCATACACGCAGGCGACGTTGTAAAGAAGCTGCGGGTCTTCCTTGTCGATCACCAGCGAGCGGCGCGCCCATTCCAGCGCTTTCTCCGGCTGGCCGAGATTGGACCAGATCGTAGCTCCCAGATTGAGCGCTCGCGCATCGTCCGGATTCAGATCGAGCCACTGCTCGATGACGTTCACCGCCCTGTGCGATGCCTTGCTCGCCTCGTGAATTCGCCCCTGCCCGGCAAAGGCAGCAGCCAGAAAAGTCGGCGCCTGATAATCCTCCGGTCGCAGCGCTGCAGCTTTCTCAAACAGCGGCGCCGCCTCGAACCACCTTCCCTGCGCCAGACAGGCGCGCCCGTAGAAATATGGGGCCTCGTATAATTTTGGATCGAGCTTCATGGCCGTCTCGAATTCCTTCATCGCCGGCTCGTACTGCTTGCTGAGCGAATACGCGAGCCCACGCGCGGAGTGCGCCTCGGCAAGATCGGGGTCGAGCTGAAGCGCTTTCCGGCTCGCGCTGTCGGCCTGCTTGAGGTTGGATTCCCGGGCGTCGAAGTACATGTAGAGAATCGAGCAGCAGTCGGCGATGCCGGCGTGCGCGAGCGCGTACTCCGGATCGATCTCGATTGCGCGGGTGAACATCTGCCGGGCGAACTCGATGCTCGTGCGGCGGTGCTGATGAAAGAATTTGCGGCCGCGTAGATAGTAGTCGTACGCCTCGACGTTCTCCGTCGGCATTTTCTCGATTGCGCGCTTCTCGTCCTCGCTCAGCACCACCCTCAGCGCTTTCACGATGTTCTGTGCGATCTCGTCCTGAATGGCGAAGACGTCCTCGATTTCCCGGTCGTACCGCTCCGACCAGAGCTGATAACCGTTGGCAACATTGATCAGCTGGACGCTGATGCGGATCTTGTTGCCCATCTTGCGCACACTTCCCTCGAGGACCGCGGAAACCTCCAGCTTCTTTCCGATTTCCCTGATGTCCTCGGTCTTCCCCTTGTACGCGAAGGATGACGTGCGCGACGCGACGCTCAACGATTTGATCTTCGACAGCGCGTTGATGATCTCTTCCGCCATTCCGTCGGTGAAATACTCGTTCTCGATGTCGGCGCTCATGTTGGTGAACGGCAGAACTGCCATCGATTTCACCGCCTGCACCCCTTCGGGCACAGGTGACGACGTCGGCGTCGTGACCGTCGTTACCACCAGCGCCCGCGCGAACTCGCCGGAGGTGCTGAACCTTGCCGCCGCATCTTTCGACAGCGCTTTGGACAGCGCCCGGTCGATCTCGTCAGGCACTCCCTCGAGCATCTCGCTCAACGCCGGCACCGGCTCCGTGAATCGCTTTGTCAGAACCGCCTGGACGGTGGGGCCAGTGAACGGCCGCTTGCCGGTGAGCATCTCGAACATCACGCAGCCAAGACTGTACTGGTCGCTTCGGCCGTCGATCTCTATTTCGCCGGCCGCCTGCTCCGGACTTACGTATGCCGGCGTCCCAATCACCATGCCGGTCTGCGTCAGCGTATCGCTGCCCGCCGCAGTCACCGCTTTGGCGATGCCAAAGTCCATGACCATCGGCTCACCTTCGTTGAGCATGATGTTCTCGGGCTTGATATCCCGGTGAACGATGTGATTCCGGTGGGCATAGTCCAGCGCGCCGGCAACGGCGCGCCCGATGTGCAGCGAGTCCTCGAGGGTGAGCTGGCCCTCGCGGTTCATCCGGTCGCGCAGGGACTCACCCTCGATGTACGGCATCACGTAAAAGAGAAAGCCGCCCGCCTCACCCGAGTCGAAAAGAGGTAGTATGTGGGGATGATTCAGCCGCGCCGCGAGTCTGATCTCGCGAAGGAAACGGTCGGAGCCGAGCGCTGAAGCCAGCTCCGGGTGAAGGACCTTCACCGCTACCTGGCGTCCGTGCCGAAAATCCTCGGCGAGATAGACCGTTGCCATCCCGCCGCGGCCAAGCTCACGCTCGATTGTATATCGGGACTCGAGCGCAGCCTTGACGCTCTCCAGCATCTCCGTCAAACACTCTCCGTACAGGGGCGGGGAAAGGTACGACCGGAGCACTTTTCCGGAAAGGCCGCGCGTAAGGCCAGGAGGAAGCGGCACTATTCTGGCAAAGACGGTGGCATGACCTGGCTCGTTCACCGTCGACTGGCGCTTCTCGCCCTCCCGCTCCTCGCGGCATCGACCTCGACCTGCGCACCGCTGGGCGGCGACGTCGTCAGCGACGGTTCGCTGGTGCCCGGGTTCACCACTGCGCGTCACGTGCAGATGGGGGACTGGACACGCGACTATCTGCTTCACGTTCCGCGGCAGCCTCGATACAACCTTATGGGCTTCCGCCGGCGCTATCCGCTGCTCATAGTCCTCCACGGCAGTGGAGCGAGAGGGGAGACCATCAGGCAGCAGTCGGGCATGGATTCGGTGTCCGAATCGCGCCGCTTTCTCGTCGCGTATCCGGACGGAAGCGGTGAGATGTTCGGGCTCAGCACAGACTGGAACGCCGGCCAATGCTGCGGCACCGCGCACTTCGACCGGGTGAACGACATCGCCTTTCTGCGTGCTCTCATCGCCGACGTCTCGTCCCGTCTTCCGGTCGATGCCCGGCGCATTTACATCGCCGGCTTCTCGGATGGGGCGCGCATGGCTTATCGCGCCGCATGTGAAATGGCTGGGGAAATCACGGCAGTCGCGGCAGTCTCGGGAAATCTCGTCACCGAGCATTGCCGGCCGTCACGGCCGATTCCCGTCATCGCATTTCACGGAAGCGAAGACGATGAGGTGCCGTACAACGACAGCGCCTATTCGGTACCGTTGCGTCCACCGCCGCCCGATGCCGGCGCGCTGCCCCCGACAGTTCGCTTCTGGCTGGCTGCCGACGAATGCGGCCGAATCGAAGCCCAGCGCGTTTCAGCTCATGTGATGCGGACGTCAGGAGTCGGCTGCACAGCCGATGTCGCTTTCTACTCGATCGATGGCGCGGGCCACGGATGGCCGGTTGCGGCACGCCCAGGTAATGGCGTGGATGAAGAGCCGAACGAGGTGTCGGCGTCGTCGCTCATCGCAGACTTTTTTCTCCAACACCGGCGGTAGCCGGCGCGAGCGACTGAATGATGATTTCGCCAAGCGCCTTGTAATCGTCGTCGAAGTGGTGGCCGCCGTTGCGCACCACCTCTTTCATCAGACCGGGGGGCGCGTCCCGGCACCCGGAATCCTTCTCGTCGACACCGTAGATACAGAGCAGATTCATTCCCTTGCTTAGCTGCAGCTCGGGAAGCGTTTTCACGTCGCTGGGCCGCTTCGACTCGACGAAGATGTCCTTGAAGTGGAACTGGAAATTCACCCGGTTCGACAAGCCGAGCATCGCGACGATCGCAACTCGCCGCTTGAGATCAGGAGGCAGCCGCGAAATGATGAACGGTACCATGTCCGCACCGCGCGAGTAGCCGACGATGGCCACCTTGTCCATTGACCACTGCGCCAGATAATGCCGGATCACGCGCACCATGTCCGTTCCTGTCCCGTCCGGCGTGCGCCTGCGCGAGAGATATGGCCGGGTGTTGAGGACGACAACGGGCATGCCATGCGCTGCCAGCTCGTTCGACACTCCCCGGTCCAGGGCGGCAAAGCCTCCGTCCCCCGTGAGCATCACGGCAAACGTGTTGCCCGGAGTAGTGCGTGCCTTCAACTCGATCAGCGGGAGGTCGCTCACGTCGGGCGCCACCGGTGGCTGCGGCTGCTGCGCCCCGCTCTGCGGCAATGCCACAACGGCGACAGCGAGCGCCGGAAGCAGGCGCTTCAGCACGCGGTCAGCGAGATACAACACCTTTGAGACCTCCCGAAATCAACGCGGCGGTGCTGGCCAGGATACGCGGCAAAGCGAGACCGCCGGGTGACGCGAGATATCTCGGCTCCCATTCCGGATCGAACTTGTCCTTGTATTGTCGAAGACCACGAAAATTGTAGAAATGCTCTCCATGTCGGTACAACAGAGCTCCGGCACGGTTCCAGACTGGAGCGAGTGCCCGATTCTGAAGTCCCGACAACGGCGCCATGCCAAGGTTGAACCGGCGGAATCCCTGATCGCGGCCCCACTGCAGCAGCTCGATGAACAGATACTCCATCACACTCGCCGGAGCTGCCGGCGTGTAGCGCATCAGATCGACCGAGACTTCCGATCCATCTCCACTGCACATGAGATTGGCGAACGCAACGATGGTTCCTTCACGGCGCACCACCCCCACAGGGAACCGGCACAGATAGCCCTCGTCAAATCTCCCGAGAGAAAAGCCTTTCTCGCGTGTGTGCTTCTCCGCCAGCCACGCATCGGATACCCGCTTGAGCTCGGGTAGGAGTGGGGCGAGGTCGGACGGGGCCACAACACAGAACGAGACGTTATGGCGTGTCACTTCCTTGATCGTGCGACGCAGGCCCTTGCGGGTTCCACCATCGAGACTGAATGTCGTAAGCGGAACGATTGCCGCCTCGCCAAGCTTTAGCAGCGTGAGCCCAAGGTCGATGTAAAGCGGAAGATTTTCTGTCCCGACTTCATAGAACACAGGCCACGCGCCATGCCTGTCCGCCTCCTCGCGAAAATGCCAGGCCAGCTCGACCGCCTCCTCCGGCAGTCCTTTCGGATCGCCGAGCGCCACCCAGCTCCGGCCTTCGACACCATACATCAGGAAGGATTTTCCGCTGGCGCTGAACATGAGCGCCTTGTCGCCAAGAAAAACGAGATTCGCCGTTGCCTCGGGCGATTGGCGAAGAAGAACGTCGACGCGCTCGAGTTCTTCGCCAGTGGGAAGTGCCGGCTCGGCTTCGGCATGCCGCAGCGCCCGCATGAGACCGAAGATCACCAGCGCACCAACAGAGACGACTGTGGCCCGAAGGAAACGCGGGGCGTCGCCGTGCGTCGTGAACCGGAACCACATTTCGTTGGAAAACGCGACGTGCTTGTACGAGAAGAACCCGAGCCAGATGGTCACCACCGCAACGAGGATCACGGTGACGACCCATGCAGGACCCAGCGGCTCGGTGGTGAGCGCCGTTTTCCGATAGAACAGCCGGTGTGATGGCAGCACCACCAGCATCACCCCCGACAGCACCATCGCCTGCTCCCAATCGAGCCCCTTCAGAAGCGACGCCACGATGCCTACGCCGAGCAGTGAGACTGTCAGTCGCCACGCCGCATCGAGCCGGCGCGCGATTGCCCACGCCAGCACAACGAGGCCCGCTCCGGCGAGACTTCCCGCGAGATGCGACAACTCTATCACCCCGAGCGGCAGCACTCTGTCCAGCGCCTCCACGCGCTCGCGTGCCGAGGGAGTCGCGCCGGAGAAAAGAAGAACCACGCCGGCGATGAAGGTCGTCGCGCTGAGGGCCTGCGGCAGGATGGACGGGCCCCATTGAAGCGCAAACGCACCAGCGGTTGTCGCGACCTGGGCAACGCGCTGGCGCTGCCTCGCTACTTCGTACGCAGCAAGCGCCAGCAGTGACAACGCGAAGGGAATCAGATAGTAGATGGCGCGAAAGGCGACCAATGCGCCAACCGTTCCAGCCGCGGGCAGGTACGGCCGCAGCAACAGCACCATCAGCGTCTCGAAAACGCCGAGTCCCCCGGGAACGTGGCTTATCTGGCCTGCGAACTGCGCCAGCAGAAACGCACCGAGGAACGGGAGAAAGGCCAGCGTATGTCCCGTCGGCAGCAGAGCGTAGAGAACCGCGCCGGCGGCGGCCCAGTCGGCCGCCGCAATTCCGAGCTGTAAAGCGGTGAGGCGAAGCGTTGGTATTGGAAACTCCCACCCGCCAACCCGCAGCGGCCTGCGCTGCGCTGCACTCCACACCAGGTACGCCGCAACCACTGCCAGCAGCAGCACCCCGATTGGGCGCAGAACGACGTACGGCAGGCCAATGAGCTCCATCGTCGTCACCGGCTCGAGGAGAAACACGACTCCACTCAGAAAAATGATGCCCAGAGTGAATGTGGCTCCCACGAAACTCACGGCCTGCGTGACTTCTGAAGTTGAAAGTCCCCACGAGCTCCAGAAGCGATACCGCACCGAGCTTCCGGTTACGAGGGGAAAGCCGAGGGTCTGGCTGATGCCGTACGAGATGAACGAGCTGAATGCGACACGATGGAGCGGCAGCGGGCGACCGACGTAAGACAGGGCGATTGCGTCGTATGCCGGTAACAGGCCGTACGCGATGGCCGTGAAGAGAAACGCGAGCAGCACATTCTCGCGCGGCAGCCCGAAGATCGCGCGGGTGATGTCTCTGTAATGGTATTGGCGCAACTCCCCGTGAAGCAGATAGAGCGCCAGGCCGAGCAGGACGAGAATCGCCAGCGGCCCGGCCCAGGGAGGCAGCCGTCTTTTCGATGCGGGGCCGAATTCCTCAGGCGGCGTGGCCGGGTCGGTCACTACGCCGGCACCTCCACGCTCGCCTTGCGCTCGAGCTTGCCCCACCCGACGATGTGCCCGCGAATGGCTGCCATAAACGACCGCAGAACCACCCAGTACATGATCTGCCGGTATGCGAAACGCTGCAGCAGAACGAGCCAGGTAAGACTCTTGTCTTCACCCGGTTCGGCGAGGAACGCAATTACCGCCGTGACCCAGTCGATGGCCAGGAAAACGGCGTAGAAAGTCAGAACCTGCTCGAGATCCGTGACGGCGTAAGTCGCACCGTGCTGCTGCTTCACCAGCCACACCGACACCAGACTCCACAGGAAGAGCAGGTCGGCCAGCGGCGACAACGCCGTGAACAAAAGCTGAAATAGCCACACGTTCGGCATCGCAATCATGCCGAGCGTGCCGTACCGCGGATGGAAAAGAGCGTCCCGGTGCTTCCACATGCACTGCAGTGTTCCGAACGACCACCGGAATCGCTGCTTCGCAAGCCCGCTGAAATTGTCGGGCGCCTCGGTGTACGCGATGGCGTCATCGGCGTAGGCAATCGATTTTCCGTTTCGCCGGATGGCGAGAGTCAAGTCCTGGTCTTCGGCGAGAGTGTCCTCGCTGAAACCGCCGACTTCCAGCACCAGCGATTTTCTCCAGGCACCCACGGCTCCGGGCACGACCGTGATGCAGTTGAGCAGTGAGAAAGCACGGCGGTCGATGTTCTGGCTCACGACATACTCGATCGCCTGCCATCGTGTGATGATGTTGACGCGATTCCCGACTTTTGCGTTGCCGGCCACAGCGCCGACATCAGGGTCGGCAAGTGGAGCAACGAGCTTGCGCAGCGTGTCCGGCCGGAAAAGCGTGTCCGCGTCGAGACCCACGACTATCTCTCCGCGAGCGCGAGCGATTCCATAATTCAGGGCGCTCGCCTTCCCGCCATTCATCTTGGTGTAGATCGCGACTTTCGCCTCGTCGCCGTATCGTCCGCGAGCAACGGCGTACGTGGCGTCAGACGAGCCATCGTCCACCACCACAATCTCCATCTCTCCTTCGTAATCCTGCGACAACAGACTGGCGATCGTCTGATTGATGACCACCGCCTCGTTGTACGCAGGCACCACGACGCTTAGTGACGGTGCGTATGCCACTCCACCGCCGCGACGGCGGCGAAACC
>Ga0097691_1001059_pt1 | contig 21344 bp, 22 predicted proteins | sample NGESurdeep072012_8_FD_72858 | JGI IMG/M metagenome (GOLD analysis project Ga0097691, IMG submission 72858) | Arctic peat soil microbial communities from Barrow, Alaska - NGEE Surface sample 210-1 deep-072012 | ecosystem: Environmental > Terrestrial > Soil > Wetlands > Peat ... | reverse complement strand
TGGTTCAGCTTGGGTCCGAGCGGCGGGTTCTTAGTATTCAGGCTCATCAAAGAGACCAACGTCGCCTCCCGGCTGGCGCAGCAGCCTGCTGTCAACCAGGGGCTGGTTATCCAGGCACAGCCCCATAAATGAACAGCTGGTACAGCCGTTCTGGGGAAAGCGGATACCTGAGTGGGGCAGAAACTCAGCCGCCTCGATCTGCGCCACCGCATCCATTACGAGCTGGCCAAATTCCCGCCTGCGCTCCTCCGAGATCGTGCTGCGCAGGTATTGGATCTCGGGCCAGCGCTTGCGTACAAAGACCACGAAGGCGACCTCCGTCTCGCCGGTCAGCCAGGAGTAACAGGCAAGCTGCGGATCAAGCGCCAGCAGGCCGTCGGGCTGGTCCGGATAGCGGGCCGCGGTTGTCTTCCAGTCGATAACGCAGCGCCTCCCGTCGACAAAACCGAACGCGTCGATGTAGCCGACGAACTGGCTGGTCGCCGACAGTGGTCGCGAGACCTTGATCTGCAGGTTGCGTTTCGGATAGCGAATCTCGACGCGATCCTGCTGCGCAAAGAACTCGAGCAGCTTGATGCCTTGGTGCAGCATGCGGTCCCAGCGGTCGCCGTGCGAGTAATCCAGAGACGTGTTCTGGTATTGAGACCACTCTTTGAACAGGACCTCGGTCGCATCCTGGCGGAGGAAGTAGGCGGCCAGCGCCTGCTCAAAGGCGCGGCCGAACAGCAGGCCGGGACGGGTGTCTTGCTCCCGCCAGCCGTCGATGTAACGGTAGCGAAACTTCCTTGGGCAGGCGAGGAACTGGCTGATCTGGGTGTAGGAGTAGATCATCAGGCCACCTCCGGCTCCTGTTCTTCATCTCCGCCGCCTTCGCTTGTCGGCGGCAGCAGCGAGAACTCATCCCATTCGCCGGCCGGGGCGAAGGCATCCAGGTTCAGGTAGGTGCGGCCATTCACGGTGGTGTGGGAGACCTTTACGACGCCCGTAAGTCCGACGATCCGTTTCTCGTCTAACTCATCGCGGCCGAGCAATTCGGCGTCGTAGCCGAAATCGCGTAAGAACCAAGAGAGCTTCCACAGAGCTTTAACCGTGCAGTAGAGGCGCGCCGAAAGAGAGGTGCCGAGGAATGCCTTCGGCTCCCGAACCGAGAAACACACCGCGTAATTCGGCTTCTGCTTGTCCCAGCGGTAAAGCACGCGCTCGACCCTGACCAGATACAGCCCGTCGGGGACTTCGCTGACGGAAAGTGCGGCTTGGGAGAGGCCCGGCAGTCGGCGTTTCATGCGGCACCCGCAGCTTTCTCCGGCTCGTGGGCGGACCTGTCATTCGCGATCGTGACGAGAGCTTCGCTAGCCGGTTTCGGTCCGTAGCCTGCAAGCTGGCACAGCAAACCGTCACGGTCATTCTCGGCGTATTCGGCCAGATGCTTAATAAAAGTGGCGACCTGTTCGCGGCTGGCCTGGCGCAACTCGGTGACGTCGCAGTAATCGGCGGCATAGGCTTTGACCAGCGCGGGATCGAGCCGGTGCTGCCGAATAAGCAGGCACAGGCGATCGCGCAACGGATGGTAGCCGTTGCCATTCGCAGGCTCGGCCTTTGCGGCTAGTTTCTTGCTCGACGCGGTGGTTGGTAGCGGAGCGGAGAACGCCCCCAGCTCTTCGACCGAGCAAATGCCTATGCCGTAGGCCTTGCGCAGGGCACGGTTAACAGCCCGCGTTTCGGCGACGCGCATCTCGGCGCCGCGAACAAGAGGGGAGACATTGGAAGGATCCGCGTCGCCGTAACCGACGAATCCGCGACAGGCGCCCGACTTATATACCGTAGCCTTGAATGCCCAGCGCGGTACTGAGGGGTCACAGAACTTGGTCAGCGGCTGGACCTGTATGCCCGAGCAACGTTTTCGCTCGGCAAGTCGGAGTAGACCAGTATGGCTTACGTACCACTTTCCCTCGATGTAGAACAGATCACCTGATGCGACCGACAGAAGTCGCGATTGCGTGATCTCCTTGAGCGCATTTAATGCCGTTCGCGGAAGCGGCCCCCAAACCCTTCGAGCAACCCGCAAGTTAGATCGGATGAGAACCTGTTGTTTCACATGACCTCCATGCACCGCAAAGCAGCACTTACCAGGGGACCAAAGAAAGGAGCCGCAGAATAAAGAAGCAGCGGCAACCCGAGTGTCAGATTTTGGAGGGCATTGTTCTTCAAAGACGAACTCTCCGGTGCTTTGGCGAAGTTGCGACTCATGCCGCGATTTCTGGTGAGCAATCGACCTTATGTGACCGATTGTGGGCGCGCGTGATCCGTCCCCAGCGACGCAGCTGAATTGGCATCTCCGGGCGCGCGCAAGAATCGATGGTCGCACTGCTGCGGAGAAGAGTCGTCGAGGGAACGAGTGAATGCCATAGGTTCATCCTCATACTACGAATCGGAAACAGATTTTGGTTACAGCTACTTCCGCATCATCGGCCGCGGTGTGCAGGCTGCGTTCCGATGAACGATCTTCACGTCCAAGGCCCCGCACCAAGCTGGGAAGCCCGCGCAGGTGCTAATCGAAGCATACCTACTCCGGCTCGTTGAAAAAGGCATTCAGCTCAGCCGCGATGCGGTCGGAGAACAGCAGCATTGGGCAGCTTTTCTGGATGCACTGCGAGTTCGTCCAAACGATGCTGGTGACTTGGGCGGCGGTGATTTGTCGTATCGGTGCGGCGGCGGCGTCGGGAACGAACGAGGCACACGCATCGAGCACTTTCTGAGCCAGTTTTTCCTTTCCCGCCGGCGTTAGGTCGGGGCGTAGGACGCTCACGCAGGCCCAAGCAGCCTCGACCCTTGATCGAAGTTCTTCGAATGCTTGGTTGCGCTTTGCTCGATGGCGCACTATATCGGCAGTAATTGTCGGCTTCCGCATGTTCGCAGTCGCGTTTAGTACCCTCTCTTCAATCTACGAAATAAGCCGACAAATCGGCTACAACTCACGCCCGCACGCGCAATGTGAACGCAAGTGTGACCAAAATTAGCCGTGCGCCCGTAGTATGCAAATGCCCCTATGCCGCCGGTGCGGAAGGCTTGGTCAATGGCAATTCACTTTTGATCGATGATCGCGCCGGCGTACTTCGGTTTGCGCCCGCGATTGAAGTCATGCAACACAAGATGCCGACTGATTACATTCCGGTGGCATCGATTACGCGAGTTCAACAGCAGTCAGCACGAGGTGCGGCGCGTTGGTAGATCGTAAACAGAGTCGCGACTTTGCTGAAGTCCGGCACGGCTTGGCTGACGGTTTGCAGCCCGGCACGGCCGACGCTCCGATCGTTCGCCAGCCCCCGATTGTCGGTTCGCGATTCGCCAGTCGGCAAGAGCATGTTCGCCACGCCATCGCAGAACACTGCTGCTGGATTGAAGCCTCGCTCGGTTGCAGCCTTGCAGAAACCGTCATTCTCAATTTCGACTTCGGGTTTTCCCAACTGATCGTCGACATGCTGATGCCGGGTCAGCAGCCTAGACCCCAAGGAGGGCGTATTCATGCTCTGCAGCCGTTTGTCGAATCCGTGCAACTGCCGCCCGGTTTTGCTCCATCGTTTGACTTCGCACGAGTTCGAGACCTCGAATCCCCGTTAGCGAATTCGCGCAGGACCTGGTCTGCCGTGTGGACGGACGGCCCGGCCGTGTTGCGTTTCAAATCTGTAACTGGGCCGGTCGTCGTCATGCATGTGCCCTACCTGCTCGGCGCTCACGATGCCCCGCAGCATCAGGATATTGCGATCGCAGCCGCGTGCACGGTGACTGAACTACTGCGCCTCATCGACGAGAACGATAAGAAAAAGCACCCCCCAGCACTGTATTTCACTCCGGGCGAAGGCCAGCAGGTGTCCCCGTGTGCTTGGGACGAACTGGTACTCGATCCTGGCGTCGTGCAGTTGGTGCGCAACGACTTTGAAACATTCTTCGACCGAGAAGAGTGGTTTCACCACCATCGGCTTCCGTTCCGCCGCGGTTACCTGTTCTATGGTCCGCCGGGCAATGGGAAATCCTCCGCGATTAAAGCCATGATGACTTCGCGGGGCCTCGATGCCTTTAGTATTCGGCTTTTTCACCACTACACCACCGACGACGATCTCGACCGAATGTTCTCGTGTGCTGCTGACGCAGCGCCCGCGCTAGTCGTCATCGAGGACATTGATCGTGCTTTCCCGCGCGGCGGCCAGTCCAAGTGTCACGTCAGCATGCAGCAACTTCTGAACTCCCTCGACGGCATTGCAACCCAAGAAGGGGTGATCGTCGTCGCCACCGCCAATGAACCCACTGCCTTGGATGCAGCAATTTTGAAGCGGCCCGGGCGCTTCGATCGTGTCGTCTGCTTTCCGCTGCCGAATCCCGATCTTCGGCGTGCCTACTTCAGCAAGCTCCATCCAAGCTTGACTGCAGAAGCCCTAGACGAGGCAGCGAACCATAGCGAGGGTTTTTCGTTTGCCCAGCTGCGCGAAGCCTACATCCTCGCTGGACAGTATGCGTTCGCATCGGGGGAAGATGTCAGCAGGGAAGACTTGATTCGAGGTATCACAACGCTTCGTAGAGGCACGCAGATTGCCTCGATCAAAAATCACCAAGTGGGCTTCAACGACCGTTCGATTCAACGTGGCTCCACTGACCTGGTTAATATGGCGGACTTGCACCGACGATGACAACGCACGGATTGCCGAGGGCTACCAACTGTCATCGCAGGAAACTGTATCGGTCAAGAACCTGTACACCTGACCGTCAGCACGACCGCGGTTGCTGCCGGCAGGCCTTCGAAGGAGGAGCATCTATGATTGTTCGTGATAACCAAGGCAACGTCGTCGGCGAAATCAACACCACCTACACGGATGACGGCAGGATGATCAGCACAAACACCATGTATTACAACGGTCGTCCTGTCGCTCAGAACATCTCCGTGCGTGACTCCCAGGGCCACGTCGAAGTGAGAAACATTCTCGGCAACAAGATCTTGCCGTAGATCCAACACCGTTGCACCGTACTGCGGCGGGTCGCCACGTTCATCGCGGCACCCGCCAGCTTCGAACGTTCGACGAGTAACTCAGTTCCAAGTGTCATGCGTCCGAGCGGCAGAGGGAAACCACCATGTTCTACGAGCAGCAAGCCAGGTAGCGACGGCGCAGAGATTGCAGCCGAATGATTTAGTAGCAGAGCGTCAGCCGGGGCCAAACCGGCGCCGCGTCAACGCGCGATCGGCGCTCGCCGGCCGGGGGCACAGGCGTTGGTTGTATTGGCACGAAGCATCTGACAGCTTGCGCGGGGAGGCACGTCGGGACGGCTGCGGCATGACTTCTATCCATAGCCGTCCCTGGCTTGCCCAGTTACGGGCGACGACGCGGTGAGGTACGCGCCGGGCGCCCGTGTTTGATGCCGTGCCGGCCGAGGTAGGTGACGCACCGCTCACCTTTGGCCGCGGCGATGGCGTCCAGCACCAGCACTGTCAGGTAAACAGAGTTGACGTACGCGGACGTGTCATACCAGTTGCCGGCGTCTTCCTGCTGGCCCAGGAGCCACTTGACCGCAGCCATCATCATCTTCTTCGAACCCCGTGGGCGGCTCACCGCCAGTGCGTGGAGTGCCATCGCCGTGGCTTTGACAGACCCGCCGTCGTGGAGTGACGTTAGCGCCCAACTGCCGTCAGCGTGCTGGTGCTTGCGCAGGCACTCGACGGCTGCTGGCATCAGGCGGTAAGCCGGATGCCCAGGGCGGCGAACGCGGTGGACACAGAAGATGAGTCCAGCGGCGAATTCGAGGTTCTCGACCGTTTTTAGCTCCACACCGGAAGACGATCTGACGTGCCCCTCGGACGTCCAAGGAGTTGGCTGCCCGGACTGTGTCAGTTCCACGACTTTCATCGCGAGCGGTAGCGAGCGCTGCATGGTCCTGATGGCCAGGGGAGACCGACAGAGGTTCACGAGCGACCGGATGCGTACCTCCGGGTCGGACCCGCAGAGGAGGATTTCCTCGTACTGGGTGCGGTCAAGGCGGCGAAACCATGGCGCGAAGCCCCGGAGTTTGCACCATTCTGCGGTGCGCAGCATGGTGGCGTCGATGGAATGTACCTGCCGATCCGTGCCTTCCCAGAAGTCTGGCACCTCGGTGGTAGTGGATTGCTCAACTTGAACCGCGTCGACTGAGCCGGTCGGGTTGAGGTTGGTTGTTTGCTCGGTGATAGGTTGCCCATCGAACGTGGCTACGTGTGCAGCTTCAGCCCACGATTGGCGAACGGTAGCGATGGCGGTGCTGCAGTCGAAGCCACGACTGACGAGATAAACCAGGGCCTCTGCCTCGCCCCAACTATCGATTTCGCGGGAGACGAATTGCAGCCAAGCTTCGGCACGGCGGATCCGAGGCAGACGCTTCGCTGATGTCTTGAATACCTCGTACCGCTGCTGAAACTTCCGTTCTTTGTCAGCGATAGCGGCGAAACATCCGTCAAGTAGGAGGTCGTGGATCCGATTGTTTGCGGGTGCGGGCGGTACGGCTATCTCCCTCCCCTGTTGCGGCAGCGCCGGCTTGCTGGCGTGCCCGTTTGGTATTGTCGGTTCGTCTTGGCGACTCTCGAGAGCCGCGTCGACCTTATTACGTGTAATTGCCTTCATCTCTTGCCTTTCTGTCCTAGCTACTATTTGTGGTACCTAACGTATTACTCAAAGAATTGGTAACTGGCCGCCCGAAACCAAAAATAAATTCAAGACGACTCTTGCCTTGGGTCTCGGTTGGGTCCGGCGACGGCGATGGGCTACTACCAGGTAACAACCGGCCGACGGTCCGGATATTGACGGCACCTTACTTAATACGCGGAAAGCTTGTTGTTTCGTAGGGAGTGCCACCGGGCCCGCATGCGCACGAGCTTGGTGGGCGTTCGCCGCCACGATGGACCCAGTCCATTGTCGATAGCCACAACGTTATATTGTTGATTCTGCTGGCAATAATGGGGGTCTTAGGGGGCGCCCCGACCTGTCGAGTGCAACCACTAAGTCCGAGAGGCCAGCAAGAATTGGACGCGATTAAAGTTATTTTCATAAGCTAGGCAGTATTGGTATTTGGGGAAGTGTGCTCCAGGAACAGTTCATAGTCCAACAAGGTCGAGTACCACCAACTTTCAGTTAGGTGAAGTGGTTGTTGTCGACCGCGGAGGGTCCTGCATTCGGCATCATCGCGACAAACTGTGAAGATTAGCTCGACAATGAGCCAGCTAGAGTGCCGCGCCCAAGCCGGACGCCATTGGTGAAAACGAGTGCTTATCATCTAATGCTGAGGTAGATACCCCGGCTGGAGTAGTAGATCAGTAGATAGGTGTGTTTATTAAGTAATGTCAGTAAGTAATATTAAGACTACCCACACACTATATAGGGCCGCGCAAACTGGAGCACAACCAGGCGCACGGTGCTCCGGTATGGAGTCATACGGAAAGGTCATTATGCAAATGGACAGAGTCAGGGAGGTAAAGCTTACCCAGGCAAGGGGCGGTGATGAGACCAGCACCCCGCCAACCACCGTGGTTCCTACCATGGGTAGGAGCGCAGCAGAGTCGGTTATTGTGGAGCAGGTTAGCGGTGGCCGGCTGTTGATCTGGCAGGATGGTGAGGAAACGCTAAGCACCGAACTGAGCGTAGGCGATGTCACCTACGTGCCCGAGGTGTTCAGCCTGAGCTATGAGCGGATGCTGCATCTGCCGGCCGGATCGGCAGCTTATGGATCCGCAGGTGTCCTGCTGGGCGAAGTCGCAGCGGCGGTCGGCGACAGTTCGGAACTGGGCTCCTCGGATGCAATGTTGGTCGCAGCCTTTGTGCTGGCGACGTGGGTCGTTGAGGCGCTTCCGGAACCCTTGTGCCTTAACCTGTTCGGACGCGAAGGAAGCTGCGAAAGCTTGATGCAGACCGTCTCGTGCCTCTGCCGCCGGCCGGTTTCGCTGGTCTCCACGAACATTCGTGAATTGGCCGCGCTACCGTCGGACATTACGCCAACCTTCTTATTGCATCAACCGACGGAATTCGCACTGAAGAACCTGCTCTCCTTACTTTCCGCGGAGCGCGATGTGGTGCTCTCAGGTGGTCGCTGCCTGTTACTGCGAGGATCAGTGGTTGCGCGCACGCGTCGCGTGCTTAGCGCACCTGTCCTCCCGGTGCGGGCGACCGCCGGCAAGCGTTACCGCCGCCTTACCGAAGCTGCGGCCAGCAAACTTCGCGACTACTTCCAGCCGCGCCTGCTGCGCTTCCGCTTGGAACACCTCGTGTCCGTTGCCGGTTCGCAATTCGACGCCCCACAGTTCAACGCCAAAACGCGCGTAGTGGCGCGCGCTTTGGGTAGCGCCCTAGAAGGGTACGCTGACCTGCGGGAACACTTGCTGAGGGCGCTGGACGACCTCAATGAACAGACCCAGGTGGAGCTGTCGCAGGAGCCGGCGGCCGTGGTTGCCGAAGCGTTGCTGGCAATTTGCCACGAGCACAAGGCGGCGGCTCAGGTCGGCGAGATCGCAGCACTGGCGAACGCGATTTTCCTTGGCCGCGGTGTAGAAATCACGATGACGGATCGTGGCGTTGGCGAGATTCTCCGCAGCGAGTTCGGGTTGACGGCGCGGCGTCAAGGAGCGGGCTACAGGGTGTTGATCTCTCCCATCCGTGCACAGCTACATGAGTTCGCCTCCAGTTATGGCGTCCTGACATTGTTGGAAACCCGCGGCCGCTGCGAGTTGTGCGCGGAGGTTGCCCCAATGGAGAACCTGGCGGACCCAACCATGACCAACGGCATGCCGGACAATGCGTACGAAGACGTGCACGATGTGCACGATGTACACGACCTACACTGTCCACAGGGTGAATCGGTTGTCGTGGAGCGGAGCGAATGAACAGCACGCGGGTTTTCCAAGATCTGATTCGCCTCCAAAAGGCAGGATGTCCGCTAGACCTCAGCCGGTTACCGGATGTTGCGGCCCCGCACCGGTTGCAGAGGACAGGCCCTGGCGCCATTTATGCCGTTGAAGGGGGCACGGCATTCGTGCTACCCGCCCGAATAACGGCGACCGCGACATTCGTAAGCATTACCCGCCTCCAGTTGATGGCTGATTGGCTATCGGAGGAGGTGCGCTGGTCGTCGCCTGCGGGGCAGGAGTTTGGCGAGTGGCTTGCCGAGGCTCGCTGCGGGATCGACCCATTCGACGTCGTCAGTTATCGGCTACTCCGCCCGAGTGCAGGATTGCAGCGCGGCGCCGCGGTCAACGGCGTATTGTTCGGAATCGCGTATGGATTGAACGCAGAGGAAATCACGCTGCCCTCGACCGCCATACTTTGGGTACGGGACCAATTTGGTGACTTGTACCACCACGAAGTGGCATTTGAAAAGAAGTTGCAGGTGAGAGTTGGAAGTATCGGCACAGATTAGCTGTTAAGTGGATTTCAACACTCCTCAGGGGGTGAGTTGTCGGACCCGTTCTACGGATCGACAGCTCCCGGCTTGCGATCATTCTCAGGCTGGGACTTTCTTTGACAATCAGCCTTATGTTCGGACAGGCAGCTGATGGGGAGCGGACCGGTTGCCTCGCCGAACACGCCTCGTTCTGCTGAACGGAACACGGCTGGACCATCCCTGCAGCGATGTTGCTCGGCCGACCGGTGGAGCTCAAAAGATCACAGTGTTCTGGAGTTCTCGAGTTAGCGGCGCTTTTCCAGTTTTTCCCGCGCGTTCTTTTCAGAATTTAGTGGCCAGGCAAGGTTGGCTACCACCTGCTTCTGGAGCTATACTGTCGCTGTCCGGTAATGCGCAAAGGTCGGCAACCGGTACCGCATTCCGGTAAGGAGGACGTCTTCAGCAGTAGCGGAGACCCAGCCCGGGAGACTGCGAGCCTCGGACGAAAACTCGTCCTCTCCTTCGCAGCGGTCGCGGACGGCCTGTTCGCGGTCCTGTTCCCCTCAACCTGCCGTTTTTGCGCTGTCTCCCTGACCCGTATTACGCGGGTTCCGGTTTGCGACGCGTGTCTCGACAGAATCCAGGCGGTCGATGGCCCCCTTTGCGCCGCGTGCGGTGAGCGCGTTCCGGTGCAGGGTGCGTCCGAGGGCGATGGCCGGGAGCTTTGCGCCAGTTGTTCGCAATCGGAGCCGGCTTTCACGCGTGCTGCCGCCTACGGCAGCTACGACGCCGGCATGCGCGAGCTGATTCACCTGCTCAAATACGAGCATGTACACCCCGCGGCCAACCTGCTGGGCCGCATGCTGGCCGAGGTGATTGCCGATCTTTCCGACGCCTTCACCGGCGATCCCGTGGTGATTCCGGTGCCACTGCACGTATCGAAATACCGCCAGCGCGGGTTCAACCAGTCGGAAACGATCGCCCGCGCCGCGCTCAAGCTGCATCCGGCCGGCCTCGATTGGAAGCCCAACATTTCCGCGCTGGTTCGCCAGAAGAATACAGGGTCCCAGACCGGTCTAACGCCCGCACAGCGTCGCGAGAACATGCGCGGCGCCTTCGCTGTTGTGCGGCCTGACGATGTCCGCGGTCGCGACATCCTGCTCGTGGATGACGTGATGACGACCGGCACTACCGCCTCCGAATGCGCACGCGTACTCCGCCGCGCCGGAGCGGAGCGAGTTTTTGTTGCCACGGTGGCGCGCGTGCTCCTGCCCGAAGCCACTCGCGTCACCGTCAACTCCGACGAAGAGGTCCGCCCGCAGGTACTGGCGGCCCACGCATGAGCCGATTCATGTCAGGGAAAGGTCATATCGCGCATGCGGTCACGGTCGTGGAGGGATATTCGTACCAGCCCATGACCGCGCCCGTGCTGGTGCTCAACGCCAGCTACGAGCCGATCAACGTCTGCGCCGCGCGCCGCGCCATTGTGCTGGTGTTGAAAGGCGTGGCCATGGCGGAAGAGGAGAACGGCCATTACCTCCACTCCACCCGCATCTCCATCCGGGTGCCGTCCGTGATTCGCCTGCTCGAATACCGCCGGATTCCGCACCAGACCCGGTCGCTCTCGCGCAAGAACATCCTGCTGCGCGACCGCAATATCTGCCAGTATTGCGGCACCGTGTTGCCCTCCAGCGAGCTCACCCTCGACCACGTAATCCCGCGCTCGCGGGGCGGCGCTTCGACCTGGGAGAACCTGGTCGCTTGCTGCCACTCCTGCAATCGGCGCAAAGGCAACCAGTCCGTGCACGAAGCGGGCATGAAACTGATGCGCGAGCCGCGCGCCTTCAACCTGCACACCTCGCGCCACATCATGCGCCTCATCGGACACTCCGACGACAAGTGGCGGAAGTACCTCTTCTATTGAGGTGCGAAATAGCGCCAGCGCTCAGCTCTCAGCTAAGACAATCCAAGCAGCCGGGGACTACCAGCCGAAAACTGACGCCTGATAGCTGTTGTTAGGTGACTGCGGGCCAGTGGGCCATCGTTACCTTGTCGGTGACCCGGGCTTGCTCCATGATGGAGTCATGTTAAACGCACTGCGGACTTCCCCATCCCGTGCGCAGCGAAGAAGCGGCCGCATTCCACTTCGGGTACGCGTCACTGTTTCTCTGGCCAGGAACCTTGAGTTTGATACGGAGACGGTAACGGTCAGCCGTTATGGCGCCAAACTGCGTGTCGGCCCCTCGAACCGCAATCTGGTCTGCGGCGACCACGTCCGCATTTGCCAGCGCAGTTGCTACACATGGCGCACCGCGCGGATTTCCTGGATCGACCGCGCCGGCTTCTGCGGTATCGAGCTTCAGGACCCGGAAAATTTCTGGGGCGTCTATTTTCCGCAGAAACCTGCCGAGGCGGCGGGAGTGGAAGCAGTGGCCTACACGCCGATCGCGATGCGCGCAACGATCAACTGATTTACTGACCAACCGTTGAAACGACGCGGACCGGCCTTCGCGCCGGCCTTATGCCTTCACGCGGTCCTTGAACTTTTCCTGGAGCTTCTCCACCTTGGGACCCACCACGAACATGCAGTAGGGCTGCGACGAATTCTCGTTGAAATAATTCTGGTGGTAATCCTCGGCAACGTAGAGCGCACCCGCCGGCTTCAACTCCGTGACAATCGGGTCCCGCCAGTGCGCGGCCGCCTCGCGGATCGCCCGCTCTGCATCGTTCTTCTGGTCTTCCGAAGTGTAGAAAATTGCCGACCGGTATTGCGTTCCCCTGTCGTTGCCCTGCTGGTTCAGCGTGGTTGGGTCGTGGACGGCAAAGAACACGTCGAGGAGTTCGGGGAAACCGAGCACGTCCTCGTCGATGGTAACGCGCACCACTTCCGCGTGACCGGTAGTCCCGGTGCACACCTGCCGGTAGGTGGGATTTGCGACAGCTCCGCCCATGTAGCCGGACTCGACCTTTTCCACGCCCTTCAGCCGCTGGAATACGGCTTCCAGGCACCAGAAACATCCGCCGCCGAGAATTACAGTCTTCAGATTTGCCACGCGTGTTAGATGCGGAAGTCCGTGCGAAGTTCCGGGGAAGAGAAGAAAGTCATCAGGCGGCTTCGCTCATCGACCGGCGTACCAGCCCGATGAGATCGGAAGGATGAAAGGGCTTGTGGCGGAATTCGATATGCAGGCCCTCGTATTCGGACTCCGCTCCCGGCAACCCGGTAATGACAATGATGGGAATTTGCGGGCGAATTTTGCGGATGGCCTTCACGAAATCGGCGCCGCTGACGCCCGGCATCACATGATCGGTGACGACCGTCGCGATGGAATTGCCCACCGAGCCGCTGCGCAGGAGCGCAAGCGCACCGTCCGCCGTGGTGGCGATGCAGACATCAAAGCCGGCATCGCACAGCACGGCCTTGCGGGCGCGCAACTGCAAAGGACTGTCGTCGATGAGGAGGACCCGTTGCGACATCGGAAATTACGCGGTTCGTTTCCCCTTCTGCGTTAGGACCTCTCGTTCCGCGTTCACCCAATCGTCGTCCGCCAGCCCATCGGTCCGACCGCGCTCCTCGTAAATCTGGTACGCCCGGGCGCGGATGGCAGCTGCCAGGTCGCCGTTTGTCTTTGTCCCGCCATTGGCCGGCTCGCGATTCACCGAAGTCACCCGCTTGGCAGGAGCCTCAGCTGTCTTGGAAGGTGCTAATGGCATTTTCTTTATTCTTTGCATTCTGCCTACACTCCACAAATATTAGGCCGTACGAAACCCACAGACGGATTCCCAAGGGCCGAAAGGTATAGAACAAATCATACCGCGTTCCGCTGTGGATATGTGACGGCGCCGAGGAGGATTGTGCGACCTCCCGTTTGCGCCATTCTCATTTACGAGCGGACCCCACTCTAGTTGCCTGACGCCGAACAACTTAGCGCGCCAGGATGCGCCATTCCGGTGTACCATTCCGGAACATGTGGGGCGGAAAAAGCAACCAGCAGTGGGTCTCGCAATACGCAACCAGACACCAGCACCCGATGAATCGAGCCTGTCACACCTTCGGCATCCCCATCATCGTGGTGAGCCTCGCCCTGTTCGTGGCATCTGTTTTTATCCACGCGCTCTTGACATGGGCGCTGGTCTTTTTCCTGGTTGGCTGGACCCTTCAGTTCATCGGCCACGCCTTCGAAGGCAAAGTGCCCGAGTTTTTTCACGACTGGCGGTTCCTCTTCGTCGGTTTGCGATGGTAGACGGCAAAAATGCGGGGCAAAGCATAAGCGGCCTCCGCTGCGGTCCGGCGCTGTTGCCCGTCCATGCACGATCTGAAACAATGGAGACACTGGGGAATTCCCGTTCATGGCACTGTTAGGCAGTTTCTCGCTTCTATTTGCACTCGCTCTCAGTCTCTATGCCTTCGGAGCAGGCGCCTTCGCCCTGGCGCGCAAGGGCGACAACTACGAGCGGCTGGGCGAGACCGCCCGGCGCGCCGGTATCGCCGCCTGGGCAGCGGTTACAGTCGCCACGCTGACGTTGGTCGTCGCCACCTTCCGTAACGACTTCTCGGTCGCCTACATTCTGCACCACTCCAACATTGCGCTGCCGTGGCCTTACAAAGTCGCGGCCCTGTGGTCCGGACAGGAAGGCTCGCTGCTGTTCTGGTCTTTCCTGCTGGCCACGTACGGCCTGATTCTGCGCCTGCGCTATAAGACCGACACGCGCCTGTTCGCCTACGCCGGCACCATCATGGCCGCCGTTCAAGTCTTCTTCCTGATGCTGGTGAACTTTGCGGCGCCGCCGTTTGCGCTGACCCAGGGCCAGATCCCGCCGGACGGCAACGGTCTGAACCCGCTGCTGCAATATGCCGAGATGGTCATCCACCCGCCAATGCTCTATCTCGGCTACGTGGGTTTCACGGTTCCGTTCGCCTTCGGGCTGGCGGCGCTGATCATGAAGTATCCGGGCGAAAAGTGGATCCACATCACCCGCCGCTGGACGATGGTGACCTGGGGCTTTCTTACCGTCGGCATCTTCCTCGGCGCGCACTGGGCCTACAAAGTCCTGGGCTGGGGCGGCTACTGGGGATGGGACCCGGTGGAGAACGCGTCGCTGATGCCGTGGCTTACCGGCACCGCGTTCCTGCACTCGGTCATGATGCAGGAAAAACGCGGCATGCTGAAGATGTGGAACATGTGGCTGGTCTTCAGCACGTTCCTGCTCGCCATCTTCGGCACCTTCCTGACCCGCAGCGGCGTCGTCAGTTCGGTGCATGCCTTCGCGCAATCGTCGATCGGCACCTGGTTCATCGGGTTCATCGCGCTCACCGTCGCGACCTGCGTCTTCTTTTTCGTACGCAATCGCGGACACCTCAAGAGCGAGCACAAGCTGGAGTCGCTGGTCTCGCGCGAATCCAGCTTCCTGTTCAACAACCTGATCCTGCTGGTCGCCTGCTTCACCGTGTTGTGGGGGACGCTGTTCCCGGTGCTCAGTGAAGCGGTGCAGGGAACCAAGGTCACCGTCGGCCCGCCGTTCTTCAATCGCGTGAACGTGCCGGTCGCGCTGATGCTGCTGCTGCTGACCGCGCTTGGCCCGCTGCTCGCCTGGCGCAAGACGTCGATCGAGAGCCTGAAGCGAAACTTTCTCTTTCCAGCTCTCTGCTCCATCGGCGCAGTGATTTTCCTGCTGCTTTCACCACGATCCTGGGGCGGGCCCTTCGGCATGCGGCCATGGCAGGACCTTTCCTACTTCTACGCGCTGATGACCATCGCGCTCTCGGTGCTCGTGGCCGCTACCGTGACCAGCGAATTCGTCCGCGGCGGGCGCGTGATCGCCCGCCACACGGGGTCGAATCTCGTGGCCGCCATGGTGCAACTGACGCGCCGCAACACCCGTCGCTACGGCGGATACATCGTCCACTTCGGCGTCATCCTTATCATGATTGGCTTTGCCGGCGCGGCTTTTAACCAGGACATCGAGCGCGAGATGGGCAATGGCGATCAGATGTCCATCGGACCCTACACGCTGACCTGCAAATCCTGGACGCAGGACGACAATCCCAACTACAGCAGCACCTGGGCCATCATCGACGTCACGAAAAACGGCCAGCCACTGGCAACGATGTACCCCGAGAAGCGTCAGTACAAAGCCAGCGACCAGCCGCAATCGATGGTCGCGAACCGCTCCACGCTCAAGGAAGATCTCTACATTGTCTTTAGCGGCATGAATGAAGATACCGGCCGCCCCATCATCAAGGCGCACTTGAATCCGCTGGTGGCGTGGATTTGGATCGGCATCATTGTCGTCATCGCCGGCACGGGCATTGCGCTGGTTCCGAACACGGCGCCGGCGCGCATCATCGCTCCCGTTCGCGTCGAGCAAGCGGCCGAACAGCCGGTAGGAGCGGCGCGATGAAACAGTCGCCAGTCGCCGGTCGCCAGTTGCGCAAGTTTGGAAGCCTCATCGCGCTGTGCATTGCGCTCGTGCTCTTCATGGGCGCGGGCGACAGCCTCGAGCAGCGCTTCAACACCGTCGGCCACAAGCTGATGTGTAAGTGCGGCTGCAACCAGGTGCTGCTCGAGTGCAACCACGTCGGCTGCACCTATAGCGAGCGCATGCGCAACGAGCTCACCGCCGGCCTGCAAAGGGGCGACAACGACGACCTGATCCTGGAAGCGTTCGTGCAGAAGTACGGCCCGACGGTGCTGGCCGCGCCCACCACCACCGGCTTCAACCGCCTCGCATGGATCATGCCCTTTGCCGCGCTCGGTGGCGGAATCCTGCTGACCATCACGATTGTTCGCGCGTGGAAGCATCGGCCCGCCTTTCCGGCCGTGGCCGCGCCGGCGAACGTCAGTAGTGCCGCGCTCGACAGTCTCCGCCACCGCGTGCACGAGGAGACGGAACTATGATCGTCTTCGCCTGCTTCGTTATGGCCGCCGCGCTGATCTACTTCATTTTCAATCTGCCGCCCGCGGTCGAACATCCGATAGAGAAGACCCGGTTGTCCTTTCTGCGCGAGCGCAAGGAATCGGTGTACGAGAACCTGCGCGACCTGAATTTTGAATACAAGGCCGGCAAAATGCCGGAAGCGGACTATGCCAATCTGCGCGCCAGCCTGGAAGACGAGGCCGCCGCAATCCTGGCCGAAATCGAGATTTTGGAGTCGCAGGAAGAATTACTTCGCACTTAGCACTTCGCACTTGGCACTCATGAGACTTCGCTATCTCCAACTCGCTTCCGTAATTCTCGCGCTCATCGCGGGCGCTGCCGCCCAGACCCTCACCGGCACTGTCACCAACGGCACCACTGGCAAAGCCGCCGCCAGCGACGAAGTCGTTCTGCTCTCCTTGTCGCAGGGAATGGAAGAGTCGGGACGCACCAAGGCCGACGCCGCCGGCAACTTCAGTTTCGAACTGAAGGAAGTGGGCCGGCACCTCGTCCGCGTGCTGCACCAGGGCGTGAATTACTTCCCGCAGGGCGGTCCGATTCCGCCCAACGTCAGCACCACCTCCATTACCGTTTACGAAGCGGCGAAAAAGCTCGACGGCGTCGCCGCGAACGTCCACGTCATGCGCTTGCAGGCGCCCGACGACAAGACGCTCCAGGTGGTCGAACTGATCGCGGTCAAGAACGATTCCAAGCCACCGCGCGCGTTGGCCGGTGAGCGGACGTGGCAGGTGTACTTGCCCGAGGGAGCGCAGATCGACGAAGCCGCCGTGCAGGGCCCCGGTGGCATGCCCATCAACGCCTCGCCCGTGCCTGACGACAAGCACAGGGGCCTGTACTACTTCAATTTTCCAATTCGTCCCGGCGAGTCGCGCTTCCAGATCCTTTATCACTTGCCCTACACCGGGGAAGCCACGCTGAAACCGCGCGTTACCGGCAAGCTGGAGCACTTCGCGCTGCTCATGCCGAAGTCCATGCAGTTCGGGGCGAAGATCGAGTCCAACTTCTCTTCCATGGCCGACGACACCGGCGCCAGCACCATGGAGGTCGCCACCAACGTCACGCCCGACAAGGACCTCACCTTCCGCATCTCCGGGACCGGCACCCTGCCCGAAACGCAGCCGCAGGGAGGCAGTCAGCCGCAGGCCGAGGGACCGGGCGCACCAGTTGCGCGTCCCGGCGGCGGTTTGGGCAATCCCGAGGGAACTCCCGATCCGCTGGAAAAATATCGTTGGCCGATACTTGCGGTGTGTCTGGGCGCGCTCGTCTTCGGCGGACTATGGGTAGTGACCAAAAACCAGGGTGTGCAGCCGGCCAGGGCCGCCGTTGCTGCACCTGCCCCGGTGCGCGCTGCCGCTCCTGGGCCGTCCTCCGCGCCGACGCTGCTCCTCCAGGCGCTCAAGGAAGAGCTCTTCCAGCTTGAACTCGACCGTCAACAAGGCAAAATCCCGGAAGCTGAGTACGCTACCGCCAAAGCTGCGCTGGATAAGACGCTGCAACGCGCGATTGCACGCTCCCAGCAGGCCGCGAGCAGCTAGCGAAGGACGCCTTTCCGTCTCCTCACCGTCGGATGTGATAGGCATCACTGCGCGCGTTCCCCCGCGGGGGTAAAGAGAGTGCAACCGGGAGGTGCGTATGCGGAGCTCCCATTCTCGTCCGCCGGCGGCTGAGGCATTTGCGGCCCAGGCCGAACTGATCACAGCGTTACAGCAACGGGCATCGCTCTACACTCACCCCAAGGGAACGGTGTTATTCAACCAGGGTGATCCGACACGCGGCGTATACGTGCTCCTGGAAGGCTCGGCCCGTCTCTTGGTGCACCGTGATGACAATCGCACGGTCCAGGTCCGCACTGTTGGTCCGGGTTATCTGCTCGGACTGTCCGGTACCATTCTCAATCGCGCCTACCTGTTTACCGCCAAGCTGGCGCAGGATTCCCGCGTGGCCTTCGTCGAATCCGCGGACCTGCTCGACTTTCTCCGTCAGCACAGCGACCTTTGCTTCGACGTGGTGGAATTGCTCGGCGGCGAACTCCTCGATCTGCCACCCGCCATTCAGCATCGCACCACGCGTAACCGCCATCACCGGGCCAACGCGTAAGTGGTTACCGAATCGCTTGCAGACGTGGGCTCCGGCGCCCGCGCCGGGGCTGCTGTTTCGCTCACACCAAAGTTTCGGGGCTGCGGGCGCCCACGCCCGCAGCAAGATGCACCCGCTTTTTCTCTGACTGTTCTATCCTTAGCCCCTATGCGTCGAATACTCCTGGCGTGCGCAGCCCTGGCCCTGCCGCTTGCGGCACAGGCGCCCCAACCGCTTTCCTCGCGCGTCGTTGCCTACCAGATCGACGCCCGTCTCGACGCCGTCAAGAAGACGATCGACGCCACCGAGACCCTGACTTATCAGAACCTTACCGGCCAGCCGCTCGATACGTTCCCATTCCATCTTTACCTGAACGCCTTCCAGCCGAAGTCGTCCGTCTCGCGCGAACTGCATCGCGGAGATCCCGAGTGGGAACTGAAGGACGAAGAGCGCGGCGCCATCGAGATCAAGAAGCTCGAAGTCGATGGCATCGGTGACCTCACCTCGCAACTGCGCTTCGTTCATCCTGACGACGACAATGCCGACGATCGCACCGTTGCCGAACTCAAGCTGCCCAAGCCGATTGCGCCCGGACAGTCGGTGACTTTCCGCATCACGTTTCACGACCGTCTTCCGCAGGTCACCATGCGCACCGGATATCGCCGCAACTTCTACCTGGTCGGGCAGTGGTTTCCGAAGGTCGGCGTGTGGTGGCACGGAGCCTGGAATTGCCACCAATTCCATGCCAACACCGAGTTCTTCGCCGACTTCGGCACCTACGACGTCAAGGTCACCGTCCCACGCAATTTCGTCACCGGCTCCAGCGGCGGCGAAGTCGCTACGGTCAACAATCCCGACGGCACCAAGACCGTCAGCTACCGCGGCGAGGACATCCACGATTTCGCCTGGACCGCCGATCCCAACTACCGCGTCGTCGAGGACACTTGGAAGGGAAGTGCCGCGATCGTCCACATCCGCCTGCTCATGCAGCCCGGTCACATGAGTCATGCGGGCCGCTACATGTCGGCGCTGAAGGGCACGCTCGACCGCTTCGACCGCTGGTACGGCCCCTATCCGTACGATCGCATCACCGTGGTCGATCCCGCACCCGGCGCGCTCGCTGCTGGCGGCATGGAGTACCCGACATTTATTACCGGCGACACTAGTTGGCTCATTGGCAAAGGCGTGCTCCTGCCTGAGCTCGTTGTGGAGCACGAGTTCGGCCACCAGTATTGGTACGGCATGGTCGCCACTAACGAATTCGAAGAAGCGTGGATGGACGAGGGCATCAACACCTACACCGAGTTCAAGATCATGGACTCGCTCTACGGCCGCAACTCGATGCTGAATTACGCTGTCCTCACCGGCACCGACGCCGACTCGCAGCACCGTGGCTACGCCAGCGTTGTCCGCAACGATCCCATCACCCGCAAGGCGTGGCAGTTCCTCGGCGGGGGCTCTTATGGCGGACTCAGCTACGCGAAAACCGGGGCGGCTCTGCTGACGCTGGAAGCAATCATCGGTGAGGACACCCTCCGCCGCGCGCTCAATACTTATTTCCTGCGCTACCGCTTCACGCACCCGACCGGCGAAGATTTCTTTAAGACCGTCAACGAAGTCGCCGGGCAGGACCTGCGCTGGTTCTGGGACCAGGCCTTTTACGGCACGCAGGTGCTCGACTACGAGATTCTCTCCGCGCGCTCCGAGCCGGTAGATCCGGAAGCGAAAGAAAACAAGATGATTTACAACTCGGAGATTGTCGTGCACCGCAAAGGCGATTTCATCTTTCCGGTTGAGGTCGAGATTCGTTTCGACAACGGCGAAAAAATCCGCGAGCGTTGGGACGGCCGCGATCGCTGGATTCGTTACACCTATCAGAAGAAAGCGAAAGTAGTGTCCGCCGAAGTGGATCCCGGCCACCGCATCGCCCTCGACGTCGATTTCTTCAACAACAGCCGCTTGGTCAAAGGGGACACCGGCGCGCGGCGCAAGATTGCAAACTATTGGACGATGGTCACGCAGTTCCTCGCTGCGGCGGCGTCGTGGCTGGTATGACGGAGATGGGAATGGCGAACGGGAAGGGAATGATTGCGGCGGGCGCGAGCCTTTTATGGCGCCGCCAGCGCGTGCTGTGGTGGCTGTTCGGGATGAACCTCGCCACCGGCATCGTCGCCACCATACCCGTGCGCAGCCAACTGCGCGTGCTCGACGGCAGCATCGCCGCTTCCGACTCCTTGTACCACCAGATGAATCTGTTTCGCTTGATTGAAGCGGTGGCCCGGCCCGAGGGCCTTCCGGGCGCGTTCTTCGGCGGCTCGGTGGTCCTCGTCGCCGCCTACTTTTTCTTTCTACTCTTTGCCATGGGCGGCGTGCTGGAATCTTTTTATTCCGACCGCACCCTCACCTTCGGCGAGTTCCTCCGCGCCTCCGCCGGCTTCTTCTGGCGCATGGTGCGCCTGCTGATCATTTTTGGCGTCCTCATCGCTCCTCTTGCAATCGCACAGGGCAGCGTTAACCCGCTGACCACCTGGCTCAGCAACCGTTCCGACTCGGAGCAGCTTGGATTCTGGGTGACGCTGGGCGTGGGAATTGTGCTGGCCTTGTTTGCCCTCGCGGTCCGCGTCTGGGTGGACGTCGCGCAATTGGACGCCGTCGCCCAGGACCAGCCTGCCGTCCGCCGCAGCATGCGTCGCGCCCGCCTGTTCCTGCGGGGTCACTTCGGACGCGTGTACGGCGCTGTGCTCGCGGTTCAATTGTGGCTGTTCGGGATTACGTTGCTGCTGCTGTGGCTCTGGGTGCGGCTTCCACACGAGGCGATCGGGCTTACCTTCCTGATCGGTGAGGTGATTGTTCTGCTCTGGCTTGGATTCCGCTTGTGGCAAAAAGCGGTCGAGACCGCCTGGTATCAGCAGCGCATGCTGGCAGAAGAACAGATCGTTTTAAGT
>Ga0097691_1001058_pt1 | contig 21351 bp, 20 predicted proteins | sample NGESurdeep072012_8_FD_72858 | JGI IMG/M metagenome (GOLD analysis project Ga0097691, IMG submission 72858) | Arctic peat soil microbial communities from Barrow, Alaska - NGEE Surface sample 210-1 deep-072012 | ecosystem: Environmental > Terrestrial > Soil > Wetlands > Peat ... | reverse complement strand
TCCGCCAGCAAGCACGAACCAAGATGGGGCTGGATGTCAGAGAACTACCGCTGCTCCCGGCGCGGGAGAAGTGTTTTCTCTTGACATCCCCTTTTATAGAACCCGCCAGTTGGCCGGGCCACCCGCCGACGGTAGCCGAGCACACCGAGCACGCCGGTACCTAACATTACCAGGCTGGCCGGCTCAGGTACGACCGCCTGCTCGAACCGCTGGGCAAGAAGCTCGTCCACTGCCGTGGTGGGATGCGATCCATCCCAGAACAGGTATTGGTTGGGGTTCGCGCAAACGGTTGTGCCATTGAAGCAGGGGTCAGTTACATCCACGAGTCCGTACTTCGCCGGATTCTGTACCAGCTGATGCTCAACGCCAAAGGTATCGAAGTAAATCACTCCTTTTCCCTGTAGGTCCAACTGCAGTTCCCCATTGTAGTACTTTGACAAAGCTGTGGCGGCGGGCCCCGCTCCGAGGGCCACTACTGACGGCCCGAGTCCGACGTCTGGCGCACCAGCCACCAGGATGTGCTGCACACCCTTCGCCTGCAAACCGGTGACGATACTGATCACGTCGTGGACGGCCGTGTCGGCTGTCGTGGTCGAGAACCCATTCGATTTCAGATCGTTGCCAAGTGCGGCGAACACGATGAAGAGGGAATGTGATTCCTCAGACGGGGTGATGCTGCCGACTGTCGCGAGATACTCCGAGATCATTCCAGGAAGGTGCGCGAAGCCCAAGGTGGTCTGAGTTCCACCGTCACCGGTATTTCCAATGCCGGAGGTTGCGCCTCCGTACGCATAGTCCATCAGAGGGGCTGAGAGGCTTTGCGCCAAGTATTCCACCGATACCGGGCCGTTCGAGAAGCGGCCCTTCCAATAGGGCGGCCCAGGAACGCCTGTCAAGGCAAACAGGTTGCCGTTGTCTACCACGCTGTCGCCATAGACGACAACGCCGTTGAAAGCACTCGCCATCGACAATGCTGAAAAGGCGCATAGCAGAACGAGTAAAACGCAAAGCCGGGTGAGCGAAACTCTGAGGCGCATGGATTCTCCTAGGATGTTTTGAGTCTGGATCGGGGTCAGAAGCCTGACCAGTATAACAGCACCAATAAAAGGGGAACCCGAGCTTTTTGCACGCATGCGTCATATGGGGGAGGGTGGGCTATTTCGACATCACAACGCTGGGTGCCCCGTTCTACGACGCGCATAGCGCGGCGTAGGGCGGGACCTTTTCTGTCCATACATCACAGACGCGGTCAGATCATTGCGATACCGTAGCGCTATGCCTTCGGGACTGAGGCGGTGTCGGGAAACTCGTGCCCTGCACTTCCTGACGTTCAATTGCTATCGTCGTCAGCCGTTTCTCGCCAGTGCCCGGTCGCGTGATCTGTTTGAAGTGGCATTAGAAAAGTCTCGAATCCGCTACGAATTCTTCGTCACCGGATACGTGGTGATGCCCGAGCACGTTCACCTTCTCATGAGTGAACCCGAACGTGGCACACTCGCCAGCGCCGTGCAGGCGATTAAGCAGTCGGTGTCCCGAAGACTGATTGGTGGCCGCGAGCACTTCTGGCAGGCCCGCTATTACGACTTCAATGTCTGGACGGCGAATAAGCGCATCGAGAAACTGAAGTACATCCACCGCAATCCAGTAGTGCGGGGACTGGTCGAGCGGCCCGAGGATTGGGCCTGGAGCAACTTTCGGCACTACGTGACTGGAGAAGCGGGCACGGTAGAAATTGAATCTCCGTGGACTGCGCGCCGCCGCGAGCGATGGGACTGTCGCTTCGCGTGCGTGCCGTGTCGATCAAAGCTACGTGAGTGAAGAAAGGCCCCGCCCTACGATTCGCTGACGCGAATCGTAGAACGGGGCACCCAAGTTGGATTTTCCGTTGCCCGGGCCACCCGCCAGTCACGAATCCGCTACGAGTTCTTCGTCACCGGATATGTTGTGATGCCCGAGCATGTTCACCTTCTGATGAGTGAACCCGAACGTGGCACTCTCGCCAGCGCGGTGCAGGCGATGAAGCAGTCAGTGTCCCGAAAACTGATTGGCGGCCGCGAACACTTCTGGCAGGCCCGCTATTACGACTTCAATGTCTTCACGGCGAAGAAGCGCATCGAAAAGCTAAAGTACATACACCGCAACCCAGTAGTGCGGGGACTGGTCGAGCGGCCCGAGGATTGGGCCTGGAGCAGCTTTCGGCACTATGTGACTGGAGAAGTAGGCGCGGTGGAAATTGAATCTCCATGGACTGCGTTCCGCCGCGAGCGGATGGGACTGTCGCTTCGCGTGCATGCGCCGCCGGCCAAAGTTCGATGAGTTAAGAAAAGCCCCGCCCTACGATTCGCTGACGCGAATCGTAGAACGGGGCACCCAAGTTGGATTTTCCGTTGCCCGGGCCACCCGCCCAATTTAAGCGAAGCTTGAGCGGGCGTTTTCAGTGTTAGGTTCGCCGGGTGCCCCATTCAAGGTCCTCTTTTGGCCTTGAGTGGGGGTTTTCGTTCCTACCACCGGACTGTCGCTGTTACCACCGAAAAACCCTGCTCAAGCTTCGCTTGGGAGCCTGTCCTGAGCGTAGTCGAAGGGGGCACCCGTTTTGACCGGGCCACCTGCCCGATCAGGAATAAGTCCGGTCGTTTGCCGGATTTGGTGGGCCACTTGAGGCGCTGACTTGCGCGACGTGACCTTACTTCAGGTGTGGGAATATGACGCCGAAGACTGACAAAGTCAATACCCACTGAAGTGTCGAGATAGCTTGGCCGGGGTGCGCCATGCACTGTCAACCGAAGATACGTAAACAAGAAAAGTCCCCGCCCCATCTTCGGTAGAACCCAAATTAGATTCTCCGCTGGCCGGGCCTCCCGCCGATTGCCCGAATCATCCATCTGCACTGCAGAAGGGGCCTCGCCACGCCGGTCGCTTACCAAGGTAACCAAAAGGATAGTCGCGGGTAACCGTTCGGCTACTGTCGTGCCCTCTGCTGAGCCCCCCGTTAAAAGTGGTCTGTACGTATTTTGCTGAAAATGCAACGGAATGGATGCGGAAGAAGCTTGGTTAGGCTTTGGCACGACACTTGCCTTATGTAGTTCCATCACGCAAGCTCCCGGCGATGGCCGCACGAAGCTAAATGAATGCCACCGGAGTTTCGCAACAACTTAATAGCCCGCCACAGGAGGCGAAGTAACGGAGGAATAGGTGTATCTCAGTTTATTGAACGAGCGAGAACTGAAAGCATTCGTAAATTATTCGCCAGTCTAGTGTGAGCAGTATGGAAGCGAAGACGGAACCTCTGGCTGAAAGGAAAATAGACCATGACGATAACGAAAGTCGCAATGCTGGTTCTCGCTATTGCTCTAGCACTATACATTCTGATTCCTAACCTATCTTGGGCAGAAGATGGCGCTGCTCTGTACAAGGCGCAATGCTCGGTCTGCGACGGCCTAGATGGCGCCGGCAAGCCCGTGGCCAAGGTCCCAAGCGTAGTTGCCGTCGATGACAAGATCGTGTGGTAAGGACGCGGTCAGTAGTTTCGGGAGTCGTGTTGGGGCAGATGAGACCCTGTAGCAAACCCTGCGCCCGGCCAAAGATAAACAGTGCACTCAACTACCTGGGGTCTTAATAGTGCAGGTCGTTGGGAGCTAAAACGGAACTTCCCTAAAGGAGAAACGCCATGCCTGACAAGAGAATATCTTCGATTCGAATTAGTCCTGACAACGCAACAGTCCTGGACAACCTGGGACATCTTAAAGAGCTCGCTGGAACGTGGAAAGGTAAGGGGTTCAACCTGATTGCCAGGCCCGACTGGCACGATAAGACAGACCTCTACCTGCAACTCAATCAGACCCGCGAGACCTTGAAATTTGACCCAATTGGCTCATCCATTCCGAATCGTGGTTTCGGGCAGGATGACATCGAGCTCTTCGGTTTAACCTATCTTCAGCAGATTGTCGATGCAGGCAACGACGGCGCCATGCACATCGAGCCGGGCATCTGGATCACGCAACCACACACTAGCTTTCCGCCCGAAACCGCACCCGCGCCTGGGCAGCTTGTGGCTCGGATGGGCACGATCCCTCACGGCAACTCCTTGTTAGCCGAAGGTATTGCTGAGCCTTTCACGGGTCCCCCGGTGCTGACGGTTCCTGGTGCTCAATACAGGTTCTCGCTGTTCCCGTCGTTCAACAGCACGCCCTTTGGCGTGCCGCCGACCGCCCCATCGCCTCCGGGGATCGTCTTCAATGCCGCCGGATCATCGGAAAAGCTCACCGCCCCGACCGTGCCGGCTCAAGCGTTTCCTCAATACGATCTCACCGTTCCGATCGGCCCCATTCCCCCAGGCCCATTGAATCCGCCCTTCGCGCTCAACACGAGAACGCCGTTTGACACCACCCCACCAGAGCCGCCGCTGCCTGCGAACATCAACGGTGTTCCCATGCAGGACGTAATCAACGATCCGATTTTGCTTCTGCAAAAAGACATCGAGCTACTCGTGGCCCAGGGCTATACGTTTGAGGGGACGGCCCTCAACATCGCCACCACGACACCGCTGAACTTCCTGAAAAACGCCAACTCCGGTCCAAAAGGTCCGAAGGTTCAGGTCACGGTGCCGCAGTTCGGCGGGGGCATCGAAAATATTCAGTTTCTCGGTGGTGAGAGCCCCACCGTTGGGGGCAAAGTGGAACTACAAGAGAACGCTGAGACGGCGATCGTCTATGCGACGTTCTGGATCGAAAAGGTGACGCATAAGGAGCACGGCCACTCTTTCATGCAGTTGCAATACGCGCAAATGGTGGTGCTGAACTTCCCCATATTCCATCTGCTCCATCAAGCGCCCCCTGTCTATGTGAACTTGGGATGGCCGCACATCTCGGTGGCGACCTTAAGGAAGAGCTTCACCTAAGAAAGCTCATTGTCAGCCCAGTTGCCCCAGGTTCGCGCCGTTCATTCGGCGCCAACCTGGGAAACACATCCCTACAGATCCTTCTTCCCCACCACCGCAATCCCCAACTCCTTCAACTGACGGTCGCTCACTGGAGTCGGCGCGTCCATCATCAGGTCGATGGCTTTGGCGGTTTTGGGGAACGGAATCACTTCGCGGAGGCTGTCGGCGCCGGCGAGGATCATGACGATGCGGTCGAGGCCGAGGGCGATGCCTCCGTGCGGAGGCGTGCCGTACTGCAGCGCTTCCAGGAAGAAGCCGAAGCGCGCCTGCTGCTCTTCGGGAGACATGCCCAGCGCCTTAAAGATGATGCTCTGGATGTCTTGCCGGTGAATACGGATGGAGCCCGAGCCCAGTTCGGTGCCGTTGAGCACCACGTCGTAGGCCAGCGCGCGCACCGCGCCAGGATCGCTCTCCAGCTTGTCCATGTCGTCTTCGTGCGGCGAGGTGAAGGGATGGTGCGCCGCGTTCCAGCGCTGCTCGGTCTCGTCCCACTCGAACATGGGGAAGTCGGTGACCCACAGGAAACGGTAATCCTTCTTGTCGAACGCGCCGTGCTTGGCGGCGTATTTCTGGCCGAGTGCCAGGCGAAGCTGTCCGGCGGCTTCGAAGAGCTGCCGGTCGCGGGCCGAAAGCCTGACCAGCGTGGGGGAAACGTTGCCCGATGCGCCGCTTCCGGTGCGATAGTTCGCGGTTGCTTGATTGCCGCTTGGAGGCCGTTGGCCTTCGGTGCCGTCGCCGAATTGGACAGTCGTAGCGGAAGCGCCGACGAGGACGATGAAGTCGGTGGGCTCGGCGCCAGTGAGCTCGCGAATTTTCGCGACTGCGTCGGGGAATGATTTTTCCAGGCGCTTCAGGTCTTCGAACACCTTGGCGTCTTTGCGGTCGCCGAACATCGGCTTGATGTCATCGCGCTCTTTGCGCGAAAGCTCTCCGACCTTCGGAGTGACGATGGCGACGATAGGCATTTCGGGATCGAGGTTGAGCGTCGCGAGATTTTCCGGCGCGAAGGCGGCGCGCACGTCGGTCATCTTGGGCAAGCGCATGTCGGGCTTGTCGATGCCGTACTCGCGGATGGCCTGGTCGTAACTGGTGCGCGGAAACGGCGTTTGCAGATCGACTCCGACGGTCTTCAGCGCTGCGGTGAGGAATCCCTCGACCGTGGCGAAGACGATTTCGGGGCGCGCGAAGCTGATCTCCAGATCGATTTGGGTGAATTCGGGCTGACGGTCGGCGCGCAGATCTTCGTCGCGGAAGCAGCGCACGATCTGGAAATACTTGTCGAAGCCGGAGATCATCAGGATCTGCTTGAACAGTTGCGGCGATTGCGGCAGCGCGTAGAACTCGCCGGGATGCACGCGGCTGGGCACGAGATAGTCGCGCGCGCCTTCGGGCGTGGAGCGCGTCATGAACGGCGTCTCGATTTCGTAGAAGCCCTGCGCGTTGAGGTAGTCGCGGATGGCGATCGACACATTGTGGCGAAGCTGGATGTTGTACTGCATCTCGGGGCGGCGCAGGTCGAGGTAGCGATACTTGAGGCGCACCTCTTCGTTGGCGATTTCGTTGTCGGAGGGCGAGAAGGGCAGCGGCTTGCAGTCGTTCAGGATGCGCAGTTCGTCGGCGACCACTTCGACTTCGCCGGTAGGAATGTTCTTGTTGATGGTGTTGGGATCGCGCAGCTTCACGTGTCCGAGCACCGCGACTACGAACTCCGAACGGACGGTCTCGGCCTTGGCATGCATGGCGGCGCCGGCCTCGGCGGTGATCACGACTTGGGTAATGCCGCTGCGGTCGCGCAGGTCGAGAAAGATCAGGTTGCCGAGATCGCGGCGGCGGTTGACCCATCCCATGAGAACGACTTTTGAGCCCGCGTCAGAGGCGCGCAGCGCTCCGCACATATGAGTACGTTTGAGATCACCAAGAAAATCGAGCATGAAGGTCCTTAATTAGGTGGAAAGTATGATTTTACTTGATTGCGGCGTGGTGCGGCGGATGGGAGTCCGTCCCGCCCTGCGGGGGTTGCATGTGAACTGGCGGGTCTGCGTGTGACACAGTTTCTGCGTGAACCGATGAATCGCGATCCGAAGCCCGGAGGGCGTGCCATGACAGCCCAGCGTGAAGCGAAGCGGAACGCTGGGTAAGATGCCAATTCCGCGACAAGTCCCCCGGGGACGTTGTTCACGTCACACCCGCGATGTGTTCGCCATCACCGAATGGGGCAAGTTCGCGGAATAGCCTTCTCGTATGCCTCACACCTTATCGCGCAACCTTGTGCACTGTGTGTTCAGCACGAAGGGACGCCTTTCCTCGATCTGCGAACCAGAGATGTTGTGGACGCACCTCGGTATCATCGCGAAATCAAAGGGCATTGCCCTGATAGCTGCCGGTGGGACGGCGAATCATGTGCACCTTCTGGTGGCGCTGAGTCCGGCGATGACCCTTTCGAATGCGATACAGAACCTGAAGGCGCATTCATCACGCTGGATGAAGGAAGATGTGCCGTCGTTCACGTGGCAAGAGGGATATGGCGCATTCAGCGTGAGTGAGTCGCAGAGGCAGAAAGTGGTGGATTACATCTCACATCAATCCGAGCATCACAAAAAGTGGACGTACAAGCAGGAGTTTGTCACGCTCGTGCGCAAGTCAGGGGTTGAGTTCGATGCACAGCATTTGTTCGGATGACGTGCCCGGGGCACTCGTCATTCAATAACGCACGCTACCCAGCACTCCGCTTCGCTGCGTGCTGGGCTGTCATGGCACGCCCTTCGGGCTCTGACCAACCGCGGGCAGAGGCGTTTTCGCCAACCTCAACCTGCAAGCGGGTGAAGTTGTTTCGTCAGGACGTAATTCGGACGAGACGGTATTGCACTGCTGAAGGGGTTCTCCACCCATGCACAGACGCTGGACCGGCATTAGCTCTTGTTGTGCAGATACTCCGCCAACTCTGCACGCGGAACTTGCTCCTGCTTGCCGGTAGCGAGCTCTTTCACGGCGAACTGGCCGCCAGCGACTTCGTTTTCGCCGACGATGACGATGTACTTCGCGCCGGCTTTTTCTGCGGATTCGAAGGACTTCTTCAGGCGGAAGGTTTCGTCGCCGATGTCGGCGGTTACACCTGCTCGGCGCAACTCGCGCGCCAGCTTCAGGGCATGGGAATTCATTTCTGCGCCCAGCGGAGCGATGTACGCGTCGAGCTTGGCATCGGCGGTGACGCCCTCGGCCTGCAAGGCGAGAATCAGCCGGTCCTCACCAATAGCGAATCCAATGCCTGGAGCTTTTGGCCCGTCGAGCGATTCGGAGAGGCCATCGTAACGTCCTCCACCGAGCACTGCGCTTTGCGCGCCCAGATCGCCGTGAGTGAACTCGAAGGTCGTGCGGGTGTAGTAGTCGAGTCCGCGCACCATGCGTTCGTTAATGACGTACGGCACTCCGACGGCGTCGAGCATGGCACGCACCGCGGCGAAGTTCTCTCGGCAAGGGTCGTCGAGATACTCGCTGATCTTGGGCAGCTTCTCGATGATGGGCTGATCGGCGGGAACCTTGCAGTCGAGCACGCGCAGCGGATTCGTCTCGGCGCGCCGCTGGCAGTCGGCACACATGGTTGCGACCACTGGCTGCAATGCCTCACGCAGCGCCTGGTTGTAACGTGCTCGATCGGCGGCGCAGCCCACGGAATTCAGTTGAAGTGTCCAACCGCGCAGGCCGAGTTCGTCGAGCAGCGTGGCGAGCATCTCGAGAACCTCTGCATCGCGCGCGGGAGACTCGCTGCCCGCGCTGGGAGGCCCGATGATCTCAGCGCCGATCTGGTAGAACTGCCGGTAGCGCCCTTTCTGTGGGCGCTCGCGGCGAAATTGCGGACCGATGTAATAGAGCTTCTGCAGCGTGCCGCGCTTGTCGAGCTGGTGCTCGATGTAGGCGCGCACCGTGCCTGCGGTGTTCTCCGGACGCAGGGTCAGCGACTGCGACTTCTCGCTTTGGGCGCGGCCCTTGTCTTCCCAGGTGAACATTTCTTTGGTGACGATGTCGGTCTCTTCGCCAACGCTACGTGAGAATAGCTGCGTGTCCTCGAAGATGGGAGTGCGAATTTCGTGGAAGTTATAGCGCGCGAAGATGTCGCGAACCTTCGCCTCAACACGGTTCCATAGGTCGGTGTCGGGCGGGAGAAGGTCACGGGTTCCGCGGATGGCACGAATCATGGTGATTGGTTACTAGTAATTGGTGATTAGTAATAAGCAATAAGCAATAAGCTACTTCTTCCGTTCTGCTAAGTAGGTCTCCTTGTATCCCAGGTAATTCTTCGCATAGCGCAGGATGGTCTGTTGCGCTTCTTCGTCGAGTTGCTTGCGGACTTTGCCGGGGACGCCCATCACCAGCGAGCCGGGAGGAATCACCATCTCCTCCGGAATCAGGGTGCCCGCCGCAATGATGGAGCCCGCACCGATGCGCGCGCCGTTCAAGATAATGACGCCCATCCCGATCAGGCAGCGATCTTCGACCACGCATCCGTGCAGCGTGACGTTATGGCCGGCGGTGACCCAGTCGCCCACCTCGACCGGCCACTGATTCAGCATGCCATGCATCACCGAGCACTCCTGGATGTTGCTGTTGGCGCCGATGCGGATGTAATTCACGTCGCCGCGCACCACGGCGTTCATCCAGATGCTGGCGTTTTCGCCCAGCACCACGTCGCCGAGCACCTGTGCCGACTCGTCGACGTAGCAGGACTCGGGAATGGTCGGCCAGATGCCTTTGTAGGAGCGGATCATAGCAGCGGTCCTGAATCTCTCAACATACCATGCCAGGGCATCGTCGAAAATCATTCACCACAGAGGAACGGAGGACACAGAGAAGCGTTGGCTAAGAAGAAAGGCAAGATCAACCACGGATTTACACGGATGACACGGATCGGAGTGGGGCAAAGACAAAGTCAACATTCACCACAAAGGCAAGGAGGACACGGAGCAAGCGAGACTTGGGGATCAATGTGGCGGGGCTGTCGTGCAGGGCTCAAGGCGGCGGGGATAAGCGAGGGTGAAGTGCTTGGGATCCAGGGGCGTTTCGAGCTTCAGTTTGGATGGCTTGGTGAGCGGCGCCGCAAGTTGAAAGACGACCTGATATGGCGAACTCACCGTTTCTCTGATTTGCTTCGCCACAATGGCAGCCTCGCCAGTGTTCAGCCATCCGCTGGACTGGGGAAGGCGAAACAGAAACCCGCCAGTTAGGTTTGCGAGGTCTTCCATCGCCTGTGCTCCGTCGCGTTCTTCCGAGGTCTTATACGGCTCCTTAGGAACTACCAGAAAGACGAAGACGCGAGTATTACGGGCGACCAGACTCTGAACAAAGCGATGCGAGTCCATGGCGCTGTGGTTGTCACCACCATCGGTCACCAAATAAACCGTATCGCCGAACTGAACTTCGCGGAATACTGAAACCGCTTCGCTCACGCTCGAATACAACGCTGTCGAGCCCTTCGGGGATTGGTATTTCAGAGACGAAACCTGTTCACGGGCGCTGTTTCGATCCTGCCATTGTGAGAGCTGCAAACGCTCCGCGAACCTACCGACTGCGACTGCGGCATTCAACGGTACCGCATCCATGGCGAATGCGGCCAGTGGGAGTGTAACGCCCCAGCCCTCGCCTCCGTTTGAAGGTCCCATACTGGCGCTACTGTCAATTAGAAGTAGCACACGCGTAGGACCGCTGTCCGTGCTGAAAGAAACCAAATTAGCTAGGTTGCCATTGACCAGAACTTGCACCTTCTCCAGCACCGTAGCTGGTTGCTCCTGATTGCGCAGCACGGTGAGTGCAATGCTTCTGTGCAAGCAGACGTCAACCGCTGTTTGCGATGAGCCGGGTTCGATTGGCGAGGCTGCTTGTTGCGCTGAAGGTGCACGACTGTCCGTCAGCAGCAACGCTGCCAACAACATGAATTTCCAACTGAGTACCGAGTCCATGAGCCTGTCCACGAAGAATCGGTTCCATACTGCGCCTAAAGCTTCAGGATTTCCAGCATTTGCTGCTCGCGCCGCTAGTAAAGTATTCGCATGAAGCCGAATGACGTTCCCGACTCCAACCTCAAGCCCACTCCACAAAGCGCTCCTAAACCGAAGCCTGTTCCGAAATCATTTCTCCGCAAGCACTCCCTGGGCCTGGGTGCTTTGGCCGTCGTTGTCACATTGATCGTGGCGTACATGCGGGCCGATCCAGAGACGCATCTTGGCTCGTTTTTTGGCAACGCCATCGCCGACTGGACCGGCGTGCTGGTCACCGTGATCATGACCAAGCACCTGTACGAAAAAGGGTCGGCGGAGAGCAGAAATCCGAAGGGTAAGTGGAAATCTCCGGTGCTGGAGTTTCTGCGTGAACATTCGCTCACCGTGTTTCTGGTGATCACCTGGCTGGGGTGGGTGTGGGTCTTCCGCAGAATGGACACGAACAGCCGCTGGGGACAGGTGGTCGGCAACATCGTGTCGGAATGGACGCAGATTCTCGGGCTGGTGTGGATGACGAAGATCCTGATGGAGGTTGGTTCGAAGGAGAGCTCGCGTTGACGCGAGCGCCGCATCCGCGCACACTACAAGGCAGCGGCGAACGTGGCCGAATGTGCTGCGGATTGGCAATAGCCAAAGCAGCTCCCTCGGTCGCCACGGCGACCTCGAGATGACAAATCGAAAGACTGTCCCTATATTGTGCGAATCTCAATCGAACTATTGGAGGATCGATGCGGCCATTATTTGTGATCGGACTTGTCGTGCTGGTGCTGGGCATTCTGTCCTTTGTCGTGCCTATTCCCACCAGTCAGACGCATGGCGCGAAAATCGGCGATGCCACGATTGGCATCACCACGCATAGCAGCGAAAAGCTCTCCCCGGTCATTGGTGGCGTGCTTTGTCTCGCCGGCGTGGTGCTTGTGATCGCGGGATCGCGCAAGAGCGGCTAGGTCGAGTCGCTTGCTCCCACTCTGTCGTCCGACGAAGCTCCCAGGTTAGCGCCAAAATCGGGCGCGAACCCTTCGACAGGCTCAGGGCAGGCTCTGGGGCACCGGCAGCGATGTCCGTCGCGGCGGTCTAGAACTTCATCACTTCAGTAGATGAGTTTGGAAGAATGCATCCGCCTGCCGCATGGCATCTTCGGTGGCCTCATGGTTGGCAGGAATTGATTGCTTGCTCTTTGAGGGATCGTCGAAATTATGGGCCGCACCAGGGTAGACGATCACCTTCAGATCATTGCCGTCGGCGCGGGCCCGCTTGGCGAATTCCTCGCAGCGTTTGGGCGAGACCTCTTCGTCGTCACCGGCAATCATCAACAGCATGGGCGCGTACGCGTGATAGGCGCCCTTGACGGCATCCATGCCACATCCTGGATATTCGGCAATCGCCGCACGAAATCCGGGCTCATTGGCCGGAAGTGGGAGGCCAGGAGACTGATCGCTCATCGTCACCAGGACAGTCATGCCACCGTTTGACCATCCTTGCACTCCAATGCGGTCCTTAACGATGCCGGATTGTTTCCGCAAGTACTGCAAGGCGCCGTAGGCATCGAGCGGCCTGACGGTCTGTTCGCTCACTTCGGGTGGCCGTTCGTCATAGCTGCCCTTGGTAAATCCGGCTGGATAACCACGTGGCCCAAAGCTGTCCACCAGCAGCGCTACATAGTTTCTCGCAGCCCAGAATTCACCCCATTCTTTGTGACGCTTGGAAAGAGTCTCGGCTGAATAGACGCCCTTGGCGAGCGACGAATACGGGCCCGCGCGACCGTGCAGCAGCACGACCGCTGGGTGGGGACCAGGGCTTTGCGGCTCGAAAAGATAGCCGACGAGATTTGTCTTGTGATCGGCGCTCTCGAAGTGAACCGTTCGAGGAACTGCGGCCAAATTACAGGCCGACGCTATAGTCAGGAGGGTCACGAGACGCAGCGTCCTCTTACTTGGGTAGCTTATGCCTATCACGGTCGTTGGACTCCCTTAGCGAGGCTCAAAAATACCACGAGTTCGGGCATTCGCAACCCAATTTCAAGGTCCCGCCTGAAAGGAGGGACTCCCAGTGGACATGCTCCCCACCTGCGAGTATTTTCTTCTGAGCACACCTTTGTGGGGATGAAAGGCTAGAGGCCATCTAAATGTATTTTGAACAGTTCTACCTGGGCTGTCTGGCACATGCTTCGTACCTGCTGGGATCGGAGGGCGAGGCCATCGTCGTCGATCCGCAGCGTGACGTGGACATCTATCTCGAAGCCGCGGAGAAACAGGGGCTGGCGATACGGGCCATTTTCGAAACCCATCTTCATGCGGACTTCGTGTCAGGGCACCGCGAGCTGGCGGCGCGAACGGGCGCGACCATTTACCTGTCGCGTGCGGGCGGAGCTACGTTTCCACACGTCGACGTGGACGACGGATTCAGGCTGCGTGTAGGCAAGCTGAATATCGAAGGACTGGCAACGCCGGGCCACACGCCCGAAAGCATCAGCTTGCTGGTGACTGATGAAGAGAATGCGCAGCAGCCGTGGGCCGTGCTCACTGGCGACACGCTGTTCATCGGCGACGTGGGGCGTCCCGACCTGTCGCCGACGCACACGCCGCAGCAACTGGCGGGCCTGTTATATGACTCGCTGCGCACGAAGTTGCTGACGCTGCCCGATGGAGTAATGGTGTATCCAGCGCACGGAGCGGGCTCGCTATGCGGACGCAACATGCGCGCCGAACGCTTCTCCACCATCGGCACCGAGCGGCTGACCAACTACGCGCTGCAGATCAAGGACCGTGACGAGTTCATCCGGCAGATGACTGCCAACCTTCCGGCACGTCCCGACTATTTCCTGGAAGACGCCGCAATCAATCGCGCGGGAGCTGCTTCGCTGTCGGACTTGGCAGAACTGAAGCCCATCGCTGCGTCAGAAGTAAAGAAAATGATGGAGAATGGCGCGACAGCGCTCGATGTCCGGCAGGGTGAACAATTTGTCGCCGCGCACGCGCCGGGATCGGTGAGCATCCCGCTGTCAGGACAGTTCGCGTCTTGGGCCGGAGCGGTGTTGGGACTAGGCTCGCGACAGGTGCTCGTCGCAGATACTCCCAAGCAAGTGAGCGAGGCGCGGGTTCGTCTGGCGCGAGTCGGCAGCGAAAATGTTGCGGGCTACCTGCAGGGCGGGATCGAAGGCTGGCGCGCGGCGGGATTCCCGATGGAGCGGGTGATGCAGATCACGGTGCAGGACTTGGCGTCGCGGCTGCCCAACGGCGGAATTGGAGTCCTCGACGTGCGGCGCGAGGCCGAGTTCCAACCGGGACATATCGAAGGCGCCGATTGGCATCCACTCGACCGCTTCAAAGCGGCTTTACCTGAAATTCCCAAGGACACGCCCGTCGCGGTGCATTGCAAAGGTGGATACCGCAGCCTGATTGCTTGCAGTCTGCTGCAGCGGGCCGGGTACCACAATGTGGTAGATGTCGCCGGAGGACTGGATGCATGGCAGGGAGCGAGTCTTCCCACCGTGAGTCAGGCGAGCGTTGAAGAAGTCAGCGCCAAGTAGCGCGGCGTGATCATGTGCCGCCCTGCGGTCTTACGCGATGAAAGGGGCCTTCGACTACGCTGCCTCGCTCAGGATGACAAACCCCAACGTAGAGTGAATTCGTTCAATCGACAAAATATCTGGCACAACTCAAACAGGAGCAGCGTGCGATGCAGAAGATCACCCCATTCCTCTGGTTCAATAACAACGCCGAAGAGGCGATGAACTTCTATACCTCCATCTTCAAGAACTCGAAGATTGGAAAGGTTTCGCGCTACGGCGACGCCGGCCCCGGACCAAAGGGAAGCGTCATGGTTGGCACGTTTACTCTCGACGGTCAGGAGTTCATGGCACTCAACGGCGGTCCGCATTACAAGCTCACTCCTGCTTTTTCGTTGGTGGTGAATTGCGAGACGCAGGAGGAGATCGACGACTTCTGGGAAAAGCTCTCCGCCGGCGGACAGGTCATGCAGTGCGGCTGGCTGACGGACAAGTTCGGCCTTTCGTGGCAGATCGTTCCTACCGTCCTGGGCGAGTTGATGAGCAGCGGCGACCCGGGAAAGTCGAAGCGCGTGATGCAGGCTCTACTGAAGATGGACAAGCTGATCATCGCGGACTTGCGGCGAGCGTACGAGGGATAAGGGCTGGGAGTGATTTTGTTCCATTTTGGAACTGTCCCATTACGAAAGTACATGGCAAAATTACCTGCCCATGAACCTTCGTAACCCCTTGACACAGGGTCGCGGTGTCCGCCGTCACAGACCCACGTAACCCAGCAGCGAAAGATGGGGGTGGAAGCAGGGTTCTCCCCCATGGATCGCTCACGAGTCCGGAATTACAGGCGTTCGATCATCTGTCTGGTGGTGTCGCTGACCGCGTTGCTGCTGGTCCTTCTGTTACCAGCGCGCGGGCAGGATGGCAACACTTCGCTTCAGGGTACCGTCGAAGACCTGAGTGGGGCGCACATCGCCCGCGCCGCGGTCAAGTTGGTGAACCCGGACAACGGATTCCACCTCGAAGCCTCGACCGACGGCGAAGGCAGATTCAGCTTCGCGATGCTGGTTCCCGGACGCTATAGCGTCGCGGCCTCGGCGCCGGGAATGGCGCTTGCCACCCAGACGGGACTGGAATTGCACGTGGGCGGGTCCATGCAGGTGCAACTCCGCCTGCGTCCAGCAGGCCGAGCGGAAAAGATCACCGTGGTCGCACCTCCGGCACTTATCGATCCCGACAGCGGCGAGGTTTCGCAAGTGATCGACGAGCAGGCCATCGCCGACTTGCCTCTCAATGGACGCCGCTTCACCGACCTGGCGCTGCTATCACCGGGAGTGACCCAAGACCCGCGCGGACTAACTTCGGGCTCTAACGGTGACCTGTCATACGGCGGAACGCGCGGCTACCAGAACAGTTTCCTGGTGGATGGCGCCGACAACAACAATAGCTTCTTCGCCCAGGCCGCGGGACGCTATCGCGCGCCCTACCAATTCAGCAACGAGGTGATCAAGGAATTTCGGGTGTCGTCCAACGGCTACAGCGCGGAGTTGGGACGCGCGGGTGGAGCGGTGTTCAACGTGGTCACCAACTCCGGCGGAAACCGATGGCATGGCACCAGCTTTCTTTACGTGCGCGATCGCGACTTTGACGCCCAGTCAGCTTACGTTACTAGCCATCCCAACGAGCAGCAGCGCCAATTCGGTGGGACCTTCGGCGGTCCGCTGCGCAAGAATCGCGCCTTCCTGTATCTCGGGTACGACCAGCATCAGTTGACCGTGCCGTCGATCATGCAATTCGGCAATGGCGCCAGCAGTGTGGTGCCGCAACCGGCCGACTACGACCGCAAGGATAAGGATGTGGTCTTTGCGGCCGCCGAGCAACTCAACGCCATGGCGGGCGAGTATCCCACCCACATGGGAGGCAGCGCCGGCTTCGCCAAAGTCGACTTCAATCTCTCGTCACGGCATTTGTTGTTCTTCCGGCTCAGTACCTCACGCTACTCCGGGACGAACAACGTGTTTTTCGATCCCGCGAGCCCGATCACGACCTATGCCGAAAGCAGTAACGGCAGCGAGGACGTGAAGACCGAGAGCGTGGCGGCGTCGTGGACCAGCGCTTGGACACACCGGCTCTCCACAAATCTGCGGGCTCAGTTCTCCCGCGATGTGCAACAGTCGATTGCCAACTCCGACGATCCCAAGATCAAGATCTATAACCTGGTCGATGGCATTGGGAGGTCCAACATCCTGCCCCGCGAAACCCGGGAGCACAAGCTGCACGTTGCCGACACCGTCAGCTACAACACGGGACGCATGAACTGGAAATTCGGCGGCGATTTCCTGCAGGGCTGGATCTTTAACTACTTTCCTTCGATGTTTGGTGGTGAATACTACTTCGACAACGTCAAAGTCAATCCTTGGTTTTTCACGCCGCAGAAAAACGGAGCGCCACTGACCCCGTTGCGCGCCTACGCTCATGGCGTGCCGCGCTATTACATGCAGGACTTTGGCACTGCGGTCTCGCATCCCAACTCTCGTTCCTATGCGTTGTTTATCCAGAACAGCGTACGAATCACCCGTAGCCTCACTGTCAACGCGGGCTTGCGCTACGATCTGCAGACGTTCGAGGTCCCTGGCCTTGTCAGCAATCCGCAGTACGCTCCCTCGGGCCAGATCCCAACGGACACCAATAATTTCTCTCCGCGTGTGGGATTCACTTACTCCATCGGCGCGCGCCACCCTATCGTCTTGCGGGGAGGTTTCGGCCGCTTTTACAGCCTCATACCCGGGATGTACGCGTCAAAGGTCGAGGCCGACAATGGACTGACGCAGAGCCGGCTGTTTCTCGACATCATGAATCCGGCGAACGCAGCCGTTTTTCCCAAGTATCCCAATGCGCTGGTGAATTGCGCTTCAGGGGCGACAACCTGTACCGCATCCGCGTCCGTTGCCAAGTTTCTTACAACGCAGGTCTCCGCTTTCGCGCCCAATTTCCAGACGCCCTACACAGAGCAGGCGAGCCTCACGCTGGAGTACGGCATCGGTGCCAACCTGACCGCATCCGCCAGCTATCTCCACGTCCACGGCGAACATCTGCTTCGGTCGCTCGATGTGAACCTGCCCAAACCGAAGATCACCGAGTACCCGGTGTACGACGATCAGTCGGTATTTACCGGCGAGTATTATTCCGTCGAGTCATTCGCTACATGGGAGACCAGGCGCACCGTGGACTGTCCGTATCCGCCGTGCATCAACGACGTGCAGCGACCGGATCCACGATTGGGCGCCATTAATTCTTTTGAGAGCGCAGCCAGCAGTGACTACAACGGGCTGACGTTGCTGCTGAAGGGAAAAATCGGCAAGCAACTTTTCGTTCGAGTGGGCTACACCTTCGCCAAGGCCCTCGACGACGGACCCGACTCGCTGGTGGTGGAGCGTCCCGGCAACGTGCAGAACGCCTACGCCACGCAACTGGAGCGGGGATTGAGCGTCACTGATCAACGCAATCGCTTTGTTGCCTCCAGCGTGTACGAGCCTGCGTCCTTTCACTACGAGCAACCGGTGCTGAATGCGTTGTTCAACAACTGGAGAGTGTCGACGGTGTTTACTGCTGGTTCGGGACGACCGATTAACGCGACCATGGCAGGAGACGGCAATCGCGACGACAACACTTACAACGATCGCCTCCCCGGTACGGTCAGAAACGCATACCTAGGGCCGGGCTACTTCACCGTTGATGTTCGCCTTAGCAAGGGATTCCAGTTTGGCGAGCGGTTCCGCCTGACATTGCTCGTCGAGTCCTTCAATGTGTCGAATCGGGTCAACCGGCGAGTCGATATTTCCGATGACGGATTTCTGAATTCAGCCGGACAATTCGTAGCCTATTCGACGAACGTTGGCAAGGCCCTGTATCCTGGCGAATTCGTGAAGAATTCGAAGTTCCTGATACCCACGAATTCATACGCGCCGCGGCAGGTGCAATTATCGATAAAGGCAAGTTTTTGAGCCTCTTAGGGACGGCGCTTCCCACTTCTGTGCGACCGCGATGGCGCTTAGATGGGGCCCTGATGTTGGCACTCTTGACTTGACTTCGCCTGCGAAGACTGGGATAACTGAGGATGTCCGTTTGGACGAGTTTGGGGGTGTTTTCCCGTTGGCCGAAGTTCGCATTCAAGAGGGTGAGTCTTTAGAGAACGCCCTGCGTCGCTTCAAGCGCAAAGTACAGCAAGAGGACATTATTAAAGAAGTGAAGCGTCACTCCTTCTACCTCAAGCCAGGCGAAAAGAAGCGAGTAAAGGAAGCGTTGGCGCGCAAGCGCAGTCGCAAGAAAGCTCGCAAAGAGCAGGACTAATTCAACCGCAGGGCCGCCGTCACAAACGCGGCCCTGCGCTTTTACTTTTGAGCTGTTGTTGGGGACCTTCATAACTGAAATCCTGCAGTACTAAACCATGCTGTCGGCATGGTGGGCCGAACCCCGGGGTAGTGCCTAGCAATCGGAACTGCAATCGTCGGCTTGAACCCTCAGTCCGGTTCATCCTGTGGATTGCATCACCTTCTTCCCTTGCATGGGATCTCGGACTGAAGGGAGCACTCTCCATGGAATTCCAGGATAAGGTTCTGAAGTGTATCGACTGCGGCAGTGATTTCGTCTTTACCGCCGGGGAGCAACTGTTCTTCCACGACAAGCAGTTCAAGAACGAGCCGAAGCGTTGTAAGCCCTGCAAAGCGAAACGAGCCGCTAACGTGGACACAACTTCGGCCGGTAACTATTCCAAGGTCGAGACCCGCACCAATTGCTCTGGATGCGGGAAGGAAACGACCGTCCCGTTCAAGCCAACACAGGGCCGACCGGTGTTTTGCCGGGAGTGCTTCCAGCAAAAACGGACAGCAGCCTCGGCCTGACCGCCTGGTTGCCAAAATTTCCGCACCATTCACGACTTGCCAGAGCCGTAAGCTTTGGCGCGAGGTTGTGCCGGGACAAGCTGAGGTTACCGCTTAGTCTCAAGGCAGGGTTTGCGCGCTCCGCGTTCGTCCGAGCTTGTTCAGTCCGTATAATGAGCCTGTGGCGACGTATTTTGTAGAGAACTTCGGGTGTCGCGCGACCCAGGCGGATGGGGCTGCCATTGAGCGCCAATTACTGGATCGCGGGCTGGCGCGCGCCAGTTCGGCGGGCGAGGCCGAAGTCGTCGTCCTCAACACCTGCACCGTCACCGCATCGGCCGATCAGGACGTTCGCTCCACCATCAGGCGGATTCATCGCGAAAACCCTGGCACGCGTATTCTGGTCACCGGTTGCTATGCGCAACGTGCTCCCGAAGAGATCGCCGCGTTGCCTGGTGTCAGTTTGGTCGTGGGAAATTCTCACAAGCACGAAGTTGCTACCTACGCGGTTCCGCTAACCACCGCGGCCGGATTTGTGCCGCTGGCGCAAATCGGCGCGGCCTCTGTGCCCAATGTCATCGTCGGCGACATCTTCGCCCACACCGAATTGCTGGCCGCCCCAGTCTTCGACGGCGAAGACTCCGCCGAAAAGACGCGCCCCAACCTCAAGGTTCAGGACGGCTGCAACAACCGCTGTTCGTTCTGCATCATCCCATTCGTTCGCGGGCGGAGCCGCTCGCTGCAACCCGACGATGTGGTGCGCGAAACCAACGCGCTGGTGGCACGAGGCTACCGCGAGATCGTGCTGTCCGGCATCAATCTCGGACGCTGGGGACGAGATCTGGCGCCGCGCACGAATCTTGCCGCCATGCTGCGCGCCGTTCTGGAGAACACCGTTATCGAAAAGTTGCGCATCAGCTCGGTTGAGCCGATGGATTGGAGCAACGAGTTGATTGAACTAGTCGCCTCCTCGCCACGCATTGCCAAGCACGCCCACGTGCCCCTGCAATCGGGAAGCGATAAGGTGCTGCGGCGCATGCATCGCAAGTACCGCCCCTGGCATTATGCCGACCGCATCGAGCGCATACGTCGCGCCATGCCTACCGCCGCCATCGGAGCCGATGTCATGGTCGGTTTTCCGGGCGAGACCGACGCCGACTTCGAGCAAACCCGTGCCCTCATCGAACGCCTGCCATTCACTTATCTGCACGTTTTCACGTATTCTTCGCGGCCGGGCACGCCGTCGGCGGAAATGCCGGATCAGGTTCCCGTGCAGGTCGCTCGCGAGCGCAACCGCGTGCTGCGCGAGCTCGCTGCCAATAAGAAGCGCGAGTTCATGCGGTGTTTCCTAGGGCGGGACCTGGACGCTATCACCCTGACTCGTTTCGACGGCTATGCCACCGAGGCGCTTTCCGATAACTTCCTCAAGCTGCAAGTGACCGGGCATCATGCCGCCAATCAGATGGTCTCGGTGCGTATTCAAGAACTCTGCTACGATGGACTGATCGGTCACACCCCGACGATAGCGTGAGGGACCGGCCAGTCACCTATCACAAATTAGTAATGAGCAAATCAGGTTACGTAATCCGCTCTGGAGTTGTTTCGTGCGGCGCAAATAGTAGCTTTGCTATTGTCAGATATAGGGATTATGGCTGGCAAAATTTTTTTAAAAAACTTCTTGCACAATTGGGATTGACAGGTTACTCTAACGGAACTCGCCCAGGGGTCACTCTTGGGACGCTCTTTGAATTCACGATTTGTTACCAAATTTCTGAAGTTCGAAGGGAAAGAAGCAGCCCGGAAAGTTCGGTTGTTGCACACTCCCTGAGATTTTGCAGCTGAACCGTTCGATCAAGTGAGCGGTTGCAGCAACTTGAGTTCAACAGGTAGCCGTCAGTAGGTTTCCTGTATTGATGTATATGGGTATTTACTTGACGCCACCTACCCCAAGATGTAGTGGTTTTGGCTTTCGCTAGGAACGGGCAAGCACCGGGAAGCCGAAGCGCGGGCCGAAGCCGAAACGCTTGACCGTGGGTGTAT
>Ga0097691_1001057_pt1 | contig 21358 bp, 24 predicted proteins | sample NGESurdeep072012_8_FD_72858 | JGI IMG/M metagenome (GOLD analysis project Ga0097691, IMG submission 72858) | Arctic peat soil microbial communities from Barrow, Alaska - NGEE Surface sample 210-1 deep-072012 | ecosystem: Environmental > Terrestrial > Soil > Wetlands > Peat ... | reverse complement strand
GGCTGTGGGTGTTTCCAGTGACCCGGACGACCCGCAACTTCTTCACGGCCCAATTTCCTGCGTTGCTGGCCTCCTATGCGGTGGCCGTCGCCTTGATCTTCTTCGCCGCGCCCATCAAGGGTGTGGTCGATCTTCATCTGATGAACCTTCCGACGTGTATCCCTGGAATCCGCGCGAAACGAACCCGCCGCTGCCGTGGTCGATCCTGTCCATCAACGTCGGCCCGAAACGAGAGCTCGGAGCGATTCAGGCGTGCCGGTCTGGGGGTGAGCCTCCAGCAACCCCAGTTCGATGGCCTTCGCTACGGCGTGGGCTCGAGTGCCTGCGTCGAAGACCTGCAGGATCGCGGCGACGTGGTTGTTGACCGTACCCTCAGCGATGTGAAGTTCAGCCGCGACTTCCTTTGACGAGAGGCCCAGTCGAACGAGTTCGAGCAACTCTGTCTGGCGCCGCGTCAGTCGTAGTGCGGGGGCCCGTCTGCTCAATGGCATCGAGGGAAACGATTTCTCGACCTCGACGTTCCTGGCGCATACGGCTTATCGTTGGCGAGAGAAGTGCAACAGCGCGGACTGGCTGGCCGGTGCTGCGTGGTCAGCGCGTTCGAGAAGCTCGAATATATCGACGAGATCCGGGACTGGGGTTTCCTGGGCTACATCGTCAAGGCGGTCACGGTCGCCGAGTTCACTGCGGCGTTGACGAGTGTTCTCAACGCGGAAGATTCGAAACCAGGATTCGTTTTGGCCGTCGAGCTTCTCGATCGCCTGCACAGTATCCGAGCAGATCACCGTGCGGAAGTCGTCGCCAAACCGGGCCAAAAGCTTCCCTGTCGCTTCAGCGACGAGCGGATGGTCCTCAACTATCGGGAGGGTGATGTCCCAGGAAGTGGTGTAAGTCTTTCGGTGTGCGGCGAGGCGCGGAGGGCGTAGCCCGAAGCGGCTTGCCGCACAGCGGCTGGTCGACCCGAACGGGGTGGCCATCGTGAGCCCGGATAAGGTTGAGGTGCGATCCATCCACCTTGATCTGAAGGGAACACACGATGACCACCGCCACTATGGCACTTGCCGAGCTCGCCGAGAAGGGAGCCGACGTCGACGTGCTGCGCCAGATGGTGCAGTTCATGGCCCAGCGCCTGATGGAACTCGACGTCGAGCAGCGCTGCGGTGCCGGCTACGACGAGAAGACCGCCGAGCGGCTGAACAGCCGCAACGGCTACCGCGAGCGAGCGTGGGACACGCGCGCCGGCAGTGTCGAGCTGAAGATCCCCAAGCTGCGCCAGGGCAGCTACTTCCCCGAGTTCCTGGAGCCTCGGCGCACGGCCGAGAAGGCCCTCACCGCCGTGATTCAGGAGGCCTACATCCAGGGCATCTCCACCCGCTCGGTGGATGAGCTGGTCAAGTCGCTCGGCATGAGCGGCGTCTCCAAGAGCCAGGTCAGCCGGTTGTGCGGCGAGCTCGACGAGCGGGTCGGCGCCTTCCTGAATCGCCAGATCGAAGGCGACTGGCCGTACCTGTGGATCGACGCCACTTACGTCAAGACACGCGAGGCCGGGCGAATCGTCAGCGTGGCGGTAATAGTGGCGGTCGGCGTGAACACCGACGGCCAGCGCGAGGTGCTCGGGCTGAAGGTCGGCGCCTCGGAAGCCGAGCCCTTCTGGACCGAGTTCCTGAGGAGCTTGAACCGAAGAGGTCTACGCGGCGTCAAGCTCGTCATCAGCGACAGCCACGAGGGCATCAAGGCGGCCGTATCGAAGGTCCTGAAGGCCACCTGGCAGCGCTGCCGGGTGCACTTCATGAGGAACGCCCTGGCGCATGCCGGCAAGACCCAGCGGCGCATGGTCTCGGCGGCGATCGGCACGGTGTTCGTGCAGGAGTCGGCCGATGCGGCGCGAACGCAGTGGCGATCGGTGGCCGATCAGTTGCGCGGCAAGTTCCCCAAGCTCGGAACTCTGATGGACGAAGCCGAGAACGATGTACTCGCCTTCATGACGTTCCCTCGAGCGCACTGGACTCAGATCTACAGCACGAACCCGCTCGAGCGGCTCAACGCCGAGATCAAACGGCGCACGAACGTCGTCGGCATCTTCCCCAACGACGCATCGATCACACGGCTCGTCGGCGCCATGATGCTCGAGCAGAACGACGAGTGGTCGCTCAACCGCCGCTACATGCAACTCGAGGGCCTGCAATCCCTCAGCGATACTGTTCCCACTCGGCTGTCCGCAGTGGCCCGCTGAGTACCGCGCATCTCAGCCTGTCCCGGCTGTGGACTTACACCATGCGCTGGGACACGACCATCGGGAGACCTCATGATTGTTGACGCCGGCCGAATATTGACCAGCGATCGAGGGTGACGCCGCCCGAACATTGACCAGGGTGAACAAACCTACCCTGCCTACTTTTGTGGCAGGGGAGAAGAGGTGATCACCATGGCTTTGATAGGCAAGATTCGCGGCATGCGCTTGCGCGACGGGAAGTCGATCAGCGAGATCTCCAGGCTGACCAGCCTGTCACGCAACACGATCAAGAAGTGGCAACACGATCAAGAAGTGGCTGAAGACCTCGCAGGGGGCAGCGCCGAGTCGCCGGCTCGCGGCCAACGCCGCGCGGCCCCACGCCTGCCTGCTCAAACTCGACCTGATCGACGTCGCGTGGCGAATGGGATGACCTGCGGCTACGGAGCGATCTGGCTGGGGCGCATACTCGACGCGTATCCCAGGCAACCCTCCATGTTTGCACGTCAAATTTATCGGCTGAAAGACTACGAGTTGGTCTGCGGCGCCAGGTTGGTCGATGGTGGCAAGTTCGAACCCACGCTTGTCATTTCGAGGAACGCTTGGCCGAGCCGGCCTCGGACTATCGCCGTGCGACGCGGCGATTTCACGACGCAGGTCGTCGCTATCGAATCCGCTCACGCTCAAGGACTCGAGTGGATCGCCAACTTTGGGTAGCCCAGCTCGATCGGCCGTCCGCGAATGAAGTCCTTCGGATGGTGGGACGGGAACACGTTGGTGCTCAACATTCTCGGTACACCGGGTGCGTCTCGCGACGCGATTGGCAAGGTCAAGGGTCGTCAACTCAAAGTCAGTGTGATCGAGACCCCGCGCGTGGGCAAGGCCACGGACCGCATGGTCCGCTTTCTCGCGGAACAGTTCGGCGTGGCGCGATCAGACATCGAGGTCGTTTTCGGTCGCAAGAACGTGAACAAGCAGTTGCGCATCAAAGAGCCGAAGGTGCTTCCAACGGGCATTGCTTGGCCCGCGCGCCCGGAGGGCGTGGGCCAGACTGTGGGAGGCGGCTAGCCGCTGCGAGATACGTGGGCCCGGCGAATGGCTCGACAAGCCAGATACAGCCAAGCGTGATGCCCAACATCGCGATGGCTCGCCCTGCGGCCGTCTGGCTTTCCAGAGAGTAGGCATTGCACAAGCGCAGGTCCGTGGTCGAGATGTAGATGCCAAGCCACGCCAACATCGAGACCGAGTAGCCGACAAAGAAGAGTTGGATCACGGCTGGGGCGCGCTCGAAGGAATGCCCGAGCATCGCCCCGCAAGCGAACAAGGTGAGCACCTTGAGCACATCCGATTGGGGAAGCACGACGGCGCGATCGATGGCGACCGGCAGCATCCAGTAGGCGGCGATGGCCTGCGCGCCGACGAAGCCCGTCAGTCCGTATCGATTCCAGACGTCAATGGTCCGCAAAATCAGCTTCCCCGACAGGATCCTCATCGACAACCAGCCGCCTGCTACGAGCATCGGCATCTGGACCACCATGTGCCACACCATGCTTTGCTCGATCAGGCTGCGAAGCGGCGGCACCGACAGCGAAACGGCCACGACGCTGACGGCGGCCGCAAGCGCTGCTTCCGTCCGCGAAAGCAGCCTGCAGGTCATGGATCCAATGCAAGCGCCGCGTCGAGAGCTCGACCGGGCGCGTCATAGTCCAAGATGCGGACGAGTCGACCGCGGCCATCGACGATGTGCAACGCTGCGTTGTGCTCGAACTCGCCGTCTCGCGCGGGCAGTACCATGATTCCGAAGGCGTCCAGAAGCTGCTGCCTGTCACTGGCGGACGCCAGGGTGACCACGCTCCAGACTTCCGGCTTCAGACCCATGCGAACCGCGTAGTCGTGGAGAGCCACCGCATCGTCGTTGGGCCGGATCGAAGCTGACCGATAGCAGCCGCACCTGGCCCTGGAGCCCCCGCGCAAGGATTTGCCGCTGGAGCTGTTGGTATACCGACCCGAGAGAGCTGCACACGGTTCGGCAGCGGGTGTAGACGAAGTCGACGATCCAGACCCGCTGATGGGCACCCAGGTGCTGGCGAAGCGTGGTCGACCTGCCATCGGCATCGATCAGCGCGAAATCCGGGATCGGGCGCGGTGCGCGTGCCACTTCGGCGCGTCTCAGGGTTTCGGTCGTGAAGCCATGGCCTCTATTGGTGGCGTTCAAAAGCTCATATGATTATAATGCAGCGCCTCTATGACTTTAATGTCATGCGCTTCGGATGCCTCCGCCAAATGACCAACCATCCTTCCTCGAAGATGCCAGACGACGAAGGGGAGCGGTTCATCAGGCCGTATGTCCACGAAACGCTGACCACAAAAGCGCTCCATTTTTCGATGAGCGAGCTTCAGAGTTGTATGGACACGAGGCACCCAGACGCGCTGGAACTCGAATACACGCGGCTCATGATGGGGTTTCTGATGTTTCTATCAGAGCCCAAGGCGATAGCCATGATTGGCCTCGGCGGTGGGTCGCTTCCGAAGTTCTGCCATCGCCACCTGCGATCTGCGCGTATCAGCGTCGTCGAGATCAATCCCCACGTCATTGCACTTCGCGAGGAGTTCCTCGTCCCGTGCGACAGCGAGCGGTTCACCATCATAGAAGCGGACGGATCGCAGTTCGTTCGCTTTCCACCGAGCCGCTTCGATGTGCTTCTCGTCGACGGCTACGACTATGACGGCCTCCCTCAACGTTTGTGCTCGCGGCGGTTCTACGACCATTGCTTCGACCTGCTGGCGCCCGGGGGAGTCCTCGCAGTAAATCTGCATTCCGCGCATCCGCAATTCACCGAGTATGTCGAGCGCATTCGCAGGAGCTTCAACGGCTCGACGCTGACGGTCAATGACGATGAAGGTACGAACGCCATCGTCTTCGGGAACAAGGGCTACGCGATGGCCTCATTGCGCATGGGTCCCCTGCGCCGCCCGAGCCAACTCGACGACGCGGCATGGACATGCCTTCAGGGGTCCTTTGCCCGCATCCTGTCAGCCCTGAAGGATGGTTCCCTCTGAAGTCCAGGATCGTTGCCTCGGCGAGAGCAATCACCGATAGGTGTCCGTCGCGGTCGTCTTGCCGACACGGGCAAAGAAAAGCGTACGGATTTCCGCGCGATGCTCAGCACGTGCGGGCCTGAGGAGCGAGGTAAGTTCCGTCGCAATCGCCATCCGCCGAGGAGCAAGAACGTGCAGCAACTCGGCATTTGCGGTCGTGGTGGGCGCGGCGATCTCGAGTTCGCATGCAGACAGCATGTCTTGCAGGGCCTTGGCGCGAGGGCCCGCGCGTTGCAGCACCCACGCGTTCATTTCTGCGTGGACGGTCCGGATGCAAGCGATGATGGCGTTGTACAGACGCTGGGCCTTGAGGATCTGTTCGGATGCGGCTGCCTTACTGCTCGCGTCGAGGCGGGCACCGAATTCGTACACCAGGACTTCCACTGGCGCCGCGATCGAGGGCTCGATGGCGATGGGGAAAGGAGTCGGGGGCGTCAGGGCCTTATTACCTTGCCGCCGGGATTCCGGGAAGCGTGCTCCGCCAAACATGACTACCGCTTGTCGGACGGCCCCATTCGTCGCTGAACAGCGCCGAGAATCCCGCGCAGGATTTCGATTGGCGGGGGAGGGCAACCCGGCACCACCGCATCGACCGGAATCACGTTGGATACCCTGCCGAGGCTTGCGTAGCTCTCACCGAAGATGCCACCCGTGCATCCGCAGTCGCCGACCGCGACCACCAGCTTCGGCTCCGGCGTGGCATCGAAAGTGCGCCGCAGCGCTTCCTCCATGTGGCGTGACACCGGCCCCGTGACCAGCAGCATGTCTGCATGGCGGGGACTGGCGACGAACTTGATGCCGAGGCCTTCGATGTTGTAGTACGGATTGCCGAGGGCGTTGATTTCCAACTCGCACCCGTTGCACGAGCCGGCATCAACCTCGCGAATGGTCAATGCCTTGCCGAGGATGTCGAGGATGTCCTGGTGAATGCGCCGGACTGTCGCACTGTCGGTCACCACCGGTCGGGGTGGCGGCTCGGTCACGATGCCGGTCCGGGCCATCTGCTTGAGGATGCGCCACATCAGAGGTCGTGCCCCGAATAGCTCAGGTTGAAGGACTTATTGATCAGTGGGAAGTCCGCGACGATGTTTCCGATGACGGCATGCTCGACTACCGGCCAGTTCTGCCATGACGGGTCGTGACAATGGCAGCGCACGATGCGGCCGTCGGCCCCGATCTCGAGTGCGACGAGCACCTCGCCGCGCCAGCCCTCGACCCAACCTACGCCGATCGAGGGTGCACCCTGTGGCTGCAGGCTGGCATGCGTGGGGCCACCCGGCAAGTCAGTGCAAATCGTGCGGATAAGACGCAGCGACTCGAACATCTCTTCGAAGCGCACCGTCACGCGCGCGGCGATATCGCCGTCTCGATGGGTGGCCATCTTGACGCCCAGGCGGTTATAGGGCGGCCAATCGTGGTCACAGCGCAGGTCGGCCGACTGCGCGCTGGCACGCCCGGCCAGACCCGTTAGGCCGAGCTGAGCGGCCAATTGTGGCGTCACGATCCCGGTGGTCAGGAATCGATCTTGCACGCCGGCATGCTCTTCGTAGATGACCTTGAGTACGCGCACCTCCTGCTCGATCTCGTCGCAGTGCGTACGCATGCGATCGAGCATCGGCTGCGCAAGGTCAGTCGCGACGCCGCCGGGCACCACGCCGTCCATCATCAGGCGATGACCGCAAGCCTCCTTCGAGAGGCGCAACCAGTCCTCGCGCAGGCGCGAGAACTGCGCCAGCCCGAAGGACAAGGCCGCGTCGTTGCCCAAGGCCCCGAGGTCGCCCAGATGATTGGCCACGCGCTCGCGCTCGAGCATCAGCGCGCGCAGCCAGGTCGCGCGGCCGGGGATTTCGCAGCCCCAGGCCGATTCGAGCGCCATGCAGTAGGCCCAGGCGTAGGCCACCGTCGAGTCGCCCGAGACGCGGCCCGCGAGTTGATGGGCCTCGAGCGGCGGCAGCTCGGTGAAACGCCGCTCGATGCCTTTGTGCGTGTAGCCCAGGCGTTCTTCGAGCCGCAGCACTTTCTCACCGACCAGCGAGAAGCGGAAGTGGGCGGGCTCGATGATGCCGGCGTGCACTGGACCCACGGCGATCTCGTGTACTCCGTCGCCCTCCACGCGAACGAAGGGATAGGCGGCAGGCAGCGTGCCGGCAGCAACTTCGGCGGCTGGCTGCGCGTCGGATTGCAGCGGTGCGTGACCGGGGGGCCAAGTACTTCCATGCCGCCTCGAGGCTGGCCGCGGTGCGGTAGACGCTGACCAGCATCACGGTGGTAAGCGTCGCGGCCTCCATCGCGACCCACACCAATCCGAGGTTGTTCGTCGTCAGCGCCAGCAGCATCGTGAAGCTGAACAGCTGGTACATGCTGTGGTACAGACGCAGGCGCGGCGGCGTCATCTTGCCGTGGTCGCGCTCGACCTGCATGTAGGGCCTGGAAAAGATCGCGGTGGTCAGGCCGACGAATGCCGTCAGCGTCACGAGAAAGACGTTGAGTGGGTCGATGTAGAACGCGCTGTCCCAAAACAGCGTCGGACCGCGGTCGACGATCTGCACCGTCAGCACGCACGCCGCGATGAAGGTGCCCGCGCTGAAGGCGACGTTAACGTCCCGCGCGCGGTCGCGATGGCCCACCAACCCCAGCACCACTCCGCCGGCGAGCGGGGTTGCGAGCAAGAAGGCGAGTGCGTTCAACGCAGCCCTCGCCGGTCGGTCCCGAGCAGGCTGTCCCCCCGAGGCCGCGAGGGGGCCACTGGATGGCCCTGGGGGCGACACCGCGGGTGTCCGGAGGGCTTCATAGATCTTCCTTCAGCTTCTCGAGGTGGCGGATGTCCAGGCTGTCGAACTGCTCACGGATCTGGAACATGAACACGCCCAGGATGATCACGCCGATCAACACGTCCAGCGCGATGCCGAGCTCGACCACCATCGGCATCCCATAGGTGGCCGACGTGGCGGCGAAGAACAGGCCGTTCTCCATGGCCAGGAAACCGATCACCTGCCGTAGAACAAAGCGAAGTTGACACTGGTCTTGGGTCGAGGCGCTCCTGCGGGAGCCCCGGCTCGGAGTGACATCTTTGCCTACGTGATTTGCGAAGCAAAGTTGTCACTTCGCCTTTGCGCGAAGCAAATGCGTCACTTTGTGGATGCGCGGCCGGTTTTGATGCGTAACGTGTTGATCCATGAAGGATTCAGCCGCCCGCTTCGTCTCGCCGTTGCAGGTGGGCAGACCACGCGGCGCTCGCCTGCTCGAGGCTCACAGTCCTAAGCTCGGTCGCCGCGTGCGCCTGTTCGATCACCTCGCCTTTGCGCAATGGATCCGCCTCGAAGTTGATCCGGGGGTCCAGACTTTCTGCGAGCGCCCTGCCCGCGTCGACCGGCGGCCAGACTCGTGCCTGATCGACTTCTGGGTCCAACGTCCAGGCGGTCAGGCGATGCTGTTGCTGGAGTCGCGCTTTGACCTTCCAGTACCGGACGTCGACGGCGTGGCAGTCGAGGTCGTGCCGCTGGCCGAGCTGGCAGCTGCGAGGATATGGATCTCCAACTGGAGTCGCATGCTGCCGGTCATCAACGCAGCGCGAACCTTGCTGCCAAAGTCTCTCAGCAAGAGCATCCTGGGCCGCGTTCGGGAGCCTGAGTCGTTGGCTCGCGTCGAGCGCGATCTTGCCGTCGGCGATCCCGTGATCGTGCGCGGCGCCATCTTCGAGTTGCTGCGCACGGGCCGGCTCCGCGCACCGTCCCTGCATCACCAGCACCTCGATCTTCACCTGATGATCGAACCCGTACCGTGAGCAGGTGGCGCGATCGCGATCTGGATCCCGGAGCGTGGCCAGCCTTCGACCTCCGCGCCCTACCCCGGCTGCTTCAGCAGATCTTCAAGGCTCGGCGGCTGGCCGTCGAGCTCTACGCGACCGGTGCGTCATTGTCCGACATCGAGTCCCGATCGGGCGTCGATCGTCGGCAGATCTATCGTTCGCTCGAACGGTGCTTGGCGGCGCACGAAGACGGTCGGGTATTCGGCTGGCGAGGGCTCGCTCCGCATGCACGGGTCGGCGCTTACGAACGTTGCGCAGGAATGTCGCGCGCCGCTGGCGGCGCTGGCGCATTTGGCCATCTGATGCAGACCCACCCGGCGTTGTCCAAGTGGCTGGTCGACAGCGTGCACAACAAGCGCATCGCCATCGATCAGCTATCCACCAGCGGTGGACTGCGCGTACGACTGAGCGGCCTCAAGCATCTGCACCGCGACTTCCTGCGGCAGTGTCGGTCTTTGGGCCTGGGTCCCACCGAGTACCCGTTCAACGTCGAGCAGATGGGCATTCGCTCGCTCTCGGCCGCCGTTCGCCGCGAGTGCCTGCGGAGTTTTGCGCGAAGCGCTCGGCTGTCCGGCGCCACGCACCTCAAGGGTAAGCCCGGTGAGCCCGGAGTCCCGGCTGCGTTGCAGGCCCTGGACGTCGTCGAGTTCGACGGACATCGCCTCGACCTGCGGCTCAAGGTGATTGTTCGCGACCCGTTGGGCTTCGAGCAGGAGTTCGAGATCGAGCGCATCTGGCTCCTGGTCATCATCGACGTCTGGACACGCGCCGTGCTCGGCTACCACGTGAGCCTGAACCGTGAGTACTCGCGCTACGACGTGATCCGCACGATCGAGGCCGCAATCGAGCCCCATCGGCACCGCGTCTTCACGTTGCCTGGCGTGGGCTACGGGGATTGCGGCGGCTTTCCGTCGGAGAAGCTTCCAGAGCTGGGCTACGCGACCTGGCAATGGTTCAAGCTCGACAACGCCAAGGCCAATCTTGCCGATGACGTTCGCCATGCATTGGCTGACTTCATCGGCTGTTTCATCGACGCCGGGCCCGCGCACACTCCCGACGACCGGCCTTACATCGAACGCTTCTTCGGCACCATTGCTTCCACCCTTTCCAGCCGGCTGCCCGGCTACACCGGATCGAACCCGCGCGACGTGCGCCGGGCATTGAGCGATCCCAGTAGCAACCTGCGGTTGTATGTCTCGCTCAGCGAGCTGGACGAGCTCCTCGAAGCAGCACTCGCCGGCTACAACGCCAGCCCCCACGACGGGCTGAACGGACGCACGCCGCTGGAAGCCATCGTGCATTCCGTGCACGTTCGCGGCGCCATGCTGAACTGGTTGCCCGAGGCCAAGCGGCGCACCTTGTGCCTGATGCAGACGCCCCGGCGTAAGACTGTTCGCGGCTATCTCGAGCAGGGCCAGCGTCCTCATATCAACTTCTACGGCGTGCGCTACACCAGCCTCGTCCTCGCGAGCACAGGCGCGTTTCTCGGGCAAGAGCTGCGCGTCTACTACAACAGCCAGGACCTGCGCACCGTGCGTGCCTTTGCTCCCGATGGCGCCGAGATCGGCGTCCTCAAGGCGCAAGGCGCTTGGGGCGAGATCGCACACGATCTCAAGCTGCGTCAGGAGATCGTCCGCCAAAGAGGACGCAAGCGCTTGAGCAGTGCTCTGAGCCAGGATTTTCTGCACGCATTCGTCGAACACAAGCTCGCCAACGCCAAGCACACGCGGCGCGCGGCAAGCGAGCTCGCACACGTGCTGCGAACGCTGCAGGCGGCGCCGACCAGTGTCTCGGCGCTGATGCCGGGGCGTGTCGCTCGAAGTGACGTCCCGGCGGAAGTGCCGCAGCCAGCGCACATCGAGCCGCAGCGCCTGAGCATCGGCACCGGGTACGCCGGAGGCGGCTGAGCGCAGGAGGACACCGACATGACCAGGCAGCCACATTCTGAGGCGTCAGCGCGTCCCATCGATCCGGCTCTTCATCCCGTCGAGACCGGCAACTACCGCATCGCCACGCCGGCGATACAGGCCTTCTCGGACTTGATCGATCGGTGTCTGCGCTACCACATCACGGGTGCGCTGGCCTATGGGCCTTCTCGCGTCGGCAAGACCCGCGCCATCGAGTATCTGAGGCTGCTCCTGGCCGAGAAGCATCCGAAGATCACGACGTACCATGCGCAGGCGGAACACAAGCCTCGGCACGCTGAGGGACCGTTCTTTGCCAACCTGCTGGAGGCCGTCGGCTACCCGGATCCGGCAAGCGGCACCAATCCCACCAAGCGAATTCGCCTGATCAACAAGATCAAGGAGGCGTGCTCGCGCAACGGCAGCGGCACGGTGGTGCTCTTTTGCGACGAGGCGCAGCGCTACGACGAGAACGAGTACGAATGGCTGCGCGACGTCCACGATCACCTCGACCGCCTGCAGATCAGGCTCTTCACGTTCCTGGTCGGCCAGCAGGAGTTGCTCGCGGTCAAGACGGCGCTGCAACAGGCCCACAAGACGCAGATCGTGGCGCGCCTGATGGTCGAGGAGCTCGCCTTCTTCGGCATCCGCAACGTGCGCGATGTCGCCACTTGCCTGGTCGGCTACGACGAGACCAGCTACCCCCGCGCCAGTGACTGGAGCTTCACGCGGTTCTACCTGCCCAAGGCCACGGCCGCCGGGTATCGCTTGCGAGACGACTCGGCGGTGCTGTGGGGATCATTCGAGCAGCTGCATCATCGGCACGGGCTGCCGGGTGAGCTGGAGATTCCGATGGAGTCCTTCGCGCGCGCGGTCGAGATCGTGTTGAAGGACAGCGAGCTACGGGACTCGGCAACATACCGTCCCGATGCGGCGCTGTGGAACCTCGCGGCGCGCAATTGCGGCTACATCCAGTCGCGTCAAGCCGTCAGCGCAGGCTTTGTCGCCGCCTAACGCATGAGACGCCATGCCCTCGCTTCCCATCCTGACGTTGGACGAACGCGTCCTCAGCCCGCGGTTCGGGTACGTCTTTTATGCAGGCTGGCTCGAACCCTACGAATCGATCCTCGGCATGCTCTGGAAGTTCGTGCGCGCGAACCGATTGTCCGGCGCTGCCCTGGTGGCTCAGATCGGCTTCGGCTGGACGGACCCGTATGAAGGACTTGAACCCAATGCAGACGAGGTCGACTGTCGTGTCGTCGCTCGGTTGCTGCAGGTGAAGCGCAGCAGCGTTCTGGCGGGGATGGGCCGAGAAGCGCGAGAACGGGGTGCCACCTCGCTCCGGTATTGCCCTCGATGCCTCGCTTCCGGCTATCACGGTGTAATCCACCAGATCGAGCGACACCGCGACTGTCCGGTGCATCGCTGCGCCCTGCACTCGCGCTGCCGACACTGCGCGAGCTCGCCGGCGTATCGCCTCGACGCGCAGCTCCTCGATGCGCCATTCCGATGCCCGTGCTGCCGCAGCTACTTGGCGTGCGCCGCCTCAGCCGGCTTCCAAACACACCGACGCATGAACCTCAGAGAACGCGTCGCCATCACGCGTTCGATTCTCGCTTGAGGGCGTTTAGAGCCATCGCGGCGGTGACATGTTCGCTTCGCAAGGCCGGGCGATTCGGCGGAGTGACATCTTGCTTCGCAAATAGCAAGAATCTAGGCTCCGCGCGGCTTGGCGCTCACTCCGCTCTCCAGGATCGGCGGGAGTGACATCTTTGCTTGCACGTTTGTGACAACTTCGCTTTTCTCTACGGCCACGCAGAGCAAGACGCCCATGGTGGTGACGGCCGCGGCCACGTCGGCCATCACCGAGCAGTCGCCCTGGATCGTGCGCACCAGCTTCACGCTGCCGCAGGTCACCGTGCCGATGGCCGACTGGGCGGCCAAGAACGGCATCAAGTCCGCCGTCACTGGCCAGCGCGACGGCGGCCTTGTCCAGGCCGTGCTGCAACTTGAAGGTCGGCACATGCACGCCCCAGGGTCGCGAACGCCAGCCCGTTGAGCAGGAAGAGCACGTTGGTGGCCCGGCGGGCCGCTTGAAGACCAGGACGCATGAACGCGCCGGGATCGCGTCGCGCGTCAGCTTCGCAGCGCGCCGCAGACGGCGTCCGTGACGTCGCGCGTCGTGGCGTTGCCGCCGAGGTCCGGCGTGTGGACGCCAGCTGCCGTCGTCGCCTCGATGGCCTGCATCACCCGCTGCGCCGCTGCCGCCTCGCCGAGGTGCTCGAGCATCATCGACGCGGTCCAGAACGTGGCGATCGGATTGGCGATGCCCTTGCCGGTGATGTCGAAGGCCGAGCCGTGGATGGGCTCGAACATCGACGGGAACTGCCGCTCCGGATTGAGGTTGGCGGTGGCCCCTATGCCCAGACTGCCCGACAGCGCTGCGGCGAGGTCCGACAGGATGTCGGCGTGCAGATTGGTGGCTACGACGACGTCCAGCGACTTCGGCTTGAGCACCATGCGCGTGGTCACCGCATCGACGAGTTCGCGATCGGTCCGCACGTCGGGGTAGTCGCGCGCCACTTCGAAGAAGATCTCGTCCCACATCACCATGCCGAAGCGCTGCGCGTTGGACTTGGTGACCAGCGTGAGCTGCCTGCGCGGCCGCTTGCGCGCGAGTTCGAAGGCGAAGCGGTGGATGCGTTGGACCCCGGCGCGGGTGAACACCGCGGTCTCGGTGCCCACTTCGATCGGCAGCCCGCGGTGCGCGCGTCCGCCGTGCCCGGCGTACTCACCCTCGGAGTTCTCGCGGATGATGACCCAGTCGATGTCGGCGCCGTTGGCCAGCGGGCTCTTGATGCCCGGAAGCAAGCGCGCCGGACGCACGTTCGCGTACTGGTCGAAGCCCTGGGCTATCGGCAGCCGCAGCCCCCACAGCGATACATGGTCTGCAACCTCCAGGCTGCCGACGGCGCCGAAGAAGATCGCATCGAAAGACCTCAGCCGCTCCAGCCCGCCTTCGGGGATGTAGTGGCCGCGCTTGAGGAAGTTCTCGGAGTTCCAGTCGAAACGCTCGACCGCGAGGCGAAAGCCCCCATCGACCGCGGCGCTCGCGGCCAGCACCTGCAACCCGGCGGCGATCACCTCGGGCCCTATCCCGTCGCCAGGGATGGCGGCGAGGCTGTATTCGCGCATGCATCTCTCCCAAGGCCCGCTCGCGAAGGTTGCCGGGTGCATCACCTTGCCCGCATTCCGGGCGCAAACGCGGGCACCGTCCTCACGCTCGACTGACGAAGCGCACGGCGCAGCCGAATTGCTGGCTGCCGGCGCCGCCGCGGTCATCGAAGCCCGGTTCGCCGGGCCAGCGTCCGCTGATAGCGGCGGCGGCTCACTTGACGTGGCTGCGCCAGTTGAACTGTTGCTTGAAGCCGAGCAGGCGCTTGATCTTCTCGTTGCTCAGCAGGGTTTCGAATTCGCCCAGCGTCTTCTTGAGCGGTACGGTCGGATAGAAGCGCTTGAGCAGTTCGGCCGTCGGCAGGTCGGACGAGACATCGTCGGCGGCAACGTTCATCACTTGGAAGCCCAGGCCGTCCTTGTCGACGGCCAGACGTGATGCGGTGGCCAGGTCGCGCGCATCGATGTAGCTCCAAGTGATGCGGCGGCGGAAGCCCGGATCCTTGAAGTACTCCGGAAACTTCGCGTAGTCCACCGGATCGATTACGTTGCCGATGCGCAGGCAGTAGATGTCCGAGCCCGTGCGGGCATGGAATGCCTTGGCTGTGGCTTCGTTGACCACCTTTGACATCGCATAACTGTCCATCGGATCGACGGGATACTGCTCGTCGAGCGGGAGGTACTCGGGCATGCGGTAGTTGTCGGCGAAGACGATGCCGTAGGTCGTCTCGCTCGAAGCGACGATCACCTTCTTGATTCCGTACTTCGACGCCGCATCGAGCACGTTGTAGGTGCTCATCACGTTGATCCGGAAGACCTCGTTGTCCGGGTGCGTCATGATCCGCGGGATCGCGGCGAAGTGGATGATGGCGTCGATCGGCATCGGCTTGATCGACTCGCTGAACTCATGCCGCACCATCGTGCTGCACAGAGCATTGAAGACCTGGCCGGCATCGGTGAGGTCGGTGATGACAGTGCGGGCCAGCGAATCGCGCAGGACAACGCGGTCCAGGTTGAGCACCTGGTGCCCGTGGTCGAGCAGGTCCTTGACGACCCATTTGCCGGCCATGCCGCTGCCGCCGGTGACGATGATGTTCTTTCCCATTGCAGTTCCTTCGGTGGAGTGTGTGTCGCTTGCAGGTGTCGATCGCCCTCGGCGATCGTCTCAGTTGAGTTTTTCGAGGGCCACGCGCACGGCCTCGACCCCGCTTTGCGGTGAGGACAGGACGGGCACCTTCAGGTCGGTGAGCGAGGGGACCAGCCGCGCCATGGACACCTGGGCCAGCACGATGACATCGACCTTGTCGGCTAGGGTCCGGATCGTTCGCTTGACGATGTCGTCGTGCAGGTCGCCCTTGCCGTCGAGCAGCGCCTGGAAGGCTCCTTCTGCCAGCGCCTCGGTAACCTCTATGGCGCGCCCCGCGGTCGCGGCCTTGGCCTTGATCAGCCGAACGGTCGGCTCGAGCGTCGTCTTGACGGTGGCGACGACGCCGATCCGCGGCCCGGCAGCGACGGCCTGCTCGGCCATCACCTCGTCGATCTTGATGAGGGGGATGCCTATGGCCGGGCGTGCAGCACTGGCCGCCTCGCCCACCGATGAGCAGGCATTGAGCAGGGCAGCGGCCCCCATCTGTTGCCCCAGCTGCATGTAGGAGAAGATGCGGCCGGTGACGGCTTCGGTGAGGCGGCCTGCCGCCATCACATCGTTGAGCAGGCTGTCGTCCATGATGTTGACGACGCGCACGTCGGGCAGGATCTGCTGGAACTGCTGCTTGATGGGCTGCACGGTGGCAGGCCCGGTGTGGACGACGACGACGGTTCTCATCAGGTATTCCTTGTGAATAGGGGAAAAGGGTTCCCGCGGCCGCGGCTTCCATGACCGTGTGCTGGGTAGCAAGGCTGCGCGGCAGTTCGGCGGCGATGGCGCCTTCGCGCACAACGATGACGCGGTCGCAGATCGCCAGCACTTCCGGCAGGTCCGACGACACCACGATGATGGCCATGCCGCGTGCCGCCAACTCCTGCAGCAGGCGGTGCACATCGGCCTTGGCGGCGATGTCGATGCCTCGCGTCGGCTCGTCGACGATGAGAATCTTCGGCGAGCGTGCGACCCATTTTGAAATGACAACCTTCTGCTGGTTGCCGCCGCTGAGGTTGCCGGTGGTCTGTTCGACCGACGGTGTCTTGATGCCGAGCCGCTGGACGAACTTCTGGCACGCCACGGTCTCCGCGAGACGGTTGATGAACTGCAGCGTGGAGTAGGCCTCGAGGTGCGTGAGGCTGAAGTTCTCGCGGATGTTCATGCCAAGCACCAACCCTCCGGCCTTGCGGTCCTCGGTGACGAAGCCGAGGCCGCCTCCGATCGCCGCTCGCGGACTGCGGATGGCGACCGGCCGGCCGCCGAGCTCGATGCTCCCGTCGTAGGCCCGCAGGCCGAAGATCATCTCCATCAGCTCGGTGCGTCCGGCGCCGACCAAGCCGAAGAAGCCGAGGATCTCCCCCTCGTGTACGCGGAAGCTGCAATCGCGCACCGGGGCGGTGTGCGCCGTCCGGTGCTTGAGTGTCAGGCCCTTGGCTTCGAGAGCGACGGTCTGCGTCGCATGGCAATGGTAGCCGCCGTAGAGATCGTCCTGCTCGCGGTCGACCATCATCCGGACGAGCCGCGCGCGGTCGAGCTGCTCGACCGGCAGCGTGTCCACGCAGGCGCCGTCGCGCAGCACGGTCACGCGGTCGGCCAGATCGAATATCTCTTCCAGCCGATGCGTGATGTAGATGATGCCGATGCCATCCGACCTGAGCTTGCGGATGGTCTCCTTCAGCACCGTCGCCTCATGGTGGCTGAGCGAAGCCGTCGGCTCGTCCATGATGACGATCTTCGAATGGTTCGAAATCGCCTTCGCGATCTCGACCATCTGCTTTTGGCCGACGCTGAGATTCGCGACGCGAGTGTCGGGATCCAGATGCATGTCGAGCGAGTCGAGCAGCTGGCGCGTCTGGGCATGCATCGCGCGCCGGTCGAGGAAGCCGAACGCGTTGGCGATCTCCTTGCTGAGGAAGATGTTCTCGGCGATGGTCAGGTTGTCGACGACCGACAGCTCTTGGTAGATGATGCACACGCCGAGTTCGCGTGCGTGTGCCGTGCCCGTCAGGTGCTCCACCTGGACGCCGTCGATCCAGATCTCCCCGCCGCGGTCAGGCTGGTAGACACCCGTCATGATCTTCATCAGGGTGCTCTTCCCGGCGCCGTTCTCGCCCGCGATCGCGAGCACCTCGCCGCGATCCACGTGCAGGCTCACCCGACTCAAGGCCTTGACGCTGCCGAAAGTCTTGGAGACGTGCTTGACTTGCAAGAAGGGCACTGCGCGTGGCTCCGGACGAGGGGCCCGCGGACGGGCCCGGCTCGATATCGTTACTTGGTGTAGGAGTCGAGGTTCTGGCTGTTGACGACGTTGACACCGGTGTCGACATTCTTCGGCGACTTCTCCTTGCCGGTGATCTGGTCCACCAGGTGCTCGACCGAGAGCTTGCCCATCGTGACCGGGCGCTGGACCATGATCCCCTGGATGTAGCCCTCCTTCACGCCCTTGATGGTGTCGGGCAGATCATCGAACGCGAAGACCTTCACGGCGCCCTTCTTGGCCCCGAACTCCTTGGTCGCCATGACCTTGGACACCGCCGGGCCGCCGACCTGGCTCACGCCGAAGATGCCCTTGAGCGCCGGATTGCCGCGGAAGATGGTCTCGGTGACCGAGACGGCCTTGGCCAAGTCGTCTTCGGTGCCCTCGGTGGCCACGATCTTGATCTTCGGATACTTGGCCAGCGACTTCTTGATGCCGTCGATGCGCTCGTTGAGGTTCACGGCGCCAAGCTGGCCGGTGATGATGGCCACTTCACCCTCGCCACCGATGGCCTTGGCCATCGATTCGCCCATCGTCTCGCCCGCGGCCGAATTAATCGTGCCGATGTACATCGAACGGCCGCTGTTGGGCGAATCCGAGTCGAAGGTCAGGACCTTGATGCCGCTGGCCATGGCCTTCTTGATCGCCGCCTCGACCGACTTCGGCTCGTTGACCGAGATGGCGATGCCGTCCACCTTCTTCGAGATCAGGTCTTCGAGGATGCGAACCTGCGTCGAGCCCTGCGTGTTCTGTGGGACAACCCACTGGTATTGCACGCCGAGCTTGTCGGCTTCGGCCTTGGCGCCGTTGTTGCAATCGTCGAAGAACGGCACGGCAACCTTCGGGATGACGGCGATCTTGATGTCCTTGAGGTCCTTCGCGGTGGCGTTCATCTGCACCGCCAACGAAAGCGGAAGCGCCATCAAGGAAGCCTGGAACAGCGACAGAAGTTTCTTCATGAGGTTTTCTCCGGGTGTTGATTGAGTGATGCCCTTTCGAGCATGAAAACGGGTTGAGTGGGATGCAGCTTCGGTCTGTCTTGCTGAGTCAACGCTCCTTTCTGCCATGGCGCCACACGTCGATGCTCACGGCAATCAGGATGACGCCGCCAGTGATGGTCTGCTGTGCATACGTGTTGATGTTCATGAGAACCACCCCGTTGGCGATGATCCCGGTCAATGCCGCGCCGAGGATCGCGCCTTGCACGCTGCCGACACCACCCGAGAGACTCGCGCCGCCGATGACGGCTGCCGCGATGACGTCGAGCTCGATGCCGAACCCTGACGCGGGTTCGGCCGACAGGTAGCGCGAGAAGGCGACGATGCCGGCAATCGCCGAGATCGCGCCCGCCAGCGTGTAGACGACGAGTTTGACGCGCGAGGTGTTGACGCCGCTCAGCCACGCGGCCTGCTCGTTGCCCCCGGTCGCATAGACATGGCGGCCAAACGTCGTGAACCTCATGATCACGGAGAACGCCGTCGCGAGCACCAGCATGATGATCACCGGCGCCGGCACAAGACCGACATAACCCTGGCCGATGGCGTTGAAGACCTCCGGCGTATCGGGTGTGACGGGAACGCCGCGGGTCACGATGTACATCAGCCCGCGGCCGATACTCAAGGTGCCCAGCGTCGCGATGAACGGTGGCAACCGTCCGGCGGTAACGAGCAGGCCGTTGGTCAAGCCGAAGACGAAGCCGACGCCCAGCCCGAATGACACGCAGACGACGGTTGGAAACCCGTTCTGGAAGGCCAGCGCGGTGACAAGGCCGGACAGACCCATCACGGAACCGACCGACAGGTCGATGCCGCCGGTGACGATCACCATGACCATGCCAACTGACATGATGGCGGTCAACGAAAACGAACGAAAGACGCCCATCAGGTTGTCCGTCGTCAGGAAGTACGGCGTGACCAGCGCTATGCCTGCGCTCACCAGCAGGAGTGCCAGCAGCACGCTCATCTCCTGTGCGCGCAGCAAGCCGAGCAAGACACGCGGGAGCGAAAGTGCGCTCCAGCGACTCGGCGATGTCGATCCAACTTCCACAGTGTCTCCTCGGGGTCTGGCTGCAGCGCGCCGCGACCCTGCTGGCTGGGCCGCTCAGCGCATGGGACGCGCCTGCCAAACTCACGCTTCTTCGAACGGAAACGAATTCACCGAGGTCACAATGTAGGATCGAACCTGATGCAGCGAGCGACCAGCAATTCAAACTATCGTTAACCTGAAGTCAACAATGCACGCGCCATGGGCACCCCCATCCAACCCGCTGATCTGGGTTTCTTCTCGACCCTGGTTGCTTCCGGGAGTTTGAGCGCTGCGGCGCGCGAGCTGGGCATCACGACGTCCGCGGTCAGCAAGCATCTGGCACAGATGGAGGAGCGCCTGGGCGTGGCGCTGGTGCACCGCACGACGCGACGCATGGCCATGACGCCCGAGGGCGAGATCTGTCTCGAACACGGCCGCCGGATCCTCAGCGAGATCGACGAACTCGGGCAATTGCTAGGCGACGCCAGGGTGGTCCCCAAGGGGCTGTTGCGGGTCAACGCCACGCTTGGCTTCGGCCGCCGCGAAGTCGCGCCAATCATCTCTCGCTTTGTGCTCGAACATCCGCAGGTCGAGGTGCAGTTGCAGCTCTCGGTCAACCCGCCGCTACTGGCGGACGACGCCTTCGATGTCTGCGTGCGCTTTGGCGAGCCACCAGACTCGCGCGCGGTTGCGCGCCGCATCGCGACGAACCGGCGGCTGCTATGCGCGTCGCCCGCCTACCTGTCGCGCCACGGGTACCCCAAGACGCCGCGCGACCTGGCGGCACACAATTGCATCGGTATCCGCCAGGGCGACGAGGCGCATGGCGTCTGGCGGCTCGGAGTCGGGTGCGCCGGCAACCGGCGCACCGAGGCCGTGAAGGTACGCGGCAATCTGGTCACGAACGACGGCGAGATCGCCGTCAACTGGGCGCTCGCGGGGCACGGCATTCTTATGCGCGCGGAGTGGGACATCGCCGATCATCTGCGCAGCGGGCGGCTGATGCAGGTCCTCTCACAGTACGAAACTCCAGACGCCGACATCTTTGCCGTGTACCCGCAGCAGCGCCAGCACTCGACGCGTGTCCGTGCCTTCGTGGACTTCCTGGCGCAATCGCTGCAGCGGACCTGATGCCGCCGCGGGGTCAACCATTACCCCTGTCGCGGAATCCCCGCGCGCCGGTCGGTCATGAATCGGTGTTCTGGCAAGCCGCGCCACCCGGGGTTGACCGAAAACACACCGCCGGCGTTCGGTTCGGCGCGCAGCGTTTGGCCATCTAGCCCCAATACTCGTCACTTACTCAGCAGTCCGAAATATAGGCGACAGACGGGGCTTTCCTCGAGCACGCGCTCATGGAAGGCTTTTCTCTGCTGAGGGGGAAATAGCGTTGAAGGCGGGGAGTTTGCGCCGCACGACGCGCACCGCGTGCAAGAACGACAGCCGGTCGGGATCGACGTTTGCCTTCAGCGCCGCCTCGTGCATCAGCGCGCGCACCGCGAAGTGCGCCATCAAAAGCCCGTAGAACTCCTGGCGCACCAGGTCCGCCGTCTTGCTGCGCAAGACGATCCTGGCCCCGCGCAGATGGGTCTTGAGCTCGTCGAGTGCGCATTCGATCTCCCAGCGCTCGTGGTACAGCGCGGCCAGCTCCTGTGCGGGTGCTTGCTGTGGGTCCAGCACGCTGCTCACCAAGCGATAGATCGGCTCGGCATCCGTCACGCCT
>Ga0097691_1001056_pt1 | contig 21361 bp, 19 predicted proteins | sample NGESurdeep072012_8_FD_72858 | JGI IMG/M metagenome (GOLD analysis project Ga0097691, IMG submission 72858) | Arctic peat soil microbial communities from Barrow, Alaska - NGEE Surface sample 210-1 deep-072012 | ecosystem: Environmental > Terrestrial > Soil > Wetlands > Peat ... | reverse complement strand
CACACCGACATCTGTGCCCAATGCCACCCGTTTTTCACCGGCAAGCAGAAGCTTGTTGATACCGCCGGCCGCGTGGAGCGCTTCCGTCAGAAGTACGCCAACAAGGGCCCGGCCACTAGCGCCGCTCCGGCGACGCCGACAACCTGAGCCTGCGTGATCGCCTCGCCGAAGCTCTTCAGCGGGCCGGCGAGGTGGAACAACAGCTGTCCGATCCCAGGACGGTAAAGGATTCCCAGCGGATGGCTGCGCTGGGGCGCGAGCTGCGCCATCTGACGCCCCTCGTCGAGATGGGAAACAAGCTCAAAAAGTACGACGACGAGCTCGCGGAGGTCCGCGAGCTCGTTTTGCTGGACGACCCGGAGATGGCTGCCGTCGCCCGGGAAGAGCTGACGCGGCTCGATGGCGCCATTGCCGACCTCGAAAAGCGCATCAAGCCAGCCCTTATCCCTCACGACCCCCTCGACGATAGGCCCGCAATCGTCGAAATTCGTGGCGGCACGGGGGGCGACGAAGCTGCTATCTTTGCCGCTGACCTTTTCCGCCTCTATACCCGATTTGCCGAGCGTCGGGGCTGGAAGGTGGAAGTGATGTCGATGTCCGAGGGCGCGCTCGACGGAATCAAGGAGGCGATATTCAAGGTCAAAGGCGAAGGGGTTTTCGGTACGATGCGCTGGGAGTCGGGCGTACATCGCGTCCAGCGTGTGCCCGTTACCGAAGCCCAGGGGCGCATCCACACTTCTGCCGCCACCGTCGCCGTGCTTCCCGAAGCGGAAGAGATCGACCTGAAGATTGAGGACAAGGATCTCCGAATCGATGTCTTCCGCTCTTCCGGCCCCGGTGGGCAAAGCGTCAACACCACTGACTCGGCGGTGCGCATAACGCACATACCGAGCGGCATCGTGGTAAGTCAGCAGGACCAGAAGTCACAGCTTCAGAACAAGCTGAAGGGCATGGAGGTGCTCCGGGCAAGGCTGCTCGACGCGACCATCGCCAAACAGGAAGCGGAGCGATCGCGGATGCGCAAGACGCAGGTGGGCACCGGCGACCGCTCAGCCAAGATTCGTACCTACAACTTTCCGCAGAACCGGGTAACAGACCATCGCATTGGATTCACCATGCACGAACTTTCGAAAGTCATGAGCGGTGAGATCGATCCACTAATAGACGCGCTGAGGAATGCTGATGCGGAAGATCGGCTGGGCGACTAAGCTGGCCAGGCCCGGTCCGCCGGACACGCGAGATGTGTCTGTGGCGGACCTGTCCGAAGAGCTCGCGGCGATTCTGGGCGCGGCGGGAATCGCTGAGAGCCGAAAGTCCGCCAGGGAGATACTCGCGGCACTGCTCGACGTGCCTCGCTCGTGGATCGCCCTGAACAAGTACGCTCCCCTCGATTCCGGCCTCGCGAGAGCCGCACAGGCGGCGGCGCGCCGCCTGGCGGCGGGGGCTCCTTTCGCCTATGCCGTGGGCAAAGCTCAGTTTCGTCACCTGAACCTCACCGTCGACACGCGCGTACTGATTCCGCGGCCGGAGACGGAGGTGCTCGTCGGTGAAATCCTGTCCCGATTCCGCTCCACGCGCACCCACGCGTCGGATTGGGGTGTCGCGGTGGATATCGGGACGGGCTCGGGCGCGATTGCTCTCTCTCTCGCCAGCGAGGGCCGTTTTGCCCGTGTGATCGCAACCGACAGCTCGGCGGACGCACTCGACGTGGCCAGGCGAAACGCCACTCTTGCGACCCCGGGCCGCCGGTGCCCGGTTGAGTTCCGCTCCGGGTCGCTCACTGGGCCGGTGCGCGACGTCAAGGCGACGCTGCTGGTGTCAAACCCGCCGTACATAGCATTCGGCGAGCTGGAAAAGCTTCCCGCGAGCGTTCGGAACTGGGAGCCGCCGACGGCACTGCTGAGCGGCTCGAGCGGCCTCGACGCCACGGCCGCGATTGTGCAAGGAGGAGTGTCGCTTCTCGAGAGCGGCGGTCTGCTTGCGCTCGAGGTGGACGAGCGACGCGCATCGCTGGTGGCAGACATGGTGATGGCCGAGACTGCTTATGTTGACATAGGCGTCGTTCTGGATCTGACCGGCCGGGAGCGGTTCGTTTTCGCTTCGCGCGCCTGACGTGGAGAACACTGGGTGATTGGAGACGGAATGCTCGAGGACAAGGCAAAGGAGCTTGGTCGGATCATCGGCCAGAGCCAGGAGTATCAGAGCGTCCGAAAATCGAGCGAGGCGCTCAACGCAGACCGCGATGCGGTCGCGGTTCTTCAGCAGATGGAGAAAGTGAGGCTCGACGCTCAGCAGATGATTCAGCGTGGAGAGCAGCCCACGCCCGAAATGGAAAGGCAGCTCGACGATCTGCTGATGAAGGTGCAGGGCAACTCGGTCTATCAGCGGGCCATCGCGGCGCAGGAGAATTTCGACAAGGTGATGTACCAGGTTAACAACTGGATCCTTGACGGCATGAAGAAGGGCGCGACCAGCTCGATAATCACGTTGGGCTGAGGCAGTCGAGTTGGAGCGGGGCCAGCTTGTAGTTTTCGAAGGGTCAGAGGGTGCGGGCAAATCCACCCAGCTGCGATTGCTGGCCGAGCGTCTGGGCGCCGTGGGCATTCCGGTAGTCTCACTGCGCGAGCCCGGAGGCACGCCGGTCGGAGACGCAATCCGGTCGATACTCCTCGATCCGTCCAGCGATATTTCTCCTGCCGGAGAGGCCCTTCTCTTCATGGCGTCGCGTGCGGAAATCGTCCGCCGCGAGATCAAGCCCGCGCTCAAGCGAGGCGACGTCGTACTGATGGACCGGTTCTTTCTCTCCACCTACGCGTACCAGATTGCGGGCCGCGGCCTGTCGGAGTCCGATGTGCGCGCGGCGAACTGCCTCGCGACTGATGGCCTGGTCGCCGACCTGACGATTGTTCTCGACCTGCCGTTTGCCGACGGGATGAGGAGGGCAGCCGGGCGCGGAGCGCACGACAGAATGGAGAGCTCCGGGGAAGATTTCCACGCGCGAGTGGAACGGGCGTTCGCCGAGTCGGTAACACCGGCATGGCAGAAAGAACATCCCGAATGCGGACCAGTGGTGAGAGTGGACGGAACGGGCTCGCGGGATGAAGTCCGCAGCCGAGTGGTGGCGGCGCTTCTACGGGCCATGCCAGGTCGGTTTGCGGCGCTTCGGGAGGAAGTGGACGCATGAAGCTCGAGTTGCCGGCTGACCTTCGCTCGCGCACGCTGGCGGTGGCGGCTGTGCTCACGGCTTCCCTCGTGACTGGCGGGTGGCTGATTGTACGCGGAACTCACGATACCACCGCGACACCGGCTGAGGCCGAGCACCTGTTCGACCAGGTGTTCGCGCACATCGAGAAATTCTATGTCGACTCGGTTGGGCAGCCGATGCTCTACCGCAAAGCCGTGGAAGGAATGCTGTACGAGCTCGATGATCCGTACACTGCGCTGCTGGCGCCGGACAGGCTGAGTCGGCTGAATGAGACGACCAGTGGAGATTACGCTGGAGTCGGCCTGCAGGTAGACGTCCGCGATGGGTGGCTGGTGGTGATCACGCCGACGCCTGGAAGCCCTGCCGAGAGAGCCGGCATCCAGCCGGGCGACCGGATTACCGAGATCGAAGGGCGATCGGCGAAAGGGTGGACGCTCGAAGAAGCGATGAAGGTTTTCCATGGAACGCCCGGTACGTCGCTCTCCATGCGCGTGGAACGCCCGGGAGTGGCTGCGCCGATACCGTACACGCTCACCCGGATGTCACTCCATCAGAGTGCGGTGCGCCGGGTTGCGATGCTGCCCGACAACGTGGGTTATATCGACCTGAAGGCGTTCAGCGATTCGACGACGCGCGAGCTCACGCGCAGCATCGACTCGCTTCAGGCGAAAGGAATGAAGTCGCTTGTGCTGGACATGAGATCGAATCCAGGCGGGCTGCTGGGTCAGGGCCTGAGCGTCTCCGATCTCTTTCTCGGCGCCGGTCAGCGCATCGTCAGCCTGCGCGGGCGGTCACCGCAAACGAATCGCGACTTCACCGACAGCACCGCGCAGCGCTGGCCCGGGCTGCCACTGATCGTTCTCGTTGACGGCCGAAGTGCGAGCGCTGCAGAGATCGTCGCGGGCGCGCTTCAGGACCACGACCGTGCGCTGATTCTTGGCGAGCCGACGTACGGCAAGGGCAGCGCGCAGACAATCGTGCCGCTTGGAGACGCCGGCGGGCTCAAGATCACCACGGCTCGCTGGTACACACCAGCCGGCCGGTCGATCAGCAAGCGGGCCGAGCGCGATGACAGTGACGGGCCGCCCTCCGATGCGAAGTCAGAGCGATTCAAGACCGATGGTGGAAGGATCGTGTTCGGGGGCGGAGGCATAAGGCCGGACCTGGTGGTGACCGATTCCGTTCTCTCGCGGCAATCGCGGATACTGCAGGCGGCCCTCGGCCGTAAGACTGGATTGTTCCGTGATGCCGTCACCGACTACGCTTTGGCGGTCAAGGCGCGAGGGCAGATCTCGTCGCCGCAGTTTGTCGTGACGCCCGCGATGCTCGACGAAGCATGGAACCGGCTCATCGCCCGAGGCGTGGACATTCCGCGCATGACGTACGACGAGTCGTCGACACTCGTGTCGTCGATCCTCTCGTACGACATTGCCCGGTTGGTATTCGGGCCCGAGGTGGAATTCCGGCGGCGTGTGGCCACCGATCGCACGATTGTGGCTGCCCTCGAGTTCGCTGCCGGAGCGAGGTCCGAGGCGACTTTGCTCGACCGTGCGGCCGCAAGACAGAAGTTGCTGGGCGATACCGCCGCCAGCCAGTGAGCGAACGCGTATTCATACTCGGAGCCGGACAGGCTGGCACCGGGTTGTATCGAGCGTTTCGCGCGGCAGGAGTTGAAGTGCTGGGCCTGCACTCTCATCGGACATCTTCACTCGCCACATCGAGCGGGCCCTTGCCGGCGGTACTCGGCGACGCCAATACCGTCATTGTCGCGGTGCGCGACGAGCAGATCGACGACGCCCTCGCCGAGCTCATCGAGGCGACCACGTCCTCGGGACGGCGACGACTCGCATCGGGAACGGTAATCCTGCACACGTCAGGCGGCGCCGAGCCCGAGCTGATGACGCGGCTGAATGAGTTTGGCCTTAGCGGGGGCACTTTTCATCCTCTGGTGCCGTTTTCGAATCCCGAGCGCGCACCCGAGCTTCTGCGCAAGGCGTGGATAGGCATCGACGGCGACGATCCGGCGCGCGCGACGTCCCGCCGGCTGGCGGGTCAGCTCGGAGCCAGAACGCTGGAGATTCCGCCGGGCATGAAGAGCTTCTACCACGCAGCGGCCGTGATCAGCTCCAATTTTCCCATTGTGCTCGCAGCGGTGGCGACGGGGATTCTCACCGACGCCGGCATTCCTGAGCGAAGTGCACAGCACGCGGTTCACAGTCTGATGGAAGCGGCGGTCTCAAACTTTGCCGATACTCCACCTGAAGACGCGTTGACGGGCCCCGTCGTACGGGGCGATGCCGAGACGGTGCATCGACATCTTCAGGCGCTGCGGCATAACCCCGACGCTCGAGCGCTGTATCGCCGGCTGTCGTTTGCCGCACTGGAAATAGCAAACCGGCGGGGTACTGACCCCGGCCGGCTCGCCGAAATCAAAAAGCTCCTGCTGCTGCGCTGACGCTGGCGCGCCGCAGCGCGCGATGCCGATTACATACCGCCGAATGCGGCGGAATCGAGAATGCGGGCGTTGCGCGGTGGCGTGAACGAAAACGCCGACTTGTCGATTGGTGGGTTGGCGATGAGCCGTGTGATGACGACGAACCGTGTGACCCCGTTGGCGTCGGTCACCTCGAACTGCTTCGTTGCGCCCGCGGCGTCCACCCACACTCTGGCGTGGCTGAAGGGTGCACTGGACGCCTTCGGAGTCAGGGAGACGACGCTGGTCTGAACGCCTCCGACAACTTCGGTGCCCGCACTTTTCATGTCATAGCGCGTGCGCGGAGACGAAAGAAAGAGAGCACCAGGGTCGATGGTGCCAGCGGCCTTGCTGCCCGAGGTGAGTCGCACCACCTGGCCGGGTGTGCTGCTCGGCAGGTACACCCACACGGCTTTGCCGTCGGCGACGATGCGGTCGCCACGCGGATCCGTGAAGTTGATGGCCAGAAGGTTGGGCTTGCGACGGAGGATCTCACCGCGCGACACCGAGCTGGTGCCGGTGATGGGATTGGTGATTGTCTGTTTGAATTCAGCGCGCATTGTGTTCATGCTCGCGTAATTGCTCACCGCGCGGTCCATGACGGCTTCCGGCGACTGGGCTCTGACGGTTCCCGTGGTGGCGGCGACAGCGGCGATTACGATGACGAGTCTCATATCAGTGCTTACCCGCAGCGTTCGCTGCCGTTCCCGGCGACGCGGCTTTTTCATCGCCGTCGCGGCCGCGCGGGATTGGCGGAGTGACGCGTCTGCCTATGGCCTCAGCCACTGCGCGAAGCTCCTCCACCAGTGCGCGGAACTGATCGGGGTAGAGTGACTGCGCGCCGTCTGACAGCGCCCTGTCGGGATTGGGATGCACCTCGACGAGAATACCGTCGGCGCCGGCGGCCAGGGCCGCTCGCGCCATCGGCGTCACCTTGTCGCGAAGCCCCGTGCCGTGGCTCGGGTCGGCGACGATCGGCAGGTGCGACAAGCGGTGGACGACGGGAATGGCGGTGAGATCGAGGAGGTTGCGCACCGCCGGGTCGAAGCTCCGCACTCCGCGCTCGCACAGAATGACGTTCGGATTGCCCTCCGAGAGGATGTATTCCGCACTGAGGAGCAGGTCGCTGATCGTCGCTGCCATACCGCGCTTGAGCAGCACCGGCACGCCGAGGCGCCCGACGGTTTTGAGAAGCGAGTAGTTCTGCATGTTGCGCGCGCCAATCTGAATGCAGTCCCCCATTTCGGCGACGAGATGAGCGCCCTCGTCATCCATCGCTTCGGTGACAATCGGCAGACCCGTTTCCTTTCGAGCGAGCGCAAGGAGCTCGAGGCCGCGCTTTCCGAGACCCTGGAACGAGTACGGCGAGCTGCGTGGCTTGAACGCGCCGCCCCGCAGCGCCGTGGCGCCAGCGGACAGAGCGAGGCGGGCGGACTCGATGATCTGTTCTTCCGATTCGACGGAGCACGGCCCGGCGATGATCGGCACGTCGCTACCGCCGAATGAGACGCCGGGCGCAATGGTGACGATCGTATCCTCGGCGCGCCATTCGCGGGACACCTGCTTGTACGGCTGCGTGACGTGGATGATCTGAACCACACCGGGCAGCGCGGCGATGCGAGAAGCATCCACCCGGCCGTCGTTGCCGACGATCCCGACAGCGGTGCGCTGCGCACCGGGCATTGGACGCGCCTCGTAACCCATTTCTTCGACTACTGCGACGACGCGATCCACATCCGCCGTGGATGCGCCGTGTTCCATCACTACAAGCATTTGATTAAGCGCTCAGCGCTGTGACTGGTTTGTTTGAGCCCGATACCGTACCGGCGATCGCATCGTCGACGGCGGCACCGCGCATGTGCACGCTGACCAGCGAGGAGACACCGGGCTCCTGCATCGTTACGCCGTAGACGGCGTCGGCAGCTTCGGTGGTGGTGCGTGGATTGTGCGTGATCACAATGAACTGCGTGTTGGCCTTGAATTCGTTGAGCATTTTCACGAAGCGGCCGATGTTCGCATCATCGAGCGGGGCATCGACTTCGTCGAGAAGGCAGAACGGGCTCGGCTTGGTGAGAAAGATCCCGAACAGCAGCGACAGCGCCACCAGTGCACGCTCTCCACTGGAGAGAAGGTGAATCCGCTGAGTGCGCTTGCCGCGCGGCGCGGCGTGGATCTCGATGTCGCCGTCCAGCGGTGATTCAGGGTTCTCGAGCCGCAGATCGCACTCTCCGCCGCCGAACAGCGTCAGGAAGATCTTGCGGAAATTTTCCCGCACCTGAACGAACGTCGTCGCGAAGAGCTCGCGGGCGGTGGCGTCGATTTCGCGAATGGCCTGCTGGAGCGACATTCTCGCCGAGGTGAGATCATCTCGTTGGGCGGTGAGGAACGCGAGCCGCTTCTGCTCTTCCTCGTGCTCCTCGATGGCGAGGGGATTCACCAGCCCAAGGGCGTCGAGCTGCTCGCGGAGCGCGAGCGCCTCGGCGCGCAGCGCATCGTCGTCGAGGTCGACCTGTTGGGAGCTCTCGAGCAATGATTCGAGCGGCCGCCGCCATTCTGCCTCGAGCCGCTCACGAATGGCGGTGCGCCTGCCCGACAGCTCGGCGTAGCGCAGCTCGGCGGCGTGGAGCTCCTCACTCATCGATGTCGCCCCGTGACGCAGCCCGGTGAGCGTGTGCTCCGCCGCCTCGAGGCGCTCGTCAGCCGTGCGAACCGCGTGCTCCGCGCCGGCCAGCCGGCTCTCGGCATCTTCAAGGGTTGCCTGTCTTGCCTCGAGATCCATCTGCCACGTTGCGAGCTGCTCAGCGAGCTGGCCGTCGGCGGCGGACAGCGTCGACAACTCCGACTGGAGCGACTCGAGACGTGCAGCGGCGCTGGTGAACTCCTCACGCAGGTGGCGCTCGCGGTCGGCCGCGACCTGAAGCCGGGCCTGTGCCTGGGCACACGCCACCTGGCTGGCAGTGCGCCGGTCACGCGCCTCATCCTGGCGCGCTTCGGTGTCGGCTAGTGCGCGCCGCGCCTCCGCGAGCGTGAGCTCGTGCGACGCAATGCCTTCGCTGAGCTCCTCGGCGGCACGGGCAACACGATCGATCGTGTCAGTCAGCGCCCCTTCGCGCGCAAGCAGTCGCTCAAGGAGCGTCTCCGCCTCGGTGACTTCGCGCAGCGCGCGATGGTGGCGCCGGCTGACGCTGGTGAAGAGATCCTCGTATTCACCTGCTTCGCGCGATGCCGCTGTGGCACTTTCCTGAGCAAGTGCCGCTGCACGCTCGGCATTCTCGAAGGATGTGCGGGCCGACGCGGCGGCGGCGACAGTGCGCTCGCGAACAGCCCTGGCGTCCTCGAACTGCTGGCGGGATTCTCCGATTTCGGCGCGGCGGCGCAGCGGCCCCGGCCCGGCGAAATTCGCTGGAAGCCAGATAGCGCCGCGCGCGTCCACGAAACCAGTACCGCTCTCGATGGCGGTCACCCGTCCAAGCAACGTCCGCACCCAGTGAGCCGCGGCCGTTTCACTCCTGACCATGCCGAACAGCTCGCGCTCGTCGGCGGTGTCGGAGCCGGAATCACTGGCTGCCATCGAGTCGAGTGGCAGCAGCAAGAGAGCGCCCGGGCTCGTTCTGGCATGCCACGCCCGGACTTCATCGGCGGCGGCGCGATCCTTCACAAGAACTGCATGTATCGTGGGTCCAAGGAATCGCTCGACGAGGGAAGCGGAAGCTGAATCGGCGCTGATGAAGTCGCTGAGGGGCCCAATGATCGCGCCCTCACCAAATGTGTCTCTCTCGCCAAGCAGGCGAGCCGCCGCCGGAGCGAGTCCAACGCGCTCGCGCTCGAGCGCCTCCAACGCGTTCACCTTGCCCTCGAGCGCCGTGAATGCTTCATCGGCCCGCAGGAGCGCAGACCGGGATGCGGAATCGTGTTCGCGAGCGGCGCGAAGCGCGCCGAGCGCGGCCGCAAGCTCGGAGTTGAGGACGGCACTGCGCTCGCGCGTCAGATTGAGCCCTTCCTCGGCCTCACGCATTTCGCGGCGTACTGCGCTTTCCGAGTCGGTGAGCTGCGTCTGCTCTTCGAATAACGCCTGGCGGCGAGTGGCCAGCTCCTCGAGCTCGCGCTCCGCCGCCTGTCTGTCGAGGGTGTGTCGGTGGGCGCGCTCGCGCATCTCGCGTGCCGATTTTTCCGCCGTCTCCACCGCCGCGCGCGATGAAGCCAGCGCCGCCCGCACGCTTTCTTCTTCGGCGACGCGCTCGGTGAGGGCGCTCTGGGCGAGGGCCATCTCACCATCGAGCTGCGTCCTGTGCGCAACTGCTCGCTCGAGATCGTCGCTCACCTTGCCGGCGGTGAAGTCGCCGTCGCGGCGCTCCTGCTCGGCGCGCTCGCGGCGCGACAACGCGTTGCGCTGGCGTTCTTCGGCAACAGCGATCTCGGCGCGAAGCTGCTGTGTGGTGGCAGTCTGCTCGGCAACAAGGTGAGCGAGCTCGTTGCGGCGGGCCTCAGCCGCAGCGCGGGCGCCATGCGCGGCGTCGCGGGCCGCCTCGGCAGCTGCCACCGCCTCCTCGGCTGCCGGTACAGAAGTTCTCAGCTCCGCGACACGAGTCTCGAGACGCGCCAGCTCGTCCCGCCACGCATCCATCTCGCGCGCGGCAAGCGCGATCTCGACCGTGAACCGGCGAGCCGCCAACTCGGCGTGGCGCTCGGCGCGCTTCCGCTGCCGGGCGAGCGAACGCACCTGAGTCTGAACTTCGGAGATGAGATCATCAATTCGCGAAAGATCCGTCGACGTCTCCTCGAGGCGGCGCTCCGCCATTCGCTTCCGGTCCCGGTAGAGCCCGATTCCGGCCGCTTCCTCGAAAAGCTCGCGTCGCTCGTCCGGGCGATCGGAGAGCAGGGCGTCGATCATTCTGCTCTCAATGACGACGCCGGAGTCGGCGCCGAGTCCTGTGCCGCGCACCATATCGTGAATGTCGCGCAGCCGGCACGAGGAGCGATTCAGGAAGTAGTCACTTTCGCCGGAGCGGCTGAGCCGCCGCGTGATCACGACTTCGCGGAAGGGAACCGACAGGGCACCGTCATCGTTTTCGAAGTGCAGCGACACTTCGGCGATGTTCACCGGACGCCGTGCCGACGAACCCTGGAAGATGACCTCTTCCATCTTTGCGCCGCGAAGCGTGCGCGGGCGCTGCTCGCCCAGCACCCACCTCACGGCATCGGAGACGTTCGATTTGCCGCAGCCGTTGGGACCGACGATCGCCGTGACTCCGGGCTCGAACAGCAGCTCGGTCTCGTCAGCGAATGATTTGAATCCGTGAATCTCGAGCTTCGTCAGCCGCACTACTGAACTCTCCCTGTTCGGTATTCCAGCACAGGCGTCAGGCCGGCGACTCGCAGAGCGGTCGCAGCCAGCGACGACTGCTGGGGGTTCTCGAACGCGCCTGCATACAACCGCACACTTCCGTCGGTCTGGGCCAAAGCATAAATGGCAAGCCCGCGGGCCGCATAGCCATGAACCTTGTCCGACGACTTCGACGCGGCGGCCGCTTGCGCCGGCACGTCGTCAACGCGCAGCGCGAACGGAACGCGCACCACCGAACCGGCGGAATCCGGAACTATCCGGCGGCGTCTGAGCGACGCAAGCAATCGCTCCGCCTGCACGCTGTCGCCGAACGCGCCGGCAAAAACCTTGTACCAGATCGCTTCGGTGTCGCCGATCGGAACAACGGATATCGTTGCCGCCGGCATGACTCCGCCGTGCCGAACAAGCTCAAAGTTAGCACCTTCGGCAGTATTTGCAGCGAGAATTTCCACGGCAAATGCTGCTGCTGCCGCCGAGTCGCCCGGGTTTGCCGGAAGAATCAGCGCGCGTTGCGCGCGCAAAGTCGAGTCGCCACTCATCGTGTCGGGAATGATGACGGTGTCGCGAGCGCGCGCGATGACGTTGCCCGCCGGGCCGCCGGGCCTCAGGATCGCAAGCAAGGCGACAACAAGCAGCACCGCGGCAGCCGCAATGGCAGCCCAATGCAACCGCCACCAGGCCGCGGGCTCAACGCGAATGCGCACCTTGGGAGCAGGAGCCAACGGCGGATGCGGTACCCGCGCCAGCAGAACTGCTTTCGGAACCGCTTCGAGGCTGGGCTCGCCGACCACCAGAAGTCCGTCAACCGCCGCCGCGAGCTTGTCGAGCCCCGGCAGGTCGGCGCGAACGACGAGCAGCAGCAGAGCGTCCGTCGCGGCAAACTCGGCAGCGATCATTTGCCACCTTCTGTCGCCGGCAATCTGGGCCGTGGCCGCCGACTCGGTGCCACTCGGAAGGACGTTCAGGTTTTCGTCGTCGCCCACGGCGCGTATCACCTTTTCCAGCGATGTGCCGAAAACGAAGCTGTCGTAAATGCCGTGCGGATCGTCGTCGGTTACGAGTGACTGAATCGGCTCAACTTCTCCAGCCAGATCGCCCACCACCACCCGCCGATGCACTGCTTCGGCGCGAGCCGCGCCGAGCGCGACGTGGGCAGCCGCGAGCGGGTCGTCAGAAACTACGATGACAGAGCAGTATCCCCTGAGCGCGACGGCCGCCTGCCGTCCGGCGCGCTCATACGCCCCGTCGGAAGGTCGCGTCTCACCCGCTGTCACGACCCCTGCTCGTAAACCCAGTATTGCCGCTTCGAGTCCCGGCCGATTCTGTCCGCCTCATCCTTGGTGGCGTAGGGTCCGAGCACGACGCGATAGATCGGAGTGCCACCCGACTGTGTCGCGATGACGCGGGCGTGGGCGCCGCCGATTTCAATGCCTGCTGCGATCTCCCGCGCGCGCTGCTCGGTCAAAACGGCGGCAAAGGATACGACGAAACCCGCAGACGTGCGTTGCGGTGCCGAAGGCGGCGAGAGAACCACTGGGGGCAGCACCGTGGGACTCGCATCTCTCAAGGGCGGAGCAGGTCGGCCGCTGTCCGTGGCAGCCGGCGCTCCGACGGTGTCAGGCCTCGCGGCCGTGTCGGGAGGACCGAAGGTCACCGGTTGGTCGAGACTGGCCCCTCGGGGGCGGAAGCCGTTCCAGGAGAGGAAATACCAGTAGTCCTTTGCGCCACCTGCCACCGTGCGCACGGGATTGAGCGACGTTTCATCAACGAAAACTACATCGGCCCCGCGCAGTGTGGCGATTGTGGACGCAAGGGAAAACGACGGAAGATCTGCCGTCCATCTCGTCGCCACGCTTCCAATCAGCCGACCGGTGCCAATCGCAATTACCCAGGCCGAGTCCGCGCCGTCGGCTGGCTTCGCGAGGAGTAGCTCGCCGACTGGATCGACGCGCAAGTCGATTGCCGCTGTCGGTATGTCGATGGTGCCGGCGAGGGACTCACTGTAGCGATCGAGGATTACAATGCGTGGAGACTCCCGGAGCGCGATGTACATGCGGTCTCCGCTCGGTGTTGGAGCCAGCGCCTGAGCCACTCCGGGAAGGCGAATCTGTTTGAGCGGAGACAGGTCGCGGGTCTTGACGCCCGTAAGCCCGTTCACGGAGGTGAAGTAAAGCCGGTCGCCGGCCTGGGCACGAGGGCCCCTGGTGACACCCGCCAGCGACGCACTGTCGAGAATGTTGTCGTCGGTTGGACGTATGAGCCAGAGATGAGTGGCGGTGCCAATCGGGCCGGAGATGATCAGTGCGCCATCGGCCTGTGGGTAGAGCGACTGCGCGGGTTGGGGCGGCTTGAATCTCCAATCGCCACTTGGCGTCAGCCGGGTTACCGCGCCGTCGGCCGTTATTCCATAAATCTCGTTTCCATCAACCGATGCCACAGCGCCGAGCTTTGCCGTGGAGGCGCTGCGAACTTCACCCATCCGCAGGTCAAGACGCCGGGGTTGCCCCTTGTCGTCCGTGAAGGCTACGAGACCACCCTCGGGGTCGAAGCCGAGCACGCGCCCAACTGGCGGCGATCCCCCAGCCGTCCAGACGGCCGAATCGAGGCGAGGGTACACATATGCGCGCGCCGTGCCACCCATTCTGGGAATGCGCACGGCAATAGCGTCCGGGCCGCGGGGTGACGTCGCGGAATGCGCGCCGTTCGACGCCTGCCGGTCGCCCCTGCATGCGGCTACGGCAAGCGTCAGCGCGATCAGTCGGCGCAACGGTTAGAAGCTTGGCCCCAGCGAGAACGTCCAGTTCGGCTTACGGGTCGACGAATCCAGCGGCTTGGCGTAATCCCATTTGAGAATCGCGATTCCAAACAGATTCATCTTCAGTCCCACGCCAAAGCTGCGGAAAGGATAGCGCATCAGGTTGAAATCATAATTCGCCGGCTTCGTAAGCGATACCGATTGTCCGGCGTTCCACGCCAATCCGGCATCGTAGAACAACGCTCCTTCCACCGGCGGCAGACCGATTGGCAGTGAGCCGAGGTCGAACCGGCGGATGATCGGGAACCGGAGCTCGATGTTTGCCACCGCGACCCGGCTTCCAACGAGCTGCGCCGTGTTGCAGGTAGACGAGCCGCTGATGAACGACGTGCATTCGAAGCCGTTGAAGTTCGCGTTGTCATAGCCCCGAACGAATTCCGGCCGGCCAATGTACTTGGGGAATGCTCCCTCGTCGCGCCCAACCGAAGCGCTCGTCAGGAACCGGGTCGCCAGCGTCAGCGTGTTGAAAATGAGGGCGTCGTAGCGGCGATAATCGGCAAGGTACTCGGTCCAGCGCAGGTTGCCGACCGAAGGCGTGATCTGGAAACGGTAGCGTCTGCCCATGATCGGGCCGGTGAGCCCGTTCAACGAATTGTCCGACACGTACGCTACGGATGGCGACACGAAGTTCAGCGCCGCTACAGTGGTGTCGGTGACAAGTTGGGGAGCCGTGCAGCCATTGATAAAGCAGTCCTGCGTAAGCGAAATGAGCGAGCGGCTGATGCTGTTCAACTGAAACCCGGCCTCGAACCGTGTGAAGCGGCTGAACGGGTACTGCGTCGTCACCCCGGCGTTTCGCAATACGTAGCGGGTATACGGAATCGAGTAACGGATTCCCCCATTGCCGAGGTCTTGAGGGATAACACCCGTGGACTGCGGCAGATACACCGGCTGCTGAAATGCGGCGGCGCTGTATTGCCAGCGATGACTGAGATTGGTATACGCGGCATAAAGGCTGGCATCGCTCAGCTGGCCGTACAATGAAGCCGACAGCGCTATCTGATGGTTTCCGAGCAAATCGCTGAGTACGATCGTCGTCCCACCATTGAATCCGCTCAGTCCATACTGGTTACCCGAGCCGTAACCGACCTCGGGCTGGGCGATGTAGTCGGGTTTGAAGCCGACGTGGTACGGGTAGTCCTTGAAGCGAGTGGTGTCCGGCAGCGCAAAGTCGGCGTTGGCGTTGAGCGCGGCGACACTCGTTACAGTTGTATCACGAATTGCTGTTTCTGAAATTGAAAGACTGCTCGATGGCCGCGATCCAGTCTGAGCGCGGTAAACCGAGCCAGGCTGTGTCGTCCGTGGAGCGGCAGTGCCGACGACCGGAGCCGGCGTTACTGCCGGCATCTGCAGCGGCTGAGGATTGAGCGACAGCCCCGTATTCACGGCCGGACGCGGCTGGAAAGCCACGGTCTTGAGCGAGCGCGGATTGTCGACAGCCCACACCGTGTAGTCGCCGTTCTCATAGTATGTGAACGCCATGCGATCGGCCCCGCGAGCCCACGTGAGCGCCGGGCTGTACTCGGTGATCGCGGAAACGCCGCCGATGACGTTGGTCAACTGGTACTGCAGCCGGTCGCCCAGGTCGAACAGGAATATGTTGGCGACTCCGGTGCGGTCGGAGATGTACGCCACCGACTTTGAGTCGGGTGCCCACACCGGATTGATGTTCAGGCCAGCCTGGCCAGGAAGGACGTCGACCTTTCCCGATGCCACGTCGAGCATGGCGATCTGCCACTTGGCGATCTGAAGCTTCGAAAAATCCGTCGCCGGTCCGCGGTCGGTTGCGAAAGCGATGTACTTGCCGTCAGGCGACCAGTTCGGCTGCAGGTCGCCGTACAGATCGTTGGTCACCGCGCGCAGGTTCGTTCCGTCCGAGTTGACGATGAACAGATCCGTGACGCCACCCCTGGTGCCGCTGAACACAATCTGCTTGTCGTCAGGCGACCACGACGGGCCGGTCACCGCGTCGACGTTGAGATCGAGGCGCTTTCGTACGTTACGGCTCGGAATGTCGAGCAAATACAGAACGTCCTTGCCTTCGCGCTGAGCGGTGAAGGCGAGCGTCTTTCCATCGTTGGAGAATGCGCTCTGCGAATAGAGAAGGCGGAGCTCTTCGAAGTTGGGATCGGTGGTGCTTTTCACCAGCCGCTTGATGCGCTCGCCGGTGTGAGCATTGCCGAGCCAGAGGTCGATGAACACTTCTCCGCGCTTCCAGTTGCCGTTCGAGAGGAAGGCAATGTAGTTACCGTCGTCAGACAACACCGGCGCGAGGAAAATCTCCCCACCGGAGAGCTTTCGGGTGAGCAATGGCTGCGCAAACGTACGCGGGCGCTGATAGTTGGCGGCCGCCGGGAGGTATTGCGACTGCACCGCCTCGCGCCACGCGCTGCTCAGATCGGTGAGGGACATGCCCAGTTCGCGCTGGAAAGCGCGGGCGATGCCGACGCTCACCGAGCTGCGAAGGATTTCACCGATTGCCGCGTCGCCCCAGCGCTCGCCGACGTATTGCCAGAGTGACTCGCCGTAACGGTATGGGAAGTACTCGTCAGGGCGCTGAGTCATCTGGTCGATCGTCGGGATTTTGCCGTTGACCGCGGCATCGCGCAGCCAGCCGGCGGTGAGCGGATGGTTCGGACCAATCGCCAGATACTCCGCCATTCCTTCCATGAACCAGAGCGGCGGATCGACGCGCTCGAGTGTCTGGGTGCTCGAGCCGGCCCTGCCGCGGGTGAAAATGTCGAACTGGAACTCGTGGACCATCTCGTGGGCGAGCACGCGCTCGAAACTGCCGAGGTCGCCGGTGAGAGGAAGCACCAGACGGTGGCGGGCCGGCTCAGTTACTCCGCCTACACCCTCGCCCAGATCACCGGTGATGTTGTTCTGCCCAAAGTCGGCGCGCGAAGAAAAGAGCACGATCGGCTTTTTCTCGCGGAATTGATGTCCGAGGACTCGCGACAGCCGGGCGTAGGAACGTTCGGCGATGCGCGCGGCATCTACCACGGCCGCTCGCTCCTCCGGATAGTAGTGAATGAGAAAATGCTCTGTTTCCAGCACTCTCCAGTTGAAGTGCTTGTACTGCACCTGGTTCATTCCAAAGTATTGCTGGGCCTCCAGGCGCGAGCCGAAGAAGGTCAGCGCGATCGCCGCCAGCAGTCCACGTACGACGATTCTCATTTTGTTACCCATCCCCTTAGTCGGTTGCCACGACATCGGCGTCGCTCCAAAGCCGTTCTATCTGGTAAAACGATCGCAGCGTCGGGTGAAAGATGTGAACCACGAAGTCCACAAAATCGAGAAGCACCCATCTGCCTTGTTGAACACCTTCCGTATGGTGAACCCTTACTCCTTTTTTTTTCAGCTCGGCGATGACATGCTCGCCAATGGACCTGACGTGAGTATCCGAGGTTCCACTCGCAATTACGAAGTAGTCCGTCATATCGGTGACGCCCTGCAGGTTGAGCAGTACGACGTCGTTGGCTTTCATGTCCTGGCACAGGTTTGCGGCGAGCTTTGCGGCGACCGCGGGTTCGCGCGCGGGTGTTGCGGTGGATAAGGAGGTGGCCATGCGGTCCGTGAGAGAGATGAATGTCGGCGCGAGCCTTTGCGCCAACTACAATATCATACCGTGCGTCAGAAAGTTCCGTTAGGAACGATTTCCGCATTTCGCACGCCACCGGGGGACATTGCGCGAGGGCCCGCCGGCAACTGCCGGCGGGCCCTCGCGAACTGCAGTAATTATGTGGCGAACGGTTACTGCTTGATGACCCAGACCTTGATCTCGGGGTGAACGTCGGCGTGCAGACGAATCGGCACTCGATAGACGCCCAGTGCCTTGATCGGCTCCTTGAGGTCGATCATGCGCTTCTCTACAACGTGTCCCTGTTCCGCAAGCTGCTGCGCAATGTCAGCCGATGTCACCGACCCGAAGAGCTTTCCTTCCTCGCCCACGCGGGTGGAGAACGTCAGTGAGACCTGCTCGAGCTTCGCGGCGAATTCCTGAGCGGCGGTGCGCCGCGACTCTTCGGCCGACTCGAGGCGGTGGCGCTCGCGCTCGATGCGCTTCTTGTTGCCCGGCGTGGCTTCATATGCGACACCGCGTGGGAGAAGGAAATTGCGGGCGTAGCCGGGCGAGACCTTCACGATGTCGCCCGGGTGTCCGAGCTTTTCGACTGCCTGCCGGAGTATGACTTCCATGTACTGCTTCCTCTTGAGGGTGACTCGCGGCTACAACCTGCCGCCACGAAAAATTAACGAATCAGAGTGCTTTTGCGTGAAACAGTTTTCGCCAATCCAGCCAGGTGTCGCCCAAGCCGAGGGCAAAAGCGAGAGCGGCAATGGGAAAAACGGGACTTATCAGAAAGCCAAGGCTGTCGGCCAGGATCACCGCGAAGACGAACGATCCAAAAATCGCAAGCACCAGACGCCAGACCTTTCCGTTGGAAATCCACCCGAGAATCCCGAGGCCTCTCAGGACATACAGGAACCCGAAAAACGCGAGAATGTTGAGCCCGGCGTTTTTTCCCTCGGCAAAGGCCGGCAGAAGATACATTGAAGCGCCGACGGCAACTCCCCATACCAGCTGGTCGTTGAAGCGGAAGTCCCGCAGTCGGCCGAGTGTCGGTCCGATCGGCGTTGTCCGTAGCCGGTGATACAGCGACCATGCAATGGCCATCGCCGCCAGTGATTCGAGTGCGAGAACGGCCGGAACGAGCAGCGACGACCACTTTGGAATGGCCAGCAGCTCTTCCTCCGTCATCTGATTCAGCTGCTGGATTGCCGGCGACTTTTGCACCTGATCCTTCCACGGCTGCGTGTTGGCGCTCTCGTGCAGCTGAGCGATTGACTCCGCGTTCCGCCGCGAATACTCCTCCGTCATCGTTCCCACGATCCTCGTCGGACCCCCCGGAGCCGTCAGTACGAGCACAAATCCCACGCCGGCGGCCAGCGCAAGGCCCGAAAGCGCGCGGGAAATGAAGGTCTGAGTCGGCCCGAACAGGCCCACAAGACCAAAGCTGGCTGCGAGCAGCAGCGTCCAGCCACGGGCAAGCGGCATGTATGCGCTGCCCGACGGAACGAGCCACCCCCTCGCCAGGGCCACATACTGCGCGCCCGGCGGCAGCGAAGGCCACGCAACCAGCGCCACCGCGAGCAGCAGCCAGGTAAGGGTGACAGACAGCCTTCCTCCCTGGCGCCACCCAATCACCGCGCATGAAGCCATCATGGCCACCAGCAACATGAGGGTCTGCTCGATGGGAAACACAACCCTGAGCTGCGGGATGAGCGGCACGGCGAGAAAGAAGACGAGCGCCACCACCAGGCGCCGCCACGTTTTCTTCTGCGGGACGGCCGTGGCGCTGGCGGTCATGCTACGCCGTATGTCCCTTCAGATACGGGATCAGCGCCAGATAGCGCGCGCGCTTGATGGCGGTGGACAGCTGACGCTGATGCCGGGCACAGGTTCCGCTGAGCCTGCTCGGGAGAATCTTGCCCTGATCGGTTATGAAGCGGCCGAGCGTGCGGTCGTCCTTGTAGTCGATCCAGCGCACGCGTCCTTCGCAGAAAGGACAGCTTTTCTGTGGTCGTCTCATGTCTGTCTAATCCTCGTCGTCGTCGTCATCGTCACGCCGTGCAGCTGCCGCGGCGATTTCTTCTTCACTCATCGCCGGAGCGCCGACTTCATGCTCGTGGACGGTGATGAGATAACGGATCAGGCCATCGTCGAGCCTCAAGGCGCGCTCGTACTCGGGCAGAACCGTCGGCTCGGCGGTGAACCGCGAAATGACGTAATAGCCATTCTCGCGCGGCCCAATGGCGTAGGCGAGCTGGCGCCGGCCCCAATGGTTGACTTCCGGCCCCTCGCTTGCGCTGAGCAGTCCATGGAAGCGGGTGATCTTGTCGTTGATGGCGGCATCTTCGAGAGTGGAGTCGAAGATGTAGACCGCCTCGTAGTTCCGAGACATCGGTAGGCAATCCTCCTTGTGGTCCTGTTTCCGCCCCCCGCTGGTTGCCGGCGCGGGAGGAAGGTATGAAGCCGCAGGCGCGGCGTTTTTACGAGAAGTCTAAAGATACCCGCGCGGGCATTGGCGGGCAACGCATGCGATTGAGGACTGTTGACCTATGCGGACTCAGGACGCACTGCCATTGCTGATCGACGACTAAGTGCGGACTCAGGACCTACTGCGGAGTGCGGACAAACGGCGAAAGGCTACCTCTTCGGCGCGGCCGCGGTGAAGGACCACTTCAAGGTTGATGGCTGTCCCAGGAGGCACGCCGGTCCGGGCATCTCACCTTCGATTGCGCCGCCCGTGCCCAGATAGCCATGCATTACCGGAATCCAGTCAATGTCGACGGGCAGAGTCCTGGCGATGCCGCAATTGCTGGGGCCCGCAATGCTGGTCGTCACCTGGGCGGGCCAATTGACGAATCGCACTTCGTAACCGTAACCCAGCTTCTTCCGGCGTGCCTGATCGAAGATGAATAAGTATCCCGTGTCGTCGATGCTGCCGGCGGCGTTGCTGGTCTGCGTGCAAGAGGAACCCACGGTTCGGACGCTCTTGTAGGTATAAGTGCCTCGCGGGAGGTATTTCACTCCCATCTGCCATTCCCAGCTAACGTCTGCTGTGATCTTGCTGACGGTATGATCGACACCGTTTTGAGTCGTGCATTCCGACACTAAAGTCAGATTGCCGTTCGCGTTGCCGGGATCGCGACATTTGACGACGGCACGCCGGGCTTCCTCCATGATGGTCTTCTCGCTATAGTCGCCAAGGGTCTGGTCGCTCTAGGCGAATCCCTGCTTCATGCCAATTCCCAGAAAAGAAGTCACGGGTGTAAGGCTGGCCGCTTTCTTGGTCATTTGATTGAGGAACCGGACGGCGCTCACCTCTTTCAGCTCGCTGCGTGCCGCCTGCACCATGGCGACGGTCCTGCTCGAATAGTTTGGATCGCTTATCGAAACCCGGTTGGTCGGGCCGGCCGCGCATTTCTCGAGCTTGTCGAGTTCACTCAACCACTCGCGGTTTTGCTTGCCGAGCGCCAGGGCGTCTGACACGTCTGTCACGGCAGAGGCCAGCCCATAGATCGTTGAAAGAGGCCCCATGGCAGGTCCGAACGCATCCTTGCCTCGTTTTCCAATCTCTCCCCAGTTGATTCCAGCGCCGCCGGCGTCCGCTGCGGCAAGCAGCATCCGCGTTAAGCCCCGAGGCTCATTCGCGCTCAGCGAGGCAAGCCGTACCAGCGCGAGGCCCCGGGGGTCTTTCGACCTCAGCGAAGGAGCCTGGGCCCTTGCCCCTTTGTTGGGGAGTCAGGCGTTCGCGACATAATAGCTCATGTTCATTCTGACGGTGCTGTCCCGGTCAGTGCTCGAAGTGAACTTGAAGTCGGAAATGGGGAAGCTGCCGGGCGTAGCGCGTCCCGCCGCGTACTTCCGGCCCGGGCTTACCGTGAGGGTGATTTCCCGCGTCGCCCCCGTCAGAAATGTCTGCAGATAGACGCAGGTCGTGTCATTCGGGCACCTGGAAT